>Ga0210390_10000569_pt1 | contig 39998 bp, 23 predicted proteins | sample IncBWH11OmetaG_FD_161050 | JGI IMG/M metagenome (GOLD analysis project Ga0210390, IMG submission 161050) | Forest soil microbial communities from Barre Woods Harvard Forest LTER site, Petersham, Massachusetts, United States - Inc-BW-H-11-O ...
CTCGTGCTCGGGGCTCGTGCAGTGCAGCACGGTGGGCCGCAGGTAGTCGCAGCGTTCTCTTTTCACGAGCCGCGGACCGCCGCGGTATTTCTCGGTGACTTCGGTTGCGCCCGGCTGCTTGAGGGCCGCGTCGATCTGGCCATTAATCGCGTCGGCCGCGCCGGGCAGCGTGAAGGCCGCCAGGGCCGACTTCGGATCATTCGTCGGCAGCGGGGCGACGGGCCCCATCCGTTTGGCGAGAGCGTCGGCAATCTCGCGGCCGTGGCGCGAGGCCCAGATGCCCGAGCAACTGATGCAGCTGCGGCCGCTGTTGATGAGCACGCTGTCGACCATCAGGTCGAGATAATCTTCCCACTTGTCGACGACGTCGTCGCCGAGGAGGATCTTGCTGAAGCCGGGGCCGTGTGGCTGCACGCGAGGGTTGCCATGATATTGCTTCACAGTCGCGGTGCCGCCGAAGATCATGGCCCGCTCGCAGCCTTGCAGTACGGCCGCTCCGACCTCGCCGCCGCCGGGGTAGATCGAAAACGCCTCGCGAGGGAAGCCGGCCTGGGCGAAGGCTTCGCACATGCGGTACGGCGTCCACGGTTCCTGCGGACCTGGTTTGAGCACAAGTCCAACCTGCATCGGCATCACAGGTAGCCACAGTGTGTGCACGCCCGGTGAATTCGACGGCAGCACGGCCCCCAGCACGGGTGCGTTGGCCTGGTAGCTCACCGTGATCCCGCGCGCTTCCATGCCGAAACCGCGAGTCAGCACATCGTAGGGCAAGCCACGGGTCAGCGCCTCGATGATGTCTCCCATGTGCGACAACACGAAGTGGTTCTTCTTCATGTTCGACGCACACATGTGCTCGGGCAGGCCCGTCGTCGCCGCCTGAATGGTGCAGAACTCTTCGGGCGTCTGCGTGCCATTGCCCAGCGGGAGCTTGGCCGTCAGATACAGATCGGCCGCTTTCTTGCAGTATTCAACGAGCGTGGCGATCGGGATCTCGCGGAGGACATCCCGCGCGCGCTGCGACTTGCGGACGTCCATCTGAATCAGGCCGCCATTCGCCTGATGCACGGTGCACAAGGTGTTCCCGGTCTCGAAGTGGACGACCGGATCTTGTTGCAGGCTCTCGTACGGCTTACCCCAGCGAATCACGGGGATTTCAAGCATGTGCGCACCTTACGGTTAGCGTGAAAAGCACGAATGACGAAAGAATGCCCTAATGACTGAAGCACGAATTGGTCTTTCCCGTCGTGCTTCGGACTTCATGCTTCTTTCGTCATTCGTGCTTCGTCATTCGGACTTCTTTAGTAAACCCCCACGGTGGTCGTCTTGGCGAACTCGCGGTAGGGCTTGACGCCGCTGACGCCGTCCCAGGGATATTTTTCGTGCGGCTTTTCCCGCTCGCCCTCATCCCGCTCGAGGAAGCCGGGGATGAACACTTCCTTGGTGAGAGTGTAGAGCTTCACGCGGCCCGAGTCGCCGTAGGGGACGATCTTGGTGTGGTCGGCGAAATCGACGACCTCGATCACGGCCCGCGGCTCGGGGGCGTAATAGGTGATCTTGTAGTTGTCGGCCGGCTCGAACGGCTTGCCGCAGGCCAGGCCCATCAGCGTGTTGCCGTAAGTCGGCGTGATGTAAACGTTCGGCCCCAAAAGTTCCTCGCGGCAGAAGCGGTACCATTGCGGCGTGAACTCGGTGCCGCCGGCGAAGATGCCGGTGATGCCCGCCTCTTCGACGCTCGAGCCTTCGTTCATCAGGCGGAGGGCCAGCGCCTCGAGCAGCTTGGGAGTGGCAAACATGCATTTGATCTCGTGACCGGCCGAGAGAATGGTCATCGCCTGGTCGATCACATGGTCGGCGTACGCCTTCACACCCTGAATGTCGCCGTTCTTCAACAGCTTGACGACCCAGCGCGGATCGAGGTCGACGCAGAAGCAGATGCCGCCGCGGTGATGGGCCAGATGCTCGACCGCCAGACGCAAACGCCGCGGCCCTGAGGGCCCCAGCATCATCCAGTTGCTTCCCTTGGGGAAGTACTCGTCGGGGAGCGTGTCGCTGAAGAGTTCGTAGTCGATCCAGTGGTCCTCGATGACGACGCGACTCTTGGGAATGCCCGTGGTGCCGCCGGTCTCGAAGACGTAGGCCGGCTTGTCGGCGAGCCCCTTGGGGATCCAGCGGCGGACGGGGCCGCCGCGCAGCCACTCATCCTCGAACAGCGGGAACTTCGTGAGATCGGCGAACGCGCGGACCTCTTTGCGCGGATCGAAGCCCAGCGTTTTGGCCTTCTCGAGCCAGAAGGGGCTGCCGGTCTCGGGGTTGAAGTGCCACTCGACCGTCTCGCGGGTGTGCTTGTCGAGTCGTTCCTTGGCCTGCGAGACGAGTGTGTCAAGATTCTGGGCGGGTGCCTTCGAGGCAGGTGCGGGGGCGGCGTTCACGGATCGATTTGCTCCCGGGCGCAGCGGCGCAAAAAAAAAGTTACGGTTTTCCCGTAATTTTAGGGAGTGGGCGCGAGTTTGCAACGTGTTCAGGCGCGCTCGATCGGCTGGACGCTCGTTCGTCGAGACGAGGCTCAGCCCGATGCGCGAAACGCGCAGTGCCCAGCGAGTCGCACACGCGAAGATGTTCTCGGCCTCCCACGCGGCTGATCCCAGTACGGGGTGGGTGCCGCTACGAAAGCTCTGGTAACGCCCCGCGACTCCACTCGCTTGAGTAAATCTGGCGACCAGCCGAGAGAATCGGCGTTTCCGCGATAGGGACGCCGCAAAATCGGTCGCAAATCGCGGCGATGGACTCTCGCCCGTGGCCCAGCAGCGGATCCCGGTGCGTCTCCCGATCATTTGCTTCCCGAGAATTCGTAGAAGCCGGCCGCAGAATCGCCGCGGTGCGGGCCGCAGCGGGCCGAATTTCCGCTTATCGGCGAGCCTGCCGGGGGTCGCGACGATATACTTACAGGGAGCGCTGGACGCGATCGGATCCAGGTCTGGCAGGTCGATTTCGGGGATCGTCAACGTTTGCTGGCGCCGCCCCGCGTTCGAGCCGGGGTGAGTCGCCGGATGCAAAAAAAATACCCGCTGCTGCGGATCGCGGCCTTCGCCGCCCTGCTGGGGTTCCTGACCGGCGACACACTGCCCGGGCAAGAATCGCCGCCCCGCAGTCCCCGCACTCAAAAGAACGATGCTCCGCCTCCGCCCGAAGCGGGCGCGAAGGACAAGGATAAGGACGCGGCTGCCCCGGAACTTCCCCGTGCCCCCGGGAACCGCCGCCGGACGACACCGCGGTCCGCTCCCTGGAACTTCAACAACCGGAACGCGCGGTCGAACGCGCCTCCGGAAGAAGTGGGCGACGTGGTGACCGATCACGATTCGGCAACGCCCGAACGTCGCGGTCCGCGCGACTCGATCGATGGCCGCATTCCGCACAACGCCACGCAGAGCAAACATCTCGATCAGGCCGAGCAGCTGATCGAAGGGAGCCACTGGGACCAGGCACTCGATGTGCTCGAGGTCGTGCTGGCCCATGCCGGTCATGCCACGATCCGCACGCCCGACGGCCGGCCCGGACTGGTGGCCTGGGAAGCCAATCGTTTGATCGGTCGGCTGCCCGCCGCGCAACTGGAGACGTATCGCCTGCGTCACGAAGCCCAGGCCCGGCAACTCGATCGCGACGGCCGCCGTGCCGGCAACTGGGACCAGGTGATCGACGTCGCGACGCAATACTTCCACACCGAGACGGGGCAGCAAGCCGCCAACGCGATCGGTAACTTCCATTTCGATCGCGGCGAATTCGGACTCGCTTCGATCTGGTACGGGCGGCTGCTCGAGTCGAATCCCCCCTGGTCGCGCGATCCGAAATGGCGCCTAAAGGCGGCCCTGACGTTTCGCGAGTCGGGCAATGCCGCGGTCAGCGCTGAAATCTTGAAGCGACTGCGCGCCGACGGGGCCGATGCTACGGTCGGCGTCGGCGGCGATTCGGTCAAGCCCGATGAGCTGTTGCAGCGCCTGCCCGGCTCGGACACGCCGTCGTCCGCGGTGCTCGACGAGTGGTTGCAGTTCCAGGGGAATGCCCGGCGCGCGGCCACGCCGGCCGGGGGCGATCCGCTGCTGCTTAGCCGCTGGTCGCACGCCTCGACGCAGAACAAGCACGTGATCGATCAGCTCGACTCGCTGGGGCAGGATCTTTCGGACCTGGGGCGGGCGGCGATTCCCGTCGCCATTCCGCTGACGATCAAGGATCGCATTGCTTTCCGCACGCTTCGCGACGTTCATGTGATCGACGCGACGACCGGCAAGCTGCTGTGGGAGACGCGGCCGCAGGTTTCGGAAGATGCGCTCGTCTCCGGGCGGCCGTTGCCCTTCGAGTTTGAGGAGCGCTGGGGTGGTTTCCGGCGATTCCGCGGCGGTGGCCCGTGGGGGACCGAGTTCATCGGCGGCGAAGGGACCGCCGACGGTCATCCGCTGACGGGCCTGTTGTTCCGCAACGCGAATTTCGGCCTGCTCGCCAGCGACGGCACGCGGCTCTTCGTCATCGAGGACGACGCGATGATCATGCACGGCCCCGGCGGCTCGGGCTTCCAGCCGATTGCCGAGGGGCCCGAGGGCGAGCGCACCATGCGGCCGGGCAACCGGCTTGCCGCCTACGACCTGTCAACCGGACGCGAAGTCTGGTCGTTGGGCGGGCAAGCCAACGGCGAGTCGTTCGATCTGCCGCTGGCCGGCTCGTTCTTCTTCGGCGCTCCGCTCGTCGACGGGGGCGAGCTGTATATCGTCGGCGAGCGCGATCTCGACGTGCGGCTCTACGCAATCGATCCCGAGTCGGGGGCCGTCCGCTGGTCACAGCTGCTGGCCCACTCCGACAACAAGATCGAGCAGGAATTGGGTCGACGCTGGCGGACCGCGCAGGTCGCCTCATCCGATGGCATTCTGGTCTGCCCGACCACCGTCGACTGGCTGGTGGGCGTCGATCGGCTCGATCACTCCGTGCTGTGGATGCATCGCTATTCCTCGCCCCGACCGCAGGTGGAACGCCGCGAGCGGGAGCAGGGGGACACGATGGTGCAGCCGACCGAGCTGAATGGGCAATGGTGCCCGTCGGCCCCGGTGATCGCCGGCAATCGCGTCCTGTACACTCCCGCCGAGGAACCGAACCTGATCTGCCTCGACCTGGCGACGGGCGCGCTGCGTTGGCGATTCCCCCGCGGCGACGACCAGCTCTACCTGGCCGGATTGCATGAGTCGTCGGCCATCGTCGTCGGCAAATCGTCGGTGACCGCGATCGCGATCGACACGGGCAAGGCCCAATGGACCACGTCGCTCGACGAATCGCTGGGCCCGCCCAGCGGCCGCGGCGTGCTGTCGTCCGGGCATTTTTATCTGCCGCTCCGGGGGGGCGCGCTCTGCACGATCGAGCTGAACAGCGGCCGCATCGTGGAGACGGCCCAGTTGCTGCCCGGCAGCCGTCCGTTGGGCAACCTTACGCTCTATCGCGGCATGATGCTCTCGCTCAATGCCTACGGGCTGACGTCCTTCGAGCAGCGCGACGCGATCGAGCGGCAGATCGCCCAGCGGCAGACGACCGATCCGCACGATGAATGGGCCTCGGTCAAGCGGGCCGAAATTGCCCTCTTGCATAACGATCCGGGCGCCGCCATCCAATCGCTCGACCGGGTCGACTCGCGGCATCTGGCGCCGCTTTTGGCCCGATCGTATCGCAGTGCGCTCCTCGAGGCGCTCACCGATGCGATTCGTCACGATTACGCCACGAGCGACCGCTCCCTCGAGCGGCTCTCGGCCCTCGCGCAAACCGGGGACGAGCGGCTGTTGGTCGGACGGCTCGAGGCCGAACGCGATCTGGCCGTCGGCAAGTACGGCGACGCGTTTTCCGCGCTGCAAAAACTGGCGCTCACGGATCGCCGAGGAGTGATGATTCCCCGCGCGGACGATCCGCACGTCACCGTCGACTTCGACGCATGGATCGCCGGACGTTTGTTCGAGATCTGGCAGAAGCTGTCGGCCACCGAACGGGCCCGCGTCGACGTGGTGCTTGCCGGCGAGGCGGAGCGCGTTCTCCATCTCGATCGGGCAATGCAGGAACGGTTTGCCGAGCTGTACGCATTTCATCCGGCCGCCCAGTCGGTGGTAATGGGACTGGTCGAGCAGTTCGCGGTCGAGAAGGACTTTTTCCGAGCCGAGCGGTTGCTGCTGCGGCAGGTGCGAATCGCCGATGATGCGACCGCAGCCTCCGCCCAGTTGCGGCTGGCCGAACTCTTGGACGAGCGCGGCCTGATCGACGATGCGGCCACCGCCTACCGCCGACTGGCCGCCTGGTACCCCGGAGCGCGAATTTTTGGCGGGCAGACGGCAGCGAGCTACGTGCAGAGCCGTTGGGATGCCGGGCTGCTCGATCCGCACCCCTATTCCGGTCCCGATTGGGGCGACGTGGACCTCAAGGTCCATCGCTTCGGCACGAATTATCTGTCCAACCACATCGAAGAGCTCCTCTTGGGCGGGGGCAACGAACCCTATTTCGACGAGCACCGCTTCTCCATCGATGAACGCCGGCAACGGCTCGAAATCGTCCGCTCGACGGACGACGGCGACCGTTGGATGCTGCCGTTGCGTTCCACCAACCGTTCGCGGCAGGGGGAATACACGGTCGGCATTGCGGCCGGGCACGAACTGGCCGTGCTGCACCGGGACGTCGTGCACTTCCTCTCGCCGCTCGACCGCAGTGTGATCTGGACGCGCTCGATCGAAGTCCCCGGCGGCGCTGCCAACGATTATCGCTCGCCTCAAGTCGCCATGCCGCAGCCCCTTCGGACGGGAAACCAGTTCACGAGTCGCCACTCGTTGCTCAACCCGACGACGCAGCGCGGCATGCTGGCGGCGGCCAATACCGAATACGTTTGCCTCTACGGCCGCCGCGAGTTCACGGTGCTCGATTCGCAGACCGGCGAAGTCCGTTGGAAGTGCACGAATCTGCCCCAGCACGCCACGCTGTTTGGCAACGAAGACGTGATTTACGTCATGCCGCCCGACCGCAACCAGGCGGCCGCGTTCCGGGCGACGGACGGCAAAAAGCTCGACGTGCAAAAGCTGGGCGACCTACTGGTCACCGCGATCGCCGTCACGCCGCGGGGACTGGTAGTGGCCGACGGCCGCTCGTCGCGAATCCTGGGCCTGGAGCCGGCGCGGACGGTCGTGCGGCTGGTCGACCCGATAACCACTCGCGAATCGTGGCGCCTCGAATATCCGGGCGGCACGAGTCTCACACTGCTCGATCCGAGCCAGATGCTGGCCGTATCGGCCTCGGGCGGGTTGGAGATCGTGAACCTGCTGACCGGCGAGCAGCGCAAGCTTGCCAAGGAATATCCGCGCGAGTTGCTCCGCCAGGGGGACACGTTCGCCATCACCGATCACGAGCGGCTGTACCTGATTCAGAGCCGGCAGCACCATTCGTACGCCGTGCAGTTCCCGGAAGGATTCCAACGCTCGCTCAACGTGGGCAACCACATCACCGCGTACAACCTGCGGACGGGCGCGTGCGACTGGTCCAACAGCCACATCCCCGCACACAACTTGGTGCTTGACTTCCTGTCCGATTCTCCCGTGCTCCTCTTTGCCGGCCGCCAGCTGGTGAAGAACGGCGAGTTCGGGCACTGGAGCTTCAACCTGCTGGTGCTCGACAAGCGGACCGGCCACGAAGTGCTCAAGGCTACCGACCCGTCGGCTTCCAATTTCAAGACCTTGGAAGTCAACATGGCCGAAAAGTACATCGAGCTGCGCTCATTCAACCAGCGGCTCCGCCTGATGGCGCTCGACCCCGCAAAGACCGGCGGTCCCCGCGCGGCTGCTCAGTAAGTCTCCGGCACGTCGCCTTCGCCCGTAGGGCAAGCTTGCCAGGTTGCCTGCATCATTCCGGCGAAGCTAAGCGCTTACTGAGGGGGGAGCGTCGATGGACGCGAGCCGCCGATCGTGGTGGGCAAGCTGGCAGCTTGCCCTACGAAACCCAGGGCGCTCAGCCGCGGGCAGCCGCCACGGCTGCGGCGACGGTGATCGTTCCCTCGTAGAGGGCCCGGCCGATGATTGCGCCGACCAGGTGTGGTTCGTCTCGCGCGGCGTCGGCCAGCTTGCGGACGTCGTCGACCGTCGTCACGCCACCCGAGGCGATCACCGGAAAGCCAAGTCGCGCGAGGGCCGTCAGGTCGCCGATCGTTGCCGCGTCGATCCCCTGCATCATGCCGTCGTTGGCGATATTGGTGTAGATGACGGCGGCGACTTCCAGGCCCGCGTATTGCCGGGCCAGCTCGATGGCCGGCGTCTGTGAGACGTCGAGCCAGCCTTCGGTAGCGACCATCGAGTCACGGGCATCGATGCCGAGTGCGATCCGCCGCGGAAACTTTTCCACCATCGCGCGGAACCAGTCGGGCTGCTTGAGGGCCTGCGTGCCGACGATCACGCGCTCGACGCCGACAGTTTCCAACAAGAGGTGAATGGCCGCCTCGTCGCGGATGCCGCCGCCGAGCTGACAGGGAATGCCGGCCGCCGCGACGATCCTTCGGACGACTTCGTGATTGATGGGCCGCCCAGCCCGCGCTCCGTCGAGGTCGACCAGATGCAGCCGCGTCGCGCCTTCGCCCACGAATCGGCGGGCCATCTCCAGCGGATCGCCGAAGACCGTTTCCTGGTTGTAGTCCCCTTGCCGCAGCCGCACGCACTGGCCGCCGCGAAGATCGATTGCCGGAAGAATTTCCATTGCCGTCTGAAGACTCCAGAGGTCGGGTGGCACTGGCGGCTTGGCCGCCAGTGGGCTTTCCGCAGATTTCGAAGACACTGGCGGACGAGCCGCCAGTGCCACCCAGACGCCGGCCAACCGCAGGGTATCAAAGAGCGGCGAAATTCGTCAGCAGCCGCAGGCCCACGCTCTGGCTCTTCTCCGGGTGAAACTGCGTGGCAAAGAGGTTGCGGCGGGCAACGGCCGACACGAAGCGGGTGCCGTGCTCGGTGCGGGCGGCGATCACGGATTCATCCTCGGGCACGACGTAATAGCTGTGCACGAAATAGACTGACGAACCCTCGGGCACGCCCTCGAAGATCCGCGCCGGCTGGGCGAACTCGAGCGAGTTCCAGCCCATGTGCGGAATCTTCAAGTCGGGCTGGTCGGTAAACCGCACGACTCTTCCTCGTAGCACGCCGAGCCCTTCCCACTGGCCGTCTTCGTAGCTCACGTCGAAGAGCAGCTGCAGCCCCAGGCAGATGCCTAGGAACGGCTTGTCGGCCGCGATGTGTTCCCGGACCGGCCGATCGAGGCCTGTCCGCTTGAGTTCGGCAATCGCGTCGCGGAAGGCGCCGACGCCCGGCAGCACGAGTTTTTCGGCTCCCGCGAGGTCGGCTGGAGAGCTGACGACCTGGGCGTCGGCCCCGATTTTCTCAAAGGCTTTCTGCACGCTCCGCAGATTGCCCATGCCGTAGTCGACGATCTTGATCATGGACGAGTCATCAGTTTCGAGCCGCTGCGTGAGACGTGCCGAAAGAAAGCGACACGCTTGCCGCGAAGTAGGTTCGCCAGGCGTCGGCCGGGCAAGTCTAACAAATGGATCGCCGGCCTAGCAGATCACTCACTGGTCTAGGAGGTCACTCACCGCGAGGAACCGTTTCGCCAGCGCTGCTCGAAGAGCGAGCCCCGCCCGGCCCCCACGCCCGGCCACTGCGTGCGCTTCCAGCCGTCGGACGGACCGCTGCCGCCGGAGAAGTGAAAGAGCTGATCGCCCGATTCCCAGATGTCCCATTCGTCGTCCGGCACGTAGTCAGGAATGCCCAGCAGCCGCTTCGTCCATTGCGTGATGAAGAGCGTCAGCACCAAGAGCGCGCACATCACGATGGCCATCGCCGGCACAAACAGGCCGAGTGAAAAGAACCGCTCGGTCCGCGGCCAGATGTCTTTCCAACCCAGAATCACCACCAGCGCGGCCAGGCTGAGATATGGGCCGTAAGGAATTTCGCGGTCGCGGCGAAAAATCCAAAACGCCGCGACAACGATCAGCGCACACAAGGGGGCGAGGAAAAAGACGATCAGCGTCGGCTGCCAGCCGAGGAAGCTGCCAATCGTCGCCATCAGGATCACGTCGCCGAAGCCCATCGCTTCGCGCTTGAGCACCCACTGGCCCAAAATCCGCACGATCCACACGGAACCGCCGCCCACCACCAGTCCCGCCAGGCTCACGGCCAGCCCGTGCCAGTGGGGATGGAGGGCAATCCACTGCGGCACCGGCGGGCCGGTAAGCCACGGAGCGAATCGGCTGCCCGTGACGTCGACCAGCGTGTGCACCATCCCCGCGTCCTGAAACCAAACGGGGATGATGTAGACGCAGCCGACGAGACTGCCGAACACGCCGACGGCCATGGCGGGGAGCGTCGCGCCGTCGGGAATGATCCGCCGATCGAAGTCGATCAGCGAGGCGACGACCAGCGACTCGACCAGCACCATGTGATAAAGCCAGCGCCAGAAGCAAACCATCGACGGCGAGAAGAGCCACGATTGTCCCTCGGCGTGCGGGCCCAGCACCGAAAAGACGCAGCTGTCTTCCATGCGGGCATACGAGCGGGTCGGCACCTCGCTCAAAAACATCACCACGAACAAGAGTCCGTTGGCCGCCTCGATCAGCGGGTAACGGGGCGAGATCCGCGTGCGGCAGAATCGGCAGCGGCCCAAGAGCCGCAGCCAGCCGAACACAGGGATGTTGTCTCTGAGCCAAAGTCGCCGACCGCAGCGCGGGCAGTGCGAAGGGGGGGACCAGATTCCACGGAGCTGTGCGAAGAGATGTTCGTGCTTGGGCAGCCGATAGACGCAGACGTTGAGGAAGCTGCCGATCGTCGCCCCCAGGACGAACAGATACGGGATCAGAAACACCCAGGGAATGTCGAATCGCATTACGACCGCGCACTCCCGGAGGCGCCCGTCGACGCGGACAAATGGGGAGGCAGTGCGGCGGCGATCTCGGCGACGATCTCGTCGAGCGGGCGGCCGTCAACGTCGACCGTGAGGCTGGCGGTCTCGCGATAGAGAGGCTCGCGGACGGCCAGCAGTGTTTCGATCTCGGGGCGTCCGCCGCCGGCCGTCAGGTTGGGACGCCGTTCGCGCGTGGTCGGGTCGGCGACGATTTGCCGCTCGATCGTCTCGATGCGAGCCCGTAGCCAGACGACGGGACCGGCCGAGCGCATGCGGCGGCGTGTTTCGGGATCGAGGACGGCGCCGCCCCCGGCGGCCAGCACCAGGCGATCGGATCCGAGCAGCTCGGCCAGGAGCGCGCTTTCCTCGGTGCGGAAGCCCGGTTCGCCGACGGCGGCGAATATTTCGCGGATCGTGCGGCCCGCGCGGCGCTCGAGCTCGGTGTCGGCGTCGATTGCGGTGAATCCCAGGCGGCGCGCCAGTAGCGGAGCGACACTCGTCTTGCCGGTGCCCCGGTATCCGATCAGCGTGACCACCATGACGTTTGTTGCCGCCGGCCTAGGCCGTTTTGCTCAACGGGCTGATTTCGCGACGGAGGGTTTGACGCATCACGTCGACCGGCGCGCCGCGGCCGGTGAAGTATTCGTACTGCAGCGCGGCCTGCCGCACAAACATCTCGATCCCGGAAACCGTGCGGCAGGAGTGCTCGCGGGCCTGCTTGAGAAACAGGGTGTTCTCGGGGTTATAAACCGTGTCGAAGACGATCATGTCGTCGCGGAACCAGTTCATCGGAAAGGGCGTGTCGTCGACGTTGGGGAACATGCCGACCGGCGTGCAGTTGACCAGGATGTCGGCAAAAATCGCTCCGCGATTCTCCCACTGAATCTGCTGGCAGCCGAGCCGCTGCGCGAGCGAAACGGCACGGGCATGCGTGCGGCTGGTGACGGTGACGCCGCAGCCGGCGCGGACGAGACCCAGGCCAATCGCGCGGGCCGCCCCGCCGGCTCCCAGAATGAGAACTTTCTTGCCTCCCAGTTCCTCCTCGACGCCCGACTCGCGGGTGAGCGCGATGCGGAGTGCGGCCAGGGCCGACTCGTAATCGGTGTTGGCCGCGTGCCAAAGGAGCCGCTCGTCGCGATAGAGCGTGTTGGACGCGCCGATGTCGTCGACCATGTCGTCGTGCCGGGGCACCTCCTCCAGCACGGCTTCCTTGTGCGGAATGGTGACGCTGTAGCCGCGGACGCCCAGCCACTGGAACTCGTCGAGCGCCTGTCCGAGGAACTGGCGAAAGACGCGGAACGGCAAATAGACACCGTCGAAGCCGGTCGCCTCGAACGCTGCATTTTGGACGAGGGGACTCAGGCTGTGCGCCACAGGATCGCCGATCACGCCGTAGAGCTGTGTTTGCTTGTTGATGCGGTCGTAATGGTAAACGTCGCGCATCTCGTCGAAGGAGACCTGGCCGGGAGCCAGTTCGCGTTCGGAGCTGAAGCTGGCGTAGGTGAACGGCGCCCCGTAGCGGCCGCACAGCACGCGGCTGAGAAAGCCCATCTCACCCATGCAAAAGCCGACGGTGGGAACTTTGGCCTCGTGGACCAGGCGGAGCATGCGGACCGCGTCGACGGGCGAATTGGCCATCGTGACGATCTTCACGATGTCCGGATCAAGCTTCGAAAGCTTCTCGTGGATGTCTTCGAGTTCTTCGGGGGTTTCCTCGAAGTTGTGGTAGCTGACGACGCGTTTGGTTTTGCCATAGCGCCGCACCAGGTGGGCGATGTCGTGCTCGAGGTCGACGTATTCGGCCCCGGCGACGATGGCCGCCCGCAACAGGGTGAGCCGCTGGTCCTCGGTGCCGCGCCAGCGCCCTTGGTCGGGTGGTCGGCGGCAGGTGACGATGACGGGGGTCGGCCGTTCGTTGAGCAGAAAGCCGAGATCGGGCGTGTTCTGCAGCCAGTCGAGCCGCAGCTCGACGAACTGGGCCCCGCGCGCCGCGAGCGCGCGGTGTTCGAGCACGACCATTTTGTGGCGGGTACGACCAATACTGACGCAGATCATGCAGGGAACTATCCGAGGCGGCCGAATTGCCGGTCCAATTCGGCTCGGGTCAGGACCAAAGCGGTCGGCCGTCCGTGCGGGCAATGATGGGCATCGTCGATCAAGTGCCGCTGCGCCAGCAGGCTTTCCATCTCTTCCGGCTTGAGGCGCTGGCCCGCCTTAACGGCCGCTTTGCAGGACATGAGGTGCAGCAATGAGTCCAGTATATCGCGCCGCGAAGGAGTCTGCCCGGACGACGCCAGGCTCTCGGCCGCGTCGCGGAGAATGCGGCCATGATCGGCTTGTGCCAGGATGGCGGGGTAGGCGGTGAGCAGCAGGGTGGCCCCGCCGAATTCCTCGATGCGGTAACCAATTTGGGCCAGTACGTCGGCATGCTCCAGCAGGGTGGCTGCCTCGCGATCGCCGAATTCGAGCGTTTGCGGGACGAGCATCCGCTGCGATTCGACGGCTCCTTGGTCGACCCGGTGCCGCAGATGCTCGTACATCACCCGCTCGTGCAGGGCGTGCTGGTCGATGACCGTAATGCCGTCGGACGTTTCGAACACGATGTAACAGTCGTGGACCTGCATGATCTGCCGCGGCAGGGCTCCTAGGTCGAAACCGTCGACTCCGTTCGTCCCCGCGGAGAGGGGCGGGGATGCCGCCGCATCGGAGTCTGGCAGCCCGGACATCGCGACGCCCGACGACCCGCCGAAAGCGGTCTCGCCTGGGGCTAATGGGAGCCGATCGTGCGCGGCGAGCGGATTCGCGTAAGCTCCGCCAAGCCCGGCGGCGGGCGCCGGCCAGGACGACTGGGGCGATTGCTCCTGGGACCCGGGAGACGGAGCTTGCCAGTTGTTCAACTGATTGCGGGCCCACTCGGCCAGTTCCAGCTGGGCGTCGCGTTGGGCCGGTCCTTCGAGGCCGCTACGGTCGGGCGAAAAATTCTCGAAGCGCCAGGCGGCCGCCTTCGGCACCGAAATCGTCGACTCGAGGTTGGCCGAGAGAAACCGCGTGCGAATGGCCGCGAGCAACTGGCGGTACAGCGGCTGCGTGTCGCGGAAGCGCACCTCGGCCTTGGTCGGATGGACGTTGACGTCGACCAGCTCGGGCGCCAGTTCCAAAAAGAGAAACACGACCGGGTAGCGACCGGTCATCAAGAGGCCGCGATAGGCTTCGCCCAGTGCGTGCTGCAGCGACCGGTCCTGAATCCAACGGCCGTTCAGGAACAGGTACTGTCCCTTGCGTGTCGAACGGCTCTCGCTCGGATGGGCCACGTAACCCCAGACCCGCGCGTCGGACGTTTGCGATTCGACCCAGATCAACTTGTCCGTCAGGTCAGAGCCGAAGAACAGTTTGAGCCGGTCGAGCACTTGCCCAGTCGGCGGCAGCTCGTAGACCGAGCGCTGGTTGTGCTTGAGCGACGTGGTCAGCGTCGGATTGGCCAGCGCCACCCGCGTGAACTGCTCGCTGATATGGCCGAACTCGGTGGCGACGGCCCGCAGAAACTTGCGGCGGACCGGCGTGTTGTAAAGCAGGTTGCGAACCTCGACCACCGTGCCGACCGGACAGCCGCAGAGCTGCACCGCTCCGGCTTGCCCGCCATCGACGGCAATCTCGTAGCCATCGACCGCATCGACGCGGCGGCTGCGAAGGCGCAGACGGCTGACGGCCGCGATCGACGCCAGCGCCTCGCCACGAAAGCCCATCGTGCGGACGCGGAACAGGTCGTCGGCCCCGGTGATTTTGCTTGTGGCGTGGCTGGTGACGGCCAGCCCAAGGTCCTCGGGATGAATCCCCTCGCCGTCGTCGGCCACGCGGATCAGCTCGCTGCCGCCGTCACCGATCTCGACGTCGACCCGGGTGGCCAGCGCGTCGATGCTGTTTTCCAAGAGCTCTTTGACGACGCTGGCTGGCCGCTCGATCACCTCGCCGGCGGCAATCTTGTTGACGACGAGTGCATCCAGAGCGTGGATTCGCGACATAAGGGGGCCGGCTGGACTCGGTCGGAGAGACTAAATTCGGCCCGGGGCCTGCGGATCGGCGAGCGATCCGGTGACGTCCGTGTAAAGCCGCGACGAGAAACACGTTCCGTGCGCCACAGCCTGGCGCGTGTTACCTCGATAGATAGCCGGGCGGAACGCCTTTCGCAACGGTCGTCCGCGAAAGGTCCGATCCGAAAGCACGCTGACTCAGGCTCCGTCGGCCGATTCGCGGCGGAGCGGCTCTTCCGCGGCGGGAACCGGCGCTTCTTCGGGCCGACGAGACGGGTCGACGAACGTGCCGGGGCTAAGCTGCGGGGCCGTCTTGTGCTGGTCGATGATCGAGCGCAAATGCGCCGCGTCCATCACCTCGCACTCCAAGAGCTCGCGGGACATCTGCTCCAGCACGGGGCGGCGGGCGGTGAGGATCTCGAAAACTGTCTTGCCGCAGCCGTCGATAATTCGTTTCACTTCGAGGTCGATCTCGCGGATCGTCTCTTCGCTGTGCACCGAGTCGTGCGGCACGTCGGAGCCCAAAAACTGCGAACGAGCTCGTTCGCTGTAGCGGACGCGGCCGAGCTTCGCGCTCATGCCGAACTCGGTGACCATGCTGCGGGCGATGTCGCTGGCTTGCTGCAAGTCGCGCTGGGCGCCGGTCGACGTCTCCTTGAAGACAATTTCTTCGGCGTTAATTCCCCCCAATAACACGCAGATCTTGTGCTGCAATTCCGATTGCGTGAACAGCCGGCGGTCGTCCTCGGGCCGGCTCATCGTGTAGCCGAGCGCGCCCAACCCACGGGGAATGATCGAGATTTTGTGGACGGGGTCGGTGTTGGGCAGGCTGCAGGCGACCAGCGCGTGACCGCATTCGTGGTACGCGACGCGGAGTTTCTCCTCTTCGTGGATGATCCGCGTCTGCTTCTCAAGGCCGGCGACGACCCGCTCGATCCCTTCTTCAAACTCGGCCATTGTCACGCAGGTTTTGTCGCCGCGGGCTGCCAAGAGCGCGGCCTCGTTCACCAGGTTTGCGAGGTCGGCCCCGACAAAACCGGGAGTGAGCTTGGCGATCCACTGCAGATCGACCTTGTCGTCCATCTTGATCCGGGCGGCGTGCACCTTGAGGATGGCTTCGCGGCCGCGAATGTCGGGCCGATCGACCAGCACGTGCCGATCGAAGCGGCCGGGCCGTAACAAGGCCGGGTCGAGCGTTTCGGGGCGGTTGGTGGCACCCATCACGATCACGCTCTGGTCGGACGAGAAGCCGTCCATCTCGACCAAGAGCGCATTGAGCGTTTGCTCGCGTTCGTCGTGCCCGCCGGGGGAGCCGCTGCCGCGGACTTTACCGAGCGCATCGAGCTCGTCGATGAAGATGATGCTGGGGGAGCGCTGCCCCGCCTGGTGGAACATGTCGCGGACGCGGGCCGCACCGACGCCGACATACATTTCGACAAAGTCGGATCCCGACAGGCTGAAGAAGGGAACTCCGGCCTCGCCGGCGACGGCCTTGGCCAAGAGAGTTTTGCCCGTGCCGGGTGGGCCGACCAGGAGTACGCCGCGGGGAATGCGGCCGCCGAGGGCCTTGTACTTGCCCGGCGTGCGGAGGAACTCGACCACTTCGCGCAGCTCGTTGACGGCTTCGTCGATGCCGGCCGCGTCGGTGAAAGTGATGTCGATATCTTCCTGCGCATAGAGCCGACCGCGGCTGCGGCCAAACGACATGGCGGCTCCCGTCCCGACCAGGCGGCGCAGGAAGTAGACCATGACCAGGAGCATGATGATGGCCGGCACCCACATCCCGAGCGCGTACCAGTCGGGAGGCGGGGGCGGATAGCCGAAGTCGATGTTTTTGGAATTGAGCAGCTGCGTCAGCTCGGCCTCTTTCTCCGTGCCCATCAAATAGGTGGAAACGGTGGTCTTCTGGACGGGTTTGCTCTCTTCGTTGCCGCCCGTTTCCTTTTTCGACGACTTCTTGACGGGCTGGTCCTGGAATTGGATCCAGCCGGGGGTGAACTTCAGGTCGAAAACGTTTTTGGAGTTGAGGTTGCCGTTCTGGATTTCACGTTGGAACTCGCCCAGCGAAATCTCTTTCCCGCCGTGCTGGTCGTTCATGAAGAAGTAAAAGCAGGCGAGCGCCGTCCCGCCCGCCGCCACCCAGAGCAGGATGTGGATCGGCGAGCGATCATTCTTCCGGCTGCGCCCAGGCCGAGGCGGTGTCGGCTCATTCTGGGGGGATTTCGGAGCCGGCGAATTGGAGTCGGACATGGCGAGGCCCTGTCGTTGCTCGATGAAGATCGACCGTGGAGATCGACCTGCCAGATCGCCCCGCGGTGAGCGGACGGTCGTCGCAAGTCATTGCAACTTTAGGGCGAGCAACTAGTAAGGTCAATCGGTGGGGGTTCGACCGGTCCAGCAAACCTTGCGACCGCTCCCGCCGGCTCATAAAATGGCAGGATTGCTCCGCGCCCATTGGCGTAAGAACTGAACGGACTTAGTGTTTCGCTTCAACGCGACGGCCTGGAATGCAGCACGTTGCCGTATTGGGCTCGACCGGTTCCATCGGCACAAGTTGCTTGGATGTCGTCGCGGCGCATCCTGACCGCTTACAGGCCGTCGGGCTCGTCGCTCATCGAAAATGGGAGGTCTTGGCCGAGCAAGCGCGGCGGTTTCGACCCCGCTGGGCCGTGGTCAGCGATGAAAGCCTGAGAAGCTCGATTCCCGCCGGCGCGTTCGGTGCCACGGAACTCCTCTTCGGCGAGGCCGCCATCGACCGCATCGCCAGTGACCCGGACGTCGAGGTCGTCGTGGCAGGAATTGTCGGGGCGGCCGGATTGCGGAGCACTTGGACGGCCCTGGAAGCGGGCAAGCGGGTGGCGTTTGCCAACAAGGAGACGCTGGTTGTCGCCGGGCCCTTAATGACTTCACTGGCTCAGCGGACGGGAGGTTCCCTGTTTCCCGTCGACAGCGAACACAGCGCGGTTTATCAGTCCCTGCAAGCAGGAAGACATGCCGAGGTCCGCCGCATTGTGCTGACCGCCAGCGGCGGCCCGTTCCGTGGCTATACGCTCGAGCGGATGCGGGAAGTGACCCCGGAAATGGCGCTGGCGCATCCCACGTGGGCGATGGGACCTAAGGTGACCGTCGACTCGGCCACGATGATGAACAAGGCGCTGGAGATGATCGAAGCCAAGTGGCTTTTCGGACTTGACGCCGATCAGATCGCCGTGATGATTCATCCTCAGTCGATCGTCCACTCTTGTGTCGAGTTCGTCGACGGTTCGGTGGTCGCCCAACTCTCGCCGCCGGACATGAAATTACCGATTCAATATGCCCTCACGTGGCCGGAGCGGTGGGAAGGAATCAGCCCGCGGTTCGACTGGACGTCCCCGTTGCGGCTCGACTTTGCCCCGCCCGACCCGGAGGCGTTTCCGGCGTTGAAGTTGGGAGCCGAAGTGGCGCGGCGGGGAGGCACCTCGGGCGCCGTCCTGAATGCCGCCAACGAAGTGGCCGTCGAGCGGTTTTTGGCCCGAGATCTTCGCTTTACCGAGATTCCGCAACTGTGCCGCTCGCTCCTGGACGCCCATAATTTTGAACCGTCCCCCTCCTTGACGGATCTCCTGCGGATGGACCGCTGGACACGGGACGAAGCCCGCCGTTGGAGACCACTCGAGAGGTCACTGTCGTGAACGTCCTGCTATTTGCTCATGCCGTGCCGGCGGCGTTGCCGGTGCTGGCGTCCTTTTCGGTCGATGCACTGGTGTCCAAGGCGGGCAGCGTGCTGCTCGTGGCGATTGGCATCGGCCTGGTGATTTTCTTTCACGAGTTGGGGCACTTCGCCGTCGCCAAGTGGTGCGACGTTTTCGTCGAGCGGTTCAGCATCGGCTTCGGACCGATCCTCTGGAGCCGCAAATACGGAGAGACCGAATACGCGCTCTCCGCGATTCCCTTCGGCGGCTACGTGAAGATGCTGGGGCAGGACGACCTCGATCCGAGCCAGCTCACCAGTGAAGAGCTCGCCAAAGACCCGCGGTCGTATATGGCCAAGCCGGTGGGGCAGCGGATGGCGATCATTTCCGCCGGCGTCACCATGAACGTGATCACCGGCGTCATGTTTTACGCCATCGCGTTTGGGTACGGGATCGAGCAATTGCCGGCTCGCGTCGGCTCGGTGCTGCCGGGCTTCCCCGCGTGGCAAGCCCGGCTGCAGCCCGGCGATCGGCTCACGCGGATTGCCGGCCGTCCGACGCGGACGTTTGACGACATCAATCGCGCCATCGCGCTGTCGTCCGGCCCGATCGACGTCGCCGGCGTGCACGCGGACGAAAAGCCGTTCGAGGTCGACCTGGTCCCCAACATGGCCGATGGGCACCGAATGATCGGCGTCACGCCGGCCCTGTCGCTGAACGTCCTCAAAACCAAAGATGCGAACGAGAAGGCGGCCGATCTGGGCTCACCCGCTGCCGAAGCCAACCCTGGCTTTGAGCAGGGGGACCGGGTCGTCGGGATCGACGGGCACACCGTGTCGGACTTTTCGGAGTTGCAGAAAACGCTCATCGACAATCGTGCCAAGCCGGTCGTATTCCAAGTCGCGCGGGAGGGCTCTGAGCGCCCAGTCGACATCCGCGTCGCCCCGCAGCGGTTTCGCGAAATGGGCATGACGATGGACATCGGCAAGGTCACCGGCATCGTCAAGGATTCGCCGGCCGACAAGAACGGCATCAAAGAGGGGGATAAGATCATCCGCCTCAACAGCCGCGTGGTGGGCAAGGATATCGATCCGCTCCGTCTGCCTGATGAACTGGCGGCGCTGGCCGGCCAGGAAGTCACCCTGGAGGTGCAGCGCGAGATGCCGCAGGGCGACCCGAAAAAAGTCGACATTCGTCTCGTCCCCGCGAACAAGCCCGGCTGGGTCGAAGCCCCGAGGATGGCGGACACGCCCATGTCGGCCCCGGCGATCGGTGTCGCCTACAACGTGATCCCCACCGTGTTAAGCGTGCAGCCGGGCAGCCCGGCGGATAAGACGGGCGTCAAGAACGGCGACCGGATCAAGTCGGCCGAGCTGTTGGTCCCCGCGGAGCTTACGAAGGACCGTTTTGGCAAAGACAAAATTGAAGTCGACTTCGCCGCCGACAAGGGAAGTCAAAAGTCGGGAACGTGGCCCTACTTCGTCTACCTGACGCAGCTCACCCCCGACTTCAAGGTGAAGCTCACCTTTACCAACAAGGACCGCGACCCGATCGAGCTGGTTCCCGCGGTCGATCCGAAGGGGGACTGGTATCTGCCCGGCATGCGCGGGCTGCGGCTGATGCAAGAGACGATCATGCTCAAGTCGAGCGGCGTGCTCGACGCGGCGATGATGGGGATCACCCACACCAAGAATTCAATCATCGATCTTTATCTGACGCTGCGGAATCTCTTTACGCGTCAGCTGTCGTACGAAAACCTGCACGGCCCGCTGGGAATCATTAGCGTCGCTTACAGCTTCGCGCAGCAGGGAATCCCCGAAGTGTGCCTGTTCCTGGGAATTTTGAGCGCGAATCTGGCGGTGCTCAATTTCCTGCCCATTCCGGTACTCGACGGCGGGCACATGGTTTTCTTAATCTGGGAGGCGGTGACCCGCAAACGGCCGAGTGAGCGGGTGCAGATCGCCGCGACGTATTTCGGCATGGCCTTCGTGCTGTGCCTGGCGATACTCGTGTTCTACCTCGACATCTTCGTCCACAAAGTGATCGGCTGATCGACGCGGCGCGGCAACGCGGGCCTCGGAATCGGTTGGATCGGCTCCTGCGCAGGGAGAAGCGATCGTGCGCCAAGCCAACAATCCCAATCAGTCCGATCATGGGCGCCTCGCCGCCGGTCTGTTTGCCGCCACCTTCGTAATGACGGGCGGCGGCGGTATCTGCCTGATGATTGCCCTGGTCTTTGCCCAGGACATCTGGACGCCCATCGCCATCCTGCTGTGCGGACTGGGCGGGCTGCTCGTGATGCTATGGCTGATGGTCGACCGGCCGGCACGCACGGCACAGGCTTCGAACATCTATACGGCCCAGAAGATCGCGCAGGGCGATCACGTCGAATCGTTCGAGCCCCGGCACCGCCGCCGCGGCGGACGCCACTTCGGCACGAACGCGCCCCCGAGCGCCGACACCGTGCGCAAGATCCGCGAAGACGCGAACGTCTGGTCTCCCTCGGACCGCCGCGCGGACGAGTACCGCAAGGCACTCGATGACGCGGAGCCTCTGTCGGATATTTGAGCCGACAAATGAAGCCGGCAACCGGACGTGCACCTCGCGCAATCCGGCGGCCTTGTCGCTACAATCGCGGGCACGCCCGGTCGCTAGCATGGCGATCGCGCCCCAGTCGGTGACTCAGTCAGTTATGGGGCGGGGCGACCACGATCACGGAGGGAGGCACGATGCCCAGCGCGATGGATCCGGAGCAGTTCGTCGAGCGTTACCGCAGCCTCTTCGGCCAACTGGAAATCGCCGACCACGACGCCCACAAGCTCGAAGTGGGCGAAGCCGCCCGCCGCTTGCGCGACCGCTGGCGCGAGTGGCAAGGCGACGACAGCCTGCACGAAATGGCCTTTGGCGAACCCTAAGGTTCCCGGCTGTTTTTCTACCCGACGACTGCCAGCGAACGCGCGCGGCACTGTGCGCGGCCCGCGCCGCTTTGTTGCAACATCGCCCCGTTTTACGGGCGAAAAACGCGCTTCAGCTTTAGTAAGTTGTTTGCCGACTTGACGATTCGCCTTGCGTCCCGATGGTCGGCACAACGCGAACAAATGGCTTCGTTAATCGCGGTCCGGTTAAAGTTGTCCTGGACCACGCCCGCCCCAGGCCTTGCGCAATGCTAAATTTGCTTAATGTACGACCTGAAAGCACTACTGATCGGCTGCCAGGGGACGCCGCGCGCCGCCGTGCGAGGCGAACTGGAGAAGCTGTCGATCGACGTCGAGGCGGAAGTTTCCGACGTCGACGCCTGCTTGGCTTTCGTCGCTGGGCGACCGTCCGAGTCGCGGATCCTGGTCGTCCATAGCGGCCGCAATTCTCCGCCCGACGCCGTTGAGCGGCTGCTGGCGTCGGCGACGGGCCGGCCGATCCTGGTGCTCTTCGACCCGGGCTACGAACCGGTGCTGCCGGCGCGGCGACCGTCTCTGGAAACAATCGAGCTGCCGTTTCGTCCGGACGATCTGCGCTCGGCCATTCATCGCTTCGAGATCCAGTCGCCGCAAGCCGCGTCGCGATGCCGCACCATCCTCGTGCTGGGCGCGACCGAGGGAGTTGGCTGCACGAGCGTGGCGGCGAACCTCGCTTCTGAGCTCGGGCGTCTGGAGAAGGGGCCGTGCATTCTCGCCGAGCAGGCGGTGGCGTTCGGGCGCTTGGCCAACTACCTGGGCATCCGTCCGAAGGTCACGCTCTACGACCTGGTGATCGACCTCGACCACATGGAAGCCCGGATGCCCGAGGCGATGGCCCTGTTCGAAGACAACCTCTACGTGCTCGTCGGCTCGTATCGCGAAATCACGCCATTCATGATCACGCCCGAGGTTGCCTTCAAGGCACTCGCTTGCGCGATGCAACTGGCTACGACGGTGGTGGTCGACGCCCGGCATCACTTCGAAGAAGTGGATCTCGATTTTGCCGCCAAGAGCCAGCACGTCGTGCTCGTGGCCAAGCCGACAATTCCCTCGCTGCACAGCATGCGGACTCTGCTCGAGGCACTGTTGCGGCGGGGATCGCAGGGCAAGCACTACGTGGTGATTAACCAGTACGTGGCCTCCCTCGACGCGATCTCGCGACAGACGATCGAGGGACATCTCAACGAGCACGAAGTTTTCCTCGTCGCCTCCGATCCTGCGATGGCGGCGGTCGAAAGCAGCGGACGTTTGCTGCGAAAGTCCGCGCCCGACAGCGAAGCGCTGCGGGACATCACGACCTTGGCGCACAGCATCCTCGGCACGCCTCCCGAACAGCCCGCCCGCCACACACTGCGCGAATCGCTCAAGCGCGTGGCCCAGTCGCTGAATCTGGGCTAATCAACAGCGACGAACTTGCTCAGCTGTGCCATGGCCGTTGCCCACGCGCTCACTCTGAGTTGCCAGTCGCGCGGGACAACCTAGCCTCTTCCAATTCGCGAAGCATGCGAGCCGCCTGCTCGGCCTGATCCGCCTTGACCAAAATTTGCGGTGCCGCAAACCAAAGATTCGATTCTGTTGCGGCTAGCGCCTCGCCCACGACCTGCGCTGAGATGCCGGCGGCTTCCAACGCATTTTTCAAAAGGTGCGCTTCGATCCCATTCTTGGCCCGATAGACCATCACCAGTTCCCGGTGTTCCGGGTCCGCCTTGTGTTGCTCGCTCGACGGTGGTTGGCCGCCGCGTCTTGGCAATCGCCCATACAGCGATTCTCCCAGCGCCAGCCGCAAGGCGACGCGAGCGCCGTACCGATAAAACGTCGGCAGGAGCGGCAACAGGGGCCACCAGGCCGCCGCCCGCTTCAGTTCCGCGAAGCTCTTCGCACGGTTCCCCGCGCGGAGTGCGATGAACGATTCGGACAGGTGGCTCTTCGCCGCATACATCCGCACGCCCAAGAGCGAGTAGCGGTAGAACCAGGGATGGGCCGGCTTCCAGACCTTCTCGAAGGTGTGGCGGACGTCGGCGGCGAAATTGTCCCAGCCTTGGCTGGTCTTAGCTTCGGGGTGCACGCGCATCCGTGTCGTCAGCAGGTCGATGTCGTGAAACTCGTGCTGCTGCGACGCCCGCAGATAGAAGTCGTAGTCCATCGCGTAGTGCAGCGACTCGTCGATCGGGCCGACTTCGTCGAAGAGGGACTTACGATAAAAAGTCGACGGATGGTTGAGCCAATACCAGCGCCACCAAAAATGCCTTAGCCAAAAGCGGCTTGAGCGGGCGGGCAGGAATTCGAGCGGCTTGCCGTCCGGGTCGACCCGTGCGAGGTGACCGTTGACGAGCGCGGCCTGGGGATGCTTGTGGAAGAACTGAACGACCTGGGCGAGGGCTCCCGGCTCATACACGTCGTCCGCGTTGAGCCAGCCGATTAAGGGAGCGCGGGCCAGCGCGAGCCCCTTATTGAAGGCGTCAGCCTGACCGCTGTCCGGCTCCGAGAGCCAGCGCACGGCCGGAAACTGCTTGAGGATCTCGACGGTTCCGTCCTGCGAGCCGGCGTCGACGACGATGTGCTCGACCCGCACGCCCCGCTGCCAGGCCACGCTCTCGAGCGCGTCCCGCAGGTGCCGGACGGCGTTGTAACAGGGGGTAATGATCGAGATTTCCGGCGTTTCGCCGGTCTTCGCGTCCCCCCGAACCGCCCCGCCGTCCGCATCGCTCACGTTCGCACCCTCGCTTCAAATTCGATTGTAGCGGGCCTCCGGACGCTTTGGACTTTCGATGAACTGCCGTATTATGGGGTCGTCTCATTGGCCGCGAAGTTTTCCTCGCTTGCGGCGATCGCTCTCTCCGGCCATCCCCGGCCTGCCATCTCATCGCGAGACGATTATGTCGACAACTCTGCCCCTCCCCACACGCACGACCGAATCGCAGCTCGATCGCAGCCTCAAAGTGCTCGACGCGGCCCACCCGCGGTTGGCCGCGGCCTCTGCCGACGAACTGATCGGTCTGGCTGAGATTTGTATCTACGGCACGATGCAGACCGCGGACCAATGGGTGGCCGTCTCCAGCCGCTTCAAAGGCCTGCCGGAGAAGAGCCCGCTGCGGGCCGAAGATGTGATGACCGGCCCAGTCGCGACGGTTCGCCACCTGCGACTGTTGATCCAGAGCCTGCGCGACATCAAGGCATACGGGAAGCCGCGTTTGCCCGGCCGCCCCTGGATGGGGACCGACGCTCGGCTCCGCGTGCCGGTCTTTCCGGCACAGGGTCTGTATGACGGGCTGACGTTCCAGGGCTTTAAGGTCGAGTCGCGGATGTTGCCGGGGATCACGGCCGAAACCCTCAAGCAGTGCGTGCACGGAGTCCCCGGCCGCTGGAATCCCGACAACCCGCGGATCGCACTTGTGCTGGGCGCGGGCAACGTCTCGTCGATTCCGACCACCGACGCTTTTACGAAGCTGTTTCAAGAGGGGCGGTCGGTCCTGCTCAAGATGAATCCCGTCAACGAATCGCTGGGCCCCGTCTTCGAGCGGGCCTACGCACCGCTGATCAACGCCGGTTATCTGCAGATTATTTACGGCGGCTCGGACGTCGGCGCCGCGGCCATCCAGCATGACCTGGTCGGCGAGGTGCACATCACCGGCTCGATCAACTCGCACGACGCCATCGTCTGGGGAGCGCCCGGCCCTGAGCGCGATCGCCGCAAACGCGACAACGATCCCGTGCTCAAAAAACCCATCTCCAGCGAACTGGGCAACGTCACCCCGTGGATCGTCGTTCCCGGCAAATATACGGAACGGCAGCTCGATTTTCAGGCCCAGAACATCGCCACGTCGATCACCAACAACTGCTCGTTCAACTGCATTGCCACCAAGGTCATCCTCACGTCGGCCAACTGGCCCGACCGCGAGCGATTTTTGGACAAGATTCAACGCGTGCTCGACAGCATCGCCCCGCGAAAGGCGTATTATCCCGGGGCCCTCGATCGGTTCGTCCGCTTCGCCAACCGCACGGGCGACGGCGACAAGCTTCCCTGGACGCTGTTGCGTGGCATGGGGCCGCAGGCTTCGCCGCAATTCTTCAAGGAAGAATCGTTCGTGTGCGTCTGCGTCGAAACGCCGCTGTCGGCGGACTCGGACGCCGCCTTCCTCAATCAGGCCGTCGACTTTGCGAATGGCGAGTTGTGGGGGACGCTGGCTGCGTCGATCACGCTGCCGGCCGACTTCCGCAAAGACCCGACGCGAGAAGCCGCGCTGCAAGCTGCCTTGTCGCGGCTCGATTACGGGACGATCGGCATCAATCACTGGAGCGGCCTCGGCTTCGCCATGATGTCTCCCGGCTGGGGTGGCGTGGCCGGCAGCACGCTCGACGACGCTCAAAGCGGCATCGGCTGGGTGCACAACACCTACCAGCTCGAAGGCGTCGAGAAGAACGTCCTCACTGGCCCACTCACGGTGTCCCCCAAGCCACTCTGGTTCGCGACGCACTCCAATCCCGAAGCAGTCGGCTGGCGACTCCTGAATCTGTACGACAAGCCGTCCCTCTGGAACCTGGGTGGCGTCCTCACCTCCGCCGTCCTCAACGGCCGCTGAGCAGGCAGCCCGCGGGCTGCACCGGTGCGTCTGGAGCGGGTTGGCCGATGCAAAGCCGCTTCACGCGGCACGCGGGTGTTGCCGGCGCTTTGCATGGACGGTGGGCGCTCGCCGTCTTGTTGGGCAGGCTGTGCCTGTCGTGCCTTTTCGGTCTCACATTGCCCGAGCGCGACTGCTACTTCCGCGCGCTTGCCGGCGGAACGTTGGCCGCCTGCAGATTGGTGGGTCTCGCCGGGCTTGCGGTGGGCCGCGCGTAGATCAGGAATTTTGGCGGCGCGCTTGAAAAGCCTTGCTGGTCAAGCGGGGCCAATCCCAAGTCCGTCGCCCGCTCCAGAAAATAGTGTAAGAGCCGCGGCGGAAACGTGTGCGGGTCGATTACCAGGAGATCGGGCGGATTGCGGTCGAACTCGGCGTCCATGAATTCGTCGTATTTGACGACCTCCGGCAGGTAGCCGGCGGCGAAATAGGCCGGCCGAACGGCCTGAAAATCCGACACGGCACGATGGCTCGGTCCGGTGCGCGCTTTGGCCCACAAGCCGAGCTTCGCCTCGCGATGCCGGCTGGTGTGGCGGGTCGTAAACGATTGGATCCAGCCGGCTGCTAACAGGCAGACCGGTGCCAGCGCAACAGCCACGAGTCGATTGGTCCGCTCCGGGGACAATTGCGCGACGACCGTTTGCAGCCAGGCAATCACAGCAATCAAGCCGGCCGCGGCGACTCCCGCGTCGATGAAGGCCAGTGTCAGGAAGTACCGACCGTTCATCTCGCCGACATGAGCGAGTTGGATCCAGATGGCGATCAAAGTGGCGACTGTCCAAAGCGGCAGCAGGCCAAACCGCGGATCGCGGAAACGAGCGCGAAGACTCCAAAAACCGATCAGCGCCAGCACGAGGTACTGCACGCCCAGCGTGTGCACGAAATCGAACAGATAGCGCCGCGCGAGGAACGCCCGCCCGGGCTTGGCCGGAGCGGCGACCCCGGAATTGCTCAAGTCGGCCGACGAGCCGACCGATGCCGAGCCGACCGTTTCCGATTTGACCGAGGTCGCGTCAGCGGCCGCAACCGGAGCCGGCGCGGCGGCCGGAGGTGACGGTTCGGCCGTCGGCGCCGCAGCGAGTGTCGGCGCAGCATTCGCTGGTGCGTCTGTCTGTTGTGCCGGCGGCGTTGCGACAGGTCGAACCCAATGGGCGACGAGCGCGAACGGCGTCATACGGCCGAACTCCCATTGCGAGTGGCGGGCCAACACCGTCACGTTGAGTGCCAGGACCAACAGCGGAGTCATGGCCAGGCACAACAAAACGCCCACGGTCAATCGCATTCGCGCGGCGGGCACGCGCCACCAGCAGACTGCTCCCCACCCCGCCAGCGGAGCGAGCAAGAACCAACCTTCAATCCGTGTGTGCAAGGCCAGCGCCAACGCGGCTCCCGCGACGGCGAACTGCCACCAGCGGCGTTCCTCGAACGAGCGCCACAGAAAGTCGAGTCCCAGCACGAAGAAGAACCACAGCGTCGCTTCGCGAATCGGCTCGACCGAGAATTCGATCAGCTTGGGATGGACGGCATACAAGAAGACGCCGGCCGTCGCCAGCCGTTCGTCGAACATCCGCCGCAACCAGCCGAACAGCGGGATGGCGATGGCCGTTCCCATCAGCACGCCCCACACCTTGCCGGCGACGGTCCACTCCAGCCCCAGCTTGTGCAGCGCGACCAGCACAACCGGATAGACGTTCAAATTCAGATAGTCGAGCGCTTGGGTGAAACGCCCCTGTTCGAGCGAATCGGCGACGTGCAGATACGAAAAGGCGTCGTCGCTGACTGCCGTCAGTCGATAGGCGACGATGATCCGCGGGACGGCACACGCCAGCAGCAATAGCCCCAGCCGCACCGGCGTTCGCGCCAGCCATTGTGCAAACTGTGCGGGTCGCGCGCTTCCGTCGGTGGCCGCGCGGGACCTTTGGGCGAGTGCGGGTGATTCAGCCATGGTCTGGGCGTTCCGGCAAAAGTCACGGGCAGAGACGGAAAGGAACGAACTCGGAGCACGACTGACGAAGAGCGGGCTCCGTCAGGGGTTGCCCGCGATCGCGTTCATCGCATGCTTGGCAGCTGCGTTCGCCTGACTCGTCGCTGTCGCCGCGGGTTTGTCCGGATTGCGGCACGCCAGCTGAACGGGCCCGTCGACCCGATTGACGCTGAACCCTTTCGGCGGTTTGAGGCCGGCCGGCTCGACGATCCAGACGACCCGCGGGCTAAATTGCATTTCGAGATTGCGCAGCGGATAGCTCCAGTCGAGCTCGAGCCACAGCCCGTGGCAGTTCTGTTCGACCGAGGTTGCCAGCGCGACTTCGCCGTGTCGCTTGCGAATCTGGTCGGCCAGGCGATCGACGAGGGACCAATTCTGATCGTTCGCGCGGGCCCGCGGCGCATCGACCAGCACCCAGTAGCCGCCCGCCTGCACCAAATGGACGCACAGCAAGAGCCCGAACACGAGCACGGCCCGCCGGCGAACGAGTGCGGCGACGCCGAACCACGCGGAAGCGACGAGGATCGGCAGCATCGGCAACATGAAGCGGCCGCCGGGCTGGTCGCAGACCCAGTGCGAATAAAGCAGGAAATAGGCGGGCAACATCAGTGCCAGCACGTCGAGACGGCGACGGACAATTTTCCACCAACCGATGCCGAGCACCACCATCAACCCGATGAAGGGCACCATCGACGCGTGAGGCAGCTGCCACGGATCCACGGTCGACTTCCAGAAGCCGGGGACACAGAGACAGCCGATATCGTTGATGCGAAAGATCATGCCCTGCAAGAACCGCATGGGCGGACTGTGCCCTGCCGACTCGTCGTCTGAGGTGGCCGCCTCGCTCGACGAGCTGTCGAGAGTCTCGGCGCCCGAATCCGACTCGCTCGAACTCGTCCTGTGCTTGGCGATCCGCGGCGCTTGGTGGCTATAAACACTCATCACCTCACGGAGATAGATTCCCCCCGCGCCGTACGTGCGGTCGTAGTAGAGCCAGGCGCCGAGCGCCAAGGCGGCCACGAGGCCGACCGTTGCCGACATGGCGACGGCCCGCGGCCAGCCGATCGCCTGTTTCCACGCAAGCCAGGCGGCTGCGAGGCCGAAGCCGAGCGTCAATGTGATGGCGGTATAGCGCATCAGCGACACGTAGGCGGCAAGCACCGCCGCCGCCGCCGTGAGCGCTACAACGCGCCCGATTTTTCGCTCGTCGAGCAATCGGTGCATCAAGTTGACCGTCCACATCAACACGGCCAGCGTGGCAATTTCTTTCGTCGGGCGGCGGTAGTAAGTCCAGAGGCTGATGTTGAACATGACCGCCGCGGTCAACAGCACGGCCATCGACGGGAACTGCCGCCGAGCCCAAACGTACACGCCGCCGATCAGCGCCACGGACATCAACCACTGCAAAACGGCAATCGCCAAAAACGGGCGATTGCCCAAAAGGAATGCGGGCGTGATCAGGGCCGGGTAACCGGGTGGAACCAGGCACCGAAACTCGGAGAGCGACGGCGCCGCGAGGAAGTCGCGAGCCGTCTTCATGTACAGACACCCATCGACGGTCGGATACAGCCACGGGCTGATTTGCACGGCCATCAGCAGTGCGAACAGTGCGAGCCACAGCCGCGGAAGGCGATTGACGCCCTCAATCCAGCCTTCGATTCGCGACAGACTGGTCGACACGCTCTTTTCCCCATCTGAAACCGTCGGCGGGGCGTCGTGCACAAACGCAGTTGTGCACAAGAGCACAGCGAGCGACGGTTGTGATCCAGCGCGAACATCTTCCGCTGCGGACCCGCCACCCCTCCGTGGAATGCGCGCGGAAGCAAAGAGGGGGCGGAATATAGGGAAAATTTGGCATTTCGGTCAACGCGGCTTGGCTGGCAATACTTAAGCCACTCCGGTCAGTCCGATGACCGGGGACGATTGCGATTGTCGCGGCGCACCGGCGTCCTCAACTCACGTGAGGGCTGATAGTTAGGACGAGGCCGGTTCGTCGGGGATGCCCAGAATCTCCATCCGCCGATAGAGACGCGGCCGAGTCATCCCGAGCAGCTTGGCGGCTCGGCTCTTGTTATGCCGAGACTGCGCGAGGGCCCGCTCGATTTGCTCGCGCTCGGTTTGGGCCAGCAGCGGTTCGAGCTGAGCGACGGGCGGGCGTCGCGGCGGGCCGACTGACTGCGCGTCCAGGCCCGTGCGGAAACGAAACGGGAGATCCTTCACGCGAATCAGCGGTTCGTTGCACAGGGCGCGCGCGTCGCGAATCACGGCCAACAGCTCGCCGACGTTGCCCGGCCAGTTGTATTCGGCGAATTTGTCCCAGACGTCGTCGCCGAAGCCGTTGAACTGCCGGGCTTCACCCCGGTTGAGTTCCTCGAGCAAATATTGGGCAAGAAAACGTAAGTCGCCCATCCGTTCCCGCAACGGGGGCACGGCAATGCACAGGGGCGTCAGCAGGTGAAAGAAGTCGGGGCGCAGCTGATCCTCGCGCCCGAGCACTTCGGGGCTGAGCGTGCTCGACGCCATCAATCGCAAGTCGCGGGCGCGGCCGTTCTCTTGGCGGAAGGCGTCAGTCACGATCGTTTGCGCGTCGCGGGGAAGAGCCTCCACGTGCGCCAAATAGAGCGTGCCCGGCTGCAGCGCCAGCGGCGAGGGAAACGAGTCTTCTTCGCTGGGATAAAGCAGCCGCTTGAGAGTCTGGCCCAGCTCCAAGGGCGAGAGGCTCTTGCAGTCCAGTGGCACGAAGGTCCGCGTCCGCGATGCGCTTTCGTAATGGATCGCGCGAGCCAGGTGCTCTTTGCCGCTGCCGCTCTCGCCCCAAATCAAGAGGGGGGAGGCCGTCGAGCGGGCGATGGCCGCCTGATCGGCGACGCGGAGCATGGAGTCGCTCTTGCAGATGAGTGACTTCGTGCCGAAGCGGCGCGCCAAGAACAGCCGCAGCGAGGCTAGTTCGCCGTGAAGTTCCTGCGCGGGATCGACGGTGGCGATCCGCTCGGCCGCGTCGCCGCTGCCGATCACCGACAAGATGCTGACGAGAGTGCCCTCTTCGTCGAGCAGGGGAATGAAATTCAGCGTCCGCGGTTCGCGATCTTGGTCCTTGCGGACGATTTGGGCCGGCAGGCTCGAGACCTTGCCCGCAAACGCGGCGGCCGGCGGACAAAGCGAGGCGGCGAGGGATTCCGGGCTGTTGTCGGCCGGCTCGGTGATGAACTCGCACAACAGGCCGAGTATTTCGTCGGCCGACCAGCCGGTGAGCGCCTGGCAGCCCGCATTGAAAAATGAGATCCGCCGATCGGGCGTCACCATGTAGACGGGGGTCGTCGCCCGGCCGATCAAATGGTCCGGACGCAGCCGTTTGCGTGCTCGACGACTCATACTCTCATTATGTCGTGTGGCGGCAGGGCTACCAAACGCGCCGTCGGTTATTCGGAATCACCGCTTTTGAAGCGGTGTCGTTGCTTGACCGGTTGGACCTGCTTCTCGGCGGCGACCACGGCGCCCGCTTTCGGCAGTGTCACGCGGGCCGCCAGGTGTAAGCCCAGGCTGGGGACGAAACCGACGACGACCAGGAGGGCGGCGATCGCGCCCCCGATTCGCAGGCCCGCGCGGCTCTTCCCGACGGACAATAGTCGTGGCTCGATGGCGTCGCTTGCGACCGGGTCCGTCGAAAAGAGCAGGGCCTGGGCGACGCTTAAGCACTTGGCCGCCACGGCGAGCCACGCGGCGACGGCCACGAACGAGAACAGCACGTATCCCGTATTCTGGTGCGGCAGGAAGTCGTTCTCCGCGGGAAAGCTGACCGACAAGATCGAACGCAGCATGGCCACGCGCGTCCAGAAACCGGGCAGAGGGGGAACGCCGGCCAGGCTCATCAGCAAGAGCACGGTCGCCCCGGCAACCCATGGCTCATGGCGCAGGCGGCGGACGAAGTCGTCCAGTTCGTCGGACCGTCCGGTCGATGTTTCGAGCGAACCCAGGACGGCGGTCAGCCCCAACATCGCGAATGAATCGCAGGCAAACAGGAGCCAGGCCGCCCCCGCGCCGCCGGGCATCTGCAGGTCGAGCCACCGCACGGCTTGCGGCCGGGTCGCTTCCGAGCACGCTGCCGCCAGCGCGAAGAGGATCAACCCCGTTTGCACCATGATCACCAGCGCCAGCAGCCGCCGCAGCGATGACTGCCAGTACGCCAGCGGTGCGGCAATCAACAGCGTGACGAGTGCGGCCGCCGTCAGCGCCGTTTGCGCGGTCGACAGGTACCGCGTCATCCCTTCGACGAAGATCCGGATCATCCCCACCAGCACCGCGCAGCGCGGCAGCACGGCGAGTGCCCCCAGTCTCGCCGGCGACATCCCCTCGAAAATCTCCGCTGCTCCCAGCTGAAAAGGAGCCGCCAGGAACGGTATCCCGAGTCCGGCGAGCAGCAGCACGAAACCGATCTCTCCGGCGAGCGGCAAGCTGCGCGGGCCACGGGTGACAATGTGTCCCGTCGCATCGACCCCGTGAAGCGGCAGGGCGTGCAGCTCGCCGAAGTTCGTCGTTCCCGCCAAGGCGCCCACGAGCAGCGCGCCGGCCACGAGGCTGAGCGCACCCAGCAGATTCAGGGCGAGCCCCAGCACGGCCGCGGCCCATTCGTCGTCGGTTTCGGCATCCCGCAATTGGGCGATGCAAATTGCGAGCACCGAACCGGGAACGCCGACAATCAGCAAGACGAAATCGTTGGCGACGCACGTCAGCAGTAGGCCCGCCAGTGATAGTAACACGACTGCCTGTCGAGCCGCGCGCTTGTCGCTCGAGCCGATGGCGGCCAGGAACGTGGTCATGGCCCCCAACAAGAGCGCCATCCAGGCCGTGCCGCGCGAAAGGGCATCAAACGAGACGGCGGACACCGCGGGCCGCACGAACGGATCGGACGGGACGGTGGGACGGGCCAGCGTCAGAGTGGCCGCGGCGGCGATCAGGGCCAGCCAGCACAAAACGCTGCCCGCTCGTCCGATCGAGAGCCGACGGCCCGACAGCAGCACGACCGCGCCGACGGCGGCGAGAATGAGCGCGGGCAGGATCGTGATCAGGGTCAACACGGGTAAAGTCCGAACTCAGCAGGCAGTACTCAACAGTCCATCGCAGTTCGTCGACTCAAATTCAGTCATTCAGTCGAATCAATAGGGGCAAGCTACGGTGGCGACCAGCCAATCAGGGCAAAGTAGAGCGCGGCCGAGATGGTCTGCGGCCAGACTCCCAGCCCGACCAATCCCGCCAAGAGGGCTCCGACAATCAACAATTCCGGCGCGCTGAGATCGATCGAGCCGCTTCGGCCTTCGTTCACGATCGACCATTCTCGTGGCGCCGAGTCGGCCGTCCAGCCAGGCACTGCCGGAGTGTCTGCACCGGCTGGAGGCGGTTGTCGATCGAGCAGCACGTCCCCCTTGCCCGGCAGCGGCAGTCGCACGCTGCCGAAGACCAGATGCTGCAACATCGAGAAGAGCGCCCAGGCCGCGATCAGGCAGGCGCCGATGGCCAGGAAGGCGAACGCCCACTCGCCGCGAAACACGGCTCCTAGCGTCGCGAAAAGTCCGGGAAAACCGAAGAGTCCGGGGATGCCCACCAAGGAAAACGTGGCCATTAATAACATGGCCGCCAGGTTGGGCAGCCGATGCACGATCCCGCCGACCGCGCTCAAATCGGCCACGCCCAGGCGCCACTCCAGGAAGTTGAGCGCAAACAGGACGAGCACGCCGGCCACACCGCTGGCGAGCCCCAGCATCAGGGGACCGCTGGCGTTTTGTGGTGGCAGGGAGAAGAACCCCGCGACGGCCAACGAACCCTGCAGTAGGCAGACACAGGCAAGCATTTTCTTGAAGTTCGTCTGCCCATAGGTCAGCAGGCTTTGATGCAGGGCTCCGAGGATCGTCAATCCGACGATCAGGTCGGCCGTCCCGCCCAATTCACCGCACAAGGGCCCGACGAACCGCGCCAAGAGATAGAGCCCCACGCGCAGTCCGGGCCCGACGAGGGCGATCGACACGCAGGAAGGGCCTTCGGCCACGACCGATGCAAACCAGGCGTGGAAGGGGACCAGCGGTGCCTTGACCAGCGCCGCCAGCACGAGGATGGCCAAGAGCGAGCGCTGCGCGTGCTTCCAGTATTCCTGCGCCGACACATCGTCGGTCGTGAGACGTGGAAACTCGCGCACGAGGTCGCTGAGTGAATAGTTGAGCTGTGGAATCACCCCGCTTTCGGTCCCCGACGTCCGAGCCGCTGCGATCACTACGCCCGTCAGCCCGATCAGGATGGCCAGATCGGCTGCCAAGTTCATCAGCAGCATCTTCTTGGCGAGCCCCTCGTTGGCGTGCTCGCTCCAGCCGCTGGTGAGTAGATAGAGCAGCACCGAATTGACCTGCAGCGCCGCGCAGAGCCAGACCGCGTTGTTGCAGGAGAAGATCGCGAGGTAGGACGCCTCCAGGAGCAGCAGCAAGCCGTAGAGCAGCTGGGGACGCCGCCCGTCGGAGCGGCGGGCGACAAACACCACGGGCAGCCAGGACGCTGCGGTCAACAGCGCAAAGGCCGCGCTGCAGTCGTTTCCACCCACCGCAGTTTTGACCTGCAGCCACCGGCCGCAGAGCGACAGGCCGATCACCGCCGCGAGCGCACAGGTGGCAAAAATGACGGCAATGCGGCGGCACAGCGCGAGATCGACCTCGCTGCCCAGATTTGTGACCGGACTCGTCGTCGCGGTCGCGAATCGGTCGTGCGCAGATCCCGAGCGGAGTGCGGCAATCACGAGGACGACCGCGCCGATCGCCGGAATCGCCACGACGACAAAAGAGAGATCGCTCACAGCGGTCGGCCGCTCACAACAAGCCTCAACTCTGGAGCCAGATCAGCAACACGGACAACACGACCGTGCCGAGCAGCGCGGAAAAGAGGTAGAAGGAGACGCCCCGATATTGCAGCGGCCCGAAAAATGAGGCCGCCGACTCGAACAGGCTCGCCGGCCCGCCGCTCGCCAGCGTGTCGATGATCGCCCAGTCCACAAAGCGGGCCACCGCGGCCACGCCACGGAGAGGCACGAGCACGAACAGGAACAAAAACGCATCGAAATAAAAATTGCCTCGCCCCAGCCGCATCAACAGCCCGTTGACCGCCTCGCTGGGGAAGACTTTCCATCCGCCGCGGGCCGCTTGAATGCCGGCGGCTAGTCCCCCCACGCCGGGAATCAAGCCGATCGCGGCATACGCAAACGCATGTGGGGACAGCGGGGGCAAGACGCCCAGGATCAACGGCACGGCCACGAGTGCGGCGCCGATCGCCGCGGCGACCAAGAGCAGCAGTCGCCCGGAGGGCGTTTCGGCATCGCGCGGCGTTTCGACGACGCCTACTGTCGGGAAAGGCTCGAACGGATTGCCGCCGAACGGATTGCTGCTGTCCAATTCGCCGTACAATCGCGACGCGGTCAACGAGCCCATCATCGCGACGGCCGCCAGATAATGCCCGCATCCCGCCAGGAGGACTGCCAGGAGCAAAGTCGGCGTCCCGCCCCCCGCACCGAACAACAGCGACTCGAGCGAGTGACCGAGAATCCAGCCCTGCCCGCAGATTCCGGAGAATAATAAGAGGACCATCGCCATCAGCAGCCAGCGGCGGGCGCCCGTGTGCACGCCGGCCGAGCTGGCGATCAGGATTGCCGTCGCGCTCGGCACGAAGACGGCCATCAGGCCAATCATGATCGCGGGCGCCGCCGCATCGCCCGTCGAGAATCCCAGGAGGGCAATGGCCAACACGGTCGCGCAGGAATAAGTCGCCGCGCGGCGGGGATTCGCATCGGCGATCGCGCAAACACCCAGGCAAAACGCGCTGCTTCCGCCCACGAAGGCGGCCAGCGGCAGGATGGCGCCGGCCAGGTTCAGCAAGGGAAAGCACCGCACCCACAGCACGGCCCCGCACGGCAAAAGGGCGATTGCCTCAATCAGTGCGGCCAAACGCGCGGGACGGCTCGACAAATCGCCGATCCAGCCGAGAAAGGGGACCAGGCCGCAGCGTCCCACCGTCGCTCCCAGCAGGCACAAGCCGACCAGGTCGACGAGCGCCGCCCGCTGCTCGGCCGCGTGCGCCCAACGTTCGGGTTGGCCGAAGAGATTGCGAAAGTCGAGCGTTCCCATGCCGGCCGCCAGAATCACGACGGCGCAAAGCAGGAACGCGTCAGCCACGCTGAGCACCAGCACGAGCTTGCGCGCGGCGACGGTCTGCTGCGCGTTCTCGGCCGCCAGCGACGACAAGACGTAGGCCACGGCCGTGCCGATTTCCCAAAAGACGAACAGCTCGGCCAGGTTGGTCGACGCAGCCACGCCGATCGACGCGAACAACAGCAGCGAGCCGCCCAGCGGCAGCCACCGTGCAGCCGGCGATTCGGCATCGCGCGTTCGGCTGGCAGTGAAGACAACACCGGCGGCGATCGCCAGCGCGACGGTCAGCAGGGCCGTCAGCGCGCCGAATCTCAGGCCAAAACTTATTCGCAGCAGATCGTTCGGCCCGTTGACGAACCAGCTCCCCAGGCTCAGCGGCGATTCGTTCGCGCCGTCGTGTCCGAAGCGGACAACGAGGAGACCGAGTGCGAAGCATGCGGAGGCAGCGGCGCCTAGCTGGGCCAGCAATTCCGCCCGCCCATTTCGCGCCGGACGAAATAGGCTGGTGCCAGCGATCGCAGCCGCGGCGATCAACGGCGACAAGACTGTCCCAAAGACGAGAACGGGAAGCAGAATATCCATGCGGCCTTCGCGCCGGCTTACAAAAGGTAAGCGGATAGAATAACGTGAGCCCTCGGAGCCGGACAGCCGGTCGAGTCGGTGGTGAGCGTCTCGAGAGTCCGGACAACGGCGCAGTCTGCGTGGTGAGCGAAATCGTCGAGCCCATGGACCCGATTCGCCTGCTGAAAGATTTGATCGCGCTCCCCAGCGTCAATCCGATGGGCCGCGCGATCTCCGGGCCCGAATTCTTCGAAGGGCGGATGACGGCATATCTGCTCGATTTCTTCGAGCGGCTTGGCGTGCCGGCGCAGCGGACCGACGTGGCCAACGTGCCCGGCTCGAGCGAGCGGCGGTCCAACGTGATCGCCCGCTTCGACAACCCCCGCAGCCAGACCACGCTGTTGATCGACGCCCATCAAGACACCGTGCCGATCGACGGCATGACCATCGAGCCCTTCACCCCGGTCGAACGCGACAGGCGGATCTACGGCCGCGGAGCGTGCGACGACAAAGGGGGGATGGCGGCCATGCTCAGCGCGTTCGCACGCCTGGTCGAGAGCCGGCCCCCGCGAGCCGCGAATGTCGTCATTTCTTGCACGTGCGACGAGGAGTCGGGCGCGACGGGGATCCGCGACCTGATCAAGCAATGGAACGATCGCAGGCGGCCCGCGTCGCTGCTCAATCGCCCGCCCGACCTGGCTCTGATCATCGAGCCGACCGAGCTCGACGTCGTCGTCGCGCACAAGGGAGCCACGCGTTGGAAGATCCGCACTCAGGGCCGCGCCTGCCACAGCTCGGAGCCGGCCAACGGCATCAACGCGATCTATCGGATGGCCCGCGTCGTCGCCTGCCTCGAGCAGTTCGCCGCCGAGCTTCCCCAGCGCGCCCCACCGCATGCGTTGTGCGGTTCGCCGTCGCTGAGCGTCGGGCGCATCGAGGGGGGGATCAGCGTCAACACGGTCCCGGACGAATGCACGATCGAGATCGATCGCCGCGTGATTCCCCGGGAAGATGCGACGACCGTGATGGAGCAGGTCGGCCAATACCTCCGCGAGCGGCTCGACTTCGAGTTCGAAATGCTGCCCCCGTGGATTCGCGGTCCGGCCCTCCCCGATGACGTCAATCTTCCCTGGGCCGATCGGCTGCTCGCCTCCGTGCAAGCTGTGACCGGTCGCGGGGACAAGATCGGCGTGCAGTTCGGCACGCACGCGTCGCGCACGGCCGCGGCGGGCGTTCCGTCGGTCGTCTTCGGTCCCGGCTCGATTGACCAGGCGCACACAAAAGACGAGTGGATCGAAATCCGCCAGCTCGAGCAGGCCGCGGAGATCTTTTATCACTTTGCCGCCGAGTGTGGCTGAATCGCGCGGCCTTTCACGTTGATGTCGCCGACGGAACGTGTTTGACAAGCGTCGGTCGCCTCGCGCTTCGACCGCTGCTATGCTTGGCCGAGGGCGTTTGACGCGGTAGGAACTGCGTCCGTCTCAAGTTGAAAACGCCCGATCCGCACTTCTGCGATTGATCTCCCATGACCTCCGTGCCGTCCTTCGACGAATCGTTACAGGCCGATCCCGCGCAGTCCATTCCGGCCGCCGCGGACGGCTCGCGCAGCCTGACGGTGATCTACTCGCTCACGATTTTCCTGAGCGCGTTTCTGCTGTTTCAGGTGCAGCCGCTGATCGGCAAATTCATTCTGCCGTGGTTCGGCGGCATGCCCAGCGTGTGGACGACCTGCATGCTGTTTTTTCAGTTGCTGCTATTCGGCGGTTACGCGTACGCGCATCTGACGACGAGCCGTTTGCGGCCCCGCTGGCAGGCGATTGTGCACGTGGTGCTCTTAGTGGCCGCCTGCGTGGCCCTGCCGATCATCCCCGGCGACACCTTCAAACCGACCGGCGGCGAAGAACCGATCTCGCGGATCGTGTTGGTGCTGGGGGCGACGGTCGGTGCTCCCTTCTTTATCCTCTCGTCGACCGGACCGCTCTTGCAGGGGTGGTTCAGCCGCACGCATCAGAGCCACTCGCCCTATCGCCTTTATGCGCTCTCCAACGTGGGATCGTTGTTGGCTCTGATCACATTTCCCACGCTGTTCGAATGGCTGTTGCCGGGTCGGTTTCTGGCGTGGATGTGGTCGATCAGTTTCATCGTCTTTGCCGTGCTGTGTGGATTCTGTGCCTGGGCCGCGGCCGTCCGCGGTCGCGATCTGCCCGAGGATGTCCCGGACGCAGCGGCGACGGCCGAGGCTCGGCCCGGTTGGGGAACCTGGTTGTTGTGGTTCGCGCTAGCGATGGTCCCCTCCGTCCTGCTGTTGGCGACGACCAACCAGGTTTGCCTCGACGTGGCGACTGTCCCGTTCCTCTGGGTCCTGCCGCTGACCTTGTACCTCATGTCGTTCATCCTCTGCTTTGACAGCGACCGCTGGTACTCGCGCCGTTACTTCATTCCTGGCGCGCTGGTCGCGATGGCCTGCGTCTGTTACGCCCTCGATCAAGAGGCGAGCGCGTCGTTCGGACTCCAACTGGGCGCGTATTTCACAGGATTGTTTCTCTGCGCGATGGTCTGCCACGGCGAGCTCGTGCGGCGCAAGCCTCACGTGCGGTATCTGACCGCGTTCTACTTGGTGATTTCGGCCGGCGGCGCGGCGGGAGGAATTTTCGTCGGCATCATCGCCCCCTACACGTTTCACGGCTACTACGAGTTGCACATTGGCCTCTATGCCTGCGCTCTCTTGATCCTGATTGTGCTGGGGCTCGACCGGCGCCAAATGACCCTGCCCAAGCCGTTGCGGCCCGTCGTCTGGGTGCTGCTCATTGCCAGCGTGTCAGCGCTGGGCATCGTCCTGGTGCAGAATGCGACGCGACACCGGGAGAACATCCTGAGTATCTCTCGCAACTTTTACGGCGTGCTCCGGGTCCTCAACGACGATGAGCAATACGGCACGGACGACGAGGAGACGCGACTCGAGCCAACGCACGATCTCCTGAATGGCCGTATCCAGCACGGGTTTCAATTCTTGAACCCCAAGCTGAAGCGGATAGCCACTTCGTATTACGGAGTCACTTCGGGAGTGGG
>Ga0210390_10000570_pt1 | contig 39985 bp, 26 predicted proteins | sample IncBWH11OmetaG_FD_161050 | JGI IMG/M metagenome (GOLD analysis project Ga0210390, IMG submission 161050) | Forest soil microbial communities from Barre Woods Harvard Forest LTER site, Petersham, Massachusetts, United States - Inc-BW-H-11-O ...
TACAGCGAGGTCGCCAAGGCTATCGGCCGGCCGCGCGCAGTTCGCGCCGTGGCCCGTGCCTGTGCCACCAATCCGGTGGCGGTCGCGATCCCCTGCCATCGTGTCGTTCGCCAGGACGGCAGCATCAGCGGATATCGATGGGGCATCGAACGCAAGCAGGCGCTGCTGGCGCTGGAGAGGAAAACGCTCTAGAGCATTCTCTTGCCGTGAATGACCGCCGCTACCGTTACCTGTCGCTCCCGGACGGCGTAGATGATTCGATAGCTGTGGACGAGCAGTTCTCGGATGTTTTCGTCGTCAAACTCGGGCACTTTTCGTCCGGCGAGAGGGAAATGTTCCAGCATCCGCGTCGAGATGAGAATCTTCCGAACCACTGCCTTCGCATAAGTCAAAGAGTCGCAGGCGATGTAGGTGGCAATGGCCTCGACGTCTGCTAGGCCGCGCGGAGACCAAACTACTCGGTGAGCCATTTGCTCAGCTGATGTTCGGCGTCAGCTTGTGTCACCGCTCCCCCCTGGGTCTCGTCCAGTCCACGCCGAACCTTTTCGAGGACGTATAGGTGGTATTGAATATCCTCGAGCGAGCAGTTCTCGGGCAGGTTGTGCAACAGCGATTCGACTTGTTGCTTTGCGCTGCTCATGGCCTTCTGTAGTTAGGATAACATGCAAGAGAAATTGCCCCGGTTGATGTTTGACTCCGCAACTTTGCCGGCGGTTTAATGGGAGCGGTGGGACAGGTTCGTTGACTCTTCCGCCAAGGCGGGGCTATGCGGACAGATACGGGAATGTTGGCGGCGGTTCTCCTGACGGGCGTTTTAATGTCGGGATGCGGCGGAGGAAGCGGGAACAACGGCGGCGGAGGCGGAGGGGGAAACCAGACCACGGCGCCGACGATCACGACTACCACCAACGCGCAAACTGGCGTACAGGGTGGCGCCGAGATCGTGAGCCTGGCCTCAACGACCGCGGGCGCCATTGTCTACTACACGGTCGATGGAAGCACTCCCACGGCATCTTCGCAACAGTATCAGGCTCCCTTTCTGGTGGCTTCGAACCTCACCGTCAAAGCGATTGCCATAGCCGCGGGAACCTCCAGCACGGTCACCAGCCAAGCCTTCTCGCTGAGTATCCCCTCGGGCACGCTGGTCTGGAGCGACGAATTTTCCAGCACCAGTGCCACACCGTCCCAACCCAATCCGCTGATCTGGACCTACGACACCGGGGCTGGCGGCTGGGGTAACAATGAACTAGAGACGTATTGTGGGTGGGGATCGTCGACTTCGCCATGCAGCACGGCCAATCCCAGCGAGTATGTGGCCTCGTATCCCGGAACGGATGGTGCTTTGTATATCGTGGCTCAGCAACCGTCGGCCGGCGTCTACACGTCAGCGCGGTTGAAGACGCAGGGCCTTTTCAGCTTTCAATATGGCCGGCTTGAATTTAAGTCGTTGGTGCCGGAGGCTCAAGGGTTCTGGCCGGCGAATTGGCTGCTGGGAAACAATATCGCCACTGTGAACTGGCCGGCGTGCGGCGAACAGGACGTGCTGGAACGCGTGAACGCGGTCGCAACGCCAGATTGGAACGAAGGCTCGGTTCACGGAACGGGTTTCACCGGCGGGACGGGACTTGGCATGCAGTACAACTTTCCCAGCGGGCAGACGGCGGGAGGCGAGTTTCATACTTACGGTATGATCTGGTCGCCCAACAACGTGCAGTATTACATCGATAGTCCTTCCAACATTTATGCCACCTACACGACCTCGAGCCTGACCCCGCTTAATGATGGAGCAGTCTGGCCCTTTGACGCCGGCCAGAGCGATTTCATCATCTTGAACCTGGCCATCGGCGGGGATTATCCTGGGCCGCCCGACTCGTCTACTCCGTTCCCGTCGGAGATGCTGGTGGATTACGTCCGGATTTATACGAACTAGATTGCGGTCCTTAAGCAGTGCGATTTCGAACGACCAGCCAGTTCACGAGTCCCAGCGCAATCGTCGCGGCTACGATCAGGGATTGACTGCGGTCCACTTGCGTGACCAGCGCGGCGCACATAAGAACAGCGATTCCGGCGAAGAAATTTCCGGCGGGCAGGCGGAAGCGGACATCGTCCGGTTGTTTGTGGCGGAGCACGGGTAGCGCGGCGCAGCACACCGCGTAGTACAGCAGGCGGGCAACGGCGGAGAGCGTCACATTCCATTTGAAGTTGCCGGTGAGCGAGAATCCCCAGACCAGCGTGGCGAACACTAGAATCGAAACGTAGGGAGTGTGAAACCGCGGATGAATCGCGGCGAAGGCTTTGGGGAAATCTCCCTGCTCGGCCAGGGCGAACGTGACCCGCGGCATCCCCAGAATTTTCGCGCTGAGATATCCATAAAAAGAAATCAGCGCGCCAACGGCGACCAGACCTGCGCCGAAGGATCCAATCGCGACTCGCGCGACATCCGCCAACGGACGGTCGCTGTGCGCCGCGTCGGGGAGAACTCCGACCACGACCCACTGAATGAGCACGTAGATTACGGTGCAGGTTGCGAGCGCAGTGAACAGAGCAAACGGAGCGTCGCGGCGAGGAGCCTGGGCCTCGCTCATCGGTACCAGCGCGGTTTCGAATCCTCCATACGCGAAGACTAGCAGCAACACCGCGCTCAGCCACCGGCTGGTGGTGACGGTGCCGGGCGGGCCGGCCGAAATTCCGGCAGAATGGGCCCGCAGTGCGATTAATCCGAGGACGATCACCGCAAACAGCGGCACCAGTTTTGCGGCGGTGAAGAAGTTGCTGACTTGCGTTCCTGCCTTAACGCCGCGCACGTTGATGAACGCGAGCACCCCGATTAGACCGGTGAGGATCAGCGCTCTCGGCACCGGATCACGGACATGCGGCCAGAATTCACCGAGATAAATCACAAATAAATTAGCGTTGGCGGCGGGCGCGGCTACTTGCCCGAGAAAAAGCATCCACGCCATCTGAATTCCCATGCCACGTCCAAAGGCGGCACGCGCGTAGAGATAGGGACCCCCGGCGTGCTGAAAGTGCGAAGCGACCTCGGCGAAACAACCGAAGATGATGGCCATTCCAACTCCGGCGAGGAGCACGGCCAGAGGGCTGAACCTTCCCAGGCGGCCGGCGATGGCGGATGGAAGTCCGAATATGCCGCTGCCAATGATCGAGTTCAAGACCAGGGCGGTCAGGCTCCAGCGGCCGATGGCACGGATCAGTTGCTGGCTTGACGGGCTTGGTGGGGTCTGCGGCACGCCGTGTTGTATCACAGATGAATAGATGTGCGCTGGTTGTGGTCAGCCCGGTGACCTTGGCACATTGGAGCATGCACCAATGGGCAAGGGCGGAAGTCCGTCTGAGCGCATCCAGACCATTGAGTGAATGCGAAATGCGCGCCGCGCGATGCTCTAAAAGCCGCGTCAATCAAGGCATCTCGCCATGGTGACCTTTTTTCGCTCCAAAGTAATGGCAGAATTACCAAAGGCGCATGCCCGTGGGACATCTATTCGCTGCGAGTTGCCGATGAGATGGTTGATCGATCAACAGAAATGGCCAGCGACAATATGAACGATCTTCATCTCCGCATCGCGCGCGTCACCGAGGATCTGCGAACGATCCAGCAGGAGCTGAACTGCGCCGCCATGCAGGCTCCGAGCGATCCGGAACTCATGGAAACGCTCAATTCGCTGTCGGAGACTGAACCGATCGAAACCCTGCGTTCGGCGCTCGATCAGATGCGACACTTTCTCTGGTTCTATTCGCAGGTGATGAGCAACGAACCGGAGCTCGGCGACAAATTACGGCAGGCAGGGCCGACGAAGACCGCGAGCGATGAAGGCCCTAAATTAGAAACTTCTTTTCTCGATCAGCTTTCCCGCGCTGACGAACTCATGCTGTTGCATCATCTGGCCGAAGCCCGCCGCCGCAAGCCCAACTAAATCTCAGACTAGAAACCTTGGCCGCGAACGATGGTCTTGAGCACTTCGCCAGCTGAATTCAACACAGTGAAATCCGCTGAGACACCCTTGGCCAGAATTCCGTGATGGGCGGCCAAGCCCACGGCCCGCGCCGGATTCAGCGTGGCGGCCTGCACCGCGTCCCGCAAGGTCCATTCGGAAAACCTGGTTATGTTGCGCACGGCGCGATCCATGGTGAGCACGCTTCCGGCGAGGCTGCCATTCGAAGTGCACTTGCCGTCTTTCACGTCGACCTCAATCGGGCCTAGCTGGTAGCGGCCATCAGGCATGCCCGTTGCTGAAATTGCATCGGTGATAAGCACCGCGCGTTCGCGCCCTTTGGCCCGTAAGAAAACCTTCACTACCGCCGGGTCAACGTGAATGCCGTCGACAATAATGTCGGCGCTCAACTGGTCATTGCTGAGCACCTCGCCGATGATGCCGGGCTCGCGATGATCAAGCGGGCGCATGGCGTTGAACGTGTGGGTTGCATGGCGCGCGCCGGCCTTGACTGCATCTTGCGCGACCGGCATTTCCGCGTCGGAATGGCCGATGCTCACGCAGACGTTGCGCCGGGCCGCTTCGGCAATCACTTCCATGGCTTCAGGAACTTCAGGAGCGATCGTCAGCATGCGCACATGGCCACGCGCAGCTTGCCAGAGACGTTCGAAGACCGCAACCGTGGGCGCGACCAGAAATTCCGGGGGATGCACTCCCCGCCGCTTGTGGCTAAGAAACGGCCCTTCGAGATGAATACCCAGCGGACGACCCTGCGCGGAATCGTCAGGAGTGGCGCGTGCGGCTTCGATCGCGTCGGCTAACCGTTCTAACGCAGAGCAAGTCACGTCAAGCGGAGCGGCAACGGTGGTGGCAAAATATCCAGTCACACCGTGAGTCGCCAGAAATTTGCCCAGTCGCGGGAATTCAGAAAGCGATGCCCGCATAAGGTCGAGTCCGGCGCCGCCATGGATGTGGATGTCGACAAATCCAGGCGACAGCGCTGCCTCGCCGAAATCGATCAACGAAGAGTCGCCGGGCACTTCTCTCGTGGCGCGCGAATAAACCTCACTGATCACCCCGTCTTCTACCACCAGTATCGGGTTCTCGATCTCCTCGACAGGAGTGTAGAGCCGGGCCGCTGTGAACGCAGTCTTCATGGGGACGAACGATATCTGAACCGCTTGTCGAGTTTTGTCGAACCTGCTCTATCGACCAGTTGTCCGACAAAAGCCTATCGTATCCGTAACCCCAAGTTTCCGACAACCGGGGATTCTGCAGAACCGCTCCGCCGGTCGCGAACGCCGGCACAGACGCGTGACGGTGAGTGTTATAATCCACAAGGAATCCGGAAGTTTTCTGCGAAGGGCGCCCGCGGTTCCTCCAGCGCCTGCTGCACAATGTCGGGGAGTGGCTCAGCCTGGTAGAGCACCTGGTTCGGGACCAGGGGGTCGGAGGTTCAAATCCTCTCTCCCCGACCATCTTTTTTCATTGTCCGTTCTGGAGACATCTAAAGCTTAAGGATCGAGTGCCTGGTATTGCCCACGGGGCTCGAACTTCGGGAAGCCGCTTAAATACGGATCTCTGGAACTGTTGACCCGCACGGGCTGATAGTTAGGGGCTGACGGAGCCACCGAATCGGTAAGTGACGGATACGGTCGCATAGGAGGGTATGCGGACTCCTACAACTTCCTGAATATCAGAGGGGTAGATGCTTTCTGTCGTCTGCCCGGTGTAGCCCCGGGCGATCAGGAAATTCACTGCGGCATCCAGGCGTCCGCTGAGGAAAGGGCGAAGCACTGCGCCGCGAAACTCCTTCACCGGAGTTCCCGTGCACTCCGCATTCAAGTTGGGCAGGCATCCGGTGCCCAGCGGTTTCGTGCCTACGTATTCGAACTCCCCTCGCGTTTGTAGACGAAAGGGAAGCTTCTGGATCGTTCCCAGCAGATCGAAGAGAGTGCGCGGCGCTTCGGGGGTCGGTTCTCCTGTGTCCAGGTCACGAGCATCTGCCTTCGAAAAGGTCGCCAGAAGTGATCCATGGCTGAAACTTTGCCGCACCGCGAAAGTCATAAAGCGAAGCCGGCTGGGCCCTTCATTAAACTGTAGTCCGGTATCAGGGTCAATCTTTGCCAGTTCGGCGCTGCTGGTGACGTGGCCTAGGGTAAGTCGCAGATCGGTTCTGTGAATCGTCTTGCTCGCGACTAGCTGATAGGAATGTGACGTCGCCACCGGCGATCCAACAGTATTACCGGTGCCAGGCGTTCCGATACCAACGCGTGGGTCTTCGGTGAAGAAAGCCTGACCGAAACTGAAAGAAAGCAGCGGAACGTACCACGATTGCTTGGGAAGGAAGGAAACCGTCGCCTTCGGCGAGTTCACGCCCACCCACTTCTTAAATGAATTCTGCGGCTGCAGCAAATCGTCGTTGTTGACATTGATTTCGTCGCGGCGCCAGCCGAGATAATAGCGAAAGTAGCGGGACAAGCCGCCTTCGGCGGCGATGTAAGGCGTCACCGATCCGATAGTCACGTCATTTCCGTCTACGGGAGTGAATGGACCGTAGTAGGCAGGCGAGGAGCGGTTAAAGAATCCGTAGTAATCGAGATCGTCGCGTCGTGGGGCTTCGCGCTCGTAGTCGAGCCCTCCCAGCAAGGAAAGATACTCGGCAATCTTGTTGACATAGTTCGTGCTGGCCCCCGCCACGGTGCGAAACTCACTCTGGCGGATGAGCCCCTGTCCGAAATCGGAAAATAACGAAAGATTGTAGCTGCGAAAGAAACCGGAGAGCTGAAGTTGCTGGCTTTGGCTGAGCCGCCACACGTCGTTCAAAGCGATCAGCGCAGTGTGAGTCTGGTCCTTCTGGCGCGGGTCAACGGTGTCGCCGTAGTTGAGGAAGTTGGCGTCAGCGGAATTCAACGCAAAGATTGGAACCAGCCCCGGAACATAGGAAAAGCCGTAGTATCCATCCCCGAACAGCGTAAGCCGATGGTCCCCAGCGTGAAACGTTCGCTCGCCATTGAATTTGTACTGCCGCCGGTGTTCCAGCCGATCGAGAAATCCATTGCCGTAGGAAGCTGCCAACGCCACCCATGATTCGGGAGTGGGACTTAGCCCCGCCACAACATCGATGTCCCGATAGTCTCCGGTAACAGTAATGAATGGATCGAGGCGAGACCGGAGTCCATATGTCGCCGCCAGATTCACCGAATGATTTCCTTCCCGAACGTTGAAAGCACCGCCATCGACCTGGACGCTTTCCACAACCTCCGGAATGAATATGTTGGGATCGGCATAGCCATTGCCATGGGCATTGGCCGAAAGATTGTTAGGCACCAGGTAGCTGCCCACGGCGATGTACTGCGCGATAGGCTCGCCGTGATCTCCTGCGACTCCGGGAGCAAAGTACTGTGGCGCTTTAATCCCGCTGGAGGCAGTTTCAATCGGGTATCCGGGAATCGACACGGGCGCGCCCGGGCGTCCGGGATTTGCGTCCAGCAGCTCTTCGCGAACAAACACTTTCTCCGCTGGATCAGGCGAGAGCACATCCGTGCCGTTTACATCGGCAGTAACGGTGACGGTCTCTACCCGGGAAGAAATCTGGCCCATTCGGATGGTGATCTCCGGATTTCCGTTGGCGTGGATGGTCTGGGTCACGATGACCTGTCGAAATCCCTCGGCTTCAACCCTGACGTCAAACTCTCCGGCGGACGCCAATCTGATTTCGAATCCGCCATCTGGCCCGGAAATAGTTTGGCCCAGAGCCTCACTTTTTTCACCGGAATCGTGGCGGATGAGCTGAACCGATGCTTTGGGCAGCCCGTTCCCTCGAGGGTCGGTGACTCGGCCCCTCAACAAAATCTCCTGGGCTGAGAGCGGAAGAGTAAGCCAAGTCACCCACGCGACAAAAATTGCGAGTTTTTTCCGGTGTGGGAGCATGGTCGACTTGGCTGTCGCGCTATTCTAACGTTGCGGGTTCCGCGCCGAGGCCTGGGCCAGGACGAGCTGCGCATGTTCCGATCCGACGGCGTGCAGCGACACCGCTTGCTGTAGATAATTCTGCGCTGCTGCCCGGTCCCGCACCTTCAGGGCGATTTCGCCGGCATGGGTGAAGATTTTGGAATCGCGGATTCCGACCGCCAAGGCAGCCTCGATCTGCTTGCGGGCTTCCGCGTCCTGACCGCTGACGTGCAGCGCCCAGGCATAAGCGTCGAGCGTATACGCGTCATGGCGCCAAGCGAACTCCCGCTTTGCCACGTTCAGCGCCTTGGCCGGCTGGTGTGCGTGATCGGCATAGTAGAAGACTAGTTCGCGGTTGGAATTATTCTTACCGTCGGATTCCGCCAGCGATTTTGTTTCGAAGTCAGCAAATGCGCGCTTCGCTTCCGCGCCGCGACCTGCCAACTGCAAGGCCTCAGCCAGATCATAGAGGTATTCGACATGCTTTGCGCCCTGATAGCGTTGCTGTAAAAGGGCGACCGCTTCTGCGTGACGCTTCTGCGTGATGCGAACCTGGGCTAGATTTCCTAATGCCAGCGGATAGCCCGGAAGAAGAGTCAACGCTTGCTGCAAGAGTTTCTCTGCCACTTCGACACCGCCCGAAGCCAACCGAAGATGGCCCATCTGAGTGAGCATCAATGCACGTTCCGCAGGTTCGGTCGGAGACGTCGACTGATAAGCCAGCTCCATTAGTTCATAAGCGCCCTCGGTGTCCCCGAACAACTCGCGCAAGTGGGCTGCCCGAGTCAGGGCCGGAAGATTACCGGGACGAAGATTGAGCATCCACTGGGCGGCGGTCTCGGCCTCGCTGTAATTGCCGAGTTCCACGTCTGCATCGGTCAACAAGCCGTAGACCATGACATCATCAGGAACTCCCTTGTTGAGCGTCTTTGCAGCTTCCAGCGCTGCAGGATATTCATGTTCGCCCAGGAGGATCGAAACGTGTATTTTCGCGGCTTCGAAGTTGTTCGGAGCCAACTCCAATGACTTCTCCACTGCGTCCTCCGCTTGAGCGTAGAAGGTGGCATCAGCAGTCTCCTGGGCGCGGCGAACGAGTGCCGCAGCGAGCAGGTCATAACCTGTGTGCTCCTTCGGCTTGTCAGCGATCGCTTTGCGGGCGGCGGTTATGCCTTGCGCCGACGGGGAAAGCTCAGCTGTTGCCGCGTTAGGTGTACTCTGTCCAGCTACCAATGTAGCCACCGTCACTACGACGATCCACAACTCGAAGATTCTTTTCATAACATGCCTCATTTTCGGATTCGAAAGAAAATCGTGGCCGCCGCGCTGAGGACGACGGCCACAGAGCTTGCTAGTTCACAGGGCAGATACCGCCGGGTTGTCCGGTGCAGCCTGCCTGTCCGGGACCGGTGTGAGCGCTGTTGCGTCCACTGTTGGCCGGCATTACGTAAGGGAAGGAATTGTTGAAACCTTCCGTTTTGGTGTTGACGCCATCTCCGAGGGCCAAACCATACTTCGTGGAATCCACGAGGATGCCTTCGATGGCGCGGAGAGAGATGTCAAATACATCGTCGATCGGTCTGCGTCCGTTGGGGTAGCCAGCCACGTCGCCCGCGATGAAGCCGAGCCGTTTCTGACTGCCGACCGGTGTTGGTGGGATGCCCGTGTTGAGCCGCAGGAGGTCGGCGACCGGTCCGGCATCCTTAGGCCCGCACCCAGGACAGATGGGAGCTTCGTACTGCACCAGGAGCAGTAAATCCTTGCGGGGATTGGGCGGAACCGGAACACCCAAAGAGCTTAAGACTCCCGCCGCTACCGGCTCCAGAACGAAGTTCGCAAACTGTGAGTCGTGAATGGGAAAATCCATACTGAAGCGATCCTTAGACCCAGTGCCGATGACCGCCTCGTTAATCAGCGGATTGCCTTCACGGTTCACCTGCTGAAGTGGTCCGAAATTTTCGTCTGGGCTCGGGGAACGCCGTACTGTGATTTGATGACGTGCCGTGCTGCCATACGTTCCGATGACAGCGCGCTTGTCGCCTGCAGGGTGGATCTGGCCGTCCACCGTCAGCATCGTGATGGGAACTTCCAACACAATGGAGTTGACGTTGTATCCGCCCACAGCGTCAGGGGCGTAGTTGTGAGTATCGTCAGCATCGATCGCCGGCGACAGGATCGGCCCGGTTCCAGCGCGGAAATTCACCGAGTCAAAGAAAGCGCCCAAATCGATAAAGAAAGGGTCATCCGCAGTTCCCGCCCACACGGTGACTCCATTGCTTAGGCTGTTAATCCCCTGGTTGAACAGCGATGGATAGTTCGGCATGGTCAACGGACCAACGTTCGACGGAACCGCATAGAGCGTTTGTCCGCCATTGAGCACCGTTGCCTTGCCATTTTTGATCATGGTAACGGTGTAGGTCTGGATCAGGCTGAGGCCCTCGGAACCGGCGCCGCTCAGTGACGTGATCGGTGGAACCCCGGCGATGCCGCCGACGAATCCCGTGAACAACTTGGGATCACGGATTTGAGTGTTGAATCGGAATTGGAAAACGACGTCCGGAATTCCGTCCTGGTTGTTGTCGATCTGCATCTCATACACGACATTGGGATCGAAGGGGAAATAGTTGGGTCCGTTGGCCGGCTCCAGGAGCGGGTCAACGTTCAAAATGAAGGTGACTTTGCTGGGGTCGTCGTAACTGACGAAGGCGTACCAGTCCGTAACGTCTGCGCTACGGTCCAGTGCCGTGATAGGCGCTTCGCGATGGCTTGATGCGAACAGGCTGGAAGGTGCCAGCATGAGCAGCGACATCGCGAGGGCCACGATTGACTTCAGCTTTTTCATGGAAATGCCTCTCTACAGAATTCGTTGACGTCGCCTTAGATCGAAACTGCTCGGTGAGTTAGGACCGGTTGCAGCTACTCTGGCTCAGTCCACGTACCCCTGTTACGGTGCCACTGTTGCAATCGGATTTCGCGAATGAAAACTATTTGCAGTGATTTAACTAAGAGAGTCAGGATGTATCCGGAGAAATCGAGAAGCACTCGAAAACATCGAAGCCAGTAGATGACGAGGCGAATATCTGGGGACGGTTAGCCCGAACCCAACCTCGTTCAGGCTTATTGCGGGATCCAATGCACCTGTGAAGTGAATAACCCGTCCACAAAACCAATGTGGTAGACGAGGAAGATGCCGAAAGCCATACTGGCGAAACCGGAAATCGTGGCCAAGTGTCGATTGATGGTAAAGAATTTCTTGCCTGTGTAAACCAGAGGTATTGAGATAGCCGCCGTCATCAGAATCATTCCCAGCATCGTGCCGAAGCCAAAAACCAACAGGTACGCTGTTGACCAGAGTGGACTCTTGATCGTGGAAAGGACTAATAGGGCGACCGCAGCCGAGCCGGCCAAGCCGTGTACGAGACCGACCACTACAGGCCGAATGGTCTGGTAGAGACCGAGCTTCCCGACCGTCCGGTCGAAGAAGAGTTCAAGCCTGCCCGAAACTCTTGGGCTGATCTTACCAGAATCCTCGGAGAAGCTGTCGAGGGAAACGGCCGACTGTGGCCCCGCGGTTTTCACTGGAGTAAGGCGCTCCGTAATCCAGCGCATGACGCCAGTCAGATTCAGTACCCCCAGCAGGATCAGCATCAGGGCAACGCAAAACTCCATGGACAGCCCGAGACGGGGTGGGATCACGACACCGAAGACAATAATTGCGGACCCAACGAGGAAGATCGTCAGCGTGTGTCCCAGTCCCCAGAGCAATCCAATCGTCGCCGAGCTCTTGATCGACTTTTGGCGGCTCACAATCGTTGATACTGCCAGCACGTGGTCGGCGTCCGTGGAATGGCGCATGCCGAGGAACAATCCCAGCAGAATTACTGTCGCGAACGGAACCAGTTTGTCTTTGGAGAGGAAATCATGGGAAAGAAGACCATGCCAAATCTGAACTGATGCGACCGCCGACGCAGTTATTCCGACACCCAGCACCACCATGAATGCAGATGACAAAAAGGGAAGATAGCGAAGGGCGGTACTACCCGCTCGGACGTGCGAAGACACGAGGCGTTTGGCATATACCATGGTTAGGCCGACAAATACAAGCACAGCTGCCAAGCCAAAGCTAAACGCGGTGATCAGAAATAACCCGAAGCCAATCCGGTGAAGGGAGAAGGCACTCAGGAGTACGACCAACGCCGCCGGACAAGGCACGATTCCTCCGGTAATACCCAGCATGCAGAGTTCCCGCAATGACAAGGCGCGCTCTGGTTTTGAGTTGGTGGTGACCGTCGCCCGACTGGTCACGTCCGCGCGCGCAGGTTGTTTGAACATCGCAAGAAACCAATGCGAATGCTGCTCTCCCGGCGCATGGGAATGATCTCCAGTCTCTCCGGTCCAGTGTCTGAGGAAAATGAAAATGCCGAGTCCGGCGACGCTCAGACCGGAAATTGCTCCAAGCCAGGGATAGAGCTGTTCGGGAACAATGTATCGTGATGCATAGAGGGTCAGGGCGCCTAACAGGTATACACCCGCTGTGTGTGCAGCGGTGACGACGATTCCCAGCAACACCGCATGTCTTGCCGTACCGCGTGAACCTACAAGATAGGCGGCAACGATGGTCTTGCCGTGTCCCGGCTCTAGCGCATGAAGGGCGCCTAGACCTGCAGCGATCAGAGCCGCCGAAAACAATACCCAGAAGCTCAGCTTGCCCTGCGTCGAGACCAGCTCTGTAAAACGACTGCGCGGCGTATTCTGCGGGTGGACCGCGGACGGAAGCGTAACGGTCGGTGCTGCGACGCTACTTGAAGAGTGCTCGGATGTCAGGGCAGGCGAAGTAATTGGGCCTGCAATCCCAGTCGACAATCGACCCTGTCCCGGGTGTGCGAGTGTTTGAGCGGATGCCTGATGTGACCCGCTTCTGCCTCGATGGATCATCCGGTTTGCAGAAGGCTCAGTCATTGCCGCTTCAACATGCTGCTCCGGTCCAGACAGGGAAGTCCTAAAGCCGACAACAGCGGACAGTTGCTGGGGAGGACTATTCAACGCATCGCTGGAATAGTGGGTCAATTCCTGGCTGCGGTCGGTGGCTGGTGCGGAGCTGTCCAGAATTGCGACTCCGTCGCCGAGAACCACGATTTCCCTCCAACCGCTGCGCCCTGGAAAATTGTTATCGAGGTAGGAAAGTTTGTGAGCACCCGCGTTGACCTCAAGCCTTGCCCGGAACACGAACTCGATTTTCATCGTCGGCAGACCGCCGGCCCCCTCGGCAAATGCCACCTGGCGGGATAGGGTATCTAGCCGGACGGCCTCGCCATCGCTTTCCAACGAAAGTCCTGCTTTTAAGAGTTGCTCCTCACGATCGAGATAGCGAGACGCGCTGGGATCGTCGGCATTGGGAGTAATGCCGAACTCGCGAATCTCCTGAAAAGTAGGAATTTCAGCCATATCGATCACATACCGGATCTCAACCGACCGCTGGCCAATCTTTACCTTCGAATAGTGGTTGACGCTGAAATTTCCCATGGGATGGGCGAAGGAGGTCGTTGACGTTGAAATCAGTACAAACAGGAATAAGACGATTCTCGGCAAGCTCCCTCTGCTCTTATTGTTGTGCATTGCTTGACCTCGATTCCCGCGATTGGCCGATCTCTCTCAACGTTCGGTTCGCCGCGTCGGCGTAAAACACGTGGAAATGCGGGTTCGCTTTCAATGCACGGCTTAAAAAGTCTTCCGCTTCAGAATCTTTGGCCAGGCCGCGATAGATCATGCCCGCGTGGAACAGGAGCAGAGAATCGTTGGTGTGCAAAGCCAGAGCATTGTTCATTGCCTCAGCGGCTTCCTGAATTCGGCCATTTTTGTAGAGAACCCAAGCCAGGGCGTCCCAGGTGTAAATGTCCCGCCGGAGTTCGAGTTCCTTCCGGGCCAGTTCCAGGGCCTCAGGCAGCTTGATCTCTTGATCCGCATAAAACAGGGCTAGCTCGCGATTGGCCAGCACTTGATTTAACTTGCCGAGGTGGCCGATGTACTCGACCAGGTCATACTGCTGCTGAGCTTCCCGCAGCCGTCCTACGTTGTTGTAAACGTCGCCCAACTCAGCGACATAAACAGGAAACGGAATGATGGCAATCGAGCGTTGATAGAGCTGAATCGATTCTTCGATTCTCCCTTGCGCTGCCCGGACCTTCGCCAGTCCGGCCAGGCAGCGATAGTGAGTGGGATCGGCTGCTATGCCTGACTGGTACGACAAATCGGCATTCGCCAGGTCGCCGGTTTGAAAGTAGCGCTCGCCCGTTTCGAAATAGAGCCACGCGAGATTTTCTTTAGGAACATCGGTTTGAAGCGCGGCCGTGATGGCACTCTTCATCAGCCGGATGGCTTCCGCGGAGTCTCCATGCAAAAAGCGCAGATAGGCTATGCGACTGTCGCTCATGTACGCGAGCGCCAATGGGGATAAGACCGTCCGACCGAGAATCTGCAAAGCGTTATAGGCTGTTGCCGCATCCTCGTAGTCGCCCATATCGGTGTAGGCGTCCCCTTCGATCGCGAAGGCCGCCAGGTTCCCGGCGCCCGTGCCGATCGCCTTTTGCGAAAAGGTGAGGGCGTCGGAGAAGCGATGTTCGCCCATGTAGACCGATGCCATGTGAACCAGAGGATCGGTAGCGCGGAAGTCTTGCGGTGCCAGAGCCAGCGCCTTCTTGAGCGTTTGCTCGGCCAGGTCGTAGTAGGCAAGGTCGCCGGTCTCTCTGGCCTTCTGAAAGAAAGCGGATCCTAACCTGTCGTAACCTGCGTAATCGTCAGGCACGTGCCTTACGCGACCCTGCAAGATTTGAATGTGTTGGTCGGTCTCCGATTTAGGGGCCAGGCGGTTTCGCTCGACGGATTGAAGAGGCTCCGTCTGAGCCCGTACGGATGCGGCACAAAAGATCAGAAGAATCACGAGCCACTTGGCCATTCGAACCTCACTGGGAGTGAATAGAGGATTAACCTGAAGAACGTTGTGCGTCGCGAGACTGCCGCGTGGGCCCAGGGCGTTCCGGAGCTTTTCCGTCTACATGTGAAATACGGGAAGAAAGGCAAATCAGATTTCCGACGTTCGGATCGTTGGCAGGATCGACACCGCCCCGGCAAAACGCACAAGCACGGTTGCACCTGCCGGCGGTGAGTACGCCGGCAGAAGTCAGCGAGGCGAAGCTATCCGGCTAAAGAAACCGGAAACCCTCCTCTGTGCACTTTTATAGAGACAACTGGAAGGGAAGGGTGGGCAAACCCCACCCGACGTATCTGTGCCGGCGAAAGATCAGAAGCGTCAGTTGTTCACGCAAGTGAGGACGACCAGCTTTTCTCCGCTCCGGTCGTTCGGCGCAGATCTCGTCCAACTTCTTTTGTGCCGCTTTCTTTCTCTACCGCCTCCTAATAGGGCGTGACATAAGTATTCGTCAGTACGATCGAATAAAGGAAGTTCGAGGTCAAGTCGGCTGCGGCGCCGTTCTCCTGCAACGGAGTGCCGTTGGAAATGAACCCAGCTTCATTCTCGAAGATGCCGACAGCGATATTGTTGCTTGACAGCGCCTCAAGTCCTCCCGAGAACCCTGCCCCGAAAACATAGTCTCCGCCGCCAGTAGTGGTGAACGGAGTCTCGGCAAGAGTGCTCACATTCACTGTCTTGGCGGTGCCCCCGCCGTAGCCGCCATCTGTGTCGGTAATGCCTGTCACCTGCCACACAGTGTAGGAGAGTTGGGCCGTGATGATCGCCAATGGCGAGTAAACGGAATTCGCGATCGGAGCGGGAGCGGTCCCACCGTTGAGCGGGATCGAGACGGCCGAGTAAGCGATGGTTGGAGCCGTAATCACACCGGTTGCGTTCCGAACGGTCGCGAACAGAACGTTGCCAGTCGGGCCACTCCCTGTGGGCGCAGCGAGGAAGACTTCTACCAGCGTATTGCCGGCGGGGTAGGTGTGGAGCGTTGTTGGCGTGGTTGTGGTTACTCCAACCGGCACGGTGTAAAGCGTTGCCGTGGCCTTGGTTGGATCCTGGATACCGCCGGTGAGGGGATCAGAATAGTATTCGAACACCAGCACCGAATCGTTGCTGCCGACGAGTTGATAGCCGCTGACCGCAGTGCCGTTATTCGTGATCGTAGGCGCCGTGTAGAGGAGCTTGGGAGTTCCGCCCGTCAGCGCAACCTGATAGAAGGTGTCGGTTGTTGTGCTTCCGGTGCCAGGAGTGAGGACGATGTAGTACAGATTGTTGTCATCCTGTGCGACGTTGCCGATGCTTCCCGTGGCTATGTTCTGGATTGAAGTAGCCACCAGCGTGGAGCCGTCGATGCGGTAGAGGGAAGTCGAACCTCCGGTGGTAGTTGCCGACTCGAAAATTCCGGACGTGCTTAAAGTGGCCTCGTCCAAGACGCCCGAAACGTAATTCGTGTTGCTTAGACCCTTGATCAATTCCGTGGGGGACGTGAAGGTGTCGTCCGCATACAGATCAAGGGAGCTGGTTGCTGAATCGAAGACCAGCAACCCGACCAGTTTGCTGTTCTGGTAAACCCCATTCATCTCGGTTGTGTTGAGGCTCACGACGACCGGGGCGGTCGTCGGCGAGTCGGTGTAGTGGACAACCTCGTAGGTGCCGCCGGTCGAGATGCACTGCTCGGCTGTGCCGACCTGAATGACCACAAACACCGAATCCGCATTGGTGACGTCGGTCTCCGAGTCGGAACTGATTTGGCAAATCTGCTGGGTCGAAGGCAACGACAGGCTGCTGATCTGGGTCGGCGTGGGGGTGGTCGTTGTGCCGGCCAGCATCAGACCGTAGATCTTGGTGGTTCCGGCGGAGGTGGTGTCAGCGTACATCATGACCTGCGGCGAGTACGTCGTCACGCCATTTTTCTGGGAGATTTGCGTTCCGATGGCGAGAAGCTGAGTCTTGTCTGTGGTGACCCAGGTTGGAGCCGGCGACGACGCCAGCTTGTCCGACGGAATGATGAACAAGCCCGTGCTTCCGGCCGGGGTTGCCTGCGGAATCGCGCTTGCGGAATAGGGGATCCAGTAGGGGCTGCCGCCTCCACCGCCGTTAGAGGAGCAGGCGACCGCGACGTTGGTCACGTCCGCTGAGCCGACTGTGCCGGAACCGTTGGTGACGGTGCACGTCTCGCCGGTCGGTTCGGTGCCGACGGTGACGTCGTAGGTTGCGCCGCTGGCGATCGGCGTTGTGAAGACGAAAGAGCCGTTGGCACTCACCGTAAGGGAATTGCCGCCGTTGTCGAGCAGCGTCACCGAAGAGGTGGTCAATCCAGAGACAGTGCCGCCGATGGTGTAGGCTTTCGGGGTAGCGCAGGCGACGGCAACGTTGGTGACGTTGGCTGATCCCACTGTGCCCGATCCGTTGGTTACAGTGCAGGTTTCGCCGGTGGGCTGCGTACCGACCGTCACACTGTAGGTAGAGCCGCTGGCAATCGCTGTTGTGAAGGTGAATGCGCCGTTGGCGCTCACCGTAAGAGAATTACCGCCGTTGTCGAGCAGCGTGACAGACGTGCTGGGGTTCAGCCCAGAGACGGTGCCGCCGATCGTGTATTTGTTGGCGGTGCAAGCGACGGCAACGTTGGTCACATTGGCCGACCCCACTGTGCCCGAACCGTTCGTGATGGTGCAGGTTTCGCCGGTGGGCTGTGTGCTGACGGTGACGACATAAGTGGCGCCGCTGGCCAGCGCCGTCGTGAAGGTGAATGAGCCGTTCGCGCTCACCGTAAGAGAGTTCGTACCGTTGTCGAGCAGGGTGACAGAACGCCCGCTGATCAATCCGGAGACATTGCCACCGATGGTTAAGGTGGTAGCCCCCGCGCACGCGACCGCGACATTGGTCACGTTAGCGGAACCCACTGTGCCCGAGCCTTTGGTGACGGTGCAGGTTTCGCCCGCGGGCTGAGTGCCGACGGTCACGCTGTAAGTCGCTCCGCTGGCCAATGCCGTGGTGAACGTGAATGCGCCGTTAGCGGTCACTTTGAGGGAATTGGTGCCGTTGTCGAGCAGAGTCACAGAAGCGCCGGTATTAAGCCCTGAGACGGTGCCACCGATGGTGAAGGTCTTTGCACCCGCACAAGCGACCGCGACGTTGATCACATTGGCCGCCACCACTGTTCCGGAGCCGTTGGTGACCGTGCAGGTCTCGCCTGTGGGTTGGACGCTCACGGTGACCTTGTAGGCCTTTCCGCTGGCTATCGCTGTCGTGAAGGTGAATGCGCCGTTGGCGGTGACTGCCAGCGCATTGGTGCCGTTGTCGAGCAGCGTCACAGAACCTCCGCTGCTCAGCCCGGAGACTGTGCCGCCGATGGTATAAGTATTGGCTTTGCAGGCGACCGCGACATTGGTCACGTTGGCAGCAACTACCGTGCCCGCGCCGGCGGTGACCGTGCAGGTCTCGCCCGAGGGTTGGGTGCCGACGGTGACAGCGTAAGCAGAGCCGCTTACCAGCACGGTAGTAAAGGTGAATTTTCCGTTGGCAGTTACGGTAAGCGCATTCGAGCCGTTGTCTAGTACGGTGACAGACCGGCCGGTAAGCAATCCGGAAACCGTGCCCCCTATAGTGAAAGTTTTGGGTACGCACGCGACCGCAACATTGGTGATGTTGGCGCCAACCACTGGGCCTGAAGCGCTCGTGACCGCGCAGGTTTCGCCGCTGGCCTGCACGCTGACCGTCACATTGTAGTTCGTTCCGCTGGCCAGTTTGGTGGCGAAAGTAAACGCACCGTTTGCCGCTACTTTCAGTGCGCCGCCGCCGTTGTCGAGCAAAGTGACCGATCGGCCGGTGATCAGCCCGGAAACGCTGCCCCCGATGGAGTACGTGTTGGCTTTGCAGGCGACCGCGACCGTCGTGACATTGGTCGAAACTACTGTGCCGGTCCCCTTGGTTACGGTACAGGTCTCGCCCGTGGGTTGCGTGCCGACAGTCACCTTATAGGCCGTTCCGCTGGCCAAAGCTGTGGTGAAAGTGAATGCGCCGTTGGCTGTCACGGCAAGAGAGTTGGCGGCGTTGTCGAGCAGCGTCACAGAGCGGCCACTGATTAGTCCGGAAACCGTGCCGCCAATGGTGTACGTGTTCGGTTTGCAGGCGACCGCAACGCTCGTCACATTGGCGGCAACCACCGTTCCAGATCCCGCCGTGACTGTGCAGGTCTCACCCGCGGCTTGCACGCTGATGGTGACGGCATAGGCGGTGCCGCTGGCTAGCTTTGTACCAAAAGTGAACGTTCCATTCTTTGCGACCTTGAGCGCATTGGTGCCGTTGTCAAGCAGCGTCACGGAACGCCCGGTGATCAAACCGGAGACGGTACCTCCAACAGAGTAGTCGTTGGCTTTGCAGGCGACCGCGACATTGGTCACATTGGCTGAACCCACCTTGCCCGAGCCATTAGTGACCGTGCACGTCTCGCCCGAAGGCTGCACGCTTATCGTGACTTTGTACGGGGCGCCGGTAGCGAGCGCGGTCGTAAAGGTGAACGTACCGTTGGCGGTCACGTTGAGCGCATTGGTGCCGTTGTTGAGCAGCGTGACAGTACGGCCGCTGATCAGCCCTGAGGCGGTCCCACCGATAGTGAAATTGGCGGCTTGCGCGTAGGTTGCTGAGGCAAGAACCACCAGGCACGCGAAAAAAGTTGTATAAAACTTCGAACGATCAGTGCGCATTGGAACCTCCGGCTGAGATCACGGCCTCCCGTGAGAGGCTTGGCACGGCCCATCAGGTCGTGGCCAAAACTTGAACATCGAATTCACGGGCACAGCGTCACGGGCACAGCGGACATAACACCATCTGTTCTAAACCAACGGTGTTCGTGAAAGAGTGCGGGCAACACGACATAAACATCCAGATTCGTAACTTCGTATTCAATCCATTGGGGTCAATCGATTCGGGCGAACACCACTGCAATCGTCTTTAACTCAGGGGGGAAGGATTCATCGGGGCAAAGACCCTGCGAGGTTACAGTTGCTCCCAAACATCCGTCAAGTGAATAGATAATAAAATCTTTGGATCAGCGGGTAAGCGTATTGGCCCGGTTGTTCTCTTCAATTGAGGTGCCCGTAGCGGCCTCCGGCGGTCTGCGCAAGTTTCCGTGCAACATCTTGCCCTCGCCAGTCCCCGCACGCGGATATCGCGAGCGTCGTGACACCGTATTCATCCGGAAGAAGCGCAATGAGGGTGAAGGCGATCCGATCATTGATCTCGTCATCGCCAATTCCAGTCACCGCCAAATGCGAGTTGCAAAGGGCTGCAACGGCTGCAAAAATTATCACACTTGCACAGTTTCGGACTTCAGGCTACAGTAACCGAGGTAGTTACAAACGGCTCTCTGCCGCAATCCCCTCTACCATCCCCCACTGCAGCCTTCCCCCTAAGTTTTGTCAGCACTTTCAGGAGACGTGGTCATGACTAAGTTAGGGTACCGGTTTTCCTTTTCTCTCGCTTCCGCAATGTTCATCCTTCTGTTGTGTTTTGCGCCCAGCGCGCTGGGTCAAAGCACGGCTGGCGGCAGGACTGGAAGCGACAGCGTTGTTTTGAGCCAGGCGTTACCCGCCTTGCTCGCGCTTTCCCCAGCAGCCGATCTTCTGCAGACCGATCGGCGCGATCGTGACAACAAGAACAATAACAACAATAACGGTTGCACCGCCCAGGACAAGGGACGGGACAAGCGTAGCAATTGCGCGGCAGTGCCCGAGGGTGGGACTGCGTTGGCATATTTGTCGCTGGTCGCGTTGGGTTGCCTGGCGACCGGGATATTCAGGAACCGTCAGCAGGCGCGCTTGCGCGAGACCAAGTAGCGAAAAGAATCGGGCCTCGCCTCATTCTCCCCCTCGAGGTCGTCGCCTCCCCAGCGGTCATTTCCGGCCCTGCAACATAATCTGCCGTAAGCTAACGAGACTCGTGCGCTGTGCAACGAGCTGCAACAACTCGCGGATACGTCGCAATTCTTGGACATAAAGTGCAAAGTATTGCACTCCGCGCCAAAGAGGCAGCCGCGTCTGCCAGGTGTACGGACGTCGCTGCTTGGGGACGCCATCAACCCTCGACTCCGCCGACCGGAATTCATTGTAAGTCTAAGAAAAAGTGTGTACTTAGCTGATATACACCGGAGGCGGAATACGTGTCGAACGCGCCCCGGCCAAGTCGAGATCCAGAATTGCGCAGTGCCAATCGTCCAGCTGTCTAGATCCTAAGTCTCTGGAGTACGCAGCAATGGTTACTTCATACCGCTTGCAATGTTCTGCAATCGCGTGTAAGCTGTGTTCAGTCAGGGCAAGCCAGCGATCAGTTGGCGTTCTTCTCTCCCCCGCCCTAAGGTTCACCGTGAATTTTCCCGTGTAGCTGGCGCCTTAAGACCCTGTGCATTGACATGACGACAGACGTGCTATAATCTATATAGAACTAGTAGGGATTATCGGCCTCTGTAAGACTTGGCACTTGATTTGCTCTCGAAGAGAATAGCGAGAGCGGTTGGATGATGGCGACGTAGCTACTTTCCTCCCCGGAAAAAGGCCGGTAGAGACGTTGTTCACAGCAGGTTCGTTGCGATAGGTAAGTCTCCCCCTTGGGTAGTTCTCCCCCGAAAGATCTCATCGTTGAGATCGAGAGCAGTTGTCTGGAAGTTGCTGATTCTTTTTGGGGTCACTCTGAAAGTGTGACTTAGAGGGCGAAGCTATGGCCATGAGCGCATTATCCTGGGAGTTGACGCAGCCGGTTCCCGCCGTCGAAGCGGGGGTTGAGGCCTGGTATGGACTGCACACGCAGTCACGCCATGAGAAGATCGTCGCCCAGCGGTTGCAGGAAAGAGGCGTCACGACGTTTCTGCCTCTGGTCACTGAGGTGCGTCGCTGGAGAGATCGCAAGAAATCCGTGGAACTGCCCCTGTTTGGCTGTTACGTGTTTGCGAAGTTTGCGCCGAACCGCACGGAGCGCCTGCGGGTTCTGCGAGTGGATGGGGTGTTCGGGCTGGTCGGCGCGCGAGGCGAAGGCGTCCCCATTCCGGACGAGCAGATCGATGCGGTCCGCAGTCTGATCGATGGGCAATTTCCCTGGTCGTCTCATCCTTTCCTGAAGCTCGGCCAGCGGGTGCGGATCCGCAGCGGGGCGCTGAATGGTGTCGAGGGCGTGCTGGTGCAACGCAACGGAGATCGCACGCTGGTGATTTCCGTGGATGCAATCCAGCGATCCCTGGCAGTGCGCGTAGAAGGATACGAAGTCGAAGCGGTTTGAAGCTCCCCAGGAGTCAGAAGTTCTAAGAATCCCCGGTCCTCCCTTCGGGGAAAGATGTATCCACCTTTGACGGAAAACACCAATAAATCCGTTCGCTTGCTCGTCCTGAGCCGGGAGCCGGCCGCATTTCGTCTGCTTGGTCCCCGGGAAGCATCCCACGCCTGGCATCTGGAAGCGGTTTCGAATGGCTGGGAAGCGATGGAGCGCGTGCAGGCGGAAGTCGCCTTCGACGTTCTGGTGTTGGATGTTCCTGTCCTGAGTGTTCCGTTCAAAGACAGCGAACCGATGCATTTCCTGCGCTGGCTGAGAGGCTTCCGGCCTGATCTGCCTGCGGTGCTGCTTTGTTCTCCCGACGATGCGGTCGGAGTGAAGGAAGCAACCGGGATGGGCGGGGAAGACCTGATGCTCAAACCTTTCGACCCAAAGCGCCTGGAGATCGTCATTCGGCGGCAGCTGAATCATTCCGGAAACGGCCACGCAGATATGACCGGCAAAAGTATCGAGCAGCTTGGCCAGGACACCTGCTTTGTCAGTGCGAGCCTGATGATGCAGAAGCTGCATGCGCAGGTCGCGCTGCTGGCCAAGACCGATGTCCCGGTGCTCATCGTGGGCGAGAGCGGGGCGGGGAAGTACACGGTCGCGAGCTTGATCCACAAACTTTCGGTGCGCTCAGGATTCAAACTCCTCCGCGTCAATTGCGCGACCATGCCCGAAGCCGAACTCGAAGCCGAATTGTTTGGCGGCGAGGGCGCTCCCGGTTCAGGGCAGACGAGCCTGGGAAAATTTGCCGCGGGCGAAAAGGGAACCATCCTGCTGGAAGAAGTCGCGGAAATGCCGGCCCGAGTCCAGTTCAGGCTGTTGCAGGTTTTGCAGAACCAGTTTTTGCAGAACAACGAACACCGCGGAGCCGCCGCCGAGGGATTGCCGGTCGACGTGCGGATACTGGCGACGAGCAGTTCGAACCTCGACCTCGCTTTGGCGGAGAAGCGGCTGCGGGAGGATCTGTACCATCGCTTGAGCGCGTTCACCATCCAAGTCCCGCCGTTGCGCCAGCGCAAGGACGAAATCGCGACTTTGCTGCGTTATTTCATGCACAACCTGGCGAGACACTACGGCCTGCCCGAGCGCGGACTCTCCGCGAGCATGGTGGCCGCATGCCAGCGTCATTGCTGGCCGGGAAACCTGCGAGAGCTGGAAGTTTTCGTGAAACGCTACCTGGTGGCGGGCGACGAGTCGATTTTCAACGAGAGCGCCCTCGAATCGCGGGGCGCCGGGGCCCACGATGCAATCGCGAGTCCAGTGAAACTGGGAGTGAATTCGTTTGAGGGGACCGGAGTTGAGCCTACGAAAGCGAAGCCGGACTCGTTGAAATCAGACTCGCCGAAATCGGACTCGCTGAAATCAATGATCCAGGCCGTCAAGTGGGAAGCGGAGCGCAACGCCATCTCGGCCGCGCTGAGAAGGACGGGATGGAATCGCAAAGCGGCCGCGCGTCTGCTGAAGGTCAGCTACCGCACCATGTTGTACAAGATCGAGCAGTACAAAATGCGGGCTCCGCAGCCTTATCTTTCTCCGCTGGCCGCAGAGGTCTCGAGCTACGACGAAGTCAAGGGCAACGGGCAGGCTAGGTAACCGTGTTAGGAAAAAATCTCACTGAAGGCTGTCTCCAAGGATTGGCCATGACCACAAAAGCTGGCTGCTGGTGGATGCAAGGAATGGCGGTTCTGTTGGTCAGCGGTACTCTGATCGGCGTTCTGGTCGGCACGGCCGGCGCGCAAGCAGCGCCCGCAACCGCGCCTGTCCACGATGCCGCGCCCTCGGCCGACAAGCCGCACGATGACAGTTTCGTGATCGGCAATGACGACGTGCTGGCGATCAATGTCTGGAAAGAGCCCGATATCTCGCGCTCGATTCCGGTGCGCTCGGACGGGAAAATCTCGCTGCCGCTGGTCGGGGAAGTCCAGGCTGCGGGGCTGACCCCGTTGAAGCTGGAAAAAGATATCGCTGAAAAGCTGAAGAGTTACATTTCCGAGCCCGAAGTTACGGTGATGGTGCAGCAGGTCAACAGCCAGAAATTCAACATTCTCGGGCAAGTGAATAAACCCGGGTCGTATGTGATCGCCAATTCTCCGACCGTGCTGGATGCGATCGCGCTGGCCGGAGGCTTTCGGGATTTCGCGAAGAGGAAATCGATTTACGTGCTGCGCCACGGAGCCAGCGGGGAAGTGCGCCTGGCTTTCAACTACAAGGACGTGAGTCAGGGCAAGAATATGGATCAGAACGTGAAGCTGCAGCCCGGCGACACGATCATTGTTCCGTAATCATGTTCCGTAGGTGTTCTGGAATGATTTTCCTTTCATGCTCATGAGAATTGCCAACTCAGTCTGGTTCGGTGTGGCCCTGCTGCTGGTCCGAGTGCCGGCCGGGGCGCAGGACAATACACCCGCCGCGCCGGCTCCGTCAGCCGGCTCCGCCCAGACTTCCACGTTTGTGAACTCGAGCACGTCTGCGAACGTAGACTACAGCGTGAATATCGACGCCAGTGAAACTCCGATGCTGACGCCGCCTCCCGTGAGCGGCCAATCGTACCCGGTGGCGCCGGTTTCGCAGGAACGGGCGAACTACCTGCGCGGCGGAGTAACCTTCTCGAGCGCCTACAGCGACAACGTCCTTGGATCAACCGCCGCCAGTTCCAAGCCGGTGAGCGACGTGAGCTATTCGGTCTGGCCGACCCTGGCACTGGACGAAACCACGAGCCGGCTGCACTGGACAGCGAACTACGCGCCCGGATTTACCTTTTACCAGCGCACCAGCGCGCGCAATGAGCAGGACCAGAACGCTTCCCTCAATTTCCAGTACCGCCTCAGCCCGCATGTGACGTTGAGTGCGATGGACAGTTTTCAGAAGAGCTCGAATGTATTCAACCAGCCGGATTTGGCGTCGGCTGGAGCCGTATCCGGCGGGGCGCAGGGAGATAACTTCTCGGTAATTGCGCCGATCGCCGACCAGTTGCACAATTTCGGAACCGTGGGCATCACCTACCAGTTCGCGGCCAACGCAATGATAGGAGCGGGCGGAACCTTCGCGAACCTGCATTATCCGAATCAGGCCGAAGTGCCGGGCCTGTTTGATTCCGAATCGCAGGGCGGGTCGGCGTTCTATGCGTATCGCATCTCGGCCGAGCATTACGTCGGCATCAGCTACCAGTATCAGAGACTGTTGACGTTTCCGACGCAGGGCCAGAACGAGACCCAGACCGACGCCGTGTTTCCTTTCTACGTATTCTCGCCGACGAAGAGGTTCTCGATTTCAATGTTTGGCGGCCCGCAATATTCAAACATAGGGCCGCAATTCATCGTGGGCGTCAGTGCTGCGCTGCCCGGTTCGCAGTCCTGGACGCCCGCGGGCGGGGCCAGCGTCAACTGGCAGGGACAGTTCACCAGCCTGGCCGTGAGTTATACCCATACCATTGCCAGCGGAGGCGGGCTGATCGGCGCGGTCGAGATGAATGCCGCCAATGCCTCCATCCGCCAGCAGGTCGGTCGTGCCCTGTCCGCGTCCTTGACCGGTGGATACTTTCAAAATACGGTCCTAGGCAACTTGCCCCAGTCGGTGGCGGGCAGCACCAACGGACACTCCATTTCGGGCACGGCATCGCTGCAACGGACGTTTGGCGAGCATCTTAATGTACAACTCGGATACTCGCGAGTTCATCAGACCTACAACGTCGCCGTCATCTCCACGACGCCGGACACGAACCGCGAATTTGTTTCGCTGTCCTATCAATTCTCGAGACCGCTGGGACGATAATTTTATGGTGGAAGAACTCGACGAGAAATCCGAAGGCTTAAATCTGCAGCAATATCTGGGCGTAGTGCGCCGTCGCCACCTCTACTTCCTCATCCCTTTGTTTCTGGGCTGGGCCGTCGTGTGGGGAGCGGGCTGGGTGCTGCCGAAGCGCTATGAATCGACCACGCTGATTCTGGTCGAGCAGCCGACCATGCCGAAAGATTACGTCACGCCTAACGTGAATGACGATTTGCAGGAGCGGATGCAGAGCATCACGCAGCAGATTCTCAGCCGCACTCGCCTGTTGCACATCATCGACGAATTCACCCTGTACGCTGGCCGCGCCGCTCAGCGATCGCCCGACCAGAAGGTGGAAATGATGCGCAAGGACATTACCATCGACCTAGTGCGGGATGAGCGCAATCGCATCACGGCCTTCAACGTCACCTACTCGTCGCGCAATCCTTTGACTGCCCAGCAGGTCACCAGCGAACTGACCGACCTGTTTATCAACGAGAACCTCGAAGTGCGGCAGCAACAGTCGCAGGACACGACCACGTTTCTCGAGAGCCAGCTGGAAACCGCGCGCAAGACATTGTCCGACCAGGAACAGAAGATCCGCGAGTTCAAAGGGCAGCATGTGGGAGAAATGCCCGGGCAATTGGCGAGCAATCTGCAGATCCTGCAGGGCCTGCAATCCCAGCTGCAGAACGAAGAGGACGCACTGAATTCCGCCCGGCAACAGCAAGTGTATCTGCAAACCCTGGCGGATCAATACCGGGCTCTGCAAGGATCTTCGAAAGGCGCGGACGGCAACGGCCCTTCCATGGGGCTGCCGGCGATCGACCAGGAACTGGATAAGCTCAAGGCTCAGCTGGCGGATTTGAGCTCGCGCTATACAGAACGCCATCCCGATGTCCGAAAGCTGAAAGATCAGATCGCGAAGACCGAGAAGATGCGCGATCAACTGCTTGCCGGGCTGAAGACGAAGGATGCGGCGGGTGCCGGCGGTGGAGCCGAAGCCGCCAATTCAGCGCTGCAGGGTGGAGACCCCGAGCAGGCGTCGCGGATGGCTCCGATCCAAAGCCAGCTGCGATCTAATCAGCTCGAAATCAGCAACCGCGAACACGCGGTCGCCGCGCTCAAGGCAAAAGTAGACGGCTACCAGGGGCGTTTGAATCAGGAACCGGTCCGCGAGCAGCAGTTGGCTGACCTGACTCGCGGCTACGAACAGTCGCAGGCGAATTACGACGATCTGCTGAAAAAGAAGAATGAGTCGAAGATGGCGACCAGCATGGAACTGTTGCAGCAGGGCGAGAGGTTCCGGATCATCGATCCTCCGAGCTTGCCGATCAAGCCGGCCTTTCCCAACCGGCTCAAGTTTTGCGGCATCGGATTGGGCGCCGGACTGGCGCTGGGTCTGGTGTTCGCCGGCGTTTTTGAAATGATGGACGATCGCATCCATGACGAAAAAGCGCTCCAGAAGATGCTGCCGGTGGGCGTGATCGTGGAAATTCCGGCGATTGCTCGTCCGGAAGACGAGCGCCGGGCGCGACGGCAGTTGTGGCTGGGATGGGCTGTGGCGGCCCTGGTTTCTGGTACCATCTTAGTGGGGTCGGCTCTCAGCTACTTGCGAGGCTAACGGCATCGCGATATGTACAAAGCCTTCTACAATTTGAAGCGTAACCCCTTCGAGATCACCCCGGACCCTTCGTTCCTGTGTCCGACCAAGCGACACAACGAAGCTCTGGCTGCCCTGTATTACGGCGTGAGACGGCACAAGGGGTTCGTGGTTCTGACCGGAGAAGTCGGAACCGGCAAGACTCTTCTGCTGCGCTGCCTGCTGCAACTGTTGAAAAAAAACAACGATGTTGCTTATGCCTACGTATTCAACGGCAAGCTGACTCCGGTCGAGTTCCTGCAGTATGTTGCCGGAGACCTGGGCTTGCCCGCCTCGGGCAAGAATAAAAGCGAACTGCTGCTGCAGCTGGCCAAGTACGTCATCGGGCGCAGCCAGAAGCAACTGACCACGGTGCTGGTGGTCGACGAAGCGCACCATTTGTCGACCGACATTCTTGAAGAAATCCGGCTTCTTACCAATCTTGAGACTGCGGACCAGAAGTTGCTGCAGATTCTTCTGGTGGGGCAGCCGGAACTCGACGACAAACTGGATTCAGTCGAGTTGCGGCAGCTGAAGCAGCGCATTGCGTTGCGCTCCCATCTTTCGCCGCTGGATCTCGAAGAAACCAAGGGCTACATCGAGCGCAGGCTGCGGCTGGCGGGAAATCCTGACGCCGCGAATCTGTTTCCCCCGGAAACGATTGTCGCCGTCTATCGCCACTGTCGGGGCATTCCCAGACTGATCAATACCATCTGCGAGAACGCATTGATCTCGGCGTATTCCAGGCAGGCCCCGAGCGTCACGCCGAGAATCATCGATTCCATCGCGATGGATTTCCGTCTCGACGCGGAGACGCGGCCGGCGGAAGATCTTGCGACCTCCGAGACGATGAACGTGCAGAAAGCCGCGCGGACGTTACTGGAGCTGTACTCCCTGTTGCGAAATGAGCAGTCGCGCGAGGAAGAATTCAGAACGCGGCAAGGGGAACGAGTCAATCGAATATGAGTCATATTTTTGACGCTTTACAAAGGTCTGAATCGGAGCTCTCAGGGACGGAAGCCGCGTCGTTTTCGCTCGCGACCGAGTTGTTGCAGGCTGCGGAAGAAAAGATGCGGGTCGCGGTGGCGCAACCGCCCGCAGCCGCCAAAGAACCTGCCGCTGTCGGGAGCAAACCGGACCATTCCACCGACGATCAAGCTCCCTTGTTTCCGGTTGATTTGCAGCAGTGTCCGAGTCTCTCGGTGGCCGTCCCTACCGACAGCCGGTTGGTGTCGATTGAGAAAGAAGAGAGCTTGGGGGCCGAAAAATTCCGTTTTCTGGCGGTCCGCCTACGGCATATTCGCCAAACCCGGCCGCTAAAAAAGGTACTCATTACCAGCACGATTCCGCAGGAAGGCAAGAGCACGGTGGCGGCCAATCTGGCCTGCACGCTGGCCCGAAGGAAGCAGCAAAGGACGTTGCTTCTCGAGGGTGATCTGCGCCGCCCAACCGTGGCTGCGCGATTCGGGCTGGGCCGAGTCGCGGGCCTGAGCGAATGGTTCCACGGTGAAGGCACGGCGATGAACATCTATCACCTGGAGAGTCTGAATCTTTGGGTGCTGCCGGCGGGAAATGCCGCCGAGAATCCTCTGGAGTTGATGCAGTCGGGCAAGCTGGGATCGCTGATGGAGCGCTTGACGGAATGGTTCGATTGGATTGTCATTGACTCTCCCCCAGTACTTCCGTTGGCCGATACCAGCGTTTGGGCTCGGCTGGCGGACGGAATTCTTCTGGTGACTCGTCCGGGCGTGACTGAGAAGCATCAGTTGGAGCGCGGGCTGGCCACGCTCGAAAAGTCGAAACTGCTGGGCGCCCTGATGAACAGTTCGACCGATGCATCCCACAGCGATTACTATCAACGATACGGTCCCCCCGCATCGTCTTCTGGGTCTCGCGACTCGGAAGGATTGAGATAAGCCGTATCGGCGCCAAGTAGTTCACGCGTTTCTCTTCTTCCCTCCCCCGAATGGCAAGGCTGGCCTGTCTCCGCTCCATGAACGGAAGCGGAACGAGCGGAGGTATGGTGGACGGACGTCGTAGCAACAGTTTGAGAGAGTTGGGAGCTGACTTGACCAAGTCCCTGGCAACGGGTGACGAGGCCGGGAGGCTCGGACAGTAATGAAACCAACCGTTCTGATCGCCACAACGTCTCGCTGGTTCCCGACCGCGCGCCTGGCCATGGCTCTGGCTGGGGCGGGTTGCATGGTGGATGCGGTGTGTCCTTCGGGACATCCGCTGGCAAGCATGCGCACCGTGCGCCGAGTCTACGCCTACCGTGGCCTGACCCCTCTGAGTTCGTTTGCGGGCGCGATCGCGGCAGCGCGGCCGGATTTAATCGTGCCTGGGGACGATCTGGCCACCAGTCAGCTCCACGACTTGCACACCCAGGAAGGACGGCGGGGGAAGGCCGGTTTTTGGATTTGCGAGCTCATCGAGCGCTCGCTGGGCGCTCCCGAGAGTTTTCCCGTGGTGTATGCGCGAACGCCTTTTATTGAAATGGCACGCGAACAGGGCATTCGCGCCCCGCAAACCGAGATCATCCCGGATCTCGACGGACTCAGAAAATGGGTCGCGCGGGTTGGGCTTCCCACGGTCCTGAAGGCCGACGGCACCTCGGGGGGTGAGGGTGTCCGGGTGGCAAACACGCTGGAAGAAGCCGAGCGTGCGTTTCGGGCTCTGCAAGCGCCTCCTCTGCTGGCGCGGGCCATCAAGCGGGCACTCGTCGACCAGGACAAGAGTTTAGTCTGGCCTTCGCTGCTTCGCCGCCGCTCGGTCGTGAATGCACAGGTGCTGGTCGCGGGGCATGAGGCAACCACTACGGTCGCTTGCTGGAACGGCGTGGTGCTTGCCAGTCTTCACTTCGAAGTGGTGAATAAACGCAGTTCGGTGGGGCCATCGAGCGTTCTGCGTTTGATCGAAAACGCCGAGATGTCGGCGGCAGCCGAAAAGATGGTCCGCCGCCTCGGCCTCACCGGAATCCTCGGGTTCGACTTTATGCTCGAGGCTGACACGGGACACGCGCATCTGATCGAAATCAATCCCCGCGCGACGCAGGTGGGACACTTGGCGCTGGGGGCTGGACGCGATCTGCCGGCGGCTTTGTACTCGGCGGTGTCCCGAGAGCCTTTCCGTGCGGCTCCGAAGATCACGGAGAAGGACATCGTCACGCTCTTTCCGCAAGAGTGGATGCGGGATCCAGCGAGCCCCTTTCTGACTTCGGGCTATCACGATGTCCCCTGGGAGGAACCCGAACTGCTTCGCGCCTGTGTTCGAAAAGCCTGGAAACTGAAACGCCACGATTCCCAGCTACCAGAATTACCGGCTCTTTCTACCCTTCGCATTCCGCGCTCATGAAAACTCCAATGAACACTCGCTCACTGCGTACTGGCCTCCCCAGCCGTCATTTTCCACAGCATCATTCCGTTCAAACCCCGGTGCAAGCGCCCGTTCAAGCCCTTGCGCCAACCGAGGTGCGCCGCCATCCCGACAAGCCGGTGCGAGTGATGAAATTTGGCGGGACGTCGGTCGGCGACGCGTCCTGTATTGCCCGGGTGGTCGAAATCGTTCGCGCTGCAGCGCGCGACAGCCAGGTGGTGGTCGTCGTCTCGGCGATGAGCGGAGTCACCAACCAGCTGGTCGCGGCCGCCACGCAATCGGAGCAGGGGCAGCACGCTTCTGTCACTACGATTTTCGAAGGGATTCGCGAACGACATGAAAGGGCGATCGAATCCCTGATTCACTCGGCAGCCGACCGAGAGCACATGGATTCAAAAATGAAGAAGCTGCTGGAAGATGGTGAACGCTTCTGCCAGGGGACGAGCATGCTGCGCGAGCTGACGCTGCGCTCACGGGATGCAATTTCGGGTCTCGGCGAGCGGCTTTCTGCGCCTCTGGTAGCGGCGGCGCTGGCCGAGCGCGGTGTGGCGAGTGAAGCCATCGAGGCGACGGAACTTGTCGTCACCGACTCCTGTCATGGCAATGCCGAACCTTTGATGGATCAGACCGGCGAACGCTGCGAAGCTCGTCTGCGCCCCTTGCTGGACCAGGATATTGTTCCGGTCGTGACCGGATTTATCGGAGCGACGGAGGAGGGCGTGCTCACGACCCTCGGCCGCGGCGGCTCCGATTACTCGGCAACGATTGTGGGAGCGGCGCTGCAGGCGGACGAGGTCATCATCTGGACCGACGTCGACGGCCTGCAAACTTCCGACCCGCGCCTGGTGGACGGCGGTTGTACGATCCCCGAACTTTCTTATCGCGAAGCTTCTGAACTCGCCTACTTCGGTGCCAAAGTGCTTCATCCGAAGACGCTTCGTGCCGTCATGCAATGCAGCATTCCACTCTGGATCCGCAATACCTTTACTCCGGAGCGGCCGGGGACCAGGATCACACCGGCGGGCCAACCGGGCGCCGGAGCGGTCAAGGCCGTTACGGCGATTCATGACGTGGTGCTCATCAACATTGGCGGCCCGGGAATGGTGGGCGTGCAGGATGTTCTCGGCCGCACTTTACGCACCACTGCCGCGGTTCGCGCCGACGTGCTGCTGATTTCGCAGTCGTCTTCGCAAAATGATTTGTGCCTGGTGATTCCGGCCGCTGTCGCCAAAATTAGTGTGGAAGCACTCCATCACGAATTTGCTCACGAACTGGCGCACGAGAAAGCGGAACACATCACGGTCGATCCTACGGTAGCCATTATCGCCGTCGTGGGCCAGCATATGCGCGGCGTAGCCGGAGCTGTGGGCCGGGCATGCAGCGCCCTCGATCGCGAGAACGTAAGCATCGTGGCCATTGCACAGGGCTCAACCGAGTGCACTTTTTCACTGGTCGTGCCCAAGGGAGACATGAAAGCGGCGCTGGTCGGCATTCACCGCGAATTCCAGCTCGGGGATACGGCCGCCCGCAACGTGGCCGAACCGATGGCGCCGTATCCGTGCTATCAAACCTTGCCGAACGACAACCACACGGAACAAGGAAAATAGGCTCGGCCTCGGGCTTCGAATCAGGCCAGGCACTTTCAAGGCTGATTAACTCGAATTCGCCCCTCGCTCCAGGCAGTATCGACAGAACAAACAATTCAGGAAGGACGTCATGACAAGCGCCACCCACGAAATCGAGCCAGTCGCCGCCGGGCAAACGACTTTGAAGAGTTCCACGCCGCAGAATTCCGGCAAGCGGAGGAAAGTCTGGATTGATATCGATAACTCTCCGCATGTACCGTTTTTTCTGCCCATCATCGAAGAGCTGGAAAAGCAGGGCGTCGAAATGGTGCTGACTGCCAGGAACATCTATCAGGTATGCGAGCTTCTGGATTTTTTCCACCTGCCCTGCCAGGTGATTGGCAAGCACTATGGCAAGAATAAGTTCATGAAAGTGTTCGGCACTCTGGTCAGGACGCTGCAATTGGCTCCAACCGCGCTGCGAATGCGGCCGAATGTTGCGGTTTCGCACGGATCCCGAGCGCAGCTGATGATCTGCAAGGCGCTGGGCATTCCCACGATTGTGATGCACGACTACGAACACTCGACCAAGACCGGGTTTCTTGAGCCCGACTGGTTTCTGATGCCGGACGTGATTCCCGAAGGCGCGATGGTCCGCAAGACGGATACGGTGATGAGGTATCCTGGCCTGAAAGAAGATGTCTACGTGCCGCGATTTCGCCCCGATCCGACGATCCTGACCCAGCTGGGTATTTCTCCGGACGAGCTGGTAGTCACTCTGCGCCCTCCCGCGACCGAGGCCCACTACCACAATCCAGAGAGTGAAATCCTGTTCGCAGAAACCATGCGACTGTTGTCCTCCAACCCGCGGGTCCGGGCCGTAACACTTCCTCGTAACGCCCGGCAGGGCCAGCAACTGCGCGAGGAATGGAGTGAACTGATCGCTTCCGGTCAAATGCTGGTTCCGGATAAGCCGGTGGACGGCTTAAACCTGATCTGGTTCTCTGACCTGGTGGTGAGTGGCGGGGGAACGATGAACCGCGAAGCTGCGGCTCTGGGTGTGCCCGTGTACAGCATCTTCCGCGGAAAAATTGGAGCCGTCGACCGGTATCTGGCAGACTCCGGCCGGCTCACCATGCTCGAGAGCGTTGACGACGTACGCACCAAGATCGAATTGGTTCGCTGGAATCGCCCCACAGAGCCCAAGGATCGCAACTCCCCGGTGCTGCAATGCATCGTGGCCAGCATCCTGTCGGTGTTGGACTCTGGCGGTCTGAAGCGCGCGCGCCTGCCGCTGCAGATCGCGAAGGGGACTGATTCAACCGTTGGCGAAGCATAGGCCGCACTGAATTTGCAGCCCTCCCCCAGAACTGTATTCGTGGCTGAGGAAATCTAACGGATGACGTCTTACGCTGTCGGTGCGGCCTTCGCCGAACCCGGGCAATTGTCGCGAGCGGCCAAGGTATCGAATTGCATCGAACCTCTGAAGGACGGGCGTTGGGATTCGTTTCTGGCAAAGCATCCTCGCGCGTCGCTCTTCCATTCCTCGGCCTGGCTGGCAGCACTGAACCGCACCTACGGATTCCGGCCGATTGCCTATACGACGTCTTCGGCCGGCGACGTACTGGAAAACGCGATCGTGTTCTGCAGAGTGGAGAGTTGGTTGACCGGCCGTCGCCTGGTTTCATTACCGTTCTCTGACCACTGCGAGCCCCTGGTGGACACGAGCGAAGATCAGGCGTTGCTGACGGCTGCCCTGATGCGCAAAGTCAGCCAGGAGCGGTGGAGCTATGCCGAGCTTCGTCCTCTGGAACCGTTCGAGGTCACGACTACGCTCCCGCGGACGGCGGCAACCTACGCTTTCCATCAGCTCGACCTCTGGCCCGGCATTGATACGATCTTTGAAAAGTTTCACAAGAGTTCCACGCAACGAAAAATTCGCCGCGCCGAGCGGGAAGGCCTGGTCTATCGAGAAGGGTCAACCCAGGCGCTGCTCGACGATTTCTATCGCCTCTTTACTTTGAGCCGCAAGCGGCAAGGCCTGGCCCCGCAGTCGAAGGCGTGGTTTGCGAACCTGATGGAATGTTTCGGCGACGCGTTGAAAGTCCGTGTCGCGTTCAAAGATGAGCAGCCGATCGCGGCGATGATCACCATCCGCCACAAAGACACGATGACATATAAGTATGGCTGCAGCGATGTTGGCTTCAATCGCCTGGGCAGTATGCACCTGCTGTTTTGGAACGCGATCCAGGAAGCGAAGTTCTCTGGCCTGCGATTCCTGGATTTTGGACGAACCGACGCCGATCAGCAGGGTCTGATCACGTTCAAGAATCGCTGGGGCGCCACCCAGTCCGTCCTCACGTATTCGCGCTACGGTGCCGCGGAAAAATCGACGCACATCTTCGATCTCTACAGCTCGGAGTGGAAATCAAGAGCCGCGAAGTATACGCTGAAGCACATATCGCCAGCGATTCTGCCTGTAATCGGCCAGATCTTGTACCGGCATATTGGATAAAGGCCAACTCACCCTGAGTTTTATGAATCCACTTTCCAGGAGCCTTCCAGAAATGAAAGACGCCAGAAGCCTTAAGGCGCCGCAGTTGGATGAACCGCAGACCACGATTCGGCGCTTCGTTGACCTTGCCGTGCGCGGCTTGGTGCCCATGTTTGACGAGCAGAAGCAGCTGTTCTGCTTTAGCCTGAAAAAGACGAATGATGGTATGGTCCGCGAGGGACTTTCGCCGCGCTATACCATGATGACCCTGATGGGCCTTCATCGCCTGGAACAGGCGGGTGGGACGTCGCCCATCGAAATCTCCGCAACTCTCAACGCCCTGCTGGCAAATCTCGATTGGGTCGAGGATATCGGCGACCTGGGGGTGCTGCTTTGGACGTGTGCTCTGCTCGCGCCGGAACGCCTGGCCGAAATCGAAGGCCGCATTGAACTGGCGACCGCCCTCGATCGCTACCGCAGCGCCAAACGGGGCGTCACCATGGAACTGGCGTGGTTTCTCACCGGCCTGTCGAACTGGGCCCTGGTCTGCCCGGAAAAACTTGCCGGACTGCGCGGTCTGGCGCTTCAGACGCTGGCCCTGCTGAAGAACAATCGCGGCGAACAGGGATTTTTCGGCCACCTGGCGCGCGGCGGGAGTGTCATCGGCATGACGCGTGGCCGCATCGGCAGCTTCGCCGATCAGGTTTATCCCATCTACGCGATGACCCGGTTCTCGCAGGCTTTTCAGGACGAAAGCTCCCTGAAGATGGCCCTGCAATGCGGGCGCGGCCTGTGCGAAGCGCAAGGATCGCTGGGGCAATGGTGGTGGCACTATGATTCTCTAGCCGGCGGAGTGCTGGAAGGCTATCCGGTGTTTTCAGTGCATCAGCACGCCATGGGGCCGATGACGCTGTTTGCCCTGGGAGAAGCCGCACACGTCGATTTCGGTCCGTGGATCTACCGCGGGTTGAAGTGGATCAACTCGGCCAATGAACTCGGCTTTAACATGGAGGATGATTCAGCCGCCGTCATCTGGCGTTGCCAGTACCGGTCCGCCTCCCAGCTGAAGACCTACTTGAAGGCGGCGTTGAATCTGGGAGACGCGGCCAAGCCATACGAAGCGAAAAAGGATCTCAAAGTATTGTTTGAGTGCCGTCCATATGAGTTGGGGTGGCTGCTGTATGCCTTCGCAGCTCGAACCAGTCAACCCGTTCCAGCGCACACGGAAAAGTATTCGGTTGCGGTCGGGCAGAACACGCCTTCCGGGAAGCGTTAACCATGAAGATCATGATTGTGGTGGGAGCCCGGCCGAATTTCATGAAAGCGGCCCCGGTTGTGTTCGCCATCCGCGACCACAATGCCAGAATCGCGGCATCGCCGGCCGTGTCAGAAGCCCACTCCCCGATTCAACTGGTTCTCGTCCATACCGGGCAGCACTACGACGAAGCCATGTCGGGCTCATTTTTCACCGACCTTGGCTTGCCCAAGCCGGACGTTCACCTCGAAGTCGGTTCCGGTTCGCACGCCGCGCAGACGGCCGAAATCATGCGCCGCTTCGAAGCCGTTGTTCTTGAAGAAAAGCCGGATCTCGTCATGGTCTTCGGCGACGTCAATTCCACCGTGGCCTGCGCCCTGGTGACCTCCAAAATCGTGGTGGACTCGAGCGGAAAGCGCCCCCTGATTGCGCATGTCGAAGCCGGCTTGCGCTCCTTCGACCGGGCGATGCCGGAAGAGATTAATCGCGTCATCACCGATCATTTGTCCGACCTGCTTTTCGTTACCGAGGATAGCGGCCGAGAGAACCTGTGCCGCGAAGGCATCAACCCGGAACAGATTCACTTCGTGGGCAACACGATGATTGACTCCTTGCTGGCCTCGGAGGAGAAAGCTGAGAAATCTGCCGTCCTCGGTCAGTTCGGCCTGCGCGGCGGCGCCAACGGTTCGGTCAGGCGTTACGCTCTATTGACTCTGCACCGACCGTCGAACGTCGACGATCGCGAGACTTTCCTGAGCATTCTCGAAGGGCTGGACGAGCTGGCGGCTTCTTGTCCGATCCTGTTTTCGGCCCATCCCCGCACGCGAAAGCGCATCGCGGAATTCGGGCTGGAACGCTTCTTTTACCCGGAAAGCCAGCATCCGGAAAACCAGCCGCCGGAAAACCAGCCGCCGCGAAACGAAACTGGAATTCGGCTGCTCGATCCTCTCGGCTATCTCGACTTCCTCTGCTTAACGAAACATGCCGCGATCGTGGTCACCGATTCCGGCGGCATCCAGGAGGAGACGACTTGTCTGCGAGTGCCCTGCGTCACGGTTCGCGAGAACACGGAACGGCCGATCACGGTGACCTGCGGAACCAACGTGATTGCCGGTACCCGCAGCGAGAACATCCGCCGAGCGGTGAAGGAGCAGTTCAGCGGAAAGAAGCAAGGCCGCATACCGGAGAAGTGGGACGGCCAAGCCGCCGGGCGAATTGTGGCAGTAATTGCGCGCGAGTTCCAAATGAGGAGTTCATTACCGGATTCGCAGATTGCCACGCTTGCCGCCGGGCAGTGAACCTGGTATAAAATCCAGCCTTACAGGAGTCAGGATAAAGTCAATCATTGCAATACAATACGGATTCGGTCAGGTGTATCCCGAAGCCAAAACGACGTAAGCCCGGGAGGACAAAGTCCTTTTGGCACAGGTTAGAGCAGTTTTGGGCGTAGTCCTTCTGAGACCTAGCGGTCGACGGTGGGTCGAAATACCCTGTCACTAGGCCCATATGGACGGGCACTCAATATTGTGACACGGGACCCCCAATGAATCGAGCTCTCCCCCCGACCGTATTCACACTCATCCTGTTCCTCGCATTTTCTGGAAACGCATTTGCCACAACTTATTACATTGCCGCCAACGGTTCTGATTCGAACAACGGAACCACCAACACCACACCCTGGCTGCACGCTCCGGGCATGACCGGTTGTTCCGGAACCTGCGCTTCCACCTCGCCCAAAGCTGGAGACCAGTTCATCTTTCGCGGCGGAGACACCTGGCACTACTCGGCTGGTTCGCCGGTTGGATTGCCCTGGACCTGGAAGTGGAGCGGATCGAGCGGCAACCCGATTTACATCGGCGTCGACAATTCCTGGAGCGCCAGCGGCACCTGGTCGCGTCCCGTGCTGACCATGGACAATCCTCTCAGCACCGCCCAGCCGTCGAGTTGCAAGTATGATGACAACACCAACACGGCTGCTACGGTGCAGGCTTCGAATGTCACTTTTGACAATTTCGAATTTACCGGCAAGTGTTGGGGCGGAAATCCGAACGGATCGTACCTAGCGTTGAGTTCGTCTCCGACGAACGTCACGGTTTCGAATAGTTATTTTCACGGCTGGACCATGGCGACGAGCGCTTCCAACGACCGGCACTTCATGATTGGGAGCAGTGGAAGCGGGAACACCGGGAACGTATTCTCGGGCAATATATTCGACGGGTCGGACTCGACCTTCGGAACCGCCTGCACCAGCCCGAGCTGCGTGGGTAACTTCGGCAACGGCGGCGGTGCCTCAGGGTGGGCCATCGCCAGCGAGTGCTACGACGTGCATGAGAACGTATTCCGGCATGTCTCCAACGGCATCGAGTGCGGCAACATCACGATCGTCCACGATAACTTGTTTGAATACCTCTTCGAGCCCGTGAACAATGCTCCCCACGGCAACGTGATCGAGTCGCTTTATGGCGCTGCGAACGGAACCTTGTACTTGTACAACAATGTCATCCGAAACGTGAACGAGGGAGTAAACAACTGGCTAGGATGCACCACATGCTACATTTTCAACAATGTGTGGGAGAATGACGGACACTATCCTCCAGATCCAAACTGCCTGATGATATCGCCCCCGGGTTCGACCAACGTCGGGGTCGTGGTCCACGCCTCGGTATACAACAACACTTTCGATGGAAGCTGCTCGGCCCAGGCTCAAGCGGGCAACGGTGATACGGCTCACTGGGCCTCGGGCAGCACGATCTCCTTCGCCAACAACCACATTCTGGACCGGACCTCCATTTCCGGATTCTTCACCTGCTACTCTCCGTCGGTATGCGCGCAGACGGATGAGGGTGGCGAAGTTTTCCAGACCACTTCGGCTGCCAATGCGCAGGGATACACGCTGGCCAATAACTTCCAGCCGACTTCCGGCAATGGTGCCACTGTCACTGCCGGGAACGACGTATCGGGTTCTTGCGCGACATTTTCATCGGATAATGCCCTGTGCAGCGGGACCAGCGATGGCGCCGGTGAAGGCACCGGAGATATTGCTGAATATCCTATGATTCCGATCGTTCAGCGAAGCAGCAGTTGGGATGCGGGCGCTTATGAATTCGGCACCGCCAGCAGTAAACCAAATCCCCCTACGGGTTTGGTGGCAGTGGTTCAATAGCGCGGGCACTTTTTCCCCTGAGCTGCGGTGGCATGCAAAGCCACCGCAGACTTAACAATCCTGAATCCCCTCAGCACGCCAGCCTCAACGACCGCACGCTTGTCCTTCCGGGCCCTGCCACGCAGCTCAAAGTCGAATGTTCTGGGGCATCGGGTCCCACTCCGAAGCTCGTCAAAATGAGGCGCACTTAATGACGGCGACCGCCAATGCTACCTCGTGCACTACAGTCAAGGTCTACCGCACGGTGGAAGGGCTAGAAGAACTTCGGGAGCGCTGGTCGGCGTGGCCAGGCACACGCGATTCAGACCTCGATGCTTTACTGACCATATGCCAGACCAGCCCGGACGTTTTGGCGCCGCATGTTATCGTCGTCTGCCGCGATGGGAATCCGGTGTCGCTCCTCGCCGGTAAGCTCTCCCGCAGACAATTCGAGTTCCGGGTCGGGTATCTCAGTCTGTTTAAACCCTTGGTCAACGCGATTATTGTTCCTTACGGCGGTCTACGCGGCGACTCCTCCCCCGAGACCTGCCGCGCGCTC
>Ga0210390_10000572_pt1 | contig 39961 bp, 28 predicted proteins | sample IncBWH11OmetaG_FD_161050 | JGI IMG/M metagenome (GOLD analysis project Ga0210390, IMG submission 161050) | Forest soil microbial communities from Barre Woods Harvard Forest LTER site, Petersham, Massachusetts, United States - Inc-BW-H-11-O ...
GGCGGTTCCATTGGCGGTCCGATCATCAAGAACAAGCTGTTCGTGTTCTTCGTCGTGGACAGGATCTATAACAACGGAGCGCCCGCTACGCACGTCAGCACGGTTCCTACACTCGCTGAGAGAGGTCTGGGCACGGCCTTTCCAGGCGATTTTGATTTCACCGGCAATCCCACAATCTTCAACCCCGCCTCCGCAGGCGTGAATGGCACTCGTACCCCCTTTGCAAACAATGTCATCCCCGCGGCCATGGTTGACCCTGTTGCCGCGAAGCTCTTGTCCTTTTACCCCAAGCCGAACGCGGCAGGCACGCCTTTCAAGGATCCCACGTCGGGAATCGTCTACCCAGGGGACATTCAGAACAATTTCACGTTTGCGGCGTCCGCTCCGAACCCGAACCTCAGATTTTTTGGGCGCCTCGACTATGATCTGTCTGCGAAGAACCGTATGACTTTCTCCATCAGCCAGAAGAACAATCCGGGACAAAATATCAATGCGTCTCCTTGTCCCCTGAACTGCTTCTCGGGGGATATTGACGGTTATAACGTGCAGTATTCCGACACCTGGACGATCAGTCCCAATTTGGTCAACGAATTTCGCATGGGTTATACCAAGCAAGGCAACTGGTTCGTTCCCCAGACCCTGGGGTTTGATAATGCTACGACCCTCGGTCTGCAATATGCGAAGGCGAACGTTTTCCCGAGCATCAACATCACTGGATACGGCGGTTGCTGCACCCAAATATTGCAGCCGGGCACCAACGCCGTGTACATCGAGAACCTTTACGACCCATCGGATGTCATAACGCTGGTCAAAGGTCGGCACGTCCTGCACTTCGGCGTTGAGGTTCTGATGGGCCAAGGCAACACCACACCGTGGGGCAACATTACGGCCGGCAACTTCGCCTTCACCGGGCAATACACCGCCCAAAATGGCGTCACAGCCTCCGGATCGGGCCTCGCCGATTTTCTGCTCGGAGACGTTGAAAACTGGAACGCGAAGAATCAGACCACGTCTTACATGCGAATCAAGAGCCCACAACTTTTCGTGCAAGATGACTTCAAAGTTCGCTCGAATTTCACTTTGAATCTTGGCTTGCGTTATGTCGCAACAACCGGAATGAGCGAGATCAACAATAGCTTGGGCGGATTCGATCCCGATATCATTAATCCCTTCAATGGCTCGCTCGGCTCAATGTGGTTTGCGGGTCAGGATAACCGCACCACGTTGCAGAAACCCATCTACAACATCTTCCTGCCCCGCATTGGTTTCGCCTGGTCTTGGAAGCCCGACACCGTCGTCCGAGGCGGTTTTGGCATGTACTCGTACAACTTCAGCCAAGACACCTACGGTAACGGAATTGGCACTGGGGCACTCACAACCAGTCAGGGAAGCAACACGGATCCGAATAACGGAGCTGGCCCGACGCCGTTGATTAACTTGGACGCCTCGGCCGCTACCGCCGCTGCTACTCTAAGCTACGTGGTCGGGTCGCCGGCCGCACGGGAACCGTTGAGCTACTGCTGCACTCCAGGTGTGTTCTCAAGCCAGACATACGTTCCGTACAACGTTCCGGTGGGAAGAATTAATGAATGGCAGCTGAGCGTGGAGCATCAATTCGCTGGCAATTTCATGGCTTCCATCGCTTATGTGGGCAGTCACGGCAGCAATTTGCAGTTCCCGACGGACCTTAACCAAATTACGAGCCCGGCCGGTTTGGCGGCAGGCCCCAACAACCAGGCGGATCGTCCGTTCCCACTCTGGGGCAGCCTCGGTGGTAACAATTACAACGGCATCTCTAACTACAATGCGATGCAGCTTCAAATCACAAAGCGTTATTCCAATGGGTTGCTTTTCAGCGCCAACTACGTGTGGTCGCATTTCCTGGACGATCAGGATTCGTCCGGCTGGGGCAGCCGCGGAGGAACGCAGTTCTGGCAGATCGGCAACGACCCAAGGGCTAACTACGCCAATTCGAACTTCAACATTCCGCAAGCTTTCAAGGGGTATGCCTCGTACGAATTGCCCTTCGGCTCGGGAAAGCGGTTCGCAAGTGAGGCCAACGCATTCGAGAACGCTGCTATCGGTGGATGGAGAGTAAGCGGAACGTTCATCACTCAGAGTGGAAATCCGTTCACCATAATCAACAGCGTTAACAACAGCTTTTCGCAGTGTGGTAACGGCTGCGATTGGTATGTTAATCGCGTGGGAAATCCTGGTTCTGGCATTCCCGCCGTCCCCGCCGGTTCGCAGCCCGGTACGATATCGTACTTCAACCCAGCGGCTTATGCCTCCGCCGCACCTGGAACATTCGGCAACAACGGCAGAAACACGCTGGCTGGGCCGGGTTTGACGGTGTTCAACATGTCGCTGGCTAAGAGTTTTCGCTTCGGAGAACGAGTTGGCCTGGAATTGAGATCAGACTGGGTCAATATCTTCAACCACCCGAGTTTTGCCGCCCCAGGCTACACGCTGGGCGGATCTAACTTCGGGATAATCAACGGCGCAACGGGCGGTCCTAACGTGAGCGGTGGTGTTACCGTAGCCCCGCGCAGCGGTCAACTTTCTGCACGCGTGACGTTCTAACAGAGACGGCCACCTTATGTACGAGGACGGCGGTCCCCCCCGCCGTCCTCATCTCTGTCTTAAGGCGACTGAGACTTCAGAATCCGCTTCGCTCGCCGTACAATCGGCACATGATGAAACAAATCGTCGTTTTGTTGTGGGTCGTTCTCCTTGTTGCGTCGCAGCCGTGTTACTCCCAATCGACTCCTAGCCGCCAGCAGCAGATCGAAGCCCACAATCAACAGGCTGCGGAGTACCTGCACCAGAACAGACCTGATCTGGCGGTGCCCGAATTTCGAGCTATTGTGGCTCTCGATCCGAATAATGTGGACGCCCACGGCAATCTGGGTGTGGTGCTTTTTTTTCAGGGTGCATACACGGATGCGATTCCGGAGCTCCGAGCTGCGCTGAAATTGCGACCTTCCCTGTGGAAGATTCAGGCTCTCCTGGGCATCGCAGAAAAGCGCACCGGAGACATCAGCGCGGGTCGCGACAATTTGGAGAAAGTCTTTCCAAACGTGAAAGACGAAAAGATTCAGATGGAGACTGGCATGGAGCTGATCGAAATCTACTCCGGCACGGGCGATCTGGATAAAGCCGCGGCGGTTGTGAGCGTTCTTCGGAAGCTGGAACCAGAGGATGAGGGCGTTCTCTACACCGCATACCGGGTCTATTCGGATCTTGCAAACGAGTCGCTGCTCAGCTTGACCGTGGTGGCGCCGAACTCCGCCCGAATGCACCAAGCGATGGCGCACGAACTGGCGAAGCAAGGGCACACCCCGGAATCGATCGAAAACTACCGGGCGGCGCTGAAGATCGATCCACAACTGCCCGGCCTCCATTTTGAACTGGCGGAGATGCTCCGGACCGTGTCGACTCCCGAAGCCCACCAAGAGGCAGAAAATGAGTACAAGGCGGCGCTAGCCGCCAATCCGTTCGATGAACAATCTGAAATCAGGCTCGGGGATATCGCTGCTCAGAGAAACGATCTCAAGGAAGCTTACGAGCGATACACGAAGGCCGTTCAGTTACAGCCCGGAGACCCCGAAGCGAGCATTGGCCTGGCGAAAGTATTGATGTCCATGGATCAGCCGCAAAAGGCCGAGCCGCTTCTGGTCCATGCCATCGCGCTGGATCCCACCAGTGCCGTGGCTCACTTTCGCCTCGGTACGGTCTACCGGGAGCTGGGGCGCGCCGAGGATGCCAAACACGAAATAGAGGAATATCAAAAGTACAAGCAGATGAAGGAGAAACTTCAGGAGATTTATCACGAGATGCGTCTGGAGCGAACCACTAACGACAACGACGATGCAGATCCTAGGCGATAGTCTGGTCGCCACTGGAGCCAAGGCCATCGCGGGCACAGGCCCCGCCGAATCAATCACGCGCGGCTTTGAAGGCGCGACGAATTTTCAAGAACTAACGCGGGGACGATCTCGATAATGAAGACAATTCTTGCGGCTGCGGCGCTTTTGTCGATGGCTGTTCCGCTGCTCGGAACCTCGTACTATCCGGCGCGTCCAAACGACGCGAAAGCGGTTTATCTGTCGCCGGATAATTTCCCTGTAAAGGGCGACGGCATCGCCGATGACTCCGCCGTCTTGCAGCAAGCGATCAACAAGGTTCGAGAAACGACGAATCAGGGCATTCTGTTCGTTCCCATTGGCCGCTACCGTCTAACCAGGACGATCTACATCTGGCCCGGAATCCGGCTGATCGGTTTTGGTGCTGTGCGGCCCACATTTGTGCTTGCCCGAAACACGCCTGGTTTTCAGCAAGGGCCCGCATACATGATGTTCTTCGCAGGCGGTGGACCAAACCCGAATGCGGCTCCAGCGGATGCGAACCCGGGCACATTCTATTCCGCGATCAGCAATATCGACATCGAAATCCAAGAGGGAAACCCCGGTGCGGTGGGCGTGCGCGCCCATTATGCGCAGCATTGCTTTCTGGCTCACATGGATTTTCACATCGGCTCAGGACTTGCGGGAATTCACGACGGCGGCAACGTCGCACAAGATGTCCATTTTTACGGGGGCCAATACGGCATCTGGACTCGGAAGCCGTCCCCGGGATGGCAATTTACCTTAATCGACGCCACGTTTGACGGGCAGCGTGAAGCGGCGATCAGAGAGCGCGAGGCCGGCCTGACCCTGATCCGTCCACAATTCAAGAATGTCCCCACCGCGATTTCCATCGATGCTCAATTCTCCGACGAACTCTGGATTAAGGACGCACGCATGGAAAACGTTACGGGCCCCGCGGTAATCATCAGCAATGAGAACAGTGCCCGCACCGAAATCAATATGGAAAACGTCGTCTGCCGCGGCGTCCCTGTTTTTGTGTCTTATCGCGAGAGTGGAAAGAGCGTCGCAGGCCCGTCCGAGACATATCAGGTGAAAACCTTCTCTCACGGTCTTCATTATGAGGATATTGCCGTGGCACCCGTCATGCGCGACGTATACGACTCCACCCCGCTGAACACTTTGCCGGAACCAGTTAGGTCCGACATGCTAGCCCTGCCCCCAATGGAGACGTGGATTAATATCCGCGACCTCGGTGCCGTCGGTGACGGCACCGCGGATGATATCGACGCGTTCAAAAAAGCCATCGCTCAGCACCGCGCGATTTACGTGCCGTCCGGCCAGTACCGAGTCACAGATACCATCACGCTTAGGCCGGACACGGTTCTGATCGGACTTCATCCGAGCGTGACACGAATATTGCTTGCCGATTCTACTCCCGCGTTTCAGGGTGTTGGCAGTCCCAAGGCGCTGCTTGAAACTCCCAAAGGTGGAACGAATATCGTCACCGGCATCGGCTTGTACACAAACGGAATCAACCCGCGAGCGGTGGCCGCGAAGTGGATGGCTGGCAGCGAATCAATGATGAACGACGTTCGTTTCCTGGGCGGCCACGGCACGGTTGATCCGAATGCAACCGCGGCGGAAAGCTCCAAAGTATGGAAGGAGATTTACAACAATACCCATACCGCCGATTCCGATCTGAATCGCCGCTGGGACGGACAGTATCCCAGCCTATGGATTACCGGCGGCGGGACTTTCCTTGATATTTGGACGCCCAGCACGTTCGCGCAAGCCGGTTTGTACATCTCGAACACTTCGAGCGCAGGGCGAATTTACGAACTATCCAGCGAGCATCATGTTCGCAACGAGGTTGTTCTGGACCACGCATCCAACTGGCAAATTTATGCGCTGCAGACAGAAGAGGAAAGGGGCGAAGGCGGATTCGCCCTGCCGCTCGATATACGCGAATCGAGCAACATCACCTTCGCGAATCTGCACATGTATCGGGTCGTAAGCAGCTCGCAGCCGTTCCCGTACGCCGTGAAAATCACAAACTCGACGAACATACGGTTCCGCAACGTCCACTGCTATAGCGACAGCAAAGTGTCCTTTGACAATTTGCTGTACGACCAAACCTATAATATTGAAGTTCGTCAGCGCGAATTCGCCTGGTTGACGATTTCGGGCAGCGCGCCAAAAGTCCAGACGAAGCAGGCGTCTCCTATTCTCGTCGAGGGCGCGAAGGTAGAAAAAGTCGCCGGCGATTTCTTCAATATTTCCGGAGGCGCAGTCGACAGCACAGGAAACGTCTATTTCGTGGACGCGAAATGGCAAACGATCTACCGCTGGACCACCGCGACGCGCCAGTTGTCAAAGGTTCGCGATAATCCGCTGGACCCGGTGCAGCTTTTCTTCGATAAGGCCGGCGATCTAATCGTGGTTTCGTACGCCGGAAAAGGGACAGTGTATAGTTTCAAGCCCGGTTCGGAAGATGATGGCATTACGCTGCTGCCAGCCGTTCCAGCGCAGCCGCGCCCAGGAATGACCCCGATGCTGCCCGCAGGCTACTGGAGAAATGAAAACGATTTCCTCGAAAAGATTGCCGCCAAAGCGCCTTACCAGTTCGTTTCTCCCGACGGCAGCACTTTCTTGCCCGCAGGAGAAGACTTCGTCAGCGGGCAACTTTACTACGGGACGAAATTAAACGATGTGTTGCGAGCGTTTGGCTTAGCACCCGCGGTCGAGGGCCAGCCCTACTACCTTACCAATGAATCCGGAGAGAAATCCTACGTCGGCATTGTTGGTGACGACGGAGCGATCTCCAACGTGCGCCTTTTCGCCGATCGCGGCGGAGAATGCGTGACTGTAGACGAGAAGGGCAACGTTTATATCGCTGCCGGGCAGGTGTTCGTGTACAACCCAGCAGGCGAGCTGATCGACACCATCGACATTCCAGAACGGCCCTCGCAGTTGTTGTTTGGCGGTAGCGATGGCCACACCTTGTTCATACTCGCGCGTAGCTCCTTGTACGCCGTGCAAACCCGTTACCGAGGCCGCTGAAAAGGGCGGATCCTAAATTTGCCAGGGCCACAGGAATATACGAATTTCCATGCAAGGGCTGCGCTGTTTGCAGTCGTCGCTGCACCGTTAATTTGCCTCTCGGCTTTCTCCCTGTCTTCCCCGGGCCGTCAACCCAAATTTGATCCGCACGCTCGCGAATCAGACGGGCCGCATCTCGCGATAAATCGTTTGGGCCAGTCGACGTCCGGTTCGCAGCCAGGCGGTCAGTTACCTCAGTTGGTAGACATCACGGCTTCGACGGGCATCAAATTCGATCACCTTTCGAGCCCCGAGCAGAAATACATTGTGGAGTCGATGAGTGGAGGCGTCGCCCTGATTGACTATGATCGCGACGGTTGGCCGGATATTTATTTTACCAACGCGCAGAGCGTGGACATGGCTCTGGCTGGCAAAAAAGCGCGCAGCGCGCTTTATCACAATAATCATGACGGCACCTTCACAGACGTCACCGATAAGGCTGGTGTCGGTTATCCCTGCTGGGCAATGGGTGCGGTCGTGGGCGACTACAACAACGATGGCTGGCCCGATTTGCTCGTCACGTGCTTCGGAGGCGTGGTGCTGTATCGCAACAATGGCGATGGCACATTCACGGACGTAACCAAGCAAGTCGGACTGAGCAACGATTCACAGTGGGCGACGGGCGCGGCCTTTGGCGACTACGATCGGGATGGTTGGGTGGACTTGTTTGTGTCGCATTACGTGGATTTTCATCTGGACGATCTTCCGGCTTTCGGTTCCCGCCAGACCTGCAAGTACCGCGGAATCGATGTGCAATGCGGCCCTCGCGGCCTGAAGGGTTCCTCTTCCAATCTCTACCACAACAACGGCGACGGCACGTTCACGGATGTGTCGAAGAAGGCCGGAATTCGTGACTCTCCCAACGCTTTCGGATTAACTGCCGTTTGGTCGGACTTCGACGACGATGGACATCTCGATCTGTTCTTAGCGAACGATGCCGGGAGGAATTATCTCTACCAAAACGATGGCGCCGGACACTTCAACGAGGTCGGATTCGCCGCCGGCGTGGCCGCAAGCCAAGACGGCGCGGAGCAGGCCAACATGGGCGTTGCGCTGGGCGATTACCTGCACACCGGGCGTTTCTCCATTGCAATTTCCCATTTCAGCGACGAATATGCGGCATTATTCCGGAACGATGGGCGATTGAGTTTTACCGACGTTTCGTATACTTCCGGAATTGCCCCAAGCACCACTCCGTACGTCGGCTGGGGCGACGCCTTCCTCGACTTTGACAACGCCGGCTGGCTCGATCTGTTCATGGTAAACGGCCATGTTTACCCGCAAGTGGATACCGCGGAAGCCGGACCGAAATACCTCGAACCGGGGCTGCTGTTCTATAACCAGCGCAACGGCACGTTTAAGGACATCAGCAAACTCGTCGGGCCGGGCCTTCAACGCCCCAGGGTCAGCCGCGGAGTGGCCGTCGGTGATTTGTTCAACGACGGCCGGCTGGACATTGTCATCGAAAATCTTAAAGGCGCCCCCACAATCCTCCAGCCGCAAGGCGGCCCTGCGAATCACTGGACTGGCTTCGAGCTAGCCGGCACGAAGAGCAACCGGCTGGCCCTGAATGCACGCGTAAAGGTGACCGCCGGAGATCTGGTGCAGACCTATGCGGTCTTGAGTGGAGGAAGTTATCTCTCCCAGAACGATCTTCGAATTCACGTGGGCCTCGGCAGCAGCAAGCGTGTCGATAAAGTGGAAATTTTTTGGCCGGCGGGAACCACCGAAGTGCTGACCGACCTGGCCGCCGACCACATTTACGATGTGAAACAAGGCGAAGGCATTGTCGCGCACGAAAAAATCAGACCGGTGCCTCCGAAGAATTGATGTCGCTTGGCAAGCGTGCCACTAAGTGAATGTCATTTTTGAGGTCGCAAAGCAAATTATGAACTCTAGGAGAAGGCCATGAAAAACGAAACATCGCGCCGGGATTTTCTGGGAATTTCAGCGCTGGGACTGGCGGCAGCGGTCACACCGAAGGATAACGTCCCACCTCCGGCGGCCGCAGCAACGGCGCCAGAAAATCAGACATCGAAAACCGGGTCTGTCATCTCCATTTGGGTGACGTCCGGTGATGAACGATTTGCGCCTGCGCCTCAGGCTACGTGGAGTCCATCAACAGCAGCGCCCGCGGCCGAGCAGATCCAGCTGAACCCTGGCGTAAAGTTCCAGGAAATACTGGGATTCGGTGGCGCATTTACCGACGCTACTTGTTACACCTTCAACCAGCTCGCGCCCCCGGCGCGAGAAAAATTATTCCACGAGATGTTCCATCCGTCAGAGATGGGTCTAAATGTTGGCCGCGTCTGCGTCGGATCCAGTGACTACTCCACAAAAGTTTATAGCTTCGACGACGGCGATGCCGATCCCCAGCTGACGCGGTTTTCGATCGAGCACGACCGCGGATACATTCTTCCGATGCTGCGCCAGGCGCGACAAGCCAATCCCGATCTCTTCCTGTTTTCATCCCCTTGGAGCCCTCCCGGCTGGATGAAGTTCAACGGTTCAATGTTGGGTGGCTCGATGCGCCAGTATTACTTCGCGGTGTACGCGCAGTACTACCTGAAGTTTCTGCAAGCGTACGCGGCTGAGGGCGCGCCGGTGCAAGCGCTCACCACGCAGAACGAAGTGGATACCGATCAGGATGGCAAAATGCCCGCGTGTATCTGGCCGCAGGAGTACGAAATCAAGTTCCTGCGCGATCATCTGGGGCCGCTTCTGGAAAGCACGGGAACGCCGACGAAGATCTGGATTTTGGACCACAACTACAATTTGTGGGGCCGCGTGATGGATTCACTCGAGGACGAGAAACTTCGCAAGTACACCAATGCGGTGGCCTGGCACGGCTACGGTGGCACCCCCGACATGATGAGCAGGGTCCATGATGCCTTTCCGGACACAGAAATGCATTGGACCGAGGGTGGACCTGATTACAAAGATCCCGACTATTTGACGGATTGGTGGAAGTGGGGACGCACTTTCGGCGGCATCCTTCGCAACTGGTGCCGCTCCATCACATCGTGGAACCTGGCTCTCGACGAGCAGGGTCGGCCGAACCTTGGCCCATTTCCCTGCGGCGGTGTGGTGACGATCAACTCGCAAACCAAGGAAATCACGCGCAGCGGACAATACTGGGCGTTTGCACACTATTCCCGCGTAGTGCGCCGGGGCGCTCGCCGCTTCGACTCCCAGAGCACAGCCGTCGATCTCTACCATGTAGGCCTTGCAAATCCCGACGGCCAACACGTATTAGTGGTGAGCAACGCAGGTGCCGCGCGGACGGTCCGATTGCAGCTCGGAAATATGGCGGCTTCAGTTCCGTTGAAGGCCAAATCATTGACCACTTTAACGTGGAAATAATTACCGGCAACTAATCACTCGGCTTGCCGGCATCACGAAAAATCAGTTCTCGCATGGACGCGATCAATCCAAACATCGCCACACAGCCCGCTAGAGGCAGCAACAGACCCGTGCGCAAACTCCCCGTTGCCGTGGACATCAGTCCCACCAGCCAGGGCATCGTGGCGCCGCCCATCCCCGCGAGCGCAAACATGATCGCCCCAATTCGCCTGGACCGCTGGCCATAGGCTTTCACCAGCCACGCAACCAGGATTGGATAAATCCCCGCGAACCCCAAGCCCGCCGCACTAACGCAGATCGCGATGCTCGCAAACGTCCTGGCCCGTGATAGCAGGCAGATCGCTACGGCCGCCATGATCAAACCGCTCGCCAGCAGCGCACGCTCGCGCCACCGGTACAGAACCAGCGGTAGTAGGGCGCGTCCGGTGAGTATTCCCCCCCAAAAAAACAAGGGCGCGAGGGCCCACAGGTCGCCAGAATCGGGATGCATTCGTTTCGTCAGTGAGGCGACCCATCCCGCAATCGCGTTCTCCGATCCGACGTACAGAAAAAACAGTCCCGCCAAGTTCACCGAACTTCTCACGCTAATGTTCTCTCCGCGCGTCGGCGTGAACTGTTGGCGATCTCCGTCCGTTGCTCCGGGCTCCAAGTTCATCGTCATCAAGATCAGAGCCGTAAGCACCGAGGCGGATGCGATTGCGTAGAGAAGGAACGGGATTGCGTCCCGCCGTTGCGCGAGCATCACTATGGGGGCCGACGCAACCGCACCGATTCCCCAAGCCAGATTCACAATGCTGAGCGCCGCCGCGCGACGTGTCTTTGCTACTTCCGCCACCCACAAATTCGTTGCGGAGAGTGCCTGTCCCAATCCGCACCCGAATAGCGCCGCTGCTGCCAAGCACGCGAGATAGTTGCTCAGGCTTATGCCCGCAACTCCCAGCGCAATCAGACTGAAGCCACACACGAACGCGTATCGGTATCCTCTTCCGATCAGGGCGCCGAGCGTAGAGACTCCCACCATCGAACCGCAAAACTGCGCGGTGAAAAAAAGCCCGGCGCGTTGGTCGCTTAACGACCAGCGGCCAATCAATATCGGCAAAATAGGGCCCATCAGCGTAGTTACGATTCCCGCGACAACGTATCCCGCGTGGAGCACAACAGGTGCAGCGGAGGAAATTTGAGGGGCAACTGGCCGATCGTGGGTGGAACCCATGTTGAGACGCATTCTGCCGGAATGCTCGTCTGCCGGCAACTTTCTAGTGGTCCACGCGCGCAACTTGGAAATTCTGCGTACTCATTCGGTGTGGCGCGCAGGTGAAATCCGAGTTTCATTCCCGTCACAGCCTGCGGCTCGCAGGCAAGAACGCGCGCCACAATGTCAGACAATCGTTATTCTATTGAGGTTTGCCGTGGTATATATATTTGCGAATTGTTGATTGGATTTCGCTAATTGATTCGATGACCACGAGCGCAGAGAGTCCGACGCCGCCCTCCCCATGCACGACCTGATGGAATATTGTCTCCCCGGCCCGAAAGTATTCATCAAGGTGAATCAGTGACGATACTCCACGAGGACCGGCTCTTCCCGGCGGAGCCCAACACACGTTCCATCGCCAGGCGGCTTTATTCCAGCATCAGCGATTTACCGATCATCAGTCCGCACGGCCACACCAATCCTCGCTGGTTCGCCGATAACGAACCCTTTCCAGAGCCCACTCAATTGTTTGTCGTGCCCGACCACTACGTCTTGCGTATGCTTCACAGCCAAGGAATCCCGCTGGAACAGCTAGGAATCGGCACAACGCCTCCGCAGGATCCCAGAAGTGTATGGCGCATTTTCGCGCAACATTATTATCTTTTTCGCGGGACACCGAGCAGACTCTGGCTGGACTTCGCGTTCCAGGAACTCTTTGGCCTTGACGCGCGGCTAACCCCGGCGAATGCCGACGAATATTACGACTCCATCGTCGAGAAACTCGGAACTCCGGCGTTTCGACCCCGGTCTCTGTTCGAACGATTTCGACTTGAAGTGCTGGCGACCACGGATTCGCCACTGGATTCGCTCGCGCATCATGAAGCGATTCGCGCGTCCGGGCTCAAAGGGCGAATCATTCCGACATTTCGCCCCGACTCAGTCGTTGACCCTGATTTTCCAGAGTTCCAAGAAAATCTTGCGCGTCTCGCGCAAATGACTGCCGTTGATACGAGCAACTGGCAAGGATACCTTTCCGCGTTGCGGCGAAGACGGTTGGAGTTCAAAGCACTCGGCTGCACCTCGACGGATCATGGCCACCCCACGGCAGCAACCGCCGACCTCAGCTCCGATTCCGCGGCTCGTCTCTTTCACAAAATAGCTTCAGGCGATGGCGACGCAAAGGAGCGCGAATTATTTCGCGCTCAAATGCTCACCCAAATGGCCGCGATGAGCCTGGAAGACGGACTGGTCATGCAAATTCATCCGGGAAGCCTTCGGAACCACAATACGCAGTTATTCCAGCGATTCGGACGAGATCTCGGCGCCGACATCCCCACACCCACCAACTACGTGCACGCGCTACGACCCTTGCTGGATCGTTTCGGAAACGAGCCAAGCCTCACCATCATATTATTCACCCTCGACGAATCCACTTACAGCCGCGAATTGGCCCCACTCGCTGGACACTATCCCTGCCTCCGTCTCGGTCCCGCGTGGTGGTTCCATGACAGCCCGGAAGGGATGATGCGCTTTCGCGAATATACAACGGAGACCGCAGGCTTCTACAACACGGTCGGATTTAATGACGACTCCAGGGCGTTTCTTTCGATACCCGCAAGGCACGATGTGGCGCGCAGAGTCGACTGCTCTTTTCTCGCACGCCTCGTCGCAGATCATCGACTCGATGAGGACGAAGCACGCGAAATTGCCGCGGATCTTGCGTACGGTCTCGCGCGCACGGCTTATCGGCTATGAGAGCAACCTCACGCTGCCGATGGAGCAACGAGAGCAATATCGGGCAGGTGCTGAGACACATGGCATCGGCGATGATTAGGATTCGAGCATAGACAATGAGTCTCTATTGCACACAGGGCGGCCCCGATCGCGAACTCTCCTTGAGCGAGCTAAGAGAATTTTTGACTGCCGCGCTTGCAAAGCTTGGCAGCCGCAGAAAAGTCCTGGCGGTTCCTCCCGATCAAACCCGTAAGGCCTCGCGCGCCGGCGAGCTAACGCGTTACGCGTGGGAATATTACGGAGAAGGCCTGCGCACGGTGCTGCCGGCGCTCGGGACGCACAAAGCAATGTCGGCAGAGCAGATCGCGGGGATGTTCGGCAATGTCCCGCCCAGCCTCTTCTATGTGCACAAATGGCGCGACGATGTGGAAACGATTGGAGTAGTTCCGCGGGAGTTTATTTACGAACAGTCGGAAGGCAAGCTGGACTACGAATGGCCCGCGCAAGTGAATCGGCTGATTTCCCGCGGCGAATTTGATCTGATTTTATCAATTGGCCAGGTTGTGCCGCACGAAGTGATTGGGATGGCGAACTACAATAAAAATATTCTGGTCGGAACGGGCGGCCCAGACAGCATCAATCGAAGCCACTACCTGGGAGCCGTCTACGGCATGGAACGGATCATGGGACGAGCCGATAATCCGGTTCGCCGCGTGCTGAACTACGCCGCTTCTCATTTTCTAACTCACCTGCCAATCGTATATGTGCTGACCGTAGTGAGCCGAAATACTTCCGGAGAAACTGTCGTGCGGGGGCTGTTCATCGGTGACGACTCGGAGTGCTTTCACGCGGCCGCGGAGTTGAGCTTCCGCGTGAACTTCACCCTGATGCCTCAGCCGATGCGCAAAGCCGTGGTTTACCTGGACCCCCACGAATTTCACAGCACTTGGCTCGGAAACAAAGCGATTTACCGGACGCGTATGGCGATGGCCGACGGCGGGGGACTAATCATATTGGCGCCCGGTGTGCGCGGCTTCGGCGAAGACGTCCGAATCGATAAGTTAATCCGCAAATATGGATATCACGGCACCGAAGCCACCGTGAAAATGGTGAAAGAGAATGCGGACTTGGCCGCAGACTTGAGCGCGGCGGCGCACTTGATCCACGGATCGTCTGAGGGCCGGTTCCGCGTGACTTGGTGTCCGGCACATTTGACTCGCGAAGAGGTGGAAGGGGCCGGCTTCGAATACGCGGAATTGAACCAGATGATGCAACTTTACGATCCTGTCAAGCTGACGCAAGGTTGGAACTGGGTGGCGGGTGACGAGATTTATTTTATCGAGAATCCCGGCTTGGGCTTGTGGGCGTCTCGAGATCGCTTTTAACGCTACAACGGGCCCGCGCGGATTTGCGCATCGCGAGATTTCCGTCCGCGCGAACATACCTCCATGCAGGACTCTCTCAATCCAAGCCTCGTTTTTTGCCGGCGATCCTCTCCAGGCTTGCGATCAAATCGGTTCCCAGATTGGATTTCGACACGAAATGTTCCATTTGAATCGATTCCGCAAACTGCCGCATGAGCCTCGGATCCTGCGCGCTCATGATTACAATCGTTGCGGAGGGAATCGCATCCCGTAATTTCGTTGCGACGACCGTGCCATGCACTTGAGGAAGCGACAGGTCCAATAAAATTACGTCCGGCACGACCTCGGCGGCTCGCTCCACCGCGCCGTCGCCATCAACCGCTTCGCCGCACACCTGCCATTTGCTCGAGTCGGCGCTCAGAAGCGACTTGATCGCTTCGCGCACACGGTTTGAATCATCCACAATGAAAATCCGAAGCGTCATAGTTAGCTTTGTGCTGCGAGATTGAGCCAAGTTGTTCGCCGGAAGACCATACCGTGAAGACTGTATGCAGCTAGGGGTTAAAACCCGGCTCCCTCGGCGGACAAACTGAAATATACTTCCGATAGTCTGGGAACGAAAAAGTGTATTTCATTTCGTTTCGTCCTAAAGGAACGTCTCAGTGTCCTCGTTGCGCGTTCTGCTGGTCGACGATAATGAACCCGTCAGAAGAGGGATTCGAGAGCTTCTCTCCTCCCGCGCGAACTGGAGTGTGTGCGGCGAAGCCGCGGACGGAATCGACGCAATTGAAAAAGCCAGAACTCTTGGCCCCGACGTCGTTCTCATGGACATTTCGATGCCTCGTATGGACGGCCTGGAGGCGACGCGTAACATTCTGCGCGAGTTTCCCCATTGCAAAGTTGTGATCATCACTCAAAACGACCCGTCCGTCGCTCGAACTCAGGCTGCCGCGGTTGGTGCCAAGGCTTTCATTACCAAAACCCAAATCTCACGAGACTTGCTAAGCACAGTCGAACGAGTGGCGGAAAATCGCGATTCCGAAATCGCTCAGCCTCCGCACGGTCGCGCTTCCGCCAATGCAAACGAACTGACCAGAGGTGGTGGATCGCTTGGTCAGCTAATTCGCGACTTCGACTGGGAGAACACCCCGCTAGGTGCAATCGAAGCATGGCCGCAAAGCTTGAAAACTGTTGTTCGCGTGTTACTCACCTCTCGTTTTGCAATGTGGATGGGCTGGGGACCGGAACTTACCTTCTTTTACAATGACGCGTATGGGCGAATGTCACTGGGCAAGAAGCACCCTTGGGCATTGGGGAGACCTTCTCAGCAGGTGTGGGCGGAAATCTGGAAGGACATCGGGCCCCGAATTCAGAAGGTTCTAGACAGCGGCGAAGCTACGTGGGATGAGGCGCTGCTTCTATTCCTGGAAAGAAGCGGCTACCGTGAAGAAACGTACCACACGTTTTCGTACAGCCCCTTGAGTGACGACGATGGCAAAGTCGCCGGTCACCTCTGCGTCGTAACCGAAGAAACGGAACGCGTCATCGGTGAACGCCGCCTGAGCACACTGCGTTCGCTGGCCGCCGAGCTAAACACCACGATTGCAGAAAAGGAAGTAGGCGAATCGATTGTCCGCTCCCTTAACGAAAATCAAAAAGATCTTCCGTTCTCGCTCACCTATTTGTTCAGTGACGATGGAAACCAAGCCTACCTCGCCTGCCAGACAGGGATCGGACCAGGCCACCCTGTCGCACCGAGTCACATTGCAGTTGATGGAAACGACAGGCTGTGGCCTGTGAGCGAAGTCCTGAAAACGAAAAGTTCAGTCACGATAGAACTGTCGCCCGAGAAGTTCGTGTCCCTTCCATCCGGTTTCTGGGACACAGCGCCGTCGAAAGCGCTTTTGGTTCCCATCACCAGCGCAGGCCAAGAGAATCCCGCGGGAGTTCTCATCGCCGCCCTCAACCCCTACAGGCAACTCGATGCTGGCTATCGAGGATTCATCGATCTGGTGGCGGGCCAAATCGCGGCAAGCATCGCGAACGCGCGCGCATACGATGAGGAGAGAAAAAGGGCGGAAGCCCTCGCGGAAGTCGACCGCGCGAAGACCGTTTTCTTCAGCAATGTCAGCCACGAATTTCGCACACCCCTGACCCTGATGCTGGGGCCCCTTCAGGATCTGCTCGCCAGAAGCCAGACACACCTGTCGCCCACGGCCAAAGAGCAACTGGAGCTCGCGAATCGCAACGGGGCACGCCTCCTCCGGTTGGTAAACACGCTGCTCGATTTTTCCCGCATCGAAGCTGGTCGCGTCCACGCTGTTTACCAGGCCACCGATCTCGCAACCTTCACCTCGGAGCTTGCCAGCGTCTTTCGCTCGGCCACCGAAAGGGCCGGCCTAAGGCTGCTGGTGAATTGCAACTCGACAAGTGAGCTAGCGTATGTGGACCGCGACATGTGGGAGAAGATTGTCCTTAATTTAGTCTCCAATGCATTCAAGTTCACATTCGAAGGTGAGATCGAAGTTAGTCTGCAACAGATAGGACGTGCCGCTGAACTCCGCGTTCGTGACTCGGGCGTTGGAATTCCTGCCGAGGAAATCCCCCGGCTCTTTGATCGCTTCCACCGCGTTTCCAACACGCGCAGCCGCACACATGAGGGCAGTGGCATAGGTCTTGCCCTGGTCCACGAGCTTGTCAAACTGCATGGCGGTTCCATTCGAGTCGAAAGCGTGCCGGAGCAGGGCAGCACGTTTATCGTCAGCATCCCGCTGGGACAAGATCATTTGGCGTCCGGTCAGGTTGGCGGAGATCGCCCCCTCTCTTCCACTGCCACAGGAGCCGCACCATTTGTCGAGGAAGCTTTGCGATGGCTACCGCAGGCCGGCGAAAGCGATTCTGCCTCACAAATCGCTCCTGATTACGAACTGATGGCGGTGCCTGCCCCGGCGTCTTCTGCGCGCCCGGGCCGGTCTCGCGTGCTGATCGCCGACGACAACGCAGATATGCGGCTATACCTTACGCGCCTGCTCGCAGAACGCTTCGAAGTGCAGGCTGTTGCGAACGGTCGCGCGGCGCTCGAAGCCATAGGCCAAAGACCGCCCGATCTTGTCCTGTGCGACGTGATGATGCCCGAACTCGATGGTTTTGGGCTATTGCGGGAGCTGCGCGCGCAAGCTGCAACCAGAACCCTGCCATTCATTCTTCTCTCGGCCAGGGCCGGGGAGGAGTCGCGTGTCGAGGGTCTTAATGCCGGTGCGGACGATTATCTTGTAAAACCATTCAGCGCCCGTGAACTGATTGCTCGAGTTCAAACGCATTTGCAACTGGCGCAGGTACGTAACGAAGCGGACAAGACCATTCGCGACAGCGAAAACAAACTTCAACTCTCGCTGAAGGCCTCGCAAATGGGCGCGTTCTCCTGGCATCCAGACGAGGATCGTTGCGAGGCCGATCGGAGAGTTCTGGATATTTTCGGGCTTTCATCCACTGAGGAATTAACGCTCGCCGCAGCATTGGCCAGCATGATCCTTCCCGAGGATCGGGAGAGATACGCCGAAGGCGTCAAAAAATCGTTACTCCCTGACGGGGATGGCAGGCTTGAGGAACATATCCGAATTCGCCGCCGCGACGGCCAGGAACGTTGGATTTCCGTAACCGCTCAGATGCAATTTCCAGATGGCCGCACAGCCGATCGCATGATTGGTCTGATCGGCGATATTACGGAGCGAAAGCGCACGGAACTTGCCTTGCGCGAAAGCGAAGAGAGACAGGCCTTCCTGCTGACTCTGAGTGATGCTCTGCGCCCGCTGGCGGACGCGGTTGAGATTCAAGAAACTGCAGCCCGCATCGTCTGTGAGCACTTGAAGGCCAATCGCGTGGGATATGCCGAAGATCAAGGCGACGGAAAGACCGTGGCCATTACGCGGCAGTTCGCTGATCATGTCCCGCCCATCGAGGGTGCGTACCGGAATCGCGACTATGGCGAAATGCTCTTGAACGAATTGCGCGCCGGACACACCGTCGTACGCAACGATCTTGCAAACGATCCGACTCTGTCCGATGACAAGAAAGCCGCTGACGCCGCCTTGCAGTTGGGCGCCGCCGTTAAAATCCCGGTCGTGAAAGCGGGTCGTTTAGTCGCCGTATTGTTTGTGCATTACAGGCAGGCGCATCAATTCTCGGCAAATGAAGTCGCGCTGCTTGTTGAAGTTGCCGAGCGAATTTGGGCCGCCATAGAACGAGCAAAGATCGAAGCCAAATTGCGAGACAGCGAAGAGCGCTTTCGCAGGCTTGCGGAAACTCTTGAGTCTGAAGTGCGCGTTCGCACCAAAGAACTCGAAGAGCGCAATGCAGAGGTCTTGCAGCAGTCCGAAACAGTCCAGACTCTATCGAGCAGCCTGATGCATGTTCAGGACGACGAACGCCGACACATTGCAAGAGAGCTTCACGACAGCGCCGGCCAGACGCTGACCGTCCTGGGCATGAACTTGACAACGGTTGCGCAGCTTTCCGAAGGAGCCGATCCGCGCTTGCGAGAACAGGTTTCCGAAGCGCAGAGAGCCGTTGACCAGCTTACGCAGGAGATTCGCACCACTTCCTATCTGCTGCATCCTCCTTTACTGGACGAAATTGGCGTGCCGGCGGTCCTCAAGTGGTACGTCGAAGGTCTGGCACAGCGCAGCGGGCTGAATATAAGCTTGAAACTGCCGCGAGATTTAGAACGCTTTTCTCGCGACGCGGAACTGGTCGTCTTTCGCGTTGTGCAGGAGTGTCTGACAAACATTCATCGGCACTCGGGAAGCAAGACCGCAGCCATTAAGCTCGCGCTCTCCGATGGCGTCGTGTCGGTCGAAGTAAAGGATTCCGGCAAGGGAATATCGGTCGAAAAACTTACTGAAATTGAAACGAGTGCTTCGGGCGTGGGAATTCGCGGCATGCGCGAGCGTGTTCGACAATTAGGAGGGCAGATCCTCATTCGCTCAGACACTTCTGGTACGACGGTGTCTGTACGCCTGCCTGTTACTGCGGTTCCTAAAATCAGGGCTCGAGGGCACACCCTGGAAGCGATGGGATGATCCCGCTCTATCGCCGAGGATTAACTCCATCCACCACTTGGCCATTCTCAACCGACCCCGTCCTTAACCAGGACTGATCCGCAGTCAGTCCCGTGTAAAATACCAGTGCGTCCCAAGACCGCCCTTTGGCCATGATCCTACAAGGCTATTTTCGAATCCTGAACTTCTTCGATATCGCCGAAGCGATTGAGCTCGAGAAGTTGCGAGCTCTGCTCGGACCAGAGGCGGGTCCGCTCACGGCCGCATTCCGTCACCGCACGCCTGAATATTCTCAAGCTCAGCAGTCCCCCATCGTCGAGTCGGTAGGTTCCATCACGCTGCTGACCAACGAGAAATTGGATGCTCGGATTAAATACTATTGGTTCGGCGTCGCAGCGGTCGAGCTTACAGCGGTGTTTGAATGCGATCTGGATGCTCTGTGCGTGCGCTCATCTCGTTGGATGAACGCGCCTGAAGTGGAAGAAGCTGCGGAAAAGCTGCTGCGTGAACACCTGGATCGTTTCGGCCCGGCGCTCGTCAGGCCGTCGCCGAAATGGCTCGACGAAGACTATTTGATCATTGACGTCGAATCAGCGAAGCATCGGGACGGCCATTCGGCTAGCGCCGCTGAACTGCTTGATTCCTATTCCGATCCGATTGCCAAACTCGTCCGAGGCGAAGTTGTTTCGGTCTCGCCGGCCGAGCGTGACGAGATCGTGCGTTCAGCTCTTTCTTATTATCCTAATGACCTGCTAGTCGTCGGTTGGGCGGCAGCGCTTGTTTACGATAAGCCGGAGGCCACCCCAGCCGTTATAGAAATTCTGGAGTACGCGAATACTCAATTGCTTGAATTCCGGTATTACGACGATCTGCTTACCAATTTGCTGTCGCAAGTTTACAGTTCTCTTGAAGGACATGAGAGTTTTTGGTCCCGCTGGCGATTATCCCGGCGCGCTGGCCGCTTAAATCGAATCCGCTTGGATATCATGGACCTGGCGGAGAGAACTGAATACGCGGTGAAATTCATCAGCGACACGTATTACGCGAGAGTCTACAACGTTGGCGCCGCAAAAATTGGCGTCACCGATTATAAGACGCTCGTCAGCGAGAAATTGAAAACCGCGGGAGAGCTTTACGAGTTTATGGTCGATCAGTTCAACGAACGGCGCATGTTTGCGCTCGAAGTGGTCGTCGCCATCCTGGTGCTGCTCGACGTCATAGCCCTGCTCCGGGGCAGGTGAAGTTTACGCACACACCAGTGTTCGTCGGCGCCTTGGTACTTGATCAAATGTCCGCTGTGAGGATTCTCGTAAGGAAGAGAAGCGATGATTGGGATGACTGCGTCTCGTCACCAAGTCCATTGAAACAAAACCAGGAGTTTGGCCGAACCGAGAACGCTCGCGAATTCCCAGCCCGAGTCCCCGCTGAGCGTTCTCGGTTCTGCACGCGATAATCCCAGCGCAAGGGCATTCAAGCAATACAGGGAAACATGTATCCGGGTTCGTACGGTAGCGAACGCAGACAGCGGGCTGCGCATCATCAGTACAATCGGCGCATCGCCTTCTATTCCCGGTTCGGTTTCGCTTCCTTGCTCCATCTTTCAGACTGCAGCACGATTGCCGAGTAGCATTCGCACGCGGAGTCTTCCAGTTCGTCGCGGTCTAAAATTTTTACGCTGCCGCGATTATAGGTAATCAATCCTGCTTTTTGCAAAATCCCAGCGGCAATCGTCACGCTCGCCCGCCGCGTGCCAAGCATGTGAGCCAGAAACTCCTGCGTCAGAGGCACGATGTCTCCACCCATCCTGTCCTGACTCATTAGCAGCCAGCGCGCCAGCCGTTCGTGCACTTCATGCAGTCGATTGCACGCCGCTACTTGCACCGCCTGCAGGGATAAGGTCTGTACATAACGGTTAAGAGCTAGTTCCAATTGGCGAGAGCGGGACAATGCGTCTTTGAAGTCTGCGGCTGTTATCCGAAACGCATTTCCTTTCACCTGCATAACCACCTGGGTTCCACTTGTGCTAAGTCCGATCACCAGTGGCAGACCGACGAATCCTTCCCTGCCGGCCAATCCAACTTCAACGCTCTTTCCGTCTTTCATAACGCTGAGGACTGAAGCTAGTCCATCGTTAATGAAGTAAGCATGCGTGATTGGCTCTCCCGGCTCGTGCAACATGAAGTGAGTCGGCAACTCGATGAATTCCAGCTTACTAAACAGCGTGTCCCTTTCAGCAGTCGGCAGCGCCAGCAGTATCTTGTTACGGACGTCGCCGCGGTTTCCGTCACGTGGCGCTTGGGTCGTGGCTACGCTGCGGGGCGTTCTTGATCTTGCCATCCATGGCTCCTTGGCACACTTGTATCGTCTGATTTCGCGAGAAGCCCTGGTCTTCGAGGATGTTGCGGCAGGATGCTGATGAGGCTCGTTGGTGCACTCCTCAGATGCCGTAACGAAGTCAGCCGTCGGTACACGCGCAGTGAAACCTTAGGCGTCCCAATTCTTTCAACTCAGAGCGGCCTTCTGGGAGGCACTAGCGCAGATACTATTTAGGAGTTACGCCTCTGTCAGTACGGCAGCGTACCGGTACGTAACTGTCATAGCCCGGATCGCGCTCGTCTCTCCGAAATGGGTCGACACCAGTGGCTTTCAGCACATTACAGGTTAAACCGTATGTTGCGGCTGGGACGGAGCCGCTAAATTGGACTGGGTGTCGGCCAAGCCACCAAGTCTAACACTCGGGAATTGGAGGAGATATGAAGAGCGTCGTCGGGATTTTTGGAACCCGTCAAGGGGCCGAGCGCGCAGCAAGCATGCTGGACTCGGCGGGCATAGCGAGAAGCAGAATTGCGGTCCTTACGCCCCAGAGCACCGAGCAAGAGATCGCAGCAGTTCCGACTATGGATGCCGAGCAGCCAGGTATGGGAATGGCGCTTGGCGCCACCGTAGGCGGAGCGATGGGTCTCGCTGGCGGTGTTACACTCGGAGCGCTCGCGAGTGTTTTGATCCCCGGCGTCGGGCCTATTCTCGCGATCGGATTTGCGGGGAGCACCCTTGGCCTGCTTGGTGGTGGCGCGCTCGGGGGTAAGCTGGATAATTCGCTGTCCGACGGCATCCCCCAGGACGAACTGTACATTTATGAGGATGCGCTGCGTCAGGGCCGATCGGTCGTAATCGCCTTTGCCGAGAACCACGCGCAGGTCGAATCCGCTCATCACTCCTTGAAGGCGTCTGGAGCTGAGAGTGTAGACCGCGCGCGAGAAATGTGGTGGATCGGTCTGCGCGATATTGAGAAGGAACATTACGACGCGGGCGGTGAGAAATTCGAGCAAAGCGAAGCGGAGTTCCGCGCTGGTTTTGAGGCCGCTCAGCACCCGGCAAATCGCGCTCGGTCCTACGAAGAGAGCCGCGATCAGCTCAGCGAACGGCACCCCATCGCGCGCGATAGCGATGCTTTCCGCCAGGGATTTGAGCGCGGTCGCATCTACTATCAACGGACGAGCAAGACTCGCGCGAGTTAAGATATCTCCCAGAGCGGCAAATCACGGCACGCTGCAGCCGCCAGTAACGAATCGAAAAATCAGCTGTGTCATCCGTAGCTGCGCCGCAGTCCGTCGTCACATAACCAGCTGACGACGCACTCGCATTCGCGGCTTCCCGTCAGACCACGCAATACGCGTTTAATTCCACCAGCTTACCCACTTCGCTGTATGGCGCATATTTCGCAGAACTCGTCTTATTGCAAGGTGCAAATTCGTCGGGTTCGACCAAATCGAGCTCACTAAGGTGAAAGGAGACTCTGAATGCTCTTACTCATCATTATTTTGATTCTGTTGTTCGGCGGTGGCGGCGGCTATTACGGGTATTCGCGATGGGGCGCGGGCGGCGGACTTGGTGTCCTCGGCACCGTCCTCGTGATCGTGCTAGTGCTATACCTGCTCGGCGGGCTGCGCTGATCTTGCGAACTTCTGAGCTGTGAAACATGGCAGGCCACACACCGGTTAGGCGGTGGATTGCGTGTGTTCTACGACCACTAACGCAGAGCCGGGGATGTAAATGGATATATCCGAAGCAACAAAGAGCTACGAGTCCTGGCTGCGCCGCTGCACGCAGGTGGTGGAGTCTGAGTTGACGTGGAAACATAACCAGATGCGCGGCGACTTGTTCATGTTTTTTCGCGGGACCTATTACCGCTGGACGCAACTCTGGCCTGAGGTTTGCAATGACTTGCTGAATGCTCCAAGAGTTCTCGGCGTGGGTGATCTTCACGTCGGAAGCTTCGGAACGTGGCGAGACAGCGAAGGGCGGATGTGCTGGGGCGTTGACGATTTCGATGACTCCTATCCCTTGCCATTTACGAACGATTTAGCGCGGCTCGCCACAAGTGTGAAGCTGCTCACCGATTCAGGCGATCTCAATATTAAATACCGCGAGGGCTGCGAAGCGATCCTGGACGGCTACGAAGAGGCGCTTAGAGAAGGTGGCTGCGCGTTCGTTCTCGCCGAGCACGAAGTCAGCTTGGAGCAGTTGGGCATCGATGCGATAAAACCTGCACCGGGCTTTTGGGAAAAACTGCTGCGAGATCCCGTTGTGAATACTCACCAGGTCCCGCCGGACGCCCGCAAGGCTCTGGAGAAAACACTTCCCCCACGAACGACATATAAAGTTGTGCGCCGTAAGGCTGGCATGGGCAGTCTAGGGCAACGCCGTTTCGTGGCGATCGCTGTGCACGAAGGTGGATACATCGGGCGGGAAGCAAAAGCCACCGTGCCCTCCGCGTCGGTGTGGAAAGCGGGAAAGTTAGGGCATCGCGAACGTTACTATGAGAGAGCGATCGCATCTGCAGTAAGGTCCCACGATCCCTATCAGCGAGTGATCGGAGACTGGCTGATTCGCCGGCTTTCACCAGACTCGAATCCGATCGAAATTGCTGACCTGCCAAAGAAACGCGACGAGTATAAACTCCTGCAGGCAATGGGCAAGGATGTTGGCAACGTACACTTAGGTGAGCGCAGGCAGCAAAAAAGAATATTGCAGGATCTGCGCCGGAGACCAAAGAATTGGCTCCGTCGTGCCGGGAAGCAAATGGCGCGCATCACCGAAAAGGAATGGAAGCAGTATAGAAAGCCGTGGTAGAACGCAGATAATATCGCACCGCGGCAAAACGCTCCGAACTTCAGACCACCAAATCGGGTTTCCAGCATCGGCACGGCCTCGAGAGCCGAACTACTTTCCAGATGTCATATTTACAGGGTTTCCGGTATGTCACAGGGTGATAAATGGTACCTCAATTGCACGCTGAGCTATCTCGGACAGCTCCGGCGGGCTCAGATCTTCGTGTAAACGCTTTCTAGGGCGGTTTTATGTGGCCGCGGGTGGTCCGACCAGCGACTTACGTAGTTTTTGGCCCCCGGCGCCATTGCATACGTGTATACCCCACTTGTAAAAAATATGTGATACCGTAAATTACTAGTTGCATAAGTATCTCCAGCGATGCTTCAATTCAGTCCCGTAACTCATAGAAGTAACAAGCCGCAGCCCAGACGGTTAACCGGAGGGCACTAAATGGGGAGCAGGGCCAAAATCTCGATCTTGTGCGTGAACAGGTTGTTGCGGGAGTCCATCGCCAGGATTTTGACCAAGCGAACGGAATTTGAGATTGTTACAGCGCAAATGGATAACTCCGCGTTCTGCGAACAAGTCCTCGATTCCCGCGCGGACGTTCTGGTCCTCGACTCATTGGATTTTTTGCTCAGCCACTCCGATTTGTCATCCTCAGCGGCAGCACATAATCACTCCGTGAAACCCGTCCTGATCGCCATGGCGGATGACCGCAGCAGCTTCCTGACCGCGATTCGTCGAGGTGCGAGGGGCTACGTGCTGCAAAACGCCTCCGCAGTAGACGTTGTATCGGCGGTCCGTGCGGTAGCGGAAGGACATGCCGTTTGCCCACCCCACTACACGGAATTTCTTTTCGACTACGTGGCGACACAGACCGCAGAGTTGCCGAATAGCCAGAAGCACGCGCAATGGGGATTGACGCAGCGCGAACAACAGCTTATCCCGTTGATCGGCCGAGGCCTTAGCAATAAGGAAATTGCAAATCATTTGAACCTCTCCGAGCAAACGGTGAAGAACCACGTGCACCGGATCCTGCGAAAAGTGGGAGTATCGGATCGACTCAGCATTTACGAGGTATGTCAGAATCGAAACCGCTCCTCACGTACTGCCCCCGCGGCGTAAGTCAGGTAGGTTCCGGTATCGATCAGTACCAACTGCTCCTGAAAACCCACCAGCTCACGAAGCGACCCCGTCCGAGTGCAACTGCCACATCCGTAAAATGGTTGATTAGAATTGGGTGTTGGCGATTGTTTTCAATTGTTTACGGAGATTTCTAATCGCTGCGACGTTGATTAGAAACTTTGCGGTTGGTACTGCCGGCGTGCGTAAAACTGCGTAGCGTGGTGATGTTTGGGGAGCGGCTGGCAGCGTTGGTGCGGAGTCGCGGCGGGTGTTGAACAGATTTTGTTGCCGCGGCGCCGGTAAGGGTGCGGCGGGGATTGGAGTTTGTTGCTGCGACGACGGTGCGAGGCTGGCAGCGTCGCCCGAATTGTTGTGATGCTTCATTTTTCTTGGGTCCTACGCGACATTAACATGCATGGGTCGAGAGCACAGCTGTACGTTCGTACAGAACTGGTACAGAACTAGTACTCACTGGCCGAAAAGGTTTGCGAGCGTCATCCGGAAAAGATGTTTCGGGAGCGTGAACAGGAGTAGTAGCGACGAAATCATGCGATTTTGCGGCCAAAGGGTCCGGGCGCCACTTTAGGTAAAGTGCGACGGTAGCGGCAGTTGGGGCATCTACGATTGGGAGGGGGATAACAACGTGGCGACGAGCACATCGGCGAAGCAGCGAGAGGAGCGGCCCGCGAAGAGGGCCGGTGAGTTTCTGATCGGAAATGATCTGCGGGTTACGCGGCTGGGGTATGGGGCGATGCGGATCACCGGCGAGGGAATTTGGGGTGAACCCAAAGACCGGGGCGAAGCGGTGCGCGTGTTGCGGAAGGCCATCGAACTGGGAATCAATTTCATTGATACCGCGGATTCATATGGTCCGGAGGTGAGTGAAAAGATTATTGCGGAGGCCCTGCACCCTTATCCAGCCGACCTGGTGATTGCGACCAAAGGCGGTTTCGACCGGACGGGTCCAAACAAATGGGTTGAAAACGGAAGGCCGGAACATCTCAGATCCGCGTGCGAAGGAAGCTTGCGGCGGCTGCGGCTGGAGCAGATCGCGCTGTATCAGTTGCATCGAATTGATCCGAAGGTTCCGGCCGAAGAACAGCTGGGCACCTTGAAAGAGCTGCAGGCGGAAGGGAAGATCAAGCATATCGGACTATCGGAAGTGAGCGTGCAGCAAGTTCAGCACGCGCAGACGATTGTGCCGATCGTGAGCGTGCAGAATCGCTACAGCCTAACGGATCGCGGTTCGGAAGCGGTGCTGCAATACTGCGAACAACAGAAACTCGGATTCATTCCCTGGTTCCCGTTGGCGGCGGGGAAGCTTTCCGGCGGCGAGAGTTCCATTCGTCGTGTCGCGGCGCAGTTGAAAGTCACTCCGGCCGAGGTGGCCTTGGCATGGCTACTCGCGCGATCCCCAGTGATGCTGCCGATCCCCGGAACATCCCGCGTCGAACACCTGGAAGAGAACGTCGCGGCGGCGGGTTTGCAGCTAGACGCAAAAAAGATGGAGGAATTGAGTCAAGCGGCTCGCGGATAAAGTGAATCTTCGCATCAGTCAGGATCCTATGCGCGTGAGCTTGACCCATCGTGGAGAACAACCAATGAGGGCGGAATGGTAAGGATCGTTATTTTGGGCGGCGGCTTCGCTGGCGTCGAAGCAGCGCGGTACCTCGATCGCACGGTTGCCAAGAACAGCGATATCGAGGTGACGCTGATAAGCAGCGAAAACTTCACTATTTTTACGCCGATGCTTCATGAAGTGGCCGCTGGAGATCTAGAACCCGTGCATATTTGCAATCCACTGCGGAGATTACTGCGTCGCGTGACGATTTTGACCGGGAGTGTCGAAGCGATCGATCTCGCAAAGCGAACTGTGACGATCTCGTACGGTATTGACGCGCTGCGGCGGGAGTTACCCTACGACCATCTGGTGCTGACGCTTGGTTCGGAGACGAACTATTCCAGCGTTCCGGGCGTGGCGGAACATGCATGCGGAATTAAGACCCTCGGTGATGCGACCATAATTCGAGCAGGAGTGCTAGGGATTCTGGAAAACGCCAGCGTGGAGAGTGATCCGGAGCGCCGGAAACGAATGCTGACTGTTGTGGTCGTGGGTGGTGGGTTCGCGGGCGTTGAGACGATCGGAGCTATCAACGATTTGATGCGGGAGAGCCTGCCACACTACGGCAAGATTGATCCGAGTGAAGCCCGCATCGTCCTGGTGCACGGCGGAAAATTTCTACTTCCAGAACTCGGTGAAGCTTTGGGACTCTACGCTCAGGAAAAGCTGCACGAACGGCGCGTCGAAATCAAGTTGGAAGCGAAAGTAACCGCCTATGAGGATGGGGCTGTGCACTGCGGTGACGGGGAAATTATTCCGGCCGAGTTACTTATCTGGGCAGCCGGAGTTTCGCCTAGTCCGATCTTGAAAAACTTGCCGCTGGAATTGGCGAAGGACCGAGTGGTCGTTGATTCCACGCTGGAAGTTCCGGGCCATCCTGGCATTTGGGCGGCCGGCGATTGCGCGGCAGTGGCGGACCCCGTATCGAAGCTGCCATATCCGCCCACGGCGCAGCATGCTCTGCGGGAGGGCAAAGTCATCGGCAACAACATCGAGCTGCGCCTGAAGGGGCAAGAACCCAAGCCATTTCAATATAAGGCGCCGGGACAGCTCGCAGCGATAGGCAGGCGCACCGGAGTGGCACGGATTTTCGGGTTGAAGTTTTCAGGAATTATTGGATTTATGCTGTGGCGGTCGGTGTACCTGATGAAGCTGCCGCGCTCGGAGAAAAAACTGCGTGTGGCATTGCAATGGGCACTGGATGCGATTTTCGAACGTGATCTGGGCCAATATATAACGCTGCGTGATGTTGAGTCCCTTACTCGCATGGTGGACACGCCGAAAAAACCAGGACAGTAATTCTCCGGCTGTTTTGATTGCGGACGAACCCAACTTTGCATTTCCGTCATCCAAGGACTGTTCGGGTAATTGCGGACGCATGTCGAGGCGGAATCTAGCCTCATGGGCGGGCAAGCTCCGCGCCCAGGCGAGAGTGGAGGAATCGATGCCTTTGCTCCGGATTGATGCAGTGGAAGGGCGCAGCGAAGTTGAAATACGAAATCTTCTGGACGCGACGCAGCGGGCGGTGCTGTCCGCGTTTCATGTGCCGCAACGGGATCGCTACCAGAACTATCACGAACATCCGCAAGCGCACCTGGTCGCGGAGGATACCGGCCTTGGGATCACGCGCACGAAAAATCTGGTGATGGTGAGCATGGTGAGCAGAGAACGCACGCCGGAAATGAAGCAGAAGTTCTACGCGGAGCTTTGTCGCGAGCTGAAGGAGAGCTGCGGCATTGAGGCGAGCGATGTGATTGTTTCGATCGTCAGCAATTCGGCCGCGGACTGGAGTTTTGGCAACGGTCGCGCGCAATTCGTTACCGGAGAACTGTAGCAACATCACCTGCACGCCACCTTTGAATTCTGGCTCGAATCCCACGGGGCTCGTGGCTCCTCAGACGGTGATGTAAATAAAAGCTAGCCAGGCCTGAGGAGATTATTGTGACGGCAGATGCGGAACGGAAACTTTTTACTCCGGTGCAAATCGGAGCGATTGGGCTGAAGCACCGGGTGGTGATGGCGCCGCTGACGCGCTCGCGGTCGGTGCAGCCAGGTGACACTCCTGGCCATTTGATGCGCGAGTACTACGAGCAACGCGCTTCGGACGGCGGCTTAATCATCTCGGAGGCAACTACGATTTCAATCACCGCGCGCGGATGGTTTGGGGCGCCCGGGATATATTCCGACGAACAGGTGGCCGGCTGGAAGAAAATCGCGGATGCAGTTCACGCCAAGGGCGGCCGGATGTTTTCGCAGCTCTGGCATATGGGCCGCGCATCGCACGTGGATATGACCAGCGGCGCGGTGCCCGTCGCGCCGTCAGTGGTTCCGCAATATTGGGGACCCGACTCGACCGCCGTCGCTTCCACTCCGAATGGGTGGTTCAAGCCTTCACCGCATCGCGCGCTGGATATTACTGAAATCTCGGGCATTGTCGAGGACTATCGCAAAGCCGCCGAGCGTGCGAAGACTGCGGGCTTCGATGGCGTGGAGCTTCACGGAGCCAACGGCTATCTGCCCGATCAATTCCTGCAAGACGGCAGTAACAAACGCACCGACGCATACGGCGGCTCGATCGAGAACCGCTCGCGCTTTCTGCTGGAAGTAGTGGCAGCGATGGTGTCTGTATGGGGCGGGAACCGCGTCGGAGTGCGCATTGGGCCCGGCGGAACTTGGAATGAGATGTCAGACAGCGATCCGGCGGCGTTATTCGATTACGTCGCGGATCAGCTCAATCAGTTCGATCTCGCCTATCTGCACATCATCGAACCTCGCGTGAAAGGAAATGTGCTGGTGGCTGAGGGCCGCGAGCCAGTAGCGGCGGAGCGACTGCGGAAAATTTTCAACGGGAAAATCGTGGCGGCTGGTGGATATGAACCTGATACGGCGGAAGAGATCGTCGAGAAGGGGGACGCGGACCTGGTCGCTTTCGGGCGCTATTTCCTTGCTAATCCGGATTTGCCGCAGCGCATCAGACTCGGGTTGCCGCTGAATGATTACGACCGCAACACGTTTTACACGTTCGACGCCCACGGCTATATCGATTATCCGTTCTTTGGCGAACGTGCCACGGCCTGAACGCAGCAAGGGCTAGGTCAAAAGAAGCGAATCGCGCGCAGTAAGTCTTGCCGGTATCGAAAGCGAGCGATTCGTACGAAGGGTTGAGTCGGGATCCGTGAAGCTGGCAAGCGTGGACGTACATACGAAGGCTCCGGATCGTGAACAGATATTTTCAGTGCGGCTGCGGCGCCGCGTACCAGATGTAATAGGTCGCGATCCCCAACAGCAAGACCGTCCACCACAGGGCCAGCTCGATGCGCATCCATAATTTCCAGCGCCGAAACCGCAACGCGTGCGGAAGGATGTTGGTCCCAGCGACCAGCAGGATATAAAGTCCGAGCAGCTCGGCTAAAGCTCCCAGAGCACCGTGGGCCATCGCGATGGCGTAGTGTGGCCTCTCGAAATGCGTGGAGAATCGGGGCAGCACGCGCGCGTCCAGAGACGGCCACATCACCAAGGCAATCATCGGAAGATTGAGGATCAGGACTGCAGCTTGGCAAACGCCATGCGCCGCGTAACGTTTCGCGCGAGCGAGGAAGGCGCCAGCCAGTAGCGCGATGCCCATTGCAATCTGGATGAGCAGGTTCAGGTCAGCGCTAAAACTCGCCCACGTGCCGAGGAACCCTTTCATCGGAGTTCTTCCCTTTGCGCATCTCACCTGCTGCACACGTCAAGAACCAAAGACGCAAATTGTCTCGGCTTCCTTTCGTTGAAGCCGAGAACTGGTTCTATTTAGTTCGGCCGATCTCGCCCGTCCAAAATAATTGTTTACTGGATCTCGCAGCCGTTCGCTTGTAGCGCCATCAGCTGACCAGCGAAACTTATTCGTATCCGTAGAATTCCTCAGCGCGGACGTCTTCCTCAGCGACTCCGGCGCCGATGAGCATCCGGCGCACGCCAGTAACCATCGCACGAGGGCCTGCAATGTAGTAAATCGGAAGCCTCAGATCCGGAATCCACTTGGACAGTAGCTCGATTGAGATTCGCCCCGTTTCTCCGCGCCAAGACATTCTCGATTTTTCGGGCTGTGTAACTGTACAGATGAATTTGTAGCGCATTTTGGATTGCTGCATATCCCGCAACTCTTCCAAGAACGCTGCCTCCTCAGGGACGCGAACGGAATAAAAAAGGAAAAGCCTGCGCGGCGATGGCGATTCGGCTGCGTTTCGGATGAGGCTGCGGAAAGGTGTGATGCCGATGCCTCCTGCCAGCAGAACCGCGGGGCGTGCCGTGTTCCGCGGAAGAGTCATCCAACCGAACGGACCGTTAAGGAGAAGTTCGGAGCCCAGCGGCAACGAATTGAGCGTGCGTTTAAACGCAGTGGCGCGCAGGCGCGTGGCCACCATCAGGTTTCGTTCGTGCGGCGCGCTAGCAATGGACAGAGTACGAGTGTTGCCTTCCAAGTCGGTCTCGCCGGCACTGAGGAGAGTAAAATTGAAGAATTGTCCCGCCTCGAATTCCAACTCCTCGGGTCTCTCAAAATAAAAAGCAGTTGTGCCGGCACACAGAGACTCTTGAGCCTTCAACTTTGCTTTGTAGGGCGGCATCGGTTGTCTATCCCCTCCTCGGTCAGTCTGGCCACAAGGTCCAATCGACCCACTATCGGCTGGTCGAGGAGATCAGAACCTTCTACAGTTGGATGACCGAAGCCGAAGGGCTTTTATTCCCGAAGCCGCCGCCCGTATTCATTGGGATCATTTGCGGAGCAGAAGCCCTTCCGATTCTTGGCTGGGAAACCTGACGATGGAAACGCACACAGAGCGCGGCGAAACAGCATGCGATCGTTGGGTCCAATTCATTTTCAACGGGCTAGGTTTTGAATTTTGAACAAGGCATTGAAGCGGACAGCTCGGCAAGTCTTCCAAGCACTTCCTGTTGCATGGCTCGGAATCAACCGGTGGCAGATGAATGATCCCAGTGGAACAAATTGGGATCATTCATTCCTGCCGCAAGGTGACAAAGGGAGCGGTTGATCACACTTCGCGTGTGGCAGCGTCCGCTTCTTCCGCTAGTTGCTGCACGACCTGGAAGAACTTCGGTGTTTGCCCAACAAATAATCCATCCGCTGTGAACGAGGCAATCGTCGCTACTGCGCCTCCGAATTTGTCATCGCTCGGCCGAATCACCGCGCAGTGCGGCAAATCCGGGCTGATGAATTCGCAGGGAACCGGAAAGATCAGGCTGGGCTGAACCAGGCTAGGCGGTTGCAACGGTGGATTGTTGAAAAAATCGGGAAACGATAGTCCGGAGATGGGGTCCTTAAAAGGCGCCACAGGTTGTTGCACTCCATTGCCCGCAAAATCGACCCATTCCAGAAAGTGAGCGACCTCGTCTCCACCAATGCCGAAGGCGATCTTCAACACTTCCAGACTGCTGATTTTCTGGCCGAGCGCCGCATAGAGACTCGAGCCTCCCTGCTCGATGTATCCGAAGTGAAAGGCTGCTACGTTGGCGATCGCCTGGATGTGGTCGTTACCAGGAAAGTTGGGGTTGGAGGCGCCGTCGAAATCCTTGTTGGTTCGCGGGATGGCGGTGACGTTATTCAGTTTGAGCGCCTGGGGGAAGGTGGCGCCAAAGTCTGGATTGGTTGCACTCCGGTAGCGCACGTACCAGCTAGTGTCTACGTTGAGATGCATCAGGTTAGTGAGGCGGCCGATGTCCTGCGCTCCTGTCGCCGTGCTTCCCTGAAGTGTGCGGAACTCATCGAAATCGACCGGGTCAGCGCCTTTGGACTCCAGGTACCCGTTGAGGAAGGCTGCGTGGCTGATTTCGTCAATGGTGTTGCTGGTGATGTATTGCGGGCCATCGCCATCCAAATTCGACAAGGCAATCTGATAATTGTTCAATTGTTCGTTCGGGTCTATCTCAATCGGTGGGTTATCGCCGATACCTCCCAATTCCGCGTACTGTATCCAAAGGTCCGATTCGATGAGCTCGGCTGCAGCCAAGAATCGAAGAATGGCTATGTCTCCCTTGTTGAGGCTGCTGGAGTTGCTTCGGCCGAATGCGACCTTGCCGGCACCCAACAGCCCAGCCCCGACCGTGGCTGCTCCTGCCACAACACCCTTCTTCAAGAAGGAGCGCCGATTGCTATAAATCTGAGCCTCCGAGTGTTTCATTAGTTTCTCCTTGTTTTGAAATCGTTCCGAGCGCGTTCGGGCGCCATGGCCTGATGCGAACCCGAATCGATAGCGACTGAGCTTTCCGTCGCTGTATCATTCAGACCGCGCGCCTGCCGCTTTTATTCCCAGAATTTCTCGGTCCAAAAAACCAAGTCTGACATCTGACTAAATCGAAACCGAGGACGCATAACAGAACTGCTCGGCACACAGTTCATTACGCTTGAGCGCACCACTCGGCCTCCGGTTCGAAGTACATGCATTTTCGACAATCGGGCTCTGCTCTCATGCGCTCGCAGCTGCTGGTCGCGATGAGCCGGGGACGGTGTTTCCATTCATCATGCTGGTGAGCGTGTGACGGAGGCGCCCACGTGCACGCGACAGGCTCGACATCACGGTGCCCATTGGCACGCCGGTAATAGCGGCGATTTCCCGGTACGACATTCCCTGGAGCTCGCGCAGAATCAGGACTTCGCGCAGGCTCTCCGGCAGATTTTCCAGCGCCCGGTGCAGTAGGTCGCCGCTGTCGTTTTGGAGCAAGAGTTCTTCCGGATTAGGCGTGTGGTAATCGGGCAGTGAGACGTTCTCGTCGAATTCGGCGGCGTCCTGCAGTGGGCGGTTTGCGTGCAACCAGGTGTAGCAGGTATTGCGCACAATTTTCATAAGCCAGGCACGCGCATCGCCGCCGACGAAGCCGGGAAAGAATCGGAAAGCGCGTAGGTACGCTTCCTGGACGACGTCCTGGGCATCCTGATCGTTGCGCAGCAGCCAGCGCGCCAGGTTGTAGGCGGCATCGAGGTGCGGCAGGACATTGTGTTCAAAATTCGATGGCTGACTGGTGTGCTCCAGCATGGAAGCCTCCCTGCAAACGGTGAAGCGCCTTTCCCGCGCGTTTGAGGCCTCACTATGGTGGGTCACTATAATTGATACAATGGACGCGCGATTCTTTATCGCTGGAATCGACGTCCCTTGGTAACTAACACTTAATAAATGGCTTAGGGAGAGCCCTCCCCTAAAACGTTCCGGAATTCCGGCCCCGGGTGTACACTCGCCCTCGACCAGGATTGCCTCGCCATGCAAGAAAACCAGCAGCCCGACGGGCGACTCCGTTTCGGAGTTTTCGAGGTGGATCCTCGCGCCGGGGAATTACGCAAACACGGCCTCCGCGTCCGGCTGCAGGAACAGCCCTTCCAGGTGCTGGCGATGCTGCTGGAGCGTGCCGGCCAGGTGGTAACGCGCGAAGAGCTGCAGAAAAAGCTGTGGCCTGCGGACACATTCGTGGACTTCGACCACGGGCTGAACAAAGCGGTGAACAAAATCCGTGACGCGCTGGGAGATTCCGCGGAAAGTTCACGCTTTGTGGAAACCGTTGCGCGGCGCGGTTACCGCTTCCTCGCGGAGGTCAAAGCGGCGGACGAGGCGCCGGTGCACAGGCCGGAATTTGCGCCTGCGCAACTAGCATCTCCGCAACCTCGCGCGACAGAAACTGGCGATCGTGCGCCGTTCGTGGACAACGCTGCAACGTCGGAACGTCGTCTGGCGCCGCTTGCGTGGAAGGTCTTCGCGTTTGTGTTGCTCGCAGTGATAGCCGCGTTCGCTGCTTGGAAGATTCATTCGCGGAACCGCCCGACCTCTGCGATTCACTCGCTGGCTGTACTGCCTCTGGAAAGCCTCTCGAACGATGCCTCGCAGGATTATTTCGCCGATGGGATGACTGACGAGTTGATCTCGGATCTCGGGCAGATCAGCGCGTTGCGGGTGATCTCGCGCACTTCGGTGATGGGATATAAACATGCACGCAAGCCGCTGCCGCAGATTGCTCGTGAGCTGAACGTGGACGCCATCGTGGAAGGCACCGTGCTGCGCTCTGGCGACCAAGTGCGCATCACTGCACAATTGATCGACGCCGCTGCGGACAAGCATCTGTGGTCGCAGAGCTACGAGGGTGAATTGAAGGATACCTTGGCGCTGCAGAATCAGGTGGCGCGAGCCATCGCAGATCAAATCCGGATCAATTTGAATCCGCAGGAACAAGCAGCGCTGAAAACCGCCAAGGTTGTGAATCCAGAGGCTTATGAGTCCTATCTCAAAGGGCGCTACTTCTGGAATAAGCGAACGCCGGATAGTTTGAAAGTTGCTCTGGCTTACTTCAATCAGGCCATCGACGAGGACCCGACGTACGCCCAGGCTTATTCTGGCTTAGCCGACACTTACGCCTTGCTGGGAGATTGGCAGTACGGGGTAATGACGCCCAAGGAAGCACTGCCCAAGGCGAAGGCAGCGGCGACGAAAGCACTGGAGCTGGATGGGACGCTCAGCGAAGCGCACAACTCGCTGGCATTCTGTTTCGACGCCTTCGACTGGGATTTGGAATCCGCCGGGAAGGAATTCCAGCGAGCCATTGAATTGAACCCGGGCTATGCCACGGCGCACCATTGGTATGCGTGGCATTTAAGTCTTTTGGGGCGGTATGACGAAGCGATTGCGGAGATGAGAAAAGCGAAAAGCTTGGATCCGCTGTCGCTCATTATCAACGCCGATTTGGCGGAGCTTCTGGTCATCGCGCATTTCTACGACGAATCGATCATCCAGAGCCGCAAGACGATTGAAATGGATCCGAACTTTGCTCTGGCACATAATCAGCTGGCCCAGGCGTACTTGCAAAAACATATGAATGCGGAAGCGATCGCGGAACTGCAAAAAGCTGTGGAGCTTTCCGCGAGTTGCCCCACGTGCATTGCGAATCTAGCGCGCGCCTACGCCGCGTCCGGCAGGACCAACGAAGCAGCGAAACGGCTGAGTGATTTGAAGAACCATTCGAACGGCGGTTATTCGGATGCTGCGGAGGTTTCCATGGTGTATGCCGCGCTCGGCGATAAAGATCAAGCGATGCATTGGCTAGAAATAGGTTACGAACAGCGGTTTAATCCGGGCGTCCTGCTGCGGCCGGGGTTCGATCCTCTGCGGCCGGACCCGCGTTTTCAGGACCTGATACGGCGGATCGGTTTTCCGCGTTGAACAACGCGATCATGCGGATACTAAAACGGAAGGGATGCGAGTGCTGCGATCGAGAATGACGCTCGCGCCAAGGACATTGGTCATTTCGAACCCGCTTGGTTGAAGGCTGCGTCAGAATCGGCCAGTTGCTGACGCACCGCCGCGACGGTGAGGCGCGAACTCGGAAGGGCCAGGGTTGATCTTGTTCGTCGCGAAGTGAAGAGCACGACGGATTCCACGATTCCGGGAATCTCATTCATTACCCCGACATATCTCCCGCCTCCAGCCTCCACGATGGAGCACATTTCGGATTCGTTCAAAGTCGGGGGCAGATTGCGGCCCCGCTCGTAATGCTGCCGCGAATTCTTCTGCTTCAAATCTGTCACAGTATACTTCCTTGCAGGGGCCTCGAGTTCTGACTCGTAGTTTTCCATTTGCGGAATGTCCACAGAAGTGCACGCGGTCTTTCGTAAGCGCATTTGCATTGCGGCGTTCAATCGGCTGCGTCGGCGGTCAGATTCTGCGGGCGGCCAATTAAGTACGTAATCCGGACGGGCAACAATCCTCCAGCCTTTTCGCCGATCTCCCAGCGGTATCCGCTGGACTTAAGTCCACTAGTCATCTCACGCAGTTCCCCGACCGAGTACGCCCGCAAACAAGAAACCAAGCCATCGAACAAAAGAACGAAAGGAACCACCGGAATTAAATATGTCCATAGAAGGCGCGACCAACGGAAGGGGCGCCGAAACGGGACGAAAAGCCACGTACCGATGGGAATCAATAGCATAGATAGGAACGTCAGCAAGTGACACGCGGGCGCCTCAAACACACCGATGGCCTGTCGTTTGTTGACACTATCCTGGAGCAGGCCGCGCGCCTCGTCGGGGTTCAAATGATGGAAGGAGGAAAACAACGTTCTGAATCCTCGCAGGTATTTCGGGACTCGCGTTGCATCAACCGAGTCTTTGAGAAAATGAATGTGATTCGTGGATGGAGAATCCACATCCTGAAGTCTTGCGGTAGTCGGATACTTATCCGTCAGCAGAACGTCCGGCGGGATCGCTCCGTGCATTTCAAAATGGCGTAGGAGGGATGGCCACGGTCCGCCGGCCCCCGAGCACAAATCCACCACGCGCTCGGAACCGCACTCCGCCAACCGTTTCTCCAGCAGCGAGGCAATTGGCTTATAGGTGTTCGTGACTTCCAAAATCATCTGCAGCGAGTCTACAAATTCATCCCGCAGCAATTGCGGAAACCATGGTTGTTCGTGAATCTCGAAGAGTCGGGCAACTGGCACAAATACCTCCAAGGTCGTGACCCGCGGAGTCTGCGGCCCGCTACTGGGAACGGGCCGCAGTTCCGTCGCGGGAACTAGAACGTAACGGATGCTTTTACTTGAATGATTCGGACGGAAGCATCGCCGCCGAGTCCCGAACCGAGAATGCTGGTCGGTTCACTGACGGCCGAGGCGATGGATCCGAGCGCTCCAGTCAGATCGTTGTTAGGTTGTGCGAAATTCGGGTGGTTGAACAGGTTGTAGAACTGAAAGGCCAGCCCGAATTGACCCCTTTCCCAGTGAGGGATTTGCGTCTGCTTCTGGACCGTGAAGTCGGTGTTCCAGTAGCCCGGTCCTCGGAATTTGTTGCGCAGGCCGCCGATAAAGTTCGTCTCCGTTGTAGAAGGAACGAACTGAGCGGTGGTAAGGCAGGGCATCACACCCGTTGCTGCGCCTTCTCCGCAACTACCTACTGGTCCACCGAGGAACTGTGGCAGGACCACACCGCCAAACCCCTGCCCGGCGAGAAGACCGTCCAGCCCTCCGTCTATCACGGAGTAGGGAAGACCGCTACGGACGAAAATTGTACCGGCCACCTGCCAACCGTCCACGAGCGGCGCCCAGCCGTGCTCCCTTAAAGCACGACGGAGAGGCAATTCCCAAACGTAGCTGGAGCTGAAGTAGTGGCGGACGTCGTAGTCGGCTGGTCCGTAGTTCTCTCGAGTGTTGAATGGGTTTATAGCGGTGGCAACGGAAATCGCAGAGAAGAAGACGTTCGGGTTTCCGCCGTTGGACACATCGTCAAGGGCGTGGCTGTAGGTGTAGTTAGCTTGGAATACGCCTTTCCCCCAGCCGCCGTTGATGTTGTGCTTGAAGGAAACGGTGACGCCGTTATAGTTTGATACGCCGCCGGTGTCGAGAAGGCTCACGGTGCCAAACCGCGGGTCGAACGGTTGAGCTGGAAGCCCGGTGAACGACGGGACAGTGGCGCAAGCGGTCCCGACGGCGCCCGGACTGCAAAATCCGTTTACGCCGCTGCGGTCCACCAGGTCGTGGATACTGTGGTTTCCGTTATAGGCTACGTCGAAGGAACTGTTCTTGCCGATTGCCTGCTGGATTTCCAAACTCCATTTCTGGAACTGCGCAATCTTCGTCGTCGCGTTTGCACTAAACAAACTCGGCGGCGCGAAGCCTGGAACGGCTGCCTGGATTTGCGCGAGCGTCTGGTTGTTCTTGAATCCGTTGATCAAGCCCACGTTGTTGGCGGCTGCCTGGGTGAATATGCTGCCGCCGTTCATGGTTTCGCCGGGTGCGATGTTGTTTCCGCTGACGAAAAACGTATTAACTCCGGGTGCGTTGGAAGCAAAGTTGTCCGTGAACACGGCGGGGAAGGCGTCGTTGAAAATCCCGACTCCTCCGCGGACCACTGTGTTGTGCGTAGGCGACCACGCGAAACCGAAGCGAGGCTGCCAGAGAATCGTGCTCAGACCTTGCAGTTCCTGGTGCAATCCCTGCAACACATCGGTGCTGAAAGGCGTGTTGACATTATTGTCGGCTATAAGAAACGGATCGTTCAGGCGGTTAAAGCAATTGGTCTGGCAGACGGGGTTGGACTCGTGTTCGATTCGCAGAGCGAAGGTGAGCGTGAGATTCGGCTTAATCTTCCAGTCGTCTTCCCCGTAGAAAGCCAGCGTATAAAGAGCAATCGGCTGCGACAAAGCTGTGGGGAAGCTTTGCTCGAGAACCGAACTGGTGCCGGTTGCCGGGTCCACGCCACCATTAAAGAATGCCGCAACCGAATTGGGCGTCACCAGGCCGCTCGTGAATACACCGAAGTCCTGATCGCTCACATCGTAGCGTAGGAACTTGGTTCCGAATTTCAGAGTGTGATTGCCCAACGTCTTCGAAAAGTCATCACCGATCTGATACTGCGTGACGTTTCGTCCCTGCGGGAAGAACGCATCCCC
>Ga0210390_10000573_pt1 | contig 39956 bp, 38 predicted proteins | sample IncBWH11OmetaG_FD_161050 | JGI IMG/M metagenome (GOLD analysis project Ga0210390, IMG submission 161050) | Forest soil microbial communities from Barre Woods Harvard Forest LTER site, Petersham, Massachusetts, United States - Inc-BW-H-11-O ...
CACTTGAGCCAGGAGGCCACGGTCCGCCTAAAATAAGCCGGGTGCGAACCTCGGCACTTCTCCAATATTCCGATGTTGGGCAAGTTGGACAGTTCCGCGCGGCGATCGAATTTTGCCATTTCGATTTAGGTCGGCAAAGACATGCGGCGAAGAAGGCTTTGAAAACGGGGACCAGGGCGGAGGTCATCGAAGAGCAGGTCAGATTTCAGAAACAAGGAAATGTCTAAAGACTTCTCCAAGCAGGCTTTCTCGAGGAACTTGAACGGCTCTGGACGGTGTTGAATCGACACAGTTATACCTTCAGGACCCGTACGCCGTGATAGGCCTGCGGAGCTTGTTCAGATATAACAGTTCGGCCAACTTGCGTGCATCGATGCGGTGACTCTTGTTGCTAGCTTTCAACCAGGCATTCCGACGCGGAAAGTGGCCTGAACGCGTCAGAACCCGCCACCTCCGCCGCCGCCAAAGCCACCGCCGGAACTCCCACTGTCACTAAAACCTGAGCCGCTGCTGGCGCCTGAACTGCTCGAGCCGCCGGAACTGCGCGACGATGACGCCATCACGTTTCCTACGTGGCTCGACATGACGTTGAGGTCGTTGACGAAGAGCGAGGGCTGGAAACTACAGCCGGCGGCACCCAGATACCACTGCGGCGGCTGCACGCCGATGCTAGAGAACACCTGCACCCACTTTTTCTCGACGCGCAGGGCCATCGCGTACGGCAGATATTTCTCGAATAGCTCGGGCGTTTTCTCGAGGCGCTCGATCTGATCCTTCTCCACTCGACCGAGGAACTCCTCGAAGCCAAGCACTTTCGCGTACGCTCGAGCGCCGGCGACCGTCCGGCCGGCGGTCATAAACCTTCCAAATACGGCGATAATGATCCCGCTGACGACGGCGGCCACGATCCACGGCAGCGGAGCCGTTGCCGTCATGGACGCCAGCACGTTCCCTAGCAGAAGCATCAGGAACCCAACGAGGAATCCCAGGACGACGATTCCCTGCTTATGCAGGTCCGGCCGGCGGAGGTAATAACCATCCTTCCTCAAGGTGTCAAAGATGTAGGTGCGGATAATGGGCAGGTGAAGGCTGAATCGGTTTTGAAGGTCAGACAGCGCGACCTTAGGCAGCGGAACCTTTTCGAGCTCCGAGATTGCGTGAGAAGCTTCTGATGCGGCGGCTGCATACTGCGTTGGGATCGCCGGATACTGCTGCGCCGCCGACATAGCCATCGCGCCAGTGATCTGGGCGAAGGCCGGCGGGAGATTCTTGCTAACGTCCTGCAATCTAGCCAACAACATGAGCGCAGGATTTTCCGGGACAAAAATGCCGCGCAGCATCTGTTGCTCGTGGGGCTTTAGCTCTTTCCAATCGCCGGGCGGCTTCTTCAGATGAAATATATAATCCTTCATAATGCCAAGCTGCAAATTTTGGTCTTGGCATTCAATTATGAGGTAGCCCTTCACGGCGAGGTCCACCAGCGTAGCAGTGATGTCACTCATCGCAACTTTGGCATCCACGAGAGTGCCGCACTCCGCAGGCGTGAGATTGTCGGGAGGGTCATACTGTACGGTGATCGCATCTCGTTCGGGGTCCCTCCCGCTTGTCCACCACCAATAGAACATCAGGATAAACACCCCGACAGGGATGTAAATCGGCCAATTATTGCGCAGGATGAATTGGATCTTCTGGCTTGCGGTGGGCTCGTGAACAAATCCCTTGTCCCAGCCCACTACGGCGGTGAGGCCTTCGTGAAACTCAAGCGAGTGCGTGGAGCGAAACTCGACGGAATTGCTTCTCGATTCGACCTCCGCATCCTGAACGCGTGAACCGAACGGGCCACTGTAGGAGGTGGCATGAAGGCCTGTGACGCCGGCCGGAAGTGAGATCTTCGCACTTGCATGTTCAATTGTGGCTTCCCATTCATTGCCCGTTACGTTCCAGTACAGCTCGTCGTGATCGTCGAAGAAAGTCAACGCATTGAGCACGCGATAACGAAGAATGACCGTGCGCGTCGCATTATCCGGATTCGGCACATAGATTTTGAATTTTGTGTTGCGTCCTTGCCAGCTTTGCTCGTACTTGAGCGGTTGGCCGGTGTCGTCCGTGACGCTGAGCGGTTCGAGAACTAGCGTGTAGGTGAGCCCTGCGGGCGTAATGTACTCGACCGGGATCGCGCGGTAGATGCCGTGCCAATTCGATCCGATGAACTGCGCTTCGATGGCTTCCCTGACTTCGATCGTGCCGTCGGGGCTTATTACCACCTGTTCGTCGAAATGCTGGACGACGATCTCCCGCGCCGCCAACGGGAGCGTGACTAGCAATGCCAGCAAGCAACCAATGACGACACAACGCAGGATGGGCCAGGCGCGGATTCCGCACGGCCAGTTCCAACTATTTTCGGCTTGTCGCTGAGAGCTAAACACAACCTCCGCAGGATGAAGCGGAGCCTTCGATTCTTCGAGCATTTTACAAAGGAAGCCCTTCGTTTGTCAGGGTAAAAGAATGTTGGTGGCCAGAAGGGCAAACCGCGCCGGCCCCCAATTTCCCAGTCACGCCGGCGACGGCCTCTCCGCTAGCGATGCCGTCAGCTGCTCAGATGTCGCTCACAGCCGACCTCCATTCCCCCTCTGTGCGAAGGAAAGGCAGTCCATCCACCGAAGGCAACGGCTCTGCCAACGGCCAATCCAGACTGCGAGACAAGCTCTGCCTCCTGATTCGTAAGTACGAACTCGATCCCAGCCTGGTGAAACGCTATGCAGCGGATTTCTGTGGTACCGAAACACTCCGCGACGCCGGCCGTGATCTCGTCGAGGCTTTCGTTTTGACCGTGGCCGTGGAAGCCGCGAAAGATCGTGCGGCATTGATCTGCAAGCTGAACAGTTACTACCAGCCTGAGGAGGTAAGGTCATGAAACGGCATTTCCCGGGGTTACATGCGGAAGCAGCGCGCACGAACGATTTCCTGAAAGGCATCAAGCGCGAGGTGGAACGACATCTGACGGGCCAGGAAACAGAGCCTTGGGAGATCCTCTATTTCAAGATGTACAAAAGCCAGTTGGCGGTGATTGAGCAGGCGCTGGAGACCGCTTCGTTGACGCTCAGCGGCCAGAAGGCGCGTGGCTACTATCTGGAGATGATCTGCGTCGATTTTCTGGCCGGCGCCACCTTGGGAGAGACCGATTCAACTCCTTTTTTGTCCTCAGTCTGTTGTCTTCTTGAGTTCCTCCCCAAGCCCAAGAGAATTGAATTGGCTGAGAGGTTGAAGGAAACTGCGTGACTACTGTTTTCGCTTAGCACCCAACGATAAAACTAAAACCACAGGCTTACGCGCAGCTTTGCCGACGAGTCTTAGATCGGGACGGCTGGAGATGCCAGAAGTGCGGAGGAGCGAGTGAACTGCAAGTTGTCATCTGCGTTTTCGGAGTTCACTCGGAAACGATGATATCCAAAACCTGATCACTCTGTGCTCTTCCTGCCATGAAAAGATCCACACCAGTGTGGCTGTCCGCACAGACTAAGCGGCACAGTTCACGTCAGGAACGCGAAGCGTCGAATCGACGGGTGTGGGGCAAAGCCATCGAACTTAATTATTAATTAACTGGAGCAGGTGCAGTCGGTACGCCACCGCCCTGACCACCACTGCCGCCCGAACCACCACTCGTACCTGAGCCAGAGCCACCCTGACCACCACCGCCGGACTGGCCCGCGCCGCCTTGGCCACTGCCGCCACCTTGGCCGCTGCTACTGCTGCCCGCGCCTCCGCCCGAGACACTATTCGAAAGACTCGTCGCCGTGTCACCGATTCGCTTCCCATTGGACATACCAAAGCTGTAGACCGCCACCAACACGACCAGCGCGATCATAGCTACCAGCAATGCGTATTCGGCGACATCATCACCAGAGTCTTGTCGCCACAGACCCTTTAAAATCGTCTTCATGGCAGGACCTTCTATTTCGCAGACAAACGAACCGCTTGAGAGTCTGAAGACCTTGACTTGATATATACCCTTTTTTTGCGGGAAGAGCAACCATTTGCAGTCGGCCTCCCCGGAGAATGTTGAGAGCCTCCCAGTTCTGCGTCTCGAGTAGGCTCAGCCAGGAATCGCGCTATTTGCGAACGTTGGATTGACTCCAGAATCTAGATCGCAAACGCGCTCGATTCTAGGGCTTATTGTGATTGCTCACTCGTCGATGGTTGTTTACCCGCTTGTGCGTACTATCCTTGTAATGAGGATTCGATCTTTCGGGATGGTTGTTGTGAAACCACTTGCGCGGGCCGGTGCTTGAGTGCGACTGGCCAAATGCCGGCAGGCAAAATGTTACAAGCAGAATTGAAACTCTAGCCACATTGGACGCTTTCATGACTCTTCTCATCTCCCACAAGCGTTTCTCTACGCAGGCTCCGTGCGCCCCTGAGTAACGCACAGCGCCAGTCGCACCAGTGTCCACGGAAGGGCAAGCACGGCAACGCTTAGCCTTTTTATCCTCGCCGGACTATTTGTGGAGCCGCGTGATTTCCAGGCGGTCGCCCACCTGCGTGCCCGTCCGATAAATCGTGTGCGCCGGAAGTTCCACAACGCTCATCGCTCTCAGTGATACGGCCGAGATTCGAAATGGGCGGACGTGTTCTTCCACATGAACGACTTCCTTTTCCTTGCTGAGAAAAATGAGGTCAATCGGGAAAAGCATTCCGATTGTGTGGACCCCACGGGAAGGCACGATCCAAAGGCCGCGGCCGAGCTGCGCCCAGCGCTTTGTTTTGCCGAGCAATCCCACGAGGCGGCGAACATAGCTATCGGCAACGGTAGCCTCTGTGGCCACAAATGTCTCCCTCGTCTTGTTGTAAATGTACACGTGGCCATTTTGAGCTTGACCGTTATTGGGCATGGGCCTGCCGTTACCACCCTCATGAGCGTCGTTCATTGAAAGTTTCTCCAAGTCGTTTTGATGCCTGTGCTACTACTCCACGATCTTTCGCTTGCGGCGCCAAATGATGATGAACAAAACCACCACCGCCAATGCTCCTGCTACTACCCGAATCAGCGTAACGTTGTCCATTTGCTTCTCCTCTTTGTTTTGAGATCCGATCTTGCAAACTTCGCAAGATCGTTGCTGCCAACATCACTTGTTCAGAGCAGGCAAGAACTGCCTCATCAAAGTGATTACCGCGGGACCCAAAATCACTACCATCAAAGCCGGGAAGATACAAAACACCAGCGGCGGCACCATCTTTACCGTGGTTTTCGCACTCATTTCTTCAGCGCGTTGACGCCGCTTCATGCGCAAGTCGTCGGAATGAACGCGGAGCGACTGTGCAATGCTCGTTCCGAACCGTTCGGTCTGGATCAACATGGCCACCAGCGCCTTGATGTCTTCGACGCCAGTCCGACGGGCGAGTTCTCTCATCGCTTCGAGCCTGGTCTTGCCGACTCGCATCTCCATGTTTACTAACTGCAATTCGTCGCTAAGCTGTGGATGGGTTATGCGCAGCTCCTGCGCCACCCGCATGATCGCCTGATCCAGGCCTAAGCCGGCCTCGACGCAAATGACGAGCATGTCCAAGGCATCTGGCAACCCCAGGCGCAGCCGGTGTTGACGCGCTTGAACCCTCCACATCAACCAGAGTTCAGGGAGGAGATAGCCAACAACAGCTGCCAACAGCGGAACGAACACTACGTTCAATCTGTACATTCCGGTCGTGAAAACCAGAACTACGAAAGCTATGGGCATCAGGATTTTTATGCCGTGCATGGCCATCATGGCGCTGTCGCTTCGGTAACCCGCTCGCACCATTGGCAGTTGCGCCTTCGATCCTACCGGGGCGGGAGTCGACGTTACGAGGCTTCCCACGGCAGCTAGGCCGTCGCGCATCCGCACTTTCTGTTTATCGGCAAAGGTTGTTTCGCGGACCTGCTGCGGAGGTGGCTGAATCAAGCGCGAAAGCCGCTCCGCGATTCCGATTCCGCCAGGGGCCAGCGCGTAAAATAGAGCTGCCAGAACGGTGACGGTCGCCAAAAATGTGATTGTGGTAACGGCCCACAGCATTGACGTTTCTCCTCGCGTTCAGACCTCGAAATGGATGATCTTCCAAAGCAGCATTGATCCAACCAGTTGCATCGTTCCCGCGATGCCTAGAACCATGGGGCCGGCGGGGTCCTCAAACAGGATATGGACATAGTGCGGGTTGATTATTTCCAGCATCAACATCATCAGGGGTGGCAACGAAATCAGAATGGCCGCCGTCAATCTTCCTTGCGCCGTCCGTGTTTTTACTTCGCGATAGATTCTGAAACGATCGCGGATCACGCGCGCCAGGCCATCCAGGATCTCCGCCAGGTTTCCGCCCGTCTCTTTCTGGATGAGCAAGGCCGTGACGAAGAACCGGACATCCACCAGAGGGATGCGCTCCGTCATATTCAGCAGAGCGTCGCGGAGCGGCAACCCGAAGTTCTGTTCTTCAAAGGTGGCACGGAACTCCCCCGCCACAGGTTCGGACGATTCTTTGCCAATCATCTCCAAGCCTGTTGTGAAAGCGTGGCCCGCACGCACGGCACGACCCAAGAGATCCAAAGCCTCCGGAAAATGCTCTTCAAATTTGCGCAATCGGCGCCGCCGTTTAAAAGCCACTATGGAAAACGGGGTGATCGTTGCAACGATTGCCGCGAGCAAGGCGATCGGGAATTGTGGATACATCATTTTAACGATCAAGTATGAGCCTAACCCGATTACCACGCTCGTCATCAGCAGCTTGGCCGGCTTTGTTTTCATGCCCGCTTGTGACACGAAATCCCTCAACCGTGACGACCACGTCCATTGCATCATCAGCCGATGCAAAGCAGGCACGCTGCTGAGCATTTCGTCTCTAACCAGTTTCAGATTTAAGGAGACGTCGCCCCTTTGCTCGGCCTTGCGCACCGATTCCATTCGGCGCCTCACAACCTCCTGATTCGCGTCAGTCCCAACGAACATCCAGACCAGCGCGATGATCACGACCACGATCAGGAAGGTCATAATGGAAAGTAGCAGCGCCATTGCGAACTCCTTAGTGCACCGGTGCCATTTCGAACATGGACATGGGCAAATGAATCCCAGCTACGATCAGGCGTTCCGCGAATTTCGGACGAATCCCGGTCGGAATGAATTCGCCAACCACCTCTCCGTTTTCGCGAATGCCGCGCTTGCGGAACACAAAAATGTCCTGCATGGTGACGACTTCGCCCTCCATGCCCGTAATTTCCGCGATGCTGATGACCTTGCGAGTTCCGTCGCTAAGGCGGCTCACTTGAATCACCAGATCGATCGCTGATGAGATCTGCCTGCGGATGGCCGAGTCCGGAATGCTCAGGTTCGCCATTGCCACCATGGTCTCTAGCCGGGTGAGCGCGTCCCGGGGAGAATTGGCGTGAATTGTTGTAAGCGACCCGTCGTGACCCGTATTCATTGCTTGCAACATATCCAACGCTTCCTCGCCGCGAACCTCACCGACGATGATGCGATCCGGCCGCATACGCAGAGAGTTGATCAGGAGTTGACGCTGATAAACGGCGCCCTTTCCTTCGATGTTCGGCGGCCGCGTCTCCAGCCTGACAATGTGATCCTGATTAAGCTGCAACTCGGCGGCGTCCTCAATCGTGACAATACGTTCGCGATTGGAGATATTGGAAGACAACACGTTCAGAAACGTAGTCTTGCCGGCTCCCGTGCCGCCCGAAATCAGTATGTTTAGCCGGGCCTTAACGCACGCACGCACCAAATCCAACATGCCAGGCGTCAGCGTGTGATTGTGCACCATGTCGTCGGCCGTCACGCGATCGTGCCCGAATCGCCGAATCGAAAGGCACGGGCCATCCACCGCGAGCGGCGGGATGATTGCGTTGACGCGCGATCCATCCGCCAGACGCGCATCCACCATTGGCGAAGATTCGTCAATGCGCCGGCCGACCGCGGAAACAATCCGGTCGATGATGCCTATCAAATGCGCGTCGTCGCGGAACTGAACGGAAGTCTGCTCCAGCATCCCTTTCCGTTCGACGTAAACGCGCTTATAGGTATTCACGAGGATGTCCGAAACCGTAGGGTCAGCAAGGAGTGGTTCGAGTGGGCCGAGCCCGAAAACTTCGTCAAGAACCTCCTGCGCCAGGCGCTCCCGTTCCTGCAGATTCATCGGTGTGGATTCACCGACAACCAGCGCTTCGAGAATATGCCCGACCTCGCGCCGAACCTCTTCCCGGTTAACTTCCGTTAAGCGGTCCAGATTCAACTTCTGTATCAGCTTCCGATGGATCGCGGTTTTTACGGCCCCGAAATCCGTTCGCGTGGCAATCGGAATAACTGTTGGCATCGTGTCTTACCTCTTCGTTGGAAATGAAAAGAAGCCGCCGAGCGAGCTCTTCTTTGCGGCTGGAGGCGACTCCATGCCGGTCAGCTGCGAAGCGATCTGGCGATACCGGCCGCTAAGAACATTGTTGTGATTCTCCATCAATGGCGTTCCGAGATTGATGGATTCCGAAGCCTTCCGGAAATCGTTGGGAAGGCACGCAAAAATCGGACGATTGATATCCTTTTGAATGCTTCTCAGTACTTCATCGTCACCCTTGTGCCAGCGGTTGATGATGATTCGGGCGCGCTCTGGCTCGATCCCAAAGCCTTTCAGCGCCAAGAGACGCCGTTCCAAGGTCCAGAGCGCCGGCACATTCGCTTCCGCCACGATCAGAATCATCCGCGCCATGCGCAGAATCGGGCTCCACTCGGATGAGAATTGCGAGCCCATGTCCACCAGCACCATATCGAAGACGTTTTGCGCCACGTTCACCACGCGCTCAAGCGGAGGCACCGGGATTGTCTGCCACTCCTCGGGCTGCAACGCGCCTCCCAAAATCTCAAGCTTGGTCTTGTGCGGCGTCATCAAACTGCCGAAAAAATGGCTGTCCAAACGGTCCAAATTGTCCACCGCGTCTCGCACCGTGAAACGCGGATGCAGATCAAGCAGCAAGTGCACGTTCCCAAGCGGCCGCGCAAAATCGAGCAAGGCAACGTGCTTTCGCGCGAACGTCGAAAGTTGCACTCCGAGGTTGACGCCCACCGTCGTCGCTCCCACGCCGCCTTTTGATCCCATCACCACAATCAGCTTGTCCAGCGAAGGCCGGTCCTTCGCTTCTGAAGAATCCTGGGCGAATCGCGACAACATTTCATCCAACGTGTCGGCGCTCACCGGCTTGGGCAAGAAATCCTGAACGCCGCACCGCATCGCTTCCAGCAAGAGTTGATGGCTGGGCGGCACAATTGCCGAAACGGCCACCAGCTTTAGCGACGGGCGAATCCGCCGCAATTGCGCACCGAATGTGAAATACGTCTCCGGGTCGCGCGACAAATCCAGAAAAACCACATCCGGCAGCGCATCCGCCGAATCCGGAATCCGGTCCGTAGGAATCGTCCACTGCTTGATGGACTTCACGATCCCCGTCTGTTGCAGTGCAGCCAGTAGCTGCGCTGAACTGGTCGTATCTCCGCTGGCTATCGCCACCGTTAACATTGGCCGATTACCTTGATCCTCAGAATCCTTTCGTTCAATGACCCTCGCACAAGTCTCCGCTTGTTCACTTCGGCGACTGAGGCTGCTCTGCTGCCGGAACCGTTGGTCCCAAGAATCCCTTGGGCATGGCCGGCGTCTGCAGAGCGCCGTCCGAAGGGTGCACAATGCGTGGCGTCACCACGATCAGCAGTTCATTCTTGCTCTTGGTCAGCGTACGGCTCTTGAAAAGGTTGCCCAGAACCGGCACGTCTCCGATCCAGGGAATTTTGTCAAATTGTTCTGTCACTCGGTTATCGAGCAGCCCGGCCATCGCAAAACTCTGGCCATCCCTTAGTTCCACGTCCGACTCTGCCCTCGTGGTGGTGAGCGCTGGAATCAAAAAACCAGAAATCGTCAGTGCGTTGGTGAAGTCCAGCGAACTGACTTCTGGCTTTACCTTCATGTGAATCATTCCATCGGGTGTCACTGTCGGAGTGAAGTTCAATCGCACCCCGAATTCCTTGAATTGAATGGTGATGCCCGCGAATCCTCCGCCAGTACTTCCCTGCAATATCGGAAAGGGAAACTCACCACCGGCCAGGAAACTGGCCTCTTTGCCCGACTCCGTCATCAAGTTCGGTTCAGCCAGGATCTGCAGCACGTTCTCCTGCTGCAGCGCCTTGATCGTTGCCGCAAAATTAATATCCGGGCGGAAGATGAAGATATTCAGCAAGTCGCTCAAGCCGATCTGCGAATTCGCTCCGCCGTTCTGGCTCACAAGCTGTGGCGGCGCAAACTGCTGCGTCGAAATCGTCCCAATGTTCTTCGCTCCCGGTAGACTCAGAATATTGATGCCCAGCTGGCTCTCGACCTGCCTGTTTACATCCGCGAATTTCACTTCCAGCAGAATTTCAGCGTCCGGCGCGGCCGGCACTTCCATGAGGCTTGTGACTTTCGGCGCCGCCGCCTTCACTACTTCCAGAATCTTGTCCGCCAACGCTGCCGAAGAAACTTTCCCGGACACAATCACCATGTCTCGGGACGTCTCCACCTGCACCGCCTCTGACGGAAACACCTCGTGAATCTTCTGGGTCAGTCCCAGGATGTCAATGTCCACCGAGACTTCAAACGCCTGACTCTGGTCAGCCTCGTCCCACAGCAGCAGCGAAACTCCTCCAGGCACCTTCCCGTTGACCAGCACCTGAAACGGGCTAACCACGATCGCTTCCGCAATCGCCGGATCCGCCAGCGAGACTCTCTTGATCTTCGTCGGCGACGTAATCACCAGCGAACGTCCCACTAGCAGGTGTAGCGTCTGCGGCCCCTCGGACTCGGTGGCGGCTGCTTGCACCGGCGCCTGCTGAACCGCGGCAATAGTCGCCTGAGTGCCATCCGGAGCAGGTCGTGCTATTGCCGGCATTCCGGCAACGTCAGGCGGTGCTTGTTGAGCTTTCACGCCCGCGGCGCCAACCAACAGCACGGCAGCCATCACCGCGCACCTGGACGCCGCGCGGACGGCCGCATTACGATTTCGCTTTCCGTTGAACTCGGACATTCGTTTCCCCTGTAATCTTTTCACTGTGGAAAGCTCTTGTTCTCGCGCTTGTTGCCGGTTATCACCTCAACCACGTATGGCGACGGCGGCGGCGGAACATACTTGACGCCCGGTGAACGCTTAGGCGCCGGCGCTCCGCCAGAAAACAAGGCCTCTTGCAGCACTGCCGGCGGTGCCATTACTTTCGTATCAACCGTATTGCGCAGCGCCAGTTGGATTTTTCCCTCGGTGCTGGCCATGGCCAGCCTTGCAGCGTCATCCGGTGTGACCAGTAGCGTGATCACCGGCACTGTCTGCGGCTTCCCTTCGCGGTCCTGCTCGATCTTTTGTCCCGCTGCGAGCACCCTTACATTCTCCAAAATCGTCCGCGTGATGTTTTCATCGCCGCCATGGCTGCTTCCTGCGATTCTTCCCGTCACCAGCACGTCGACCATTGTTCCGGGAATCACGAATCCGGCCACGCCAACAACCTCGTTCACCGCCACCGAAAGTGCGCGCATCCCTTCGGGAATCGTCGCAGGCAAACCAGCGCCCGATTGCACGCTCGCCAACTTGCTCTCCAGAATCAGCTCATTCTCAGCGACCGGGGTGATCAAGGCACGGTTCGCGCAATCTTCGATGCGCGTGAACATTCCGGAAACGGGCTCATTCGAGGGCCACGGAATCAATCGCAGATTGTTCGCATCCACGCGCGTGCCCAACTGCAGGGGTACCGCTGCCACCACGATGTGTTGCGAGATGATCGGCTTCACGGCGGTGGCGTTCTTGAATGCGCGGTACACATACGTGCTCAGGAGCAGCCCGACCACGACCGCGACGGCCAGTCCGATGAGCATTCGGTTACGATTCATAAGGAAGTCTCCCTAGACCCTGTCTCAAACGCCCCAACGCGCCGCGCAGTAGCAAATCACCGTGGCTGCCGCCACCGCCACTCCAAACGGCAGTTTCAGCAGCCCCGGATTATCCAGCGAAATTTCAGGATTCTTGCGCAGCCCGAAGGACAGAAATCCTCGCACCAGCACGTACATATTCCGCATCGTCTGTCTCACGCGACGCGTCCGCATGACTTCCACCATCGCCATCAATCCTGAAACCAAAATGCTTCCAAGCAGCACGTAGACGAACATGAAGGGCCCCAAGAAAGCTCCCAGCGCCCCCATCAATTTCCAATCGCCTGCTCCCAACGCGCGCAACAACACCAGAGGAAGCAGGAGACCCAGAGCCAGACTGGCTCCCGCGAGCGAAGTCTTGGCTCCGGGCCAACCCGCAATCACGGTATGTACCGTGAAGCCGAGGAGCAGCGCCGGAGCGGTCAGCCAGTTGGGAATTTTGCGCGTGCGCCAATCCGTCCACCCCGCAGCAAGCGCTAGCGCGAGGGCAAGCATCCAGATAACTTCGGTTCCGTTGATCACTGCTTTAAGGTCCTGTACTTCATAGCCCTGGCATCATCGACCCGAGTCTTCGCTGCTGTTTCCCTTGATCGGCGGGCGCGCGCCAACGCGCGGCTCGAATCGCAACTACGTCAAGTTCCCCGCGGCGTTCGAAAAAACGCCATTGATTGCAGTCGCCAGTGTGCCGAGCGACCCGATCGCAGCCAACGCAACCAGGACCAACAACAACGCGTACTCCGTCAGATCCTGCCCTTCTTCTTCTTTCCAGAGTCTTGCGAGCACTGCTTTCATGTCCGTGCCTCCAAGAGTATGTAAACGCGTGTCCGGATACAGGATGAGCCGCTGGGAATTTGAGGTCTTACCAGCGGCCCCCTAGCTCTCCGTGTCTAAGCCAACGCCAAATCGGCAAGGCCGATTAGGTGAGGTTTCCCGCGGCCTTCGAGAACGTTCCGTTGATCGCAGTGGCCAGCGTACCGAGCGAACCGATCGCAGCCAACGCAACCAGGACCAACAACAACGCGTACTCGGTAAGATCCTGACCTTCTTCTTCCTTCCAAAGGCGTGCCAGCATGTTTTTCATTGGTATTTCCCTCTCTTGGTGTAAGGTAAACGGCACGGGAGCCTGTTTGCCGCTGCATGGTCTAAAGCATCTTCGGCACCATTCGACAGCCATAACGATGCCTTGGTAACTACTTAGAAATAAAGGGCTTCTGTCGCTTTGGTTCGAGTCCTGCCTGCCCGTCCTCAAATCTGGCATCAAAGCGTCACCGCTTGTTGACGCTCGCATTACAGCCCACACGCTCTTTGTAGACGCTGGTTTCGGTTGCAATGATTGTGACGAAGGTAGACGCGAAGCCCCTAGTAACCGCGGAAAGGAACACGGCACTCGCCAGTGGCGGTCTGCTCGAATCTCGTCCTGCACGCTCTGCAGCGTCGCCGGCAGCCACTCGCCTGCTGTCTTTTAGGCTGTGCGGAGTGCCGCTGTCTCGCTTGGCTCGCGCTGAAGGCTGGGCACGACGCGCGTTCCCCACCGACTCATCAGCCATAGACTCGCAACCGACGGCAGGACCAACAGTCCAATTTTGCCAGTAACAAGCAAGACGAGATAAATCGGAGTCAGGAAGAACAGAAACCCTAGAGTCACGATTGAGTACGCGTACTCCTCCGGAACCCGGGCCGACGAAGCAACTATGTCACCAACAATCAGCAGGGGAAGGGCCATCAGGCTGAAGTCGTGCAGATACGAATGGAAACTAACGAGCGCGACCACTGCCACCGCCGACGCAAATGCCAGATCGAAGCTCGTCCCCTCCCTGGCACTGCGCATCCTCTTGGCAGCCCATAGCAGTCCGGCAAAGATCCCAAAGAGCAGCAGGGAATTCTCGACTCTGCCCACAGCCCGTGCAGGTAAGGCTATCCACAGCAACCCCCGCCAGGTGGGCATGAGTTGCGGCCAAATATGCCATTGTTTTCCAAGGGCGCTGGCGGAGCCTTGAGTTCCTTGTGATATCAGAATGCGCGTAAACTCTGCCATTCCATGAAGGCTGACAACGAAAGTCGACACCCCGACGGCCAGAACGGCTCCAGGGATGAATCCCCGGACAAACTTCCATTTTCCAGCCAGACATACGACAAGCACAAAGGGCAGAACGAGCTGAGGCCGAAACAAACCCATCGCCAGCACAAAACCCGCCATGTCGATTCGCCCCCGCCGCCACAACCAGAACGAAAGCGAATACAGAAAAAGCAGCAAAATAGAGTCTTGGCCCTGCAACAAGCAATACCACACCGGGAAAAAAGCAAGAATCGTTAGAAAGGTACTTCCAAAGCGCGATGCCCCGGGCCGAAGGTCGCCTATGAGCAGCCCGACACCCGCGAGCATCCCCACACTAAGCAGGGTCCAGAGTGCGTGAGCGACGGGGAAACGAAAATAAGTTAGAGGAACAAAGATTAGATTCTCATACGGCAAGTGGTTGTTTGGGGGCCGCTCGACGTCGCTGATGCGACGAAGGAAGCTGTTCTCAATGTCGAAGTCGTACATACGCGACGCCTGCCCTTCTCGAATCATTTGTGCGCTCGCGTAGAACGGAGGAAAGTCGTTCTTTCCAGCCGCTATCTCTTGCCACGGGACAAAGAGCACTACGGCGTTCATGGCAGACATTAGAAATAGTAGGCCAAGCACAACCCGACGATCGATTTGGACTCGGTCGGCCATGGTTTTATCGTGCTAACAAGTCCACTCCGGAAAGCGTTTTGAGCCCGTAGACACGAACGCGGCCCGACTTACTTCGAAAGACCTCTGGCAGCGAATCTCCCAATTGGCTTTCCCGTGCAAGTCCGGCTGAAGTCGCATCCGTCCACTCGATGCTGAAATCGTCGTCAGACATGACCCAGTAAGTGGCTTGAATTCCTTGCGCTCCAGACGTGATGCAGGCGACATCATTCTTCAAGAAGGATGGGTCGTAAAGGCCTGCCGGAGAAAACGTAATGGGACGAAGCGCCTGCCGGCCCGAAAAAAGAAAAAGGTTCACGTCCTCATAGGCTACGGCTCTGGAACCGGGTGGCGTATTGGTCTTCAACCACGAATAGACCTCGTGCTTTTCCGATAGCAGCAAGCCACGTTTCAGGCTCTCCTGGGATATCACGTCACTGTTACGTTTTTGTGCCAGACCTATCCCTGCCGCAAAGATGACGAGGACCAACGAAAGGAGACCGAGCGCCCATCGTTCTGTTCGAAATTGATTGGAGCCCAGCGATTGCCATATCTGAATGGCCAGGCGTCTCCATTCGGCCCAGATTCCGGCTGCAAAGAGTGGCAGGAAAGGAAGCAGACATCTCTCTACGACGGGATACGACCAAAACAGCAGCGGCACTATGTACAACGCTAATGAGAAGTGGATCGGTTGCCAACCTGTCTTGCGTCCCAGATGGAGCAGACCGAAAAACACGATCGCCGACAGCAAACAAGTAAAGACCGTACCCAAATCGCTTGGATGAATGAATCGGGGGTCCGCAAAATAAATCCCCGGCTGCAGCAAGAGCAAGAGCGTGTTTTGCTTAAAGATCGGCCAGAAAATTCCCTTGTGGGTACTAACAATTTTGAAAAAGCCAACGTAACTCGTGTACGACAGCCACGTTCCCTGCCAGACCGCCGAACACGTGGCCAGCGCCACGGGGGCTTGATTCGGGGCCGAGAATAGCGCGCGCCACGCTAACACCGCGAAAAATGGCGCCACACACCCACTGAAGACTGCCGCCTTACGCCATTCGCGGCGCAGCAGCATGGCAATTACGATACCAGCGGCGACGGGAACACCCAGCACGCGGATAAACATTGTTAGGCCAGCGAGTATGCCGCAGGCCGCGGCAAGTACCGTTCCCGGGTTGCGTCGCACGGTGAAATTGGAAAGTACAATCGTCACCAGCACAAACGCCGCGAAGGGAATGTCCGAAAGGACGTTTGCGCTATACACACGTACGACTGGCTGGATAGCGCAGAATAGACTCAAGAGCAGTGCTTCCAGATCGCTGAACGCATTGAGCTGCCTAAGAAATACGAACGCCGCAGTCAAGAATATGCAACCAAACGCTACCGTCACGCCGATCGCACTTGCAACGTTGCCGGGAAACGAGGGGTTGAATCGCCACACCCAAGAAAGGATCCACGGGTAGAGCACCGGGTAATGCGTCGCTCGAGGAGTTCCGGGCACGCTCGGCAAGATATATCCCTGTCCGTCGGCCAGGGCTTTTGCGGAGCTAAAATAAATTGTGTCGTCCTGAGTTAGCCCGAAAAAATTCGTCGGATGCAACCGAACCACGGAGATTACGTAAGCGACCAGAACGCATAGAAGACCCAGCCATGGCAACCAGCGACGATAGGGGATCTGCTTCATCGAACTGGGCCTTAGTTCTTCCGGGGCGCGGCGCTGGAGTTACGCACATACAGGGCGCTGACGCTATCTGAATAAATTCGCTCCCACTCCGGCGAAGCAGAAAGCACGGATGTGAGCGCCTCGTCGCGTTCCAAAAGACAGAATTGAACGTGGTAGTTATCCAAGACGGCAAGGGCGCCCGGTTTCAGATTTGCGATATGCAGGTAGTCAGAGAAAACGCCGCCGCGCTCGAAGACATCGCCACGGCCGTCAATAAAAACCTTCTGCTGCGGCAGCGTCCACACCAGATAACCACCGAACCCGTAGGTATTGAACATCGGTCCAGGCAGGGGATGCTGGCGAAGGTGCTCAACCGCGTCCGCGGGGTAAGTCTTGGCCACCAGCTTGTGCATTTCCGCGTCCGTGGGAAAGTAATGCACGACGCCGGCGATCACCAGCACAATCAGCGCGGCATTGAGTGCAAAAATATCTTTCTTGTAGTCGTAGCGCGGCACCCAGCGCGCGAAAATCGTCACCAACAGCGGCGCGAAAAAAGGCACGAACAAAACCAGGAAACGCAGATGGAGACAAGCCATCATCGTGCCAAAAAGAAAAAGCGCCAGTTCCTCGGCGCGCCAAGTGAGTCGGAAGGCGACCTGCGCCACGAAAAATCCCAAGAGCAAGACCAGGAAAATCTTACCGCCGAGCAGATTGAACGGCATGGGCTGCCACTCCAGGACGTTGGCCACGTTCACCGGCTGCGACAGCGCCATATCGAAGGGATATATCGCGAGCCGCGTTCCGTAAGGCGTGATCGGCAAAACCCCGAGGCACAGCAGGAAAATCAGTTCCAATCGCGTGCGTTGCGCCGCGGTCCACTCGTGCGCCTCAATGCCGCCCAATTCGAATTTCTTCAGCCCCGCCAGCCAGTACACGAAAATCGTCCCCATCCCGATGATGAAAGAGCCATGCGTGTTTACCCACAGCAGAAAAATGAGAGGAAGAAACCACAGGAAACGAGGCTTGCCCTGGCGAAAACGCTCGAGAGCGATCAGCGTCAGGATCAAGAAGAGATATCCCAGCATCTGTGGACGCATCGAGAAAAACGGTGTGGTCAGCGCATAGAGCACCGCGCAAGTCACGAAGGCCGCCTTCGAGTTTCCCGAGCGCAGCGTGATGTAGCCGTAGAGCGCCAGAATCACGGCGCTCGCGAGGACGATCAGCAGGGCCATCAAACCCTGCAGCCCGGCGATACGCGCGATTCCTCCAAGCAACACTTCACCGAGCCACTCGTAAGCCATCCATGGCTGCCCGGCGACTGTAAACGAATATGGATCCGTTGTGGGCCAGTGATGCGTCGAGAGTATTTCTTGGCCTACTCGGATGTGCCACCACAGGTCTGGATCAACAGAGAACGTGCTTCCGGCAACAAACACGGCGCCTACCAGCAACATTCCGAGCATCGCCGGAAACGAGATGGCCCACTGCAACAGCCCGCACAGCCGGCGCGCCTGCGCGATCGTTGCATCCAGGACGGACGGCTCGACCGCAACTTCTGCGGCGGAAGAACCCGCCGACGCGAGCGCCTCCGGCGGCTTGCATATGCGCATTTCCCGTAATATGTCGCCCGCTTCGCTCATGATTCTCGTCTGATCTCCGCGTTGCGATCGTTCTCGCGAGTCCTTATTTGCGAATCCTAAAGTGCTACGTGTTCCTAGTGAACGATGATCATCTCGGACGCGCTCGATAAGGTGAGCGTGCCCGTCGACGAGAACGCCCTGTACACAAGAGGGAAGATAAAATTGAAGTTGTAGCTCACGATAACCTTGACTGTGCAGCCAGGCGCATTATTTGTAGTGCTGCAAACGGCCGGACTGTTTGCCAGCGGAGTCCATGACGCTGTCGTCGTGAGGCAGGCCGAGCCGCCACATCCTGTGCTGCTGGTGTCAATGCCCGGCGGCGCTATGCTATCGACATAGGTCGGTACGCATGTCACCGTAGCATAATTCGTGCAGTTTCCATCGTTCGTGCAGCTCCCGTCGCCCGCGCAGGTAGAGCCCCTCACTGCTGCATAGCGTGTCGCCTCGCGTGCCGCATTCGAGACGAAATGGTACGTATACGCAGCGCGGCAAAAATCGATGATTCCTAGCATCATCGCCATCATCACCAGGAAAATCAGCGCGAATTCTACGAGGCTGCTTCCCTCTTCTACTTTCAGGTGCTGGCAGTCCGATGTAGCAAATCGAGTCCATACGCGAGACTTGAATTTTCGCAGCATCGATCCGCCTCGTTGACTCAATCTTGGGCCACCCGCATAGTGGACGTCTTCGACACGGTGATTGAGCCAGGAATCCCCGGATAACTAAATAAAGAGTTAAATGTACCGGATGCAGTCACCTGCACCATCACCACCCAGTGTCCGGCCGCGCACGTGCCCGCCGTAGGATTCGTCGTAGTGCTGCAAGCGGCCGAAGTCGTCGTGCCACCGTTGTCGCATCCGCAAGACGTGGTGGAGGTCACGGTCAGATCGCTCACGTTCTGACCGTTATTTCGAAAATCATTATCAGCAGCCGTCTGAATGCCGGCTGTGTCCACCGACAACACCAGGTTTTGTGCGCCGTAGCCGGCACCGGCTCGCGCCGCATTCCCAACCAATATGGCGATATATGCGTACCGCCCCAGCTCAATCCCTCCGACCAACAGGGCCAGTAGCAATGGCGTTAGCAAGGCTACCTCGACCAGGGTTTGGCCAGAGTGCGAGCACAAAATTCCCGTACCACGAGGAGGGAAGCCCCGTTGGGCCGTCGCCGCAGTCACACGTGCTTTGCCCCTTGCTTTCATCACTTACTCCACAAGGACCGCGTTCGCGATGACGCTCACACCGGGTGGAAGCCCGGCCGTGCCTTGCAGGTTAACCGTGGGGTGGCCACTCAGGGTCAGCGCATCTGCAACGACAATTGCAACATCGCCGATACTGCTGTTCCCCTGAAATGTGACATTGGCTTTTGGAAAATATAAAACACCGTCGTAAGAATTCGAGGGAGTTCCCGTTATTACGGGGCCAGCCGTGTCGTTGGGATCCTGATAAAACAGAATCCCAGCATATTGGCCCGAACTTGGCGCCGTGAAATTGACAGTGGGTGTTCCGGCCATGCTTAGGGTTGCGCCGTTCGTGAAATAGAACGTCACACCTGACCCGGTGACCGTCGCGTTCGCGCCGATCGTCATTCCTGCGCTGCTAGTAACTATGTAGGTACCCGCGCTAAAGTTCCACGTGCCTGGGCCGACCGAGATTTGACTGTAAGTTCCTGGACTGAAGGTTCCGTTTGCTGCTGTCGCCGTGCTCCCTCCCGTGCAGGGGGAACAAGGGGGACTCAATGCGGGAGTACGGTTCAACAACGGGTCTGAGGCAGCAGGCATGTTCGGCGTTGGGCAAGATGTAGGCGTGTTCGTACATGTGACCGTGCCGCCCTGCCCGGTCTTATTCCAATCCCCCGCTATACCGAAAGTGCCGGCGCTAACGTCTAGCGCGTTTCCCTTGGTATCGAAGTTCCCGTTATCTATAATTCCGCAGCTGGGACCGTTGAGTGTCGCGTTTCCATTGATGCTGACCCCTTCGATGCTGCTTGACGGTGCGCCCAAGGTGTACAAGCAACCATTCCCATTCCCACCGCTCACGTTTGTAGCAACCGCGCGTGCCGTAATGGTTTCAGTGTTGGTTCCTAAAACCCTCATGAAATAAGTCGGCTGAACGGCCGTGACAAGGACCTCCACATACTTGCTGTCGCTCGTATGTGGTCCTGATAGCGGCGGATTGTTGACCGTTACCGTGACGCACCCCACCGTGCCAGGATTGTTGGTGCACGTAGTACCACCACTGTTGTCGGTGAAGCCGTTCGCTGTCGCGGCACTTTGCGCTCCGGAAGTTACACCTCCAAAAGAGAGGTTTGTCGCACCAGCGATGGCCGCACCATCCGCCGCAGTTTGCTGCAAGCGCTTTTGATAGCGCAGCGCTCCCATATCGATTGCCAGTCCCGCGAAGCCGATCAGGACGACCAGCGCCAGCGCCGCGAAAACCAATGCTTGGCCCGCCTCACTCTTACGTTTCATCGCGTCCTCCACGTAGCTATGCGGCCTTTGCATCATGTAACCTCGCGTCTCGATCGCCCGTGCCCCCGCTGAGGGCTTCAAAGCGCACAAATTTCCGGTGTCATCTTTCGGATACAGCTCGGCATAGGCAAGGCACTCTCTCCACAGTGCTACCGCAGATCTAATTCCAAACTCCATCATTTCGTTGCCGCAGGCTCTTAAATGCGTCCAGCACGGCGAAGGGTGTTTGAACAGTAGCAATTGTTTCGCCAAGCTGCTGAATCTTCTCGGGATCGAGATGACCCAGCATGGTTCCAGCGCCATCCAGGTATTTCACTTTTCCCGGCCGTAGTCCCATTACCCGGCAGCACGTTGCATCCACGGCCACGGGATCGTCACCAAGCACTAACACTCCGCAGGGTTTGGGCGTCCCCTGGATTGGGCCATTCCCTTCCATGCCCAGGATGCCGTCGACGATCGCGAAATCAGGCCTGGCGGCGGCGTTTATATCCAAAATGGAGCTATCAATTCCCGCCCAATGCAGCACATTCTTGGGCCAGCCGTAGCAGCTCCCCGGCACGATCCCGAACATGTTTTTCAACGACAAAGTCACGCCGGCCCAGTGGTGCGTCTTCAGTTTCGGCATGGAAACCAAAAAATCCACACCCAACACAGTCTTGGGAAGGAAAAGCTCTTTCAAGCGCGAGGCTCGAGTGCTGAGCGCGACTCGCTTCACATCGTCCACATTCAGGTCCACAAATGTCCGTGCCAAAGGTCCTGTAAATTCGCGCAGCCTCACGGACTCGATGATGGCCTCGGTGTCGCGATCCATCGCAGGGCCGTCGCCAATCAGAACTTGAGTGGCGCCCAAGCGCAAAAAGCTCTCACGCGCTGCGGCAATCACGCACGGATGCGTGTTCATCACGCCCAAAGGATCGAGGCCGACAAGATTCGGCTTCAAGAGCACCGTCTTGTCTTTTACCGGAAGATCGAATTCGCAAAGAGTCTCATAGATCATCGCAGCGAGGTCGTGTTCGTAGCTCGCTGCGCGGCGGATGGCCACCCGCGACGCGGGGCGTTGGAACGAAGGAATCAGCGCGATATCAGGCCTTCGCATATTCAGGAAGTCTCTCTGGTAGGCGTGCAGTCAGCCACTCGCGCTGGTCGCTCAATGCCAGGCACGCCCACGCGGCCACCGGAACGCTCTGAAGAAACTCGTTCCGGCTGTAAAAATCCGTGAATGTTGCTCCCGTCGCCGGCCATTTTCTCCCGCACATCTCCAGGCCGATCCGGGCCAGCGCACACGAACCAGCGCCTCGAACGTCTTTCACATTTTTCTCGAGCCAATCGAGGCTCATTACAAATTCAGGCCTCGTTGGCTCGTCGCGCAGCGCAAGCAACGCCCAAACAGTCGGAACGATCAGAGGCTCTCCCGGCACTCCGTAAACCATCGGGTTTCCGCAATTCCAACCGCCGCCTGGACACATCCTGTCGTACAACATTCGCCTTGCGAGCTCGCGCCGCTGTTCGGCGCCTGGAGGCCACGCCTGTCTCGGTGCGCGCGCTAGCAGGAGCAGCGCAAACGAGGTGGGTTCGACCCAGCTACTCGTGCGAGGAGTCCATCCCCACCCCCGCAATGAATCATCCTGCGCGGAAATTTTATGTTCGGAGGAGAAACGGGCAAGCACGCGTCTCCAGGGAGCGCTGTCGCGCGGCCAGTCATCGCATAGCCACTTGAGTCCAGCCGCGACTGCGTCATGTGAGGGAGCATCGGCCGTTAACACGCAACACGCGAGCGAAGTCACCCAACAGCCGGTGGTCATTTCTGGCGAAGCCGCCCACGAACCATCCGCAAGTTGCGCCTCCCGTAAAAACTGAAATCCCCGATCGAGGATGCCGGCGGAAACCAGCGTGTCACCGGAAGCCTGTAACGCCCAAATTGCCCAACACGTCGGCTCGACCCGGCTTTCTGATCCCGGGTGGAATCCCCAGCCACCGTCTGCGTTTTGGGATTTTCGCAAGGATGGCAAACAGAAATCGGACACAAACAGCGAGTCGTTGGAATGACTTACGGGGCCGGAATCTTTCTTTTCATCGGGAGTCATATTTTCGGCTTCGTCCCGACGCCATCACATGATCTGCCGAAGCGGAGAAGGTTCTTCGTGCTTCTCCACCAAAGGCTCGTCACCCGCCTGCTGGATTCCGAGTTGCGTGATCAACCTGTGCAGATATCCGCGCGCGACGCCAAGCGTGCGTGCGCTCTCCGCTTTGCGCCAGCCGCATTCGCGGAGGGTACGCAGCACCAGCCTGCGTTTGAACTGGCGCACTTCTTCCTCGTACGACTGGTTGAACTGGGGAGCCTCGCAACCGCTGCGAATCGCCGCAGGCAATTGCCAAACATCCACAGTTGGGCCTTCGGAAAGAACCACGGCACGCTGCACTGCGTTTTCCAGTTCACGCACGTTCCCGGGCCAAGCGTATTCCTCGAGGGCGCGAAGAGCGGGCTGGGAAAAGCGCTTAACTTTCTTTTTAAATCGCTCGGAAAAGTCCTGCAGAAAATGTTGGGCGAGTAATGGAATGTCATCCTGCCGGTCTCGCAAGGGCGGCAAATGCATTTGCACCACATTCAAGCGGTAATACAGATCGTCGCGGAATTTTCCTTGTTGCACCATCTCCGAAAGATTTCGATTCGTCGCGCAAATCAGGCGGATGTTCACGTCAATCTTCGAGTTGCTTCCCAAGCGCTCGAAGCTGCGTTCCTGCAGAACGCGTAAAAGTTTGGGCTGCAGGCCCAGACTCAAATCGCCGATCTCATCGAGGAACATCGTACCTGTGTCCGCCGCTTCAACTCTTCCTCGGCGCGTCGTCAGCGCGCCTGTAAAGGCGCCCTTTTCGTGGCCAAACAGCTCGTCTTCGATCAGAGCTTCCGGCAGATTAGCGCACGAAAAAGCAACCAGTGGACGGGAACTTCGCCCACTCATCTTGTGAATCGCGCGAGCAAGTAATTCTTTGCCGGTCCCTGTTTCTCCCGTGATCAGCACACTCACATCGCACGGCGCTATTTTGTTCGCGAGAGCGAACAATTCCTGCATGACCGGCGAGGTGCCGAGGAGTTCGTGCAATCTCCCGTCACTTTTCGAGCTCATGCGGAGACGCGCCACTTCTTGTTCCGCCGAGTGAAATTTATATGCACGTTGCAGAATTAATCGAAGTTCAACGATGTTGGGAGGGTTCGTGACGGTGTCATAGGCGCCGTGCTCCATCAGTTTCAGCAAGAGCGGCCGATTCTCGCCGTCAGTCAACACTACTATCGGAGGGTGAGATGAGATCTTGCTCCAATCGTCCATCAGCCGCAGCCCGGGTTCACAATCACCCTGCGTGCTGGAGGCGCGCATATCCAGGAGGACGATGTCGCACCATTCACGTAAATCACTTAACTCGCTGAATTGAAAATCGCTGCTGACTCGATATTCAAATCCGGCCCCCAACGCTCTTGCAATCGCGCCGGTCAGAACCGAGTCCTGGCTTACAAAACACACGTGCACGGCCTGATCAATCAACGTTCACGCTCCCCAAGTGCCGATATACGGGCCGGTCGTCTATCCGAACGCCCAGGTCATAGTTTCGGCTTCCAGGAAAAGCCGCCACAATTTAGACTTTTAAGGAAATTAACCTGCGAACCGTCCCTTCCCTCAGGTTCTATCGCGGAAACGCCACGCAGTGGCGTGACCATGTGCAAGTTACGTACCAACAGATACAGGGTTTACCGGATATGCGCCGGTGGACATAAGCCCTCCCCAGTCAGCCAGTTGGTAAGCACTGCGCTGGCTGACCCCTGTGGCGAGGCTCAAAATGGGAACGTAAATTCCAATTCTGTGCGTAGTTTTGCCATATTTGTTCCCATATACTCCGCGCGGGTATGGGGTCCTCATCCGGTTACACGTTGCGTTCGGTCGCCCGCCCGACTGAGTTATTCAGCCAAATCGTAAAGAAGCTGGCCGCAGCGCCTATCAATTCCTGATGTCATCGTTTGTGCACTTGACGTGGGTCGCCAGCCTCGACGCTTAATGATTCATGCCGCTATTGGGGTCTTCTGTAGGGATCCCGACCAAGATTTCGACCGGTACAGGTTTTCCATCGCGCAACGCGGGTTTGAACGTCCATTGGCTGAACGCGGCGCGCGCCGCTTCATCCATCTGCGGTAAGACGCTCTGGTAGACTTCCATGTTTTCGGCCACCCCAGCATCGCTCAAATTGCCTTTGAGCACGATCATTTTGTGAGTCTTTTCTGGCGGCACGGCTAAGCGGTGAAAGTCAAATCTGGATCGGGCGTCCGGCGGTATCAGCCCGCGCTCGAGATGGACAACTGCAGCGCGACTTTCCGTTGCGGATTTTTCTCCTGCTTCGGACTTCACGCAATACTCCATCGCCCAACTCTTCCCCGGCATGGCCAGAAAAATAGAGTAAATCTTCCCGCAGTGAAGCGCGCCATATGCGCCCAGTCCCCCGCCGCCCATAGGCCCCACGGCCACGACCAAAGAGTTTTTTCGCAGCGTCACCGACGAAGGAACGGGATACACCATGCTCAGCGCAAATTCTTTTCCCAGGGAACCGCCAGACCCATTACTGCCTTCCGTTCCCCTCACGCTTACCGCTCCGGCCGCCCCAGACTTTCCGCCTCCGCCACCGCCCCCGCCCGGACCCACACCCGTACTGCCATCGCCACCCGCGCCGATTCCGTTTTTTCCGCCCGCCTCCATACCGTAGTTAACTCCGCCGGCTGATCCCGGCGCGTCTCCTGCAGGAGAGATCGAAAACGAACCCCACCGATTCCCTGCTGGAAGACTGACCTCACTCACGGGACCCGATGGATCCACTCCCAACACAAGCAGGTCAGCGCCATCTCCGCTGCCCTTTTCCTCCGCATCACGCGAGCCCGCTGATCCGCTGTTCTCGGCGGCATTTCGATTGGGCTTCGCAACTGCCCCCGTCGGTATCGGCAGACGCGGCTGCGTGTTGGATGGCTCGAGAAAAGTCATCAGCGGTGAAGAAGCGCTTTCGGAAACTGGAGTAGGTGCCGCATCTGATGAAGCCTTTCGCGTCGCACGCGATGGCCTTGCATCACTGGATTTCAGAGGCGCCTTGGGAAGGTCGGATGGTGCGCCTAAAATAATGTTTGGCAAATTCTGCTCTGTGGCAATGTGAACGTCGGGCGGCGACGAACGCTGATAAATCGTCTGTCTGAAATTGTCAGGGTGCACGGGGTTCGAAACGGCCATCAAGTCGCCTTGTCGCGTGGTGCTTCCTAATGCGGGTAGCAGCTCACGGATGGCGCCGTCGCCAGGGCGCGCACCCGCACCGGCAGGCGCGATTCGCGGCATCGGCTCCGCGGCGTTTATCGCAGGCAACGGATAATAGATTTTCTCGTAGGTGGGCGCCACGCGTTCCAGCGGCGATGCATTCGCGGGAATCGCTTGGCGAGCATAGATCAACAACAGCAGAATCACGCAGTGTAGTGCGAAGGAAGCGCTCAGCGGTTTTCCAGGCGTTTGCGCGCGAACCAAAGTGCCGTGACGGAAAAGATAAACAGTCCTTCGCGAGGATGACCTGTGCGCTCTCGAAAAAATGAGCGCGAGCGATTCCCACCATCCCTCGAATGACAGTTCAGGAGGCAATAATAAGCGAGGGGGCTTTGCGCCGATGCCGGGAGCGGATAGGCCGACGCGCTCTCTGCCCGGGCTAGTCGCTGTCGCAGGCCGGGGAATCTTCAGCAGGCTGGACCTTGTCGTTCGGCCGAATATTGAGTTGTACACCGTTCGTTTACCTACATTCAGGCGCCGCGGCTGGGCGTCGGCGGCGATGGCGCGCGGCCAGCTCTTCTAGGTGGCGGCGAGTGTAACGATGGCCCGTAGCAACTGCGGGACCATTGCGCTCCATTGCGCTAATCCCGGTCTACTCTGCGCGGGGCTTCATGTTTCGGGGTTAGTCTCATACGTACTGTCACCATTTGTGGACGCCCGCAAGCCTAGTCAGACAATTTTTAGTCACGAAAGCCTTTTTCTTGCTGGAGATACGTCTTGCCAACCGCTGTTATAACCGGCCGTCTACTGAACCCACTCGGCTTACAGCCGATCGCATGTAAATTTATCTTAGGTTTGGTATCACTCCTGCTTGCTCCGATGTCGGAACTAAAATGATGGCCGTGCGCCCAAACTCATGAAGCCGCTTCTCGGCCCCCGCGGCTCGTTCGCGTGGTTTCTACTGTGCCTGATGACGGTGTGTCTGCTGGCTTCGCTCTTTAGCAGCCCCTCTCTCGCGCAATCAGCGGCAGAATCTGCTGGGGCGTCTTCTGTGGCCTCCGCCACTACTGCAAGCCAACCGAACCAGCCCAAACCAAGCGCATCGGCGACATCTCCGAATGTCGGGGGAGATACGACTAAACCCCAACACGTCGCGGCTCCTTCAGGCCCTCCGCCCGAGGTCCTAAATCGTCAAGCTCTCGAGCAGCACGCGGGCAAGAACGCTTGCAAGTTGCTGCTTCGCTCTACTCCCTCAGCGGCGCAGGTGTACGTGGATGGGGCGTTTGTTGGCCAAAGCCCTTTGCTACTTATCGTGTCGCCTGGGAAGTATCAAATCGAAATGAGAGGACGCCGCCTTGAGTCTGGCGAACGTGCTGTAGATTTGCTGCCGCGCGAGACGCGCGAGGTTGCGCTATCTCTGACCTCGCGATATCCAACGCGCGTTGCTGTGCACTAAAAATCGCTTTCGATTTCGCCGAAACTGAAGGAGTCAAGCATGGCAGGCATTGATTTCGACCGGCAGGTATTCGTACCTTCTGCTGATCAAGCCCCCCCGAAACAGCCCTCGCGAATCATGGGCGTCGTGATTCTCGCCATCGCGATAGCCGGGATCGGATTCGTCGGTTACAAGCTGTTGTCCGACACCAGTTTGAACGGCACATCCGCTGAAGCCAACAGCCTTCAGCAAATTCAACAACAATTGGCGGACATGAAAGAACGGGTTGACCAACTCGAGAAACGGCGTAAACCTGCCGCGCCCGAATCCGCTGCCGTGACACCTAAGACCAGCCCTGCCACCTCCGGCGCAACCATTCGCACTAAGCCTGCCTATCAGATTTCCGCGGCAAGCAGCTTGAATCCGCAACGCAGTCCCAGCCCAATCACCCAGCCCTCCCCGGGGCGGTCAGTGGCGACCGCTCCCGCGAGCGACGCCGACCGCGAATCCTGGCAGGCCACCACGGATCGTTTAGGTGACGTTGTCGGCGCCGTTGGATCGCAGGAGGCGGAAATCACGCAGACTCGCGATGAATTGAATCAACTGCTTTCGCAAACCCGACGCAGCGCTCTTCAATTCGAGCTGACTCGCGGCACGGGCCGACAGTCAGTAGGTCCGGTAGAGTTGCTCCTGAAAGGTTCAGACCCCAGAAGCCAGCGATACACCGTGTGCGTGTACGTTAACAACAAATGCATCGAACTGAAGGATCGCGTCTTGGACGAGGTCGTTGTCTTCGTTCTCGCGCGCGGCACGCCGCCTCTTGAACTTGTGGCGACGAAGATCAGCCGCGATGAGATTGTGGGTTATCTCGAAGTTCCCACCGATAAAGCGGCTCGCTAAGCTTTTGCCACCGGTAGAAAATAGTTGCGACAGGCTTGCTCTAACGTGTTCTGCGTGAGTCGCGGCTCCACACCAAGGTACGCGGCGGCCCAGAAGATTTGGTTGATCAAATCACGCGCGTAGCACTGCGAAAGCGGCATTTTCATTCCCTGCGTGATGAACTTAACCAGATGCTCCGGCACGCCGGGGTCACTGTCCAACAGACGCGTAGCACATTCCCGCCGGAAGATTTCGACGAATTGTTCGGCACTGGCATAATCAATCCTGATCTTGTTGGGAATTCTGCGCAGGAACGCTTCATCCGCCAATTCATTCGGATCAAGGTTGGTCGCGAATACTACAAATAAATCGAACGGGATTTCAAATTTTTTGCCTCCCGGAAGCGTGAGAAAATCCACGCGCCGGTCCAGAGGCGTCATCCAGCGATTGAAAAGTTCATCGGGGCGCATTCTTTGGCGCCCGAAATCGTCCATGATCAGCACGCCATTATTGGCTTTCATCTGCAGCGGACCCGTGTAGTACCGGCTCGCGTGGTTATATTGCAGGTCCAGCATTTCCGACGCGAGTTCCCCGCCGGCGATCACGCGCGGCCGGTGGCATAAGACCCATCGCTTGTCCGAATCTTCCGGCACCTCCTCTTCGCTTTGCCGGTGGACGCCTGAGTCATAAACAGTAATGATCTGGCCGTCAACCTCCACAGCATAGGGAATCCAGACAAGATCGTCGTAAACAGCGGGAAGACTACTGGCAATGCTCGTTTTTCCCGTTCCGGGGGGGCCGTACAGGAAAATCGAAGTCCCCGAAACGATGGCAGTACCGAGCCGATAAATCACGTCCTCGTGCAAAACGAGCGGGTGAAATGCGCGAATAAGGTCAGATCTCTGTACCTGTGTCTGCTGCACGCTTTGCATGCGAACGCGCGTTCCATAGTCCATCAACGATACCGGAGCGGGCCCCGCGTACTGGTTCAGTAACAGGAGATCGATCGCTCGTGATTTTCCTTGCGTAGTCGTCCTAATTCGATGACTTCCGCTGGTCATCCCTTTCACTTCACAGAGCTGTTCCTTGCGGAAGAACCTGAAAATCTCATCGATTACCCCCAAGCCGAGACACATTCGGTCACTCAGCTCGTGCAAGGTCATTTCACCATTTAGATACAGTGTCTTGAGAGCAAGATCTTCGAGCAGCCCTCTTCGAATTCCTGTCTGTTCGACTTCCTGAGGCGTAGCTAGAGCTATGTCTTGCATTTTTAGCGGACTCCGGTACAAATCCGACTACCAACGCCTCAGGCACACCCGCAGGCCCAAGGTTGGCTATATTCGTGCAAATCGCCTGCCATCCGGCATATTGTCGATAACTGCCCAATTCCCTGCAACAGGCGCTATCGGAGGGTTTCATGTTCGTCTGCCTCTCAACGATCAGCCTGATCGCAGCCGCCGATTCCGTGCGCGCGGCGATCCTCATTCCCCTGGCGATCGGCTGTTTCGTGATCGTGCTGCTCGGCCCTATTGCCGCTTTCAGGGGCGTGTTACATATACCCGCATATTGCGGATTTGCGCTGCTCTTTCTAGTCTCTGGCCTTGCGATCGGCAAACTCGCAGGCATGCAAATTCGCGGGTCGCTTCCGGGCGTGTGCCTCTCCGTCATCTTTTTCCTAACCATGGCAGCGTGCTTGGGCTCGGTCTTGGCGATCTTTTTCTATCGTCAGCCGGAGATATAGAGGTTTCACTGCAGCCAAATCTCCAGCCTGCTGAGGGAATTAGCCCGCAACGAGCACTCGTCCTTTTGTGGATATAAGCGACCGCCACAATATGTCCACTTTTAGAGACGCAGGAACTGGAGCTAGTGGCCCCGATTACCCGCATCTTCGCCTATCTCGTTTTCCCACAAGAGGATACAAAGAAATAAAACTGGCTATAAGTACTGGGCGTGTTCGTGCAAGGCACAGGTTTAGAAGAACTGCCGGGCCTCAGCCCCCTTGTCCTTCGAAACGAGCCCGCAGCTCGACTGTGAGGAGGACCATGCCCACAGCAGACAGCAACAGTTTCGATGAACTTGAGACAGCACTGCTCCATGCCTGGGAAGTACTGCGTAGCCGCAGGGAATCTCCGGACCACCCGATGCGTTCAACCGGTCCGTTGAAGGAACATCCCGACCCAGTTCACACGAATCCAGACGTCAACCAAAACAGTCTAGAAAAAAGTGCTCGGCGGGTCTCGAACCGCGCCGCAGCCCTCAAGCAGGGCGTTGAGAACCCGCAACGGTGAAGTTCTTGGCTCTGCGACAGAGTATTCTTCGGTTCAAGCCGCTGAAGTCTGAATCTGATTTGCGGATTTTCAGCGGCCGACCCAGCACAAAGCATAGATCGTATCTTTAGCGGAGCAATCAGATGTAAACTCCGCAGCAACGTGCGGTGGACCTTCAGCCTGCCGCGGTGTATTTGAAATCATGCCAACGTCGTCATTCCATTCCGAGCAAACACCGCGCTCGCCCGAGCGGCGTCGCTTCATCCGCCAACGCGTCCGTTCACTTGCATATCTCGACGTAGTCCCCAACAATGGCGGCATCGTACTCAACCTGAGCGAAAACGGTCTAGCGCTCCAGGCTGTTAATCCCTTCGATGAAACTCGGGTAAGCCTGCGCATCCAGCCGCCTAGTTCCAGGAAGAGAATCGAAGCGACTGCAGAAATAACCTGGCTTAGTGAATGCAAACGAGAAGCGGGTCTGCAATTTCTGGAGCTTACGGAAGACGCGCGGAGTGAAATAGCGGAGTGGGTGGCCGCCGAAGCTGATATCGGCGAGCGCCGGCCGCTTAAGGATTCCCCGGCCCCTTCTGCACCACAGCCACCGCCCAAGCAAATCGTCGCAGAACCTGCTCGCCTCCGAGAAAAATGGTCCGCGATGCTCGAGAATTCACTATCTGAGATAACGCTCACAAGTCAAGAAGTATCCGCCTATTCAGTAAATTCTTCGGCGGTCCGCAATGAACCTAAATCGCGGCCCGATGCGGCTCCGCCAAAGCCTTTCGTATCAGCGCCAGCGAATACTACCGTCTCGAATATCACTGTGATCCATCCACCAGCGGCCAATCGAACTGATGCGCCCGTAATCGCGCCGACTCCTTCGACGGTTGTATCCCGCGTGGTCGAGTTTCCGGCTCCAGAATCGCATGTTCCGGCAGCCGAGGAGTTGTTCCGCGAGGTATCGCCACCAGCTTCAACCGATTTCAAAATCAAGCCCACGGAGGCTCCGGCCGCCGTCTCTCCGGGGATGTATTCGCAGTTACTCGAGCTTCTCGCAAAGCGATTTCGCAAGCCGTTGGCTATTGCGGCACTCTCCGCCTGTGCCGCTATTATTTCTCTAGTCGCAGGTATGGAGATCATCCGCCAGCGGCCAACGGCCGGCCTCACGAACTTAAGTACTCAGGAAGGCGTTCACGTTCCTGACGCGCCCTCCGCGTCACTGTCACTCCTCGCGCCGAATACATCGTCCCGCACTTCCGCATCTCAGAGTGGCACATCACACCGGGCCACGGAGCATACAACCCTGGGAGCGATCGAAGGCGCGTTTCGCCGCAAAGTCTCTAAGCTGCGTCACGACGAAGACACCCATCCCACCCATCGAGCTGAGAATGGCGAGCCCGCCGCCGCGAAATTCGCGTCGCCGATTGAACCTGCACCCTTAAGACCAACGATTCCTCCGCAGAATGTGAGCGTTGCATCCGCTCCCACTTTGCCGGTTGCACCTGTTACCAGTCCCCGTCTGGTGACGGGTTCGCCTGAAATCAATCCGCCGCCGCCGGCCGACCCGCAGCGCCGCAGCGATTGCTATCTGCTCTATCGCGTCGAACCTCTCTATCCACGAGCTGCAAAGGAACGTCGCGTCGAGGGCACAGTTACGATTCACCTGGAGATCGGAGCGGACGGTAAAGTGCAGAACTTGCGAGAATTGAGCGGTCCCAGTCTGTTGGTACCGGCGGCGCTCGAAGCGGCTCGCGAGTGGCGATTCATACCGGCCCTTCTCAACGGCCAGCCGGTTGGCGCTGAAAAGGACGTCAGCATCGTATTTCAACTGCCGCGCTGAGCAGCGCGCCACTTGCCAAAGCCGCACACTTAGGGTCGCAGCAGCACAACAGAAAAAACGAATCGCGACTCAGGACACACCGGGAAACTCCTCAATAAATTTGGGCTCTCCGACAAGAATCGCGAAAACTGCCGAGCCGCGAATTACAACCCGGCTTTCATCTTGCGGGACTAGGATCAGCGTTACCGCTCCTCGGTAATCCAGAGGGAGAGGAATAATATTTTCAATCTTTTGATTGCCGACCTGCAGGCTGCCCTCCCACAAATCGCACGGCATTTCGGGCAAGCTTCCGTCGATAGTTCCATTCTCGAGACGTAAGATCACGTCCTGCGCCCACCCGCCCCCAGGGTCGACCCCCGGGGTCCCAGTGCTACGGTGAATGTAGGCTGGTTTCAAGGCAACCACGACGTTCCTGCCGTCGTCCACCACAGACGCCAACGTCGAATCGTAAATCTCAATCGCACTCCTGCGATTTGAATCGTTCATTCACCCTCATCCTTATTCTTCCCTAATGGTGCCGTAGCAAATTGAGCCCTCAGCCACACCACGTTCGCGCCCGCGCACTCGCTTTAAGAATCTGACGCCTCCACGACGAGAAAGTTTCCACCGCCGAATAGCAACTTAGGATTTCGCGCTAGCTTCGCCACTCAACGCAAGAAGTCGACTTTCCGCAGATCGCACTCGGCAAGGCGCCTAGGATCGAGAATATCTCGGTCGGCTACAAACGCCCCTTCCACCACGTTTTGCCTTCAACGCTCGAGTTCTACGGCTCCAAGTGATAAGTCTGTTTCGCAAACGGGAGCAAAGAAACGGCTCTAGCAACATTTGACAAGCAGTTTACATTCGCCCGGCTGCTCTTGAGCGTCTTACTTGTGAGGGCCGAAATTTGAAGTCACAAAGAAAAGTAGTACGGGAGGAATCAGTGCATCAGCCAGCCGCGACTAGACAAAAAAGACCTGTTATGAAGGAAGTTGCTATGCCGGCGCCTGAATCAGTTGCCCTCTCTGGGTCCGATGGAGAGCATGAGCTTCAAGAAAAGTGGAATACAACACCGCGCGCACATGCCTTTTACCGGCATCAAGTACTCGACTACCTCAACCCCTCGATGCAGGCTTTCGTCACCAAACAGGAAATGATGTTTGTTGGAACTGCCGACAGCCACGGAGAAGCGGACACTTCTTTTCGCGCAGGATTGGCTGGATTCATTCGCGTGCTTGACGAGAGAACTCTTGCGTATCCTGAGTACCGAGGTAACGGAGTGATGTCGAGTCTTGGCAATATTTTCGAGAATCCACACGTGGGGCTTCTGTTCCTAGATTTCACCGAAGGCAAGATCGGGCTCCATGTCAATGGGCGCGCCCGAATCGTTGAGAATGATCAGTTCCTTCAGGATGCTTCTGTGGCTGAGCCCATCGGCGAGAATAACCTTCCTGCGATAGGGCGCGGTCCGGAGCGGTGGGTTGTGGTATCTGTGGTGGAAGCGTACGTCCATTGCTCGAAGCACATTCCTCGCATGCAGAAGATCGATGAGGAAATTCAGTGGGGAACGGATGATGTGCGCGCCAAAGGCGGCGACTACTTCAGGGCCAAATCCTCTCCGCGGGCGAAGTAGCGAAGATACTCATAGCCAATAACATCGGCAACGGCACGACCAATGCCTTCCAGCCTTTGATCGGACCGAAGGACGAGCGGAACCCGGATTTTCCATCCTGCCGGAAAAGCCTGTGCGGACAACAACGATGGATCAGCCTTCAGCCAGTTCTCGACCAAACCAGCAGCTAGCTCTGGGCACTGTCTCTTTTGCCATTTGCTTTGCCGCATGGGGGCTGATTAGCGCATTCGCTCCGCGTTTCCAACAAGCGTTTCACCTGACTGCGACGCAGACGGCCTTTCTTGTGGCTGTTCCTGTTCTTCTCGGTGCGCTGCTAAGGGTCGTAACCGGGATGCTCGCAGACCGCTTTGGCGGCAGGACAGTTTTTGCGCTGCTGATGATTATCGTCGCCGTGCCCGCCTGCGTCGTGCCCATGGTCCCCAGCTATCGGATGCTGCTGTACGTCGCATTTTTTCTAGGCATTGCCGGAAGCTCGTTTGCCGTCGGCGTGGGATTTGTTTCCCGCTGGTTTCCGCCAGAAACGCAGGGTGGCGCACTAGGCATTTACGGCCTCGGTAATATCGGTCAATCGGCTGCCGTATTCCTCGGTCCAGTTCTAGCCGTGGCGGTTGGCTGGCAGAGCATTTTTCGAGGCATGGCGGCCCTGCTGGTCATCTGGGGAGTTGCATTCTTTCTACTCGCTCGCAATTCCCCAAAGGCAGTGCGGCCTTCGAGCTTGGGCGCAATGCTCCAACTTCTCTCGCGCGAACGGTTGTCGTGGGTGCTTTCTCTTTTCTACTTCCTGACTTTTGGTGGATTTGTTGCATTTTCGATCTACTTGCCGGTCTTGCTCAAAGACCAGTTCGGATTGAAACCTGCGGACGCCGGGCTTCGTACTGCCGGTTTTGTTGTGGTGGCAACCCTGGCTCGCCCGCTCGGAGGCTGGTTATCGGATAAGATCGGAGGCGCTCGCGTTCTCCAAGCCGTTTTCCTCGGGATCATTCCATTTGCCCTATTGATGGCGTGGCCTTCGATGTTGCCGTTTACCGTGGGGGCGCTGGCGTCCGCCTTCTTGCTTGGAAATGGTAACGGCGCGGTCTTCAAGCTCGTGCCGCAACATTTCCCCAAGGACGTTGGAACGGTTACCGGCCTGGTTGGAGCTATGGGCGGGCTCGGTGGATTTTTCCCACCCTTGCTGTTGGGTTTCTTCCGAGACCATTTGCACATCGTTTGGCCCAGCTTCGCGCTGCTCGCGTTTCTTTCTGCGGTTCTATGGCGTACCAATGCCGTGGTTTTCTTGGCCCAGAAGCAAGCCACTGAGCTGACACTGCCGGCATCGTTCACCCGTACGGCAGACCGCATTCGAGCGGGTCTTACGGCTACATTCTTCACCGCCTTGTTAGTGGCCGCAATCGTTGTGGGGTCGCGCAACCTTCAGAATTTCGACGCAGCGCTGGTCATTTACACGTTTGCTACGGTCTTTGCGACCTGGGGAGTCGTGTACCACTACCGCGTGTGGCTCGATAAACCACCAACGCGTGTGTATTGGGAACGGGGCTGGCAGCTTTTCCGCAAGGAGGGCATTTTTCGCGGGACGGCGCGGCTTGCGAGCCTGGCAACAACCCACCTGGCGGCCCAAACTTTCATTCGGCGCCGTTCGGTGTTGCGCTGGTGGATGCACCAACTGCTTTTCTGGGGGTGCCTCCTCGCTGTTCTGATTACTTTTCCGCTAGTCTTCGGCTGGATCTCATTCCAGACGCTACCGACGGATCAAGAGATGTATGTGGTTTTGGTTTACGGCTTTCCGGCTCAGACGTTCCACTTGCACACGCTGTTTGCAGAGCTCCTGTTTCACGGACTGGACATCGCAGCGATTCTGGTGCTCGGTGGAATCGCGCTCTCTTTGTGGAGGCGTTTGCGCGACCGGGGCGCACAAGCACTACAGTCCTTCGTGTCGGATTTTTTGCCGATCATTCTCCTGTTCGCGATTTCAGTGACCGGCCTTGCGCTCACGGTTTCTCAGAAATGGCTGCGTGGAGAGTTCTACGCTTTTCTCGCGATTCTGCACGCCATCACCGTGATTGCCGCACTGCTCTATCTCCCGTTCGGAAAGTTTTTCCATATTTTTCAGCGTCCCGCTCAGCTCGGCGTGAAGTTTTACCAAGCCGCGGGAAAAGCGGGTGAGCCTGCAGTCTGCAAGCGTTGCGGTGAGCGTTTCGCTGCCAGAATGCATATCGACGACTTGAACCATGTCCTTTCGCAAGTTGGATTCGACTACCGGCTGGGAGAGAGCCCACTCACGTGGCAGGAGATTTGCCCGGCATGCAAGCGGAAGTCATTGTCGCTCGCGCAACTGCGCTTAAGAGAGGAAGCTCGTGGCTGAGCCGCCGGTTTCATTGAAGTCCTTGCTGGAGCGTTTTGGTCCACACCCGGCTTACACGCCCCCGGGCGGCTGGCAGGACGAGTCACACAACCTTGCTGAGCGTCTGGTGAAAACGCATTGCTGTTTTTGCGGCCAGCAGTGCGGGATACAGCTCAAGGTTCGCCGCAATCAAGTGATTGGCTTTGAACCCTGGGAAGAGTTCCCTTTCAACCGCGGAATGCTCTGTCCCAAGGGTGTTAAGCGCTACATGCAAGGAGGCCATCCTGACCGGTTGCTTGATCCCTTGATGCGCACGCCGCAAGGATTTCGAGTTTCTTCGTGGGATGAAGCATTGGGCTTTACGGCGAGACGCTTGCAGGAGACTCAAGCTAAATATGGCAAGGATTCCGTGGCCATCTACGGCGGAGCTTCCCTGATTTCCGAGAAAGCCTACCTGCTTGGAAAATTTGCTCGCGTTGCGCTGGGCACTCGCCACATCGATTACAACGGAAGACTGTGTATGGTTTCGGCGGGCGTGGCTTACAAGCTGGCGTTTGGGGTGGACCGCAGCCCTTTTCCATGGAGCGATATTCCTAAAGCACAAGTCGTGCTCGTGGCAGGCGCGAATGTTGCGGAGTGCGCGCCGATTACGACGGATTATTTGTGGCGGTGCCGCGACGCCGGCGGAAAACTCATCATTGTCGATCCGCGGATGACGCCGATCTGCCGGAACGCGGACATGTATCTTCCCGTTCGGCCGGGCACCGATTTAGCTTTGTACATGGGCTTGCTTCACGTCATTCTGCGCGATGGTCTGGAACGCCGAGATTTCATTTCGGCGCATACGATCGGCTTCGAACAGGTTGCCGAATCAGCTCGCGCCTGGGACCCGCGTACTGTGGCGGAAAAGACCGGAGTGCCGCCCGAGTCCATCGAGCGCGCGGCTTGCCTCTTTGCCAAGGCCGAACGTGCCATCGTCCTTCACGCGCGGGGTGTCGAACACCAATCCAAAGGCGTCGAAAACTGTTTGGCGCTGATTAACCTGTGCCTTGCGACCGGAAATATTGGTCGGGAGGGCGCGGGCTGCGCGATGATCACCGGGCAAGGAAATGGGCAAGGTGGCCGCGAGCACGGCCAGAAATGCGACCAACTTCCCGGTCAGCGTTCGATCGACGATTCCGAAGCACGCGCTCACACGGCAAAGGTCTGGGGCATCTGTCCGGAAGACATTCCGCAAGCCGGCTATTCCGCCGTAGAGATCATGGAAGCGATTCATCGCGGCGAGATCAAAGCATTATTATCCGCGTGCTTCAATCCACTCGTCTCCCTTCCGGATGCCAAGTTCACTCAGGAAGCCTTGAAGAAGCTCGAATTCTTCGGTGTCGTCGACTTCTTCATGTCTGAGACCGCACATCACGCCGACGTGGTCTTAGCCGGAAGTTTGCAGGAAGAAGAGGAAGGCACCGGCTGCACGGCCGAAGGCCGGGTCATCCATATACAGAAGGCTGTGGACCCACCCGGCAACGCTAAAGGCGATAGCTGGATCTACTGCGAACTGGCGAAACGGCTGGGGAAAGGACAATTCTTCCCGTACACCTCGACCAGAGAGATTTACGACGAACTACGCGAAGCGTCTCGTGGCGGCCACGCGGACTACTACGGCATCACCTACGAAAAAATCGACAAGAACATGGGTGTTTTCTGGCCGTGTCCTTCGCTCGACCATCCCGGAACGCCCCGGCTGTTCGAAGATGGGCGCTCGTTTCATCCGGATGGCAAACACCACTTCGTTGTCACCGAGTGGCGCGATAGTGGAGACCCGGTCTCGTCCGAGTTTCCGATTTATCTCACGACGGGGCGCGTCGTCAGTCAGTATCTCTCAGGCACGCAGACGCGCCGTATCGGCGGTCTCCTCGAACAGTGTCCAAATCCACGGCTGGAAATCCACCCGCGTCTCGCTGAGCAATACAAGATAGATGACGGAGATTGGGTCACCGTGACCACACGCCGAAACCAGATCACCTTGCAAGCCATGGTGGTGAAGACGATTCGCCCGGACACGGTGTTCATCCCCTACCATTGGCCCGCGGGGCGAAGCGCGAACCGGCTGACGCATCGCACGCTCGACCCACGCAGCAAGATTCCCGAGTACAAAGTATCCGCGTGCCAGCTCCGCGGGGCGGATGGACCGCCCGAGTGGTCGCTCTGGTCGCCGGAGCAACCATCCGAACCAAAAAAGGGCAAAGCCTGATGCAGGGTTACGAATTCTACGTCGATCCTTCTCGCTGCATCGGCTGCCAGTCGTGTGTCAAAGCCTGCGAGGAATGCGAGACCCATCGCGGCACATCCCTGATCAATTTCGATTTCATTGACCGCGGTGGAACGACGGCAAGCGCGGCCTATGTCTGTTGGCATTGCGAAGAGCCGACGTGCGCAATGGCATGCCCCACCGATGCGATCAAGAAAGGCGATGACGGAATTGTCCAGTCATCGTTGAAGTCACGTTGCATCGGCTGTTCGAACTGCGTCCTAGCCTGCCCCTTCGGCATTCCCAAGATTTTTCCTGAATACGAGCAGATGATGAAATGCGACATGTGCTACGACCGCACATCCATTGGCAAAAAGCCCATGTGCGCCACGGTCTGCCCAAGCCAGGCGCTTTGCTACGTTCGCCCCGAAGTAATTGCCCATCGAAGGGAAAAGCCAACCAACGTGTTTCAGTTCGGAAACCAGAAGATCGTCACGCGCGTGCACATGATGGTTCCTGCGGAGACGGATTCAGTTTCGCTCGATGTCCTGGATTACATTTGGGAGGAGTCATATGCCGTTTTTGCGCAGCCCCAGTAAGGAGCCTCTCTGGAAAGACGAATTCTCCGTATTCACCAGCGATGAGCGCTACGTGACACGTCGCCAGTTCACGAAGTTTCTCACGCTCGCGAGTCTGGGGATGTTCGTAGGCAACCTCTGGATTCTGGCGAAATCGCGTTTTGCCAAGACTCAGGCGTCTCCCACCGTTGAAGTGGCCAAGACAGGCGAAATCCCGGTTCACGGCGTGAAACTCTTCACCTATCCGACTCCACAGAATCATTGCATTTTGATCCGCACGAGTGAGGAGGAATACCTGGCCTACAGCCAGAAGTGCACACACTTGTCGTGTGCCGTCTACTATTCGGCGAAAGAAGACCGGCTCGAATGTCCCTGCCACCAAGGATTCTTCTCGATAAAAGATGGCTCGGTCTTGCAAGGTCCTCCACCGCGTTCACTCCCGCAGATCACTCTCGAAAGGGATGGTGCAAGACTCCTTGCCGTAGGCGTAAAGGGAAGCTGATATGGCCAATCTCGAACCTTCCAAGCAGCGACGCGGACTCGTGGCGATCAATGGTGCAATGGCAGTCATTATCACCCTGTTGGTCGTCCAAATCTGGCTTCTGAACGCCACTTTGGAAACTTTCCTTGCAGGTCACAAAGGAGCAGTTCTCCCGGCCGCGATTTTTTCCGGACTCGCGTTCTTGGGAAGCCTGGCTGTTGACTTCTTTGTGACGCGAGTCGATCAAGAGTCGCGCAAGTGACATACTCCGCTGCCTTCAGGCAGGGGCTTCTCCACGAGTGGAAAGGTCACGACCGACAAGAAAATTACAGCCTCGGGAACCTTTAGCGGGACGTAGAACCCCCGCTTCGCTTCGGTTCTGATCAAAATCCAGGTATGGGATCTCGTTCAGGTGTCGGGTCGGGTTCAGGTGCCGCTTCCCTAGTGGCCTTTCGCCGCCACGCCTCGATCATCGACTCCATCGTTCCGCCGGGTTGTCCCGAAATTTCGTTCATCACAATCCACATCCCGTTCTGGATTTCGATCTTACGATTTCTG
>Ga0210390_10000574_pt1 | contig 39911 bp, 40 predicted proteins | sample IncBWH11OmetaG_FD_161050 | JGI IMG/M metagenome (GOLD analysis project Ga0210390, IMG submission 161050) | Forest soil microbial communities from Barre Woods Harvard Forest LTER site, Petersham, Massachusetts, United States - Inc-BW-H-11-O ...
CGCCCGGTCGGCGTCCTTTGAGAAGCTTTCCTTGCGATAGTAGTTGACCGTGGCGAACCCCGCCTCGACGCCGAGCAGCTCCACCGTCTTGCGCAACAGCCGGTTGGCGTTCCACTTGGTGTTGTCCAGCACGCCGAGCCGCAGCCCCGCGAGGTCGCGCACCCGCGGCGCCAACGACTGCATGTCCGCCTCGACCACGCCGCGCGGGTCGAAAACGAGCAGAAACTCGGGCTCCTTCATTGATCCGACCTCCTCACACTCAATGACGGTTCGCAACTGGAGCTGGCTCTCCCACTCAACTCCGCCTGCTATAAATAGCACGTGCCGTCGACGCAGACGGGTTCGCGGCGCGGCCCGCCGGGACTTTCGACGCTGCGCAAGACCGGCGCCGACATATGACCCCAGCCGGGGATGAAGGCCGAGAACCGGCCGGCCTCGCCGCCGACGACAAACAGGTGGATATGCTCGGGGTCGGGCACGACCGGGATACGCGAACCGGGCTCGCGCTTGTACCAGCGCGGCAGGTTGCGATTGTAGACCTTGCCGTAGCGCTCGCCAAAGGTCAATTCGGAGAACAGGTTGTAAGCGTTCATGTGCAAATAGCTCTTCACGTCGTGGCGGGTCCAGCCCTGGGCCGCGATCGTGCGCGCATGCTCGGGGCCGATCACGACCGCGCAATGGCCGGACGACACCGCGTTGTTGTTGGCGATCGTGCTCATCGCCGAGCAGATGCTGTCGAGGATGCCCTGCGCGTCGTTGGCGACGTGGTTGGTGACGCTGTGCGGCGGCTCGGCGGCGAGGACGAACACCGTCGAGTCTTCGGCGGCGAACCCCTTTTCGACATGGTAGGGCGCCCACGGGCTGGCCCGTTCGTTTTCGGCGACGCAATAGGTGTATTTGCCGGGATGGCCCAACGTGCTCTTGTCGAGCTCGCCCGGCCGGCCGCCGCCCACGTTCAGCAGGATCAGGCGCAACGCGCGCCCGATCGTCGCGTTGGCGCGGTTGCCCGAGCCGAAGGCGTTGCAGTCGCCGTTCATGCCGACCGCACCGGCGATCGGGCCGTTGACGATCAGCAACGGCGCCGCCATGTGCGTCGTCGCCTGCACGCCGTTCAGGTTGAACGCCTTGGCGGTCAATGCCAGCATCGCCGCGCGCACGACCGGTGCGTATTCGGGCTTGCAGCCGGCCATGACCATGTTGACCGCGAGCACGCCGCGGCTGAGGCTGCCGTGGCGCGGCGGCACCTTGCATTCGACGAAGCGCGGGTCGCCGCCGAGCGCCGCGACCACTTCGTCGACCCGCTCGGGGGTCGGGGGCACGACCGGCAGACCGTCGGTCCAGCCCTGCTCGAAATACCATTCGACGAGGTCGGTGCCGGGCGGCACGCGCAGGATGTCGGTTTTTGACGCCTCGGCGGGCTCCGCTGCGGCCTGCGGCATGGTTTCCTCCGGTTTCCTCCGACATAGGTCGACCCACGATAACACTTCGGCGCGGCTCAGCCCGCGATCGAGCTGCGCCCGATCCAAAGGCGGTTCAGCAGACGCGTCGCGACGGCCGGGTGCGGGCGGCCGGCGAGCCGGGCGCGGGCCTCGTGAGCGCGGCGGCAATGGTGCGCGCCGCATTGCCGACGGCGAGCACATCCGAGCCAAGCATCCGCTCGACATAGCCGGCGCATTCCGGCCAGCCTTGCGGTAGCGCCGCCTGCGGGATGCCGAAGAACCCCGCGAACAGCCGGAATTATTCGGCATAGTAGCGCTCGCGCTCCTCGGTCGAAAGCGGAGGCAGGGCGAGCTCAAAGGCGACGAGCGCGCTGTCCGCCAATGTGGCGACGACCCAGCACAGCGCGGCCACGTCGTTCGCCTGGTAGCGCGAGCCGGCGGCGAACGCCCCGGCACCTTCCTCGAGGACGCCGCCGACCGCCATATGGCGGTCGTAAAACCGCCGCGCGGTGGCGACCGTCGGTCGTGCCGAACACCATTGTAAAGACGAAGGCGAACGTGCGGTGAAACCGTCCCACCGGGTCGGCGAGGCTGCGCGAATGCTCGGCGATTGCCGCGACCACCCAGGGGTGCGCCAGCTGCAGCAGCACGGCGCGGCCGGCGGCGAGGAACACCGCGGCTTCGCGGTCGACGCGCCAGACCAGCAGCCCGGCCCGAAGACCCCGCCCGGCCGGCCGGCCGCCGCGGCGCGCACCACCGCGAGCCCGCCTTCGAGATCGGCGTCGCCGACCGACGCGTGCGGCGCCACCCCCGCCTGCTCCTGAGCCAGGATCATGACCGCTCTTGCCGCAGTGGCGTTTGGTGCTCTGGCCTAGTTACGCCAAATCGCGGCAAGTCGGTTTACGGTGCGAGATGCAGCGCACCGTCGGCTGGTGGATTTCACATGTCCGCGATTTGTTCATCCCTATTTAACCTTTAGATAAGTAGAGTCGGGTCCTTGGTGAACGCGTGTCCGAGGTTTTGCATTTGTTGGCGCGAGGGCTACAGTGAAACGGCTCACGATGATGGTCACGCCCGATGGGCAATGGGTGATCGAGGATAGCCCGGACTTTCTCGTTGCCCTGGGCGACGCAAACCCAGACTACGACAGTACCGCATTCGCGGTGAAGAATCTCGGTTTTGTCAAGTTCCAGATCCTCGACAATTCGATAATCGAGATCGAGTTGCATCCGCGGAACGTCGAGTTGCCCGCGCTGCTCGCCGTGCAACAGCAGCTGTTGTCCTCACAAGTCAAGCTGTTTCGGATCCGGTATTTCGATACTTCATGGCGCTCAGAAATTACATCGTCGGCCGAGCAGGCAATCTCCCGGTTATCCGCCCTGTGCCCGTCACCGGCGCCGTCGAACTCGACCGAAAGATTTCTCGTCGAGGCGCGAGATTACTCGATCTTGTTCGGCAAAGAGAGCAGTTGGCTGAGTCCAATGCTTCGCAAATGGCGGATGTCCTTTGGCGAGTTTGATCCCAGTGTTATTTCCTTTGCGATCGAGCATCAGCTGCTGTCGCGGATAATGATCTTCGGGGTCAAACCGCGCAGGACGGATCCGGTCTTTCGATTTATCGGTGATGGCTTCTCCTTTTTGCACAATGACTACTCTTTGATGGCGATTGGAGAAAAGGTGCAAAACCAGCCGGACAAGGATTACGGCGGGTGGGTTTCCGAGTTCTACAAGAGCGTGGCCAGCACCGGCCAGCCGCGCTACGACCACATTACCGCGGCAATCCGACTGGACGCGGCGCAACCGAATTTGTTCGTGGCTCGCTACGAGCGGTTGCTGCTGCCCTGGAAGACACCCTCCGACGAAGTCTTTGTGTCGATGATGTCGATGAGGCTGGGCGAGGCGGAGGATGCCGAGGTCGACGCCGCCGGGTCCAAGGACTGCCTTACCAGTATTTCGGCGAAATCCGCATAGGCCTCCGCGGCGGAAACGCTGACGAGCACGTTCTCAAGCGCGCCTGTCGGCGCCCCCGGGAAAATTATGCTCCGGCTCGCATGCTTGAAGCCGTAGCCGGTGGCGACCCCCTTTTCGACAAGGACGGGGGCAACGATTGAAATGCCCCAGTCAAGAGGCCACCGTGAGGCGGCGTACGCCCTTCCCAAACGCCCCGGGAGGCGCGACAGCCGGAGCCCGCGAAAGTCGGGCCGCACCCAGACGGACCCGCCGTAGGCGACGACCCCGGTTATCAACTTTGCATCGGGTGCAGTGACGACACAGGGCTGGCCGTCGTCGTGTCCGCCATAGAGCATCGCATTGGCTTCCTGTTCCAATGTCGTTTCGGGCCAGTAATGGATACGACCGGCATGGGTAACCGCGATCTCGCCATGCTCGTCTTCACCGGAAATCCAGTATGAATTCTCTGGACGCAGATCAGAATATTCGGGATGAACATTTTCATCAGGGGATACCAGGTCCCATCGGCAACCCTTCGCTTGTTCAGGTAAAGCAATTCGTCGAAATCGTGGCGCAGCCGCAGATGAATGCCCATTTGGCGCGCCGCCTTGTCGCCCTCGAGAACAAAGCGCGACAGCAGACGCGTCGGGCCGTGCTTGACCGTCAGCGCGTCGGGCAGACGCAAGTTGTTCTCGGGGACGATGTTCGGATAGACGAGTTCCATCGGATACTCCCTTGAAGCCGGTTACCCCTCGAATCTGGAGCCGCCTGGTTGACGACGGTCAGCAGTTCCGCTGTTCGGTTGCGCGACGAGGAGGCGGCAGCCCGACCGCGTGACAATTCGTCGGCCTACCGGCGAGCGCAGCCCGCTGCATTCGCTTGCCCTTGGCCCGATTGTGTTCGAGCCCGTCTCTGGGCCTCACACACCCCTCGCTACAACAACAGATTGAACTAATGTTAACACCACCCGGTTCAAAGTCAATCAAAAATGAGGCGTTTACTATATATCTCCCAAGCTCACATTACCTATGGTTGCCGCGATACTCGTTGTAATTGTTATATCATGGACGAGTTGCGGGCGTGTTGCGGACTTTCTTTTGACGCCTAGCCGCAAAACCAGACGACTTAGCATGATCGACTGAGGCTGATCGGGACTGGTCAGCCGCGTTAGCGAGGGTGGACAAGACGGCTGCTTAGCTCGCGCTCACCCTTCGAGAGGCTTCGCTCCCTCCGGTCGCGGATTCTGATCGCCGAGTGCGCGCCGGGCTTTATCGCCACCCGGGCGCACGATCAGCCGCAGCCGCAAGCGGCAACGTCTCGAGCTCGTCGTTGCGCTGTCTCAAGCTCGCCGTTGCGCCGCGGCGGGTTTCTCTCGATACTCGGGGGAACGTCGGGTCGAATACCACGATGGATCGGGGATGGTCCGCAATATCACGCTTGCCGAGGGTCGCGGACGGGCGCCGCGATGCCTGCCGCGCCGCTTAAAGTCCACCGATTGGCTGACAATCCATAACGACAGCGTCCGGGTCATCGGCAAGAGCGCGCAATGAAAAACACCAACGAGGGGAGCGGTCGCCGGCACTGCTGCATCGCCTGCGGCCCCACGCGACGTTCGGCGCTCGCGGCGGGGCTCGGCCTTGTCGGCGCGTCGCGGTTGGCGTTCGCCGAGGACGATCCCAGACGCGAGCGGCCGCAGGAAGGCGATGTCTTGGTCAAGGTCGGCGTCAAGGTCGGCGCCGCCGACCCCGCGCCGCTGAAGGTCGCCGATCTGCCGCTCGGCGGCCCGCAGGTTCTGGCTTGGCCGATGCAGCCGGCGACGAGCACCGTGTGCGACGGCACGCGGCTGAACAAGGTCTTGCTGCTGCGGCTCGACCCCGCCGGCTTCAGTCCGGCGACGCGAGCGCGCGCCGCCGACGGCGTCGTCGCCTATTCGGCGGTGTGCCCGCACGCCGGGTGCGAGGTGACCCAGTGGCTGGCCGAGAACCAGCGTCTCGAGTGCCCCTGCCATTATTCGCAATACGACCCGAAATCGGGCGGCGAGGTGGTCGGGGGGCCGTCGCCGCGCGCGCTGCCGGCGCTGCCGCTCAAGAGCGTGGACGGGCGCCTTGTCGTCGCCAAGCCCTTTACCGGCCGGGTCGGGGTCCAACAAATCTGAAGTCGACACCACAATCGGGGAGGAACGCCAATGGCCTCAAAGCACCGCATAACCGCGTCGGCCGCCGCCGGCGCGCTCGCCATGTTGCTGTCCACGGCGGCGCTGGCGCAAAAACCGCTGCCGCCGCAGCCGCAGCCGACCACGCCGCGGCCGGTTCCGCCGGTCCTGCAGGACTACAAGCCGGTCAGCGCCGAGCAGCTGAAGCAGCCGGCCGACGGCGACTGGCTGATGTATCGCCGCACCTACGACGGCTGGGGCTACAGCCCGCTGGCGCAGATCACGCCCGCCAATGTCGGCCAGCTGCGAATGGCATGGACACTGCAGACCGGGCAGGTCGAGGGCCACGAGGCGCCGCCGATCGTCAACAACGGCGTGATGTTCGTTGCCACGCCCGGCAACCAGGTGCTGGCGATCGACGCGAAGAGCGGCAACCTGTTGTGGCGCTACAAGCGCCCGATCCCCGACGACATGCTGCTGCTGCACCCGACGAGCCGCGGCGTCGCACTCTACGGCGACAAGGTCTATTTCGCGGCGAACGACGCGGTGCTGGTGGCGCTCGACGCCAAAACCGGCAAGGAAGCGTGGAAGACAAAGGTCGAGGATTACACGCAGGGTTATTACATGACCCTGTCGCCGCTGGCCGCCGACGGCAAGGTGATGGTCGGCTGCTCGGGCGGCGAGCTCGGGATCCGCGGCTTTGTCGCGGCGTTCGACGCCGAAACCGGGAAGCCGCTGTGGAAGACCTACACCATCCCGCAACCGGGCCAGCCGGGCAGCGAAACCTGGCCCAAGGGCGACCAGTGGAAAACCGGCGGCGGGTCGGTGTGGATCCAGGGCAATTACGACCCGGCGACCAACATCGCCTACTGGGGCACTGGAAACGGCGGCCCGTGGATGGGCGACCAGCGGCCCGGCGACAACCTCTATACCTCCTCGGTGCTGGCGCTCGATGTCGCGACCGGTGCCATCAAGGGCTACCACCAGTACCACCCGAACGATTCGTGGGATTGGGACGAGGTGTCGCCGCCGATCCTGGTCGACTACCAGCATGACGGCAAAACCGTGAAGGGGCTCGTCGACGTCGCCCGTGACGGCTATCTGTGGGAGCTCGCGCGCGACCCCGACGGAACGATCCAGTTCGTCGCCGGCGAGCCGTTTGTAAAGCAGAACGTGTTCCTGAGCCTCGACCCGAAGACCGGGCGGCCCAACGTCGACCCCACGCGCCAGCCCGGCACCGGCAAAAAGGCCGATTTCTGCCCGTCCTTATGGGGCGGAAAGGACTGGCCGCCGGTCGCCTACAGCCCGAAGACCCAGCTTCTCTATATCCCGGCGAACGAAAACCTGTGCGGCACCTCCGTTGGAGCCAAAATCGCCTACAACCCCGGGCAGCCCTATACCGGGGCGACGACGACCCTCTACATCGCGCCGGGCGCCGACCATATCGGCGAATTGCAGGCGTGGAACCTCGACACCGGCAAGAAGGTCTGGAGCCATCCCTTCGCCAACTCGCAGCTGTGGGGGCCGGTCCTGGCGACGGGCGGCGGGCTCGTCTTTATGGGCGGCACCAACGACCGCTATTTCCACGCCTTTGACGCCGCAACCGGGAAGATGCTGTGGCAGGTCCGCACCGGCTCAGGGGTGATCGGCGTGCCGGTGTCGTTCGCGGTCGACGGCAAGCAATACATCGCGGTGCAGTCGGGCTGGGGGGTCGACTCGGCGCGCATGCAGGCGCGGCTCAACCTCGTGCGCCAGCACCAGTTTCCCGAGGTGCCGCAAGGCGGCGCGATCTGGGTCTTTGCCGTGGAATAAATCAAGGACCCGCTGCTCCGGCAATAACCGCCGGATCTGCAGCTGAGGCGGCTCTCACGGAAAATGCTCATGAGCGACGAGTTGATCGACCGATCCTCTTCTGGGGCCGACCTGTGCGCGAAAATGCCGGCTTGAAGCGGTTTGATACGTGGATCGGTCGGACAGCTGCACGCCGAGCGTTCGCCTGCGCCATGGCCGGGCTCGCAATCTTGCTCGCGGGGTGCGGGGACGACGGCATCCTCGCACGCCTTTTGCTGAAGCCAGGTCACATTATCATCGAGCGCCGCCCCGACATCGCTTACGAGAAATTGTTTCCCTATTACGTGGAGCTCTGCGCCGCGAGCCAATTCCGCTCTAAACTGACGGGCGAGGGCGGGATCGCCGGTCACGCGGTGATGTACCTCAAGGGTGCCTGCCGAGAGGAAGAGGCCCCGTACCCACAGCTGCGGCGGTGCCGGCGCGCCGCATCGAGCTTGGACGACCCCGAGCACGGCGCCGGGATCAGTGTCAGCCGCTGGTTCAAGAATGTGAACTGGGTGGCTATCCCAGGGTACGAACTGTTCTTCGCCGGCAACCTCAAACCCGGCGAGCGCTTGACACAGAAGCAATTCGAGACACTGCAGCAGGATGTAATTGCGCAGGGCATATACAAAGGCATCGCCTTCCACCGTTACCCTGGTGCTACCTCCGACACCGATCTTCGAGATTTCCTCGTCAAAGACGGGATCGGCACCGACTTCGCGCTCCAGTTCGCGCGGTCGGTTTTTTGTGCCCGGCTACCGGTGACCGTGGGCATGTTGGAACAGGTAATCGCCTTCCTTAATGACAAAAACCGCGAATATGCCGAGGGCGAGGCCGATTACAATTGGAGTGTGTGGGCCGATAACTGCATGCACACCCTGCGCAATGCGTTGGCTGCAGCCAACATCTGGTCGCCGCTTTCGGTGCGGGCCATAAAATTTCTGCAAATCTTCAACCTCGCCATACCCGCAAACGAATTCGTAAATCTCGCCGAGCTAATGACTGGCGGAGATATCGGCGACTATCGGGGGATCTTGGATGATGGACCGCGACGAGACGCATTCCACGAATTCCATTGGCTGCCGACGCGGCAGGGGGCGCTCTTAAAGACGCTGCCGGTGCATGAGCCCAACGATCTCTACGACACGAAATTTCGACTGTTCACACTCCAATCGCCGTTCTTGATGGGCAAGACCCAACGGGCAATAGATTTATTGTCGGACCAGCGTTTTGTGAATTTAGATGCAAATCTACACTATTTCGAGAAAAAGTATGCGGTAATCCTGGCGCAACACGACGAGCGACGTGACGCTCTGGCAAGCGTTCGCGGGACACCGTTCCGCAGGGTTGAGCGATTATATTATAACTATATTCGTGCACAACAGGACGCGGTTCAGTCTATGCTGGACCGCATCACGTCTTCGGACCCGACTTCGACCGAGCCGGTCACAAAATAGCTTTGCTAAACCAAGCCGAGCCGCGCATCTTCAACCGCGCACGAGCGGATCATCTGTCGAGCGGTCCCAGGTGTCGATGACCCGCAGCGTATCTCTCGTTCGCCCTGGCCTGCTCTTTGAAGCGGGCAAAAGCCCGTGCCGCCGCTAGGAGGCAGAAGGCCGGTAGATGCCTAGCCAACCCGCGGTCCGGCGACGTTATTGCCCATACCGGGTTGATGTCGGGCGACCCCCAGCGGGCATCCGGTTCGCCCCCAACGTGTCGGGTGCAGGGTTCGAGGAATTTCCTGCCTGAAGCCGCCCGAGCTCTTCGCGGTTCAGCTGATTGGCGGAGTCCCCGGCCAATTGCGCGCCTCTACCATGATGCCCCGCCATCCTGCCGTGTGTGCCGGCGCGTGCATGACGGTGCATTGGCGACTCCCCAGGATGTGTGGGAATGATCGCCCGTTCCGAGGTCGGGCTCCCTCCTGCCGGCATCCGGCCCGTTGGGGTGGGAGCCGCTGGAGACGCGGGACCCGGCACACTCATCGAGTTTCCGCCCGACGGATTGGCAGTTTGCGCCCAAACCGGCGCCGCGATTGTCAATATCGCCACAACCGCCACCCCGGCCAACAGACCCTTCATCCTCTGATCCTCCCTGTGGGCATCAGCGTTGCTACATTCGCCTGACAATCACGAACAGTGCCCGACCCGGTCATCGTACTGATTCACCCGCGAGCCTCGACTTTTACCAAGCCACTTAACCTATCCTTTTCGCGGTTGGTCTGCAACCAGCGAGCGGCCGTGTCCATCCGGCCCGGCCGACATGACACGAGAATGACAGCTGGCGTCTCTCTTGCCAATTGCATTCCGTGCGATAGTAGGAAATGCGCGCCGCTACCGGAGCGGGCTTTGGTCAACTGCGTCGTCGGCCCGCCGCATACCCCTCTTGAAAGGCTCGGTCCTGAGAGCGCCGGGATTGGTCGACGACGAGCCCTCCGATAAGTCCGGCTCCGGCCCCAGCGACCACACCGAGCCCGGCGTTTCCACCCATCGCGCCAAAAATCGCACCGACTCCGGCGCCGGCAGCCGTTCCCGTAAGCGCGCGCTGCTGAGTTGGGGTCATGTCCGCGCAGGCAATGACCGGCAAGCCGAAAGCGGCGAGCAAAAAAAGCCTTTTCATCCGATTCCCCAGGTAAATTCGGTCAGCGGGATGGCGGGCAGGGGTAGCGCTCGCTCAGAAAGCGGAACAACCCGTCGGTCGGAGATGGAGCGAAGCGGTCCGGCTCGGCGCGCGCCCAATTGACAAATTCGTTCATTGTCGCCGCGCGGGTAGGAGGCGGACTCGGCAGGCAGAAGAGTTTGCTCCCGCGAAACCCTGCCATGTTCAGCATCTCTACCGTAACGGCACCTTGGAGATAACCCTCGCAGAAGTTTACGGCGGCGGTTCCGAGCCCGTTGTCGGGTACAGCGCTACAAAGCTCGACCAGATCGCCGGTGGATTTGAGGTCGAAATTCGCCTCCGTCACGGCGAAGGCAGCGCTCGGCCCCAACAAGGCCAGCGCCGCACCGGCAATCCATCGCGCGAACCTCATTGTTCCTCCCTTCCCTTTAAGCCGAGCGTGACAGTCGATAGCGAGCTGAAAACGGCGGAGCGAATTCATGAAGACGCGATGCCTGTGACCATGGCAATCGCGATGATTGAACCGACGAGGCGAGGTTGACAACGTAAAAATATCTCTCACGATGCAGACGGTAAAGTGCCCCCGTGAGTGACGAGTCGGCGCATCGCACACCCGAAATCATGCCGTAGGCTTGCCCTAAGGGGCCGAGGGGACGTTCCGCGGTCGTTAATTGAGGCGGAGAGATTGTTGAGGCGGGGCATTTGTGCTCCAATTGCAGGCGAAAACCGGATTTTCGGGAGAGCCTGCCGATGGAAAGACGCGATGTGCTAGTGGGCAGTGCGACCGCCGCGGCGGTGGGGCTCCTTTATGGTCGTGCTCAAGCGGCGGAGGCGCCTCCCGAGATCGTCGCTGCGGTTGAGCGCTTCCGCGCCTCGATCCCGAAGAATTTTAATCAGGACTACGTCCATAACGCAGTCATTCCGTTCTATCTAACGAGTTTTTACGAAGGCGAGCGGCCGATGCTGCCGATGATCGGCGTTAATTTTAGCAAGGAAAACGCGCTTCCGGTCGATCTTTGGGGATTGATCTACGAAGACTGGAAACCGACACCCGACGAAGGCGTCACCGTCTTCCTGCAAGGCCTCGAAGAGCGCGGCGACAACAATCTGCGCAAGCGCATCTATTTCTCGGCGCTCACCCCCGACCTCTACCGTCCGATGTACGGTGACAAAGTCGTTACTTTCTTTGACCGGCTGCTAGATGTGCAGTACGCTGGCAAGCCGTTCATGCGGCATTATCTCGACTATTACTTCGATATCTACTGGGATCTGCACGTTGGTGTGAAAGGCGACGCGGTCCCGCAAAAAGTCCGGCAAATCGGGGAAAGCTTCAACACCGTCCTCGCCTACCGCGACCCGACACAGCAGATTGTCTACCAGAACTATATGACGGTGCGAGCACTGCTTCCGTTTCTCAAGGCGTGGATCGACGAGCGCGTGACCGACGTTGCCGATGGCCGGGTGGCAAATCCCGAGAAGACCTTTGCGTATTACTGGTTAAGGAATGCCGGCAACGGCGAGCATTTCAGCAAAAAGGACATCGTCTTCGAGGTCTTCCATAATTTTGTCGCGCTCAGCCAATGGGGCAACACGATCTTCGGCATCATGTCGCGCCTCGCTGAGGAGGGCGGCGACTCCGAGGTCCGCGCCTCTTTTGCAAAAACCATGAACGAAAATTACGACAACGCAAACGGCGCGCCTTACACACCGCTCGAGCTATTCGTGATGGAGTTGTTCCGCACGATCTCCCCCAATGGCGGCAGCATCTCGGCGATCCATGACGCGAGGAATTCGGCGTATGGCGCCTCGCCGCACGAGCGCTTTGGGCTGCGGTTCGAACGCAACAGCTATATCAGCACGCCGCATACGGCTACGAGCCTTGATCCCGTTCATTGGAGGAATCCGCAGCAATTCGATCCCGATCGCTATAAGAGCGTGCCCACCAGCGCACAGGTCGACGAGGACAAATGCCGACAGATCGGCTTGGCCCGTTGCCCCTTCGACATCACGACGTTGCCGGTTAGCGACGGCCGCCGGGTCGGGCTCACCAACAGCGGCTTCGGCACGGTGTTCGGCGTAGCCGATGGCAAGCCGTTGCCGGTCTGCGACTATGCCGGGTTTGCGCCGTTCGGGTTTGGTTACCGGCGTTGTCCGGGCGAGCAGCTGACGATCGCGGTGTTCGCGGATTTCCTGCGCAAGGTCTGGCGCGACCGGATCGTCTTCCGCAAGCTCAATCTGCCGAGTCCAGGCAGGGTGCCGATAGGACCCAACGCGGTGATCATCGACGATATCGGCTTTACCAGCCGCGCCTGAACGGGAAGCCCGATGCCCACACCTCGGCTGCCCGCAGTTGGGATGCGCCGCGGCTACTCGCCCTTGTAGACGACGCGGTAGACGACGCCGTTTCCGTCGTCGCTGAACAGCAGCGAGCCGTCCTTCGCAAAGGCGACATCGACCGGGCGTCCCCATACGTTTTGGTTGTCGGCGACAAAGCCGATGACAAAATCCTGGTAGACGCCGGTCGGCTTGCCGTCCTTGAACGGCAGCCGGACGATCTTGTAGCCGGTGCGCAAGGCCCGGTTCCACGAGCCGTGCAGCGCGACAAAGGCATCGCCCTTCCAGTCCGGTGGGAACTGCCCGCCGGGATTGAAGGCGATCCCGAGCGGCGCCGAGTGGGGCTGGACCAGCACGTCGGGAGTGGTGACCTTGCCGGCCAGGTCGGGGCGCCTGCCGCCGCCCGGCCGCGTGTCCTCATGGTCGCCGATGTAATACCAGGGCCAGCCGTAAAACGCGCCCTGCTGGACGCTCGTGACGTAGTCGGGCGGGAGGTTGTCGCCCAACAGGTCGCGCTCGTTGGTGGCGCAGTAGACGACGCCGGTGCCGGGCTGCACCGCCAGCCCCGAGCAGTTGCGGATGCCGGACGCGAAGACCTTTTTGTCTTTTCCGTCGGGGGTATAGGTCAGGACGTTGGCGCGCCATTCCTCCCGGTCCCAGGCCGAGCCCGGCGAATGGCTTTGCTCGAACGCCGCGAAGTCGGTCGGCCGCGGGCCCATCTGCTCGGCGATGTTGCTCGCCGATCCGACCGCGACATACATCGTTCGGCCGTCCGGCGAAAAGGCTACGTCGCGGGTCCAGTGGTTGCCGCCGGTGGCGAGGTCCGACACGACGGTCTGCGGCGCGCCGGAGGCGGCGAGGTCACCGTTCTTATATGGAAAGCGGACGACCTTGCCGTATTCGCCGACATAGACCCATTGCGGATTGGGGCCCGGCGGATAAAACGCGATCCCATAGGCGTCGCGCAGGCCGTCGGCAAAGGTTTCGACCTTTGGGTTGCTCATGTCGGCCCCGGTCCGGATGACCATGACCTTACCCTCGGGCCGGCTGAGGGCGAGAAAGATGTCGCCGTTCGGCGCGACGCGCAGCACCCGCGCGCCCGTCATCCCGGTGACAAGGGGCGCCACCGCAAAGCCGGGCATGGTCTTGAGTTCGGCCCCCGCGGGTTTCGGGACGACTTTCGACCGGTTGGCGGTGGAGGGCGACGCCATCGGCGCCGGCAAGTCGGCCGGCATGATCTTGCGCATGACGCCCGGCGCGTCGGTTTGCCAGTCGCCATAGGCGCCGCTGCCGGTCTTGACCGCTTGCGCCGAGACAAAGCCCGGCGTTGCGGCCAGCGCCAGCGCCGAGCACGCCGCAAGCACCAGCTTTCTCACGACGGACCGCCCGATTACCCGTTGCGTTTCCATTTGCATTTCCCCCAACGCCTCGCCGTTCCCCGCGCTTTAAAGGTCACCGCATTGCCGCGAGATATTCGGCGATCGCCTTTCGATCCGTGATCGACAAGTTGTGCATCAGCGACGCCATCAGCGGGCTGTTTGCGCGCTCACCATTTGCATAAGCGGTCATCGTGTCAATCAGGTAGAGGGGATCCTGGCCGGCGAGGCGGGGCGCCGTGCCGGCGGGGCCGGCCGCGCCGGTCAGGCTCGCGCCGTGGCACATCTTGCAGGTCGCGATTGCCGCCGGGGCCGCCGGCAGCGAGGCTTTCGGCTCGGCCGGCCATGGCTCGCCGCCGAAATCGGCGGCGATCCGGGACACCTCGGCGTCGCTCAGGCTTTCGGCGATCGACGACATGATCTGGCTGTCGCGGTCGTCGTTTTTATAGTCGTCGAGCTGCTTTTTCAGGTAGGCGGGCTGCTGCCCCCAAACGATCGGCACGGTCGCGTCGGACGGCAGCCCTCGGACGCCGTGGCAGGATGCGCACAGCTGCTCCTTGGTCGCGATCGAGTCGGGGGGCGCGGCGCCCGCGCTGCACGAGAAGGCCGTCAACGCCGCAAAGATATGGGCGAGCAGACGCTTCACCATGTGCCGCCCGGCTTGGTGCCGCACCGAGGCCGGCGAGGCGGTTTCATCCTCGTCGTCTGATCCCGTGATGCCCGCTTAGGTCGTCGCGAGCCGAGGGGACGCGAGCCGGTCGCGGCGCCGCGTCGGCCCCCCAGCCAGGATCTGGACGACGCCGGCGCTGAAGCCGAACAGCACGCCGATCTGCCAGGCGCGGTCGTAGGAGCCGAATTTGTCGAAGATCAGCCCGCCACCCCAGGCGCCGAGCGACGAGCCGACCTGGTGCATGACAAAGGCGACGCCGAGCAAGGTCGCCATGTAGCGCGTGCCGAACATCTCGGCTACGAGGCCGCTGACGAGCGGCGCCACGCTGAGCCACAGCATCCCCATCGCGGCCGCGAAGACGAGCGTGCTCGCCGGCGTCGGCGGCAGCGCGAAATAGGCGGTGAACACAAAGGCGCGCAATATGTAAAGAATGCCTAACAAGATGTGCTTCGGGTACTTGCCGCCGAGCCAGCCGGCGGCAATCGAGCCGACCGAGTTCATCCCGCCGATCACCGCGATCGCCTCGGCGCTGAGCAGCGGGTCCTGCCCGCAGATCGCGAGATAGGTCGGCAGGTGGGTCGTCAGGAAGACGAGGTTCAGACCGCAGACGAAGTACGCACCCGACATGACCAGAAACGGGCGGTGCCGAACGGCCTGGCCGAGGACGGCGCGCATCGTCATCCTGGTTGCCGCGTGGCCGGGCACGCGGTCGGCCGCGCCGGCAAAAAAGCCCGCGGGAAGCATGGCGGCGGCGAGCATCACGAAAAACAATGCGCCGACCTGCCAGGCATGGTGCGCGAGGATCGACTGGGTGGTGATCGGGATCGTCAATGTGCCGAGCGATCCCGCCGCCGACACGATCCCCAACACCTTGCTGCGGTTCCTCTCCGAGACCGCGCGCGCGCACGCAGTCATCACGAGCGAGGACGCGGTGCACGACAGCGCGACGCCGATCAGCGCCCCCGATACGATCAGCCCCGCGGCACCGCCGGCGCTCGCCATCACGGCGAGCCCCACGACATAGATGACCGCACCCGCCAGCATCGTGACGCGCAGCCCAAAGCGGTCGGCGAGCGCTCCGATCGGCGCCTGAGATATGCCCCAGACGATGTTCTGGACCGCGATCGCCAGCGTGAAGCTCGCGGCCGTCAGCGCGAGATCGCGCGTGACCGGCGTCAAGAACAAGCCGAGGCTTTGCCGCAAGCCCATGCCGAGGCTGAGCAGCACCGCGGCACCGACCAGGATCAGCCGGGTCGGGTCGCGGCCGGCGACGGTTGTTGCCGACATTTTGCGGGTCGTTCCTCTGAACTCGACGTTGGGTTTCAATGTGCCCGATCGGTGGGCTCTGGCCGAGGGTTTTGTGCCCAGCGATTGGGCATAGGTGACCAGCGGCAACGCCGCCCCGGCGGATCGGGCTGGTACCCTCCGACCCGGCGAAAGCGGCTCGACCCGGTTCGGCCTCAGACGCTGGCGCGGCGCCGGCGGGTCAGTAGACGACGACGCTGCGGATCGACTGGCCGGCGTGCATCAGCTCGAAGCCGCGGTTGATGTCCGCGAGCGGGAGGGTGTGGGTGATCAAATCGTCGATGTTGATCTTGCCGTCCATGTACCAGTCGACGATCCTGGGCACGTCGGTGCGCCCCTTGGCGCCGCCAAAGGCGGTGCCTTTCCACACCCGGCCGGTGACCAGCTGAAACGGTCGCGTGGCAATCTCCTGGCCGGCGCCGGCGACCCCGATGATGACGCTCACCCCCCAGCCGCGATGGGCGCATTCGAGCGCCTGGCGCATCGTCGCGACGTTGCCGATGCATTCAAAGCTGTAGTCGGCGCCGCCCTTGGTCAAGTTGACGAGGTAGGGGACGAGCTCGCCCGCGACCTCCGCGGGGTTGACAAAATGGGTCATGCCGAACTTTTCGGCAAGCGCGCGCCGGCCCGGGTTGAGGTCGACCCCGACGATCAGGTCGGCGCCGGCGATGCGGCAGCCCTGGATCACGTTGAGCCCGATCCCGCCAAGCCCAAAGACGACGACATTGGCGCCGGGCTCGACCTTGGCGGTGTTGATGACGGCACCAATCCCGGTCGTCACCCCGCAGCCGATGTAGCAGACCTTGTCAAACGGCGCGTCCTCGCGGATTTTTGCGACCGCGATCTCGGGCAGGACCGTGAAGTTCGAAAAGGTCGAGGTGCCCATGTAGTGAAAGATCCGGTTGCCGCCGAGCGAGAAGCGGCTGGTGCCGTCGGGCATCACCCCCTGGCCCTGCGTGGCGCGGATCGCGACGCAGAGGTTCGTCTTGCCGGAGAGGCAATATTCGCACTGCCGGCATTCCGGGGTGTAGAGCGGGATCACATGGTCGCCCTTTTTGACGCTCGTCACACCAGGCCCGACATCGACCACGACACCCGCCCCCTCGTGGCCGAGGATCGCCGGGAACAGCCCCTCGGGGTCGGCGCCAGACAGCGTGAACGCGTCGGTGTGGCAAATCCCGCTCGCCTTGATCTCGACCAGCACCTCGCCCGCCTTGGGGCCGTCGAGCTCGACCGTCTCGATCGCCAGCGTCCCGCCGGCCTGGTGCGCCACCGCAGCGCGAGTTTCCACGAGCTCCTCCCTTGATTCGGCCGCCGAGCTACCCCGGCTGGGGCAGCCCGCCGGCCCAGCACAAGATCCCGCGGCAAGCCGGCATTTGCATCCCTCCGCCTATTCTGGTTGAACAGGCGCTGCATCCGGCGTCCGGGGCGGGATCGTCGCACCAGCCGCCGGCATCGACAAGGCTCTTGCCGGGTCGGGTTCGCGCCCCGGCCAATCGACCGGAGCCGGCCAACGGCGGTGGGGAGGGAAATGCGCTTCGCGTCTATATCGGGGATCCTCGCCTTTTTGCTGCCGGTCGCCGCCGCCGGTTTCGCGGTTGCCCGGCCCGCCGCCGCCGCCGACATCTCGGCGGGCAAGGAGACCTTCAAAAAATGCGCCCTCTGCCATACCGACGAGCCCGGAAAGAACAAGGTCGGGCCAAGCCTCTTTGGCGTCGTCGGCCGCAAGTCCGCAAGCCTCACCAACTACAACTACTCCGATGCCATGAAAAGCTTCAAGCACACCTGGACTCCCCAAACGCTCGATGTCTATCTGACTGATCCGCATGCCGAAGTCCCGGGGACCAAGATGATTTTCCCGGGAATAAAAGACAAAACCGAGCGCGAGAACTTGATTGCGTACCTGGAGACGCTGAAGTAGTCCTTGGGCCCTGGTGTGATCGGCATTTATCGCGGCCTCGCCGCCCTCCTGGGGTTTCTCGTTATCGTGATAACTGTGCCAGCGGCGCCGGCGCGCGCCGCCGGGAAGGCGGTGCAGATCGGCTGGCTGTCGCAGACGGCGAAGCGGACCCTGCCGCTCACCTATCTCGACCAGCCGCCCGACGACGAGGGCATCCAGGGCGCCCGCCTCGGCATCGCCGACAACAACACCACCGGCCAGTTCACCGGGCAGTCGTTCGAGCTTGTCGAGAGCATCGCGCCCGCGGGCGGCGATGTCGCCGCCGCTCTCCGCGAGCTCGCCGCAAAAGGCGTGCGGCTTGTCGCGACCGACCTCGACGCGCCGCAACTGCTAAGGGTCGCGGCGCTGCCCGAAGCCGCCCAGATGACAATCCTCAACACCGCGGCACCCGACGACCGGCTGCGGCAGGCGGACTGCCGCGCCAACATCCTGCATCTGTTGCCGAGCCGTGCCATGCTCGCCGACGCGCTCGTGCAGTATCTCGTCGTCAAGCGCTGGGCCAACCTTCTGCTCGTCGTCGGCCACAGCGAGGGCGACAAGGAGTTCGCCGCCGACATCACGCACGCGGCATTGAAGTTCCAGGCGCACATTGTCGAAGAGAAACCCTGGACTTTTATCCCGGGCGCGCGGCGCACCGACACCGGGCATTTCGCGATCCAGGCCGAAGTCGCGCGTTTCACGCAGGGCATCAGCTACGATGTCCTGGTGGTCGCCGACGAGGAGGACGAGTTTGGCGACGACCTGTCCTACCGCACCTTCGACCCGCGGCCGGTCGCGGGCACGCAAGGGCTGGTGCCGAGCGCCTGGGCGCGGCCGTTCGAGCAATGGGGCGCCACCCAGCTGCAGGATCGGTTCTTGCGCCAGGCCAAACGCTGGATGACCGACCGCGATTTTGCCGCCTGGATGGCGGTGCGCGCGGTTGGGGAGGCGGCAACCCGGACCCAGTCGACCGACCCCGCCGCGATCTCCGCCTTTATGCGCGGCGACCGCTTCGAGCTCGCCGCCTACAAGGGCGCGCGGCTGACGTTCCGCTCGTGGGACGGGCAACTACGCCAGCCGGTGCTGCTCGCCGACGACCGCTCGCTCGTCTCGGTGTCGCCGCAACCCGGGTTTTTGCACCAGTTCTCCGAGCTCGACACGCTCGGGATCGACCAGCCCGAGACAAAATGCCGAATGCACTGACGTCTCGCGTCGCGGCAGCGGTGATGGCGGCGCTCGTCTGCGCGGCGCGGGTCGCGGCGGCCGACACGATCTATGTCTCGAACGAAAAAGACGACACGGTCACGGTCGTCGACGGCAATACCCTCGAACCGGTCAAGACGATCCCGGTCGGCCAGCGCCCGCGCGGCATCCTTTTGTCGAAAGACGCGAAATCGCTGTACATTTGCGCCAGCGACAGCGACCACATCGAGGTGCTCGACCTCGACTCGGGCAAGGTCGTCCGCACCCTACCGAGCGGCACCGACCCCGAATACTTCGCGCTCGACCCCGCCGGCAAGCTGCTTTACGTCGCCAACGAGGACGACAACCTCGTCACGATCGTCGACATTGCGCAGGGTGCGGTCCTGACCGAGATCCCGGTCGGCGTCGAGCCCGAAGGGATGGGCATCAGCCCCGACGGGAAGTATCTCGTCAACACGTCGGAAACGACCAACATGGCGCATGTCATCGACACGGCGGCGCGCAAGGTGGTTGCCAACATCCTCGTCGACAGCCGCCCGCGCCGCGCCGTGTGGACCGCGGACGGCGCGCAGTTCTGGGTGTCGGCCGAGGTCGGCGGCACGGTCAGCGTCATCGACGCCGCGACGCGCCGGATCGTCAAAAAGATCAGCTTTGCCGTCCCGGGCGTGCCGACCGAAGCGATCCAGCCGGTCGGCATCGCGATCACCAAGGACCGCAAGAGCGCCTTTGTCGCGCTCGGCCCGGCCAACCGCGTCGCGGTCGTCGACGCACAAAGCTACGAGGTGCTCAAATACCTCTTGGTCGGCCAGCGGGTGTGGAGCCTCGCCTTCAATCCCGACGATAGCCGGCTCTACACGACAAACGGGGTCAGCAACGACATTTCGGTCATCGACGTGGCCGCGCAAAAGGTGATTAAATCGGTGCCCGTCGGCCAGTCGCCCTGGGGCGTCGTGTCGCGGCCGTGAGGGTGTCGTGAGCGTTCCCGCGTTTGCCGTCGAGGGGCTCGGTCACCGCTTTGGGCGGCGCCGGGTGTTGAACGGTGTCTCGTTTTCGATCAACCCCGGCGAGTTCACCGTGCTGCTCGGCCTCAACGGCGCCGGGAAGACAACCCTGTTCTCGCTCGCCACCCGGCTCTACGCCCAGGGCGAGGGCGAGATCCGCATCTTTGGCATGGACATCCGCGAGCGCGCGCTCGAGTGCCTGCGGTTGATGGGGGTCGTGTTTCAGCAGCCCACACTCGACCTCGACCTGACGCTCGAGCAGAACCTTTACTACCACTGCGCGCTGCACGGGCTGTCGCGCCGGGAGGCGGCCGGGCGGATCGCCGCTGAGGTCGAGCGCGTCGGGCTCGCCGAGCGACGCCGCGAGCGGGTTCGCCTGCTGAGCGGCGGTCAGCGGCGGCGCGTCGAGATAGCCCGCGCGCTGCTGCATCGCCCGCGCCTCTTGCTGCTCGACGAGCCGACCGTCGGGCTCGACATCGCCAGCCGGCAATTCCTGCTCGACCATGTCCGCCACCTGTGCCGGGAAGAGGGGCTGGCGGCGTTGTGGGCCACCCATCTGATCGACGAGGCCGGCGACGGCGCGCGGGTGATCATCCTGCACAAGGGCGAGGTGCGAGCCGACGGCGGCGCCGCCCAGCTGCTCGGTGAAACCCGCACTCCATCGCTGCGCGCCGCGTTCGAGAGCTTGGTGCGGGAGCCGGTGGCGGCATGAGGCCGATCCATTACCTGCGCTGCCTCGTCGGCGTCTCGATCCGCGAATGGCTGCGCTTTTTGAACCAGCGCGGCCGCTTCTTCTCGGCATTGGTGCGGCCGCTGGTGTGGCTCGCGATCTTTGCCACCGGGTTTCAGTTCGTGCTCGGCGTGTCGATCATCCCGCCATACGACACCTATATCCCCTATTCGATCTACATCGCCCCCGGGCTGATCGCGATGATCCTGATGTTCAACGGCATGCTGAGCTCGCTGTCGATGGTCTACGACCGCGAGATGGGCAGCATGCGGGTGCTGATGGTGAGCCCGTTGCCGCGCTGGTTCCTGCTGACCGCGAAACTCTTCGCCGGGGTGATCGTCTCGGTGCTGCAGGCCTACGCGTTTCTGGCGATCGCGTTGATCTGGGACATCGAGCCGCCGTGGTACGGCTATATCGCGGTGTTGCCGGCCTTGGTGCTTGCCGGGCTGATGCTGGGGGCGCTCGGCCTGTTGCTGTCCTCGGCGATTCGCCAGCTCGAGAATTTCGCGAGCGTCATGAATTTCGTGATCTTCCCGATGTTTTTCGCGTCCTCGGCGCTCTACCCGTTGTGGCACGTCAAGGAGTCGAGCCTGGTGCTGTACCACATCTGCGAGCTGAACCCGTTCACCCATGCGGTTGAGCTGGTCCGTTTTGCGCTCTACGGGCAGCTCGAACCGGTCTCGGCCGCGGTGCTGGTCATCTCGACGGTCGTTTTCCTGGCGCTCGCGGTCTACGGGTACGACCCGGCGAAGGGGCTGATGGCCCGCCGCGCCGCCGAATGAGGCTTGTGCGGTAGCTCCCGTCCGCCCGACGGTCCGTCGCCGCTCGTCACCCGCGCCGGACCCCCGACGGGGTTCCAGCCGGTTCGATCCACGGCCATTCCGGGCGCATTCAAAGGATCCGCCGAACCAAACCCGTGCCGAGTCGGCGAGAGCCGAGCGGAGGCTAAATGCGGATCAGATGCAATCGCAGGTCGTTTCTGCTTTAATGCGCGCCGGGGAGGGGGCGATCCGACGGGCGATAGCCGAGCTGAAGAGGATGTTGCCAGCGGCAGCGGCGGCGCTGGTCGTGTTGGTTGGCACGGCGGCGGCGCAGCAAATGCCGGCGGGCACGCCTGCCCAGACCGGCTTGTCGATATCCTTGCCGACCGTGGAAGTGGTTGCCGCCACGCCGCTGCTCGGCTCGGGGGTCGACCCGAGCAAAGTGCCGGCCCAGACCCAGGTGCTGAATGCACAGGATATCAGCCGTAACGGCAATCCCGACGCGCTGCGCGCGCTGAACGAACAGGTTCCCGGCGTCACGCTCGACGCGGCGGCCGGCAACCCATTCCAGCCGAGCCTGTTCTACCACGGCTTTCAGGCCTCGCCGCTGCAAGGCAACCCGCAGGGCCTCGCGGTTTACGTCAACGGCGCGCGCTTCAACCAGCCGTTCGGCGACACCGTCAACTGGGACCTGATCCCGAGCATCGCCATCGACCGAATGGACCTCGTCGGGTCGAACCCGGTTTTCGGCCTCAACGCATTGGGCGGCGCGCTCGCGGTCCAGATGAAAAACGGCTTCGGCTATCACGGCACCGAGGTCGACGCGCTCGGCGGCTCGTTCGACAATTACCAGGCCGAGCTGCAGTCCGGGGTCCAAGTCGGCAACGTCGCCGCCTATGTCGCGGCCTCCGGGTTGCACGAGGGCGGCTGGCGCGACCTACAATCCTCCGACCTCGCCAATTTCTATGGCGATGTCGGCTGGCGCGGCGAGAAGGGCGAGCTCCACGTCAACGTCACGAAGGCCGATACCCGGCTCAACGGCCCGGGCACCTCGCCGGTCGAGCTGCTGGCGGCCGATCCCGCCGCGCAATTCACCGCCCCGAACCTGATCACCAACAACTACACCCAGGTAAATCTCAACGCCAATTACGAGGTCTCGGACAATACCTCGCTGCAAGGCGTGCTGTACTACAGCTATTTGCTGCAGAAGGTCGCCAACGGCAATGTGCCGGACGTGGCCCCGTGCGACGACGGCTCCGGGCTTTTGTGCGAGAGCCCGGGCGTCTACGCCACCGCCCGCGACGGCAACCCGATCCCGGATTTTCTGAACGGCGGCCCCTATTCCGACCTCGACCAGCAGTCGACCAGCACCAACGGGTATGGCGCGACGCTGCAGGCGACCAACCGCCGGTCGCTGTTCGGCCACCCGAACCAGCTCATCGCCGGCCTCAGCTTTGACGGCGGGCAGAGCCTGTTCGGGGCCAGCACCGAAATCGGTGGCTTGTCGCTCGACAACCGAGTGTTCTTCGGCCCTGGCGTGACGGTCGACCAGGCGGACGGGTCGATCGCGCCGGTGCGGGTCGCGGTGTCGAACGCGTATTACGGCGGCTTCTTTACCGACACCTTCGACATCACCCCGGCGCTGTCGGCCAACCTCGCGGGCCGGTACAATTTTGCGCAGATCGACCTCAGCGACCAGCTCGGCGCGGCGCTCAGCGGCGATCACAGCTTTGGCCATTTCAACCCCTCGGCCGGCCTGACCTGGAAATTTGTACCCGAAGCCAGCGCCTATGCGAGCTATGCCGTGTCAAACCGGGCGCCGACCCCGGCCGAGCTGACCTGCGCCAGCGCCGCGAGCCCGTGCAGCCTCGCCAATTTCTTTGTCGGCGACCCGAATTTGCAGCAGGTCGTTGGGCACACGGTCGAAGCTGGGTTGCGCGGCCGGCTTCATCCCCTCGCGGACGCGACGTTGACGACCGACCTCGCCTATTTCCACACGACGCTCGACAACGACATCCTGTTCGTCAACAGCCCGATCGAGGGCCGCGCCTTCTTCGAGAATGTCGGCTCGACCCTGCGCCAAGGCGTCGATCTGAATATTCAGCTGAAGACCGGTCGGCTGCTCGCCTGGCTCGCCTATTCCTATACCGACGCGGCGTTTCAGACGGGGTTTACCGAGTCGAGCGAAAACAACCCCGCCGCCGACGCCAACGGCAATATCCAGATCCAACCCGGCGACCGCCTGCCGGGGATCCCGCCCAGCCTGTTGAAGCTCGGCGTCAACTACAAGCTGACCGACGCATGGACGGTCGGCGGCACCGGGATCTATGCCAGCGGTCAGTTTCTGTTCGGCGACGAGGCCAACCTGACGGCGCCGACCCCGCCCTATTTCGTGCTGAACCTGCATTCGAGCTATCAGGTCACAAAGGCGTTGCAGGTCTTTGCGGTCCTCGAAAACGCCTTCAACGCGACCTATTACACCTACGGCACGTTTTCGCCGACCGCCTCGGTCCCGATCGTGCAGGCGCCGGGTGCCGCCAACCCGCGCAGCTACAGCCCGGCCGCACCGATCGCGGTCACCGTCGGCCTGCGCGCCACCTTTTAAGCCGCTGGCTTTGAGCTGGACATGTCAGCCGGGGGTGCGGGTGGGGGCGTTGGCGAAGGCTTCGGCCATCGCCTTGAAGGCGGGTTTGGGATTGAGGTCGGCGTCGAACGGCAACGGTCGCGACGGCAGCCCGTCCTTGCGCCATTTCGCCTCGTTGGTCTCATGGCGCACGATCCAGCTGTGCCGGTCCGACAAACCCCAGGTCACGACCATCTTGACCGCCGGCTCGTCGAGTGCCGCGTCGAGAAAGCGGCGATAGGTATCGGCCACCAGCCCGTCGCGCACCGCGATTTCGGCGGGCGCCTTTTCGTCAGTCACGTCGAGCTCGGTAATCTGGATCGTCAGCCCGAGCGCCGCGATATCGGCAAAAAACCGGCGCAGGCGCTCTACCGAGAAGGGCGGGCCGCCGACCGCGGTCAAATGCGCCTGGATGCCGACCGCGTCGACCGGCGTCCCAGCCTTTCGCATTCGCTCCAACAGGTCGAGCAGCACGACGCGGCGGGTCTCGTGCTCGGGGGTGTCGAGCTCGACATCGTATTCGTTGACGACAAGGCGCGCCTTGGGGTCGGTCTCGCGCGCCAGGCGATAGGCGAGGTCGAGGTATTCCGGCCCGAGCGCTTCGAGAAACACCGCCTTGCGCAGCCCGTCGGGGCGCCCGTCCTTGGGTTCGATCGGCTCGTTGACCACGTCCCAGCTGTGCACGATCCCGCGATAGCGCCTGACCAAGCTCGTAATTCGGTCGGCCACCGCGCGCTCCTTCGCCGCGCGGTTCGGCAGCGTGAAAAACCAGGACGGCGTGCGAAAATACCACAACCCGTTATGGCCGCGCAGCACCATGCCGCTTTCCCCGGCGAACCCTGCGATCGTGTCGGCCCGGCTGTAATCGTCGTCGCCCGGCGCCCCGCGGTTGATGTCCTGCCACTTCATGTCGTTTTCGGGCACGGCAAGACCAGCCTGCCGTTCGACCAGCCCAATGAAGGCGGGATCGCGGGCGATCTGCCGAGCCGAGATCGTCGTGCCGTAGATCAGCCCTTTCGCCGCCGCCAACCGCCTCAGCGTCTGGTCTTCGGCAGCCTCGGCCGGTGGGCCGAGCGATGCCGCGGCGGCGGCCGCCAAAGCCCCTAAACCGCTGCCCAGCACAGCTCGGCGGCGCACCCCGTTGCCGCTCACGGCGATGGCGCCTTGCCGACCGGCGCGGCCGCCGGCACCGCGCCGGGGGCCTCCGCCAGGTGCTCGAGGTTGGCACGCGCCGCCATGTCGGCCGCACTCCCCGGCGCCAGCCGGCCAACCTCCTCCCAGTCGCGGCGCGCCCCGTCGCGGTCGCCTTCGAGCCGACGGATGTTGCCGCGCTCCAGCAATGCCGCCACCGAATGCGGGGCGGCGGCGAGCGCCCGGTCGATGTCGGCGCGGGCCGGGTCGAGCCGGTCGAGCGCACGATAGGCCGAGGCGCGGTAGACCAGTGCTTCGACCTGGTTCGGGTCCTTTTGCAACACGTGGTCGAGATCGCCGACGGCGCGGTCGAAATACCCGGCGGCGGCCGCCGCCTCGGCGCGATCGATCAGCAATTCCGCGTCGCCAGGCGCCAGCGCCACGGCCTCGCCGGCCGCCGCATAGGCGCGCACCGGGGCGCCGGCGAGCAGCCACGCTTGACCGGCCTGGTCGAATACCCCGGCGCGCAATGTCGCCGGCGCCGTCACCATCGCCTGCGCCAGGCTCTGCAGCCGGGTGGCGCCCTCCTTGTATTTGCCGAGCGCGATCAACGCCACCGCGCCGCACTGGTCGGCCGGATGCGCCCCGCCTTTGCGGCCCCAGGATTGGGCCAGCGCCTGGGCGGCGTGCGGATCCTCGCGGGCGAGTTTCATGCAGTGCGCGTAGGTCTCGGCGTCGGCCTCGGCCGACGGCGGCGGCACCGGCTCGACGCCGCTCGGCGACACCGGCAGCGGCTCAATCGCCGTCCCCGGGTCGGCGGCCGCCGCCGGTGCGATGGACACCGCCAACATCGAGGCGAGCAAAAGCCACAGTGCGCCTCTCACGGCGCGGCGCTGATTTGACGGCATTCCCCCTCGACGCTAGCAATCCGCGTCTCCCATACCATGCCCCGCGGTTGCTGTGGAATTGGGCAACAGTTACGATCGACGGCGCCCTCTTCGCTGTTTTGGATCGCAGAGTGTCTTGACCCTCAGTTTCGGCCGCCTGCTTCCGGGCGGCGTCGGCAACGCCACCCTCGCCCTCGCCCACCGCAACTACCGCATTTATGCCGGCGGCAATGCCGTGTCGCTGGTCGGCATCTGGATGCAGCGGGTCTCGGTCGGCTGGCTCGCCTGGACCCTGACCCATTCGGGGACCTGGCTTGGCGTCATGTCGATGGCCGAGTTTTTCCCGGTCGTGTTTCTGAGCCCGCTTGCTGGCGCCCTCGCCGACCGCCGTGACCGGGTCGGCATCATCCGCGTGACGCAGATCGCCGGCAGCACCGAGGCGGTCCTGCTGGCGGTGCTCGTCTACACCGGTGCCATCTCGATCTGGCTGCTGTTCGCGCTGACCTTTCTCTTGGGCGTGTTCAACGCGGTGGCGCAGCCTTCGCGGCTGGCGCTGATCCCGACATTGGTCGACCGGCCGTCGCTCGCCTCGGCGCTGGCGATCAACGCGATCATCTTCAATTCGGCGCGGTTTGTCGGGCCCGCGGTCGCGGGCATCGTGATCGCCAGGCTCAGCGTCGGCGCCGCCTTTGCCGTCAACGCCGGGACCTACCTCGTCTTTCTCGTCGCGATGGCGAACCTGCGCGGGCTGCCGGCGTTGCCGGCGGCCGCGGCGCAGAGCGTGCTGCGCGCGTCGGCCGAGGCCTATTCCTACGCCAGCCGCCACCCCGGCATCGCGCCGATGCTGCTGCTGTTTACCGTGACGACCATCGGCACGCGCGGCTTTGTCGAGCTGTTTCCCGGTTTTGCCGACCGCGTTTTCGGGCGCGGCCCCGAGGGGCTGTCGATGCTGACCTCGACAGTCGGGCTCGGGGCCATTTGCGGCGGCGCCTGGCTCTTGCTGCGGCCCGGCATCGCCGGTCTGACCGGGGTCGTGCTCGGCAACACGCTGGTGATCTCGCTGGCGATCCTCGGGTTCACCGCGACCAGCCGTTTCTATGTCGCGCTGCCCTGCGTCTTTCTTGCCGGCGGTGCGATGACGATCACCGGGATCGGCGCCCAGACTTTGATCCAGGCGGCGGTAGAGGTCGGCATGCGCGGGCGCATCATGGCGCTCTACGGCATGATCTTTCGCGCCGGGCCGGCGTTGGGCGCGGTGCTGATGGGCTCGCTCAGCGAGCGCTTTGGGCTGCGCTTGCCGCTCGCGGTCGGCGCCGTCGTTTCGTGCGGCTTCTGGGCCTTTACCTGGGCGCGGCAAAAACGTATTGCCGAAACCCTAGAGAGCGAGCCGGCGGCCGCCCTTGCCGGCGCGGCGTCGGAAGCGCGGGTGTCGTGACCAGCCGGCCGGATCAACCGCGTCTCTTCTGCTTCGGGCTCGGCTACAGCGCGCTGGCACTCGCCCGGCTGCTGACCGCCGAGGGCTGGAGCGTCGCCGGCACCGCCCGCAGCGCCGAGCGCGCCACCGAGCTGCGCGCGCTCGGCTTTGTCGCGGAGGTGTTCGATCGCGACCACCCGCTGCCGCCGGGTGCGATGAGCGGCGCGACGCATGTCCTGGTCTCGGTCCCGCCGGACGCGGCGGGCGACCCGGCGCTGGCGTGTCACGCCGACGACATCGCGGCGCTGCCGGGCCTCCGCTGGCTCGGCTATCTGTCGACGACCGGGGTTTACGGCGATCGCGGCGGCGGCTGGGTCGACGAGAGCTCGGCGCTGCTGCCGAGCGGCGAGCGCGGCCGCCGCCGGGTCGCGTCGGAACAAGGGTGGCTCGACTTGTGGCGGCGCCGCGGCGTCCCGGTCCACGTCTTTCGGCTGGCGGCGATCTACGGCCCCGGCCGCAGCCCGTTCGCCGCATTGCGGGCGGGCACCGCCAAGCGCATCGCCGAGCCGGGCCAGGTGTTCTCGCGCATTCATGTCGCCGATCTGGCGCACGTGCTGAGCGCCTCGATCGCGCGGCCGCGCCCCGGCGCCGTCTACAACGTCTGCGACGACGAGCCGGCGGCGCCCGAGGCGGTCGTCGCCTTCGCGGCGGGATTGCTCGGCCTCGCACCGCCGCCGATCGTCGCACTTGACGCAGCCGAGCTGTCGCCGATGGCGCGGAGCTTTTATGACGACAACAAACGGGTGCGCAACGGCTTGATAAAAAACGACCTCGGGGTCGAGCTGCGGTTCCCCGACTACCGCGCCGGGCTTGCGGCGATCCTCGCCGCCGAGGCGCCTTGAGGCTTGCCGCGCCGGCGGGGCTCCGGCATGGTCGGGGCCAACCGCAGTACGCCGACGATCAATTTGGGTTGGGAGGAAAGGTCATGACGACGCACAACGTGCTGATGATGGGCGCGTCCTACGGGTCGCTGCTCGCGACCAAGCTGTTGTTTGGCGGCCACAACATCATGCTGGTCTGCCTGCCGGCCGAGGTCGAGGCGTTCAACAGCGAGGGTGCGCGCGTGCGCATGCCGATCCGCGGCCGCAAGGAGCCTGTCGAGCTCGATTCACGCAAGCTGCCGGGCAGCCTGCGCGCCGCCGGCCCGGGTGCGGTGAACCCGGCGGATTACGATCTTGTCGTGCTGGCGATGCAGGAGCCGCAATACCGCTCGCCGGGGGTGCGCGAATTGCTCGACGCCGTCGCGAGGGCGAAGGTGCCGTGCATGTCGATCATGAACATGCCGCCGCTGCCTTACCTCAAGCGCATCCCAGGGCTCGCCACCGACCCGCTGCGCTCGTGCTACACCGACGCCTCGGTGTGGAACAATTTCGAGCCCGGTCTTCTAACCCTGTGCAGCCCCGACCCGCAGGCGATTAGGCCGCCGGGCGAAAAGATCAACGTGCTGCAGGTGACCCTGCCGACCAATTTCAAGGCCGCGCGCTTTGATGCCGACGCGCCGACGGCGATTTTGAGGCAGATGCAAAAGGAGGTCGAGGCGGTGCGCTACGACCCCGGCGACGGACCGATCGACCTGCCGGTCAAGCTCAAGGTGCACGACTCGGTCTTTGTCCCGCTTGCCAAATGGGCGATGCTGCTGACCGGCAATTACCGCTGTGTCACCAAGGACGCGGCGATCGACATCAAGGACGCGGTGCACCGCGACGTGGCGGCGTCGCGCTCGGTCTACGACTGGGTCTGCGAGGTGTGCCGCAAGATGGGCGCCGCACCCGACGACCTCGTCCCGTTCGAGAAATACGCCGCGGCGGCGAACGACCTGGTGCGGCCATCCTCGGCGGCGCGCGCGCTCTTTAACGGCGCGCCCAACATCGAGCGCACCGACCGGCTGGTGCAGGCAATCGGCGCGCAGTTCGGCATGCGTCACCCGATCGTCGACCAGACCGTCGCCGAGGTCGACGCGCGCCTGGCGATCAACCGCAAAGCCGCCGCCTGACGGTTTTTCTGGGGCCGCCGTTCTGGGTGGCCCCAATCGCGCTGCGCCATAACGGACGGCCGTCCGGCTGATCCGCGGCACGCCCCGAGACCGCACGCTTCGTGCATTCCTGCGCCGCGACAGCGGCAGGCGAGTTCGGAACCTCGAAATTGTCGCCCGTGTTTGGGTGACAGTGCGAGCGCGGCCGCCTCGGTGGGCTTGCCTCGCGGTATTTGGAGGAACTGATGGACAAGAAGATCGCCGGGCTGCTCGGCGCGGTTGCCGGACTGGCGACGATGAATGCCGCGCAAGCAGCGACAAACCCGGCTCCGGCCGGCGCCGAGGGGCTGCAAGCATCCTCTTACGCGGACCTGCTGGCGCCCGTCGCGAATGCCGCCGAGCTGTTGAAGGCCGATGATGCGGCGCGCGCGCAACGGCCGCTGCCGCAGGCTGGCGGCGACGTCGAGCTTGCCCAAGTCTACGCCCCCTACCCGCATCCCTATTACCATCATCATCACCACCACCATCACTACCGGCATGTTCGGCGTTACCATCATCATCATCATCACCACCATCACGCCGCCATTGTCGGCGTTCCGGGGGTGGGCGGCGTCGTGATCGGCGGCCGCTGACGCAGCACGACGGGCCGCTAGCCGATCGCGGCCGCGGCCCCAAACCGGTGGCGCCGCGCCCGAGCGCTCGATAGATTGCGCCGACCATAACCGAGGAGGGGACGAAAAATGGCGATCGGCGCAGAACTGGTGGCCGGCGCGCTTGCCGGCATTGCCTTTGTCGGCTGCAACCTGGCGCGCGCGCGGCCGGCGCATGCCGCGCAAGGGGGCGCGCAGCCCGGGCGGCGGCGCGAGGTCGTCGTCAGCGGCAAGCGGGTCAAGACCGTCGATGTCCACGCGCATACCATCGTCCCCGAGGCCGCGGCGGTGATCAACCACCCGCTGGAGGCGCCGGGGCTCCTCTGGTCGAACGTCTCCGACCGCATCGCCGAGATGGACGCCGAGGGCGTCGATGTCGAGGCGCTCAGCATCAACCCCTACTGGTATCGCGCCGAGCGCGACGCCGCCGCCGAATTGATCAAGATCCAGAACGACAAGCTCGCCGAGTTCTGCGCCGCCACCCCCGACCGCTTCGTCGCCTTTGCGACGGTGGCGTTGCAGCACCCGCAGCTCGCCGTCGAGCAGCTCGAACATGCGGTCAAGACCCTGGGTCTGCGCGGCCTGTCGGTCGGCGGCAGCGTCGCCGGCCAGGAGCTCGCCGACCCCAAATTCCACCCGGTCTGGGCCAAGGCCGAAGAACTCGGCATCCTGATCTTTATGCACCCGCTCGGGACGAGGGAATTGGAGCCGAGCGGCCGGCTCGGCGGCAGCGGCCTCCTCACCAACACGATCGGCAACCCGCTCGAAACCACGATCGCATTGTCGCATTTGATCTTCGAGGGCACCCTGGACCGCTTCCCGGGGCTCAAGATTTGCGCGGCGCATGGCGGCGGCTTTCTGCCGTCTTACGCCAACCGCTCGGACGCTGTGATCACAACTTTTCCGAACCGGGTCGGGCCTCTCCCAAAGAAAAAGCCGACCCAATACCTAAAGGACGGCCAGCTCTACTTCGATTCGATCATGTTCACCGGCGAGGCGATGCGTCACCTGATCGCCGAAAGCGGCGTCGGCCAGGTCGTGCTCGGCACCGACTACCCGTTCCCGTGGAACAAGGTGCCGGTCGACCACATCCTGTCGACGCCTGGCCTCAGCGACGACGACAAGATCGCGATCCTGGGCGGCACCGCCGCCAAGCTCCTCGGCATCAACTAAAGGGGGGCGTGGAGCTCGATCCCCAGCGTCTCGAAATCGGCGAGGTTGCGGGTCGCGAGCAAGAGGTCGCACGTTGGGCAGATGGCGGCGATCATGGCGTCCATCGCGCCGAGACCGCGGCCGGCCTGCCTCGCCCGCGCAAGAGACGGGCACAGGCGTCGGCCACTTCCGTCCACCGGGACGGTGCGACCCTCAAAGCGCAAGGGCAGCTCCTCGCGGAGTCACCGGTCCAGTGGAGCACGACGGCGCCCTGACGCCAGCCGCTCGATCCCGACGCGGATTTCGGCAAGGCTGATGACGCTGAGAAAGACGCGATCCTCATCCACCTCTTCGAGCCAGCGCACCACGCCGGCGTCAGGCTGCGGCTTGACCCATTCGGAAATGACCTTTGTGTCGATCAGCCAGCCTCGGCTCACAAGTCGATCTCGCGCGTTCCGGCTTGCGTGCGCTCGATCTCGATGCCGGCGCCGCGGAGCGGGGACGTGGCGAAGAATTCCGCGAGGCTTCCCTTGCGCCCGGTCTTGCGGACCCACTCCTCGGACGAGACCACGACCACGGCCGGGCGGCCATTACGGGTAATCGCCTGCGGCCCATGCCTGAGCGCCCGGTCGATCACCTCGCTCAAGCGGGCCTTGGCTTCTGCGACCGACCACACCGCGTTCTCAGACATCTTTGTCTCCCGATCGAGGCTCGCGGTAGCGCAGCGCCTCGACCAGCAAGGCGAAGGCCGCCGAGGGCTGACGACGGCTCGGGTAATAGAGGTGATTGCCGGAACATGGCGGGCACCAATCCTCTAGCACTTGCTTGAGCCGGCCCTCCGCGAGATGAGATCGCGCCACGTCCTCCGGCACATAGGCGAGGCCGAACCCGGCGAGCGCCGCGTTGAGCATCTGGAAGGTGCCGTTGAAGACGAGCTGGCCTTCGACATGCACCTTCAGCTTGCGGCCGTCTTTCGCGAATTCCCAGGGATACAACCCACCATGGGTGGGCAAGCGCAGATTGACGCAGTTGTGAGCGAGCAGGTCTTGTGGCCTCTTCGGTTCCGGCCGCGCCTCGAAATACGACGGCGCCGCGACGACGGCAAAGCGCATGTCCGGCCCGATACGCACAGCGATCATGTCCTTTGCCACTTGTTCGCCATTTCGCACGCCGGCGTCAAAGCGTCCGGCGACGATGTCGGTCAGGCCGTAGTCGATGACGATCTCGAGTTTTATGTCGGGATACTCCCGCAGGAACGTCGTGAGTTTCGGCCACAGGATCGTTTCGGCCGCATAGTCGGTGGCCGTGATCCGAATGGTGCCGGCGGGTTTCTCGCGGAGTTCGCCCAACGCCTCGAGCTCGGCCTCGATCTCCGCGAACCGTGGGCCGATGTTATGAAGCAGGCGTTCGCCCGCTTCCGTTGGGGAGACGCTGCGCGTGGTGCGCGTCAACAGCCGCAGCCGGAGCCGTTCCTCGAGCTCGCGGATGGTGTGGCTGAGCGCCGACTGGGACACGCCGAGCTTTGCCGCGGCCCGCGTGAAGCTGCGCTCCTCCCCGACGGCGAGGAAGGCCAGCAGGTCATCCAAATCTCCGCGCTGCATTTATGGCGGCTGCTCATAAGTCTATTCGGATTATAAGGCCTAAACGCGACGGACGCGCACGCTAAATCATAACGAGGCGACGGCCGGCGCAGTGCGGCGGGCCCGCCGCGGGCGGAGGTGAGCCGATGGTGAAATTCGATGCCGACACCCTGCGCGAATTGCGCGACGTTCAGGAGGTGAAAATCCGCACCGAGAAGCATCCCGAGAGGGCGGTCGTGATCTGGGTGGTGGCGGCCGACGACGAGGTCTTCGTACGTTCCTGGCGCGGCGCCAAGGGGCGCTGGTACCGGGACCTCGCCGCAGGCGGCCCGGCTACGCTGGAGTTTGCCGACCGCCGGCTGGCGGTGCAGGCGGGCCCGGCGAGCGCCCCCGAAGCGGTCGCCCGCGTCAGCCGCGAGTTCCTCCGGAAATATCAGCGCAGCAGCCATGCGCCCGAGATGGTGCGCTCCGAAACCTTGCCGACCACCTTGCGGCTTGAACCGCGCTGACCCGCATCTCGCCGCCGGCCCATGACATCGAGATTGCTGCGCGACGTCATTGATTGCGAAGCGAAGCAATCTCGCGGTCGCGCACAGGGTAGTCGTGAAGAGATGGAGCAATTCGAGCGATTTGGCTGCGCTGGCTTCTCTCTCGCCATGCCGGCCCTTGGCCGGCCCGAGGACGGGCGCCGGCCGGTCCCCAATGCCGGACAGGGGCCCCCACCCCCGGTTCGGCGCAGCCTTCGTCGGGATGGTTCCTCGATCAGGTTGCGATCAAGTTGCACCCGAGCTCTGCGCGTGGATATCGCGTGATCCACTTCCGGAGCAACGATGTCATTGAGAACGTCGCTGGGGTTCTCGAAATGCTTGAGCCTGAACTCGAAAAATCGCCTCTGTCCCCACCCTCTCCCCGCAAGCGGGCGAAGTAAACGGAGGCCCTTGAGGAGCCGGCTCGACGCCCGCAAACGGGTTTTTCAGTGCGACGCGATGCCGGCGGTCGAGCCGCCGTCGACCGGGAGAGCGACCCCGGTGATAAAGCTGGCATCGTCGGACAACAGGAAGGCGATCGCCGCCGCGACCTCTTCGGGCTGGCCTTCGCGGCCGATCGGGTGAGCGGCGCGAATCCGCTTCACGTTTTCGGGGTCGTCGAACATCGGTGCCGTCATCGGGGTTCGGATCATCCCGGGCACGACGGCATTGACGCGAATGCCGAGCGGGCCGAGCTCCAACGCCATCGTCTGGGTAAGCCCGATGACTCCGTATTTCGAGGCGGCATAGGGGAGGCGGTTGGGCACGCCCCGGATCCCGGCCGCCGAGCTGAGGCTCACGATTGCCGCCGGCGTCTGCGCTTGCCTGACGGCGCGGGCGAACGCCTGGCACATGTTGAAGGTGCCTTCGAGGTTGACCGACAGGACACGCCGCCAAACCTCGGGATCGGTGTCGAGAATATTGCCGACGCCCCGGATGCCGGCGCTGTTGACCAGCCCATCGAGCTTTCCGAAGCGTCGAACCGCCCCGGACACGAACGCGGCCACCTGCTCGCGGTCCGCAACGTCGACGCCGGCGCCATACACCCTGTCGCTGCTGGCGAATTCGGACATGACCTTGTCGACCGCTTCTTTCCGTACGTCCGCGGCCGCGATCGAAGCGCCTTCCGCGAACAGCCGCCGCACGCACGCGGCGCCGATGCCGCTGCCAGCGCCGGTCACCAGGACAGCCTTGCCTTCAAAGCGGTTCATTCCAACACTCCTCGCGCGGGTTGCTTGGGATAAGCCCTATTTGGAGCGGGCAACGAGCCGGATTAGCCCCCAAAGCCGGCATGGACTTATGACCCGCAGCCATAAATGCTTGCGCGAGACCTGTATGCGCCAGACGCCTCGCCACAGTGGGTCCCCCGTCTACGCGGCGTTGCGAATCGCCGGTCCGGCGGGCCATCGGTATAATGGGGCGTTGCAGGCCTAGAAGACCCGGCTTGGGCAAGGGTGTTGCGCGAATGTGCGGTCGGCCCGATGCGATAGTGTGGTCCGCCAAAAGGCGCGGGCGCCGAGAGGACGGAGGGAGGAAGACATGAAGGCGGATTACGTGATTGTCGGCGCGGGCTCGGCCGGGTGCGTCTTGGCCAACCGGCTCAGCGAGGATCCCGGTACCCGTGTCGTGCTGATCGAGGCCGGCGGGCGCGACCGCAACCCGCTGATCCATATCCCCGCCGGGTACATGAAGCTGCTCGACCATCCGACGATCACCTGGGGCTTCACCGCCGAGCCCGATCCCGGCACCAACGGCCGCGCGATCCCCTATCCCCGCGGCCGGGTATTGGGCGGGTCGAGCTCGATCAACGGGATGATCTACGTCCGCGGCCAGCCCGAGGATTTCGACCATTGGGGCCAGCTCGGCAACCGCGGCTGGTCGTGGGACGACGTGCTGCCCTATTTCAAAAAGGCCGAGAGCTGGGAGCGCGGGCAGGACGAGTTTCACGGCCATGGCGGGCCGCTGCTCACCTCCAACGCCGCCGACAAGCCGCTGTTGTGCCAGACCATGATCGAAGCCGGACAAGAGATCGGCCTCGCCTATCACGAGGACGTGAACCATCTGCCGCCTGGCGCCGGTGACAATATCGGCTGGGTGCAGCAGACGCGGCGCGGCCGGCGGCGGCAGAGTGCCGCGCGCACCTATCTGCGCCCGGCCTTGAAGCGCCCCAACCTGCGGGTCGTCACCGGGGCGCAGGTCCGCCGCGTGCTGTTCGACGGGACGCGGGCGGTCGGCGTCGAATTCACCCGCGCCGGGGCCGGCGCGGCCGCCGAGCGGGCCGAGGCGGCGTGCGAGGTCATTCTGGCGGCGGGGGCGATCGGCTCACCGCACATCCTGCAATTGTCGGGCGTCGGCGACCCGGACCATCTGGGCCGCGTCGGCATCCCGGTCACCCACGCGCTGCCGGGGGTCGGGAGGAACTTCCAGGATCACTACATCGCGCGCGTCGCCTGCGCCGTCGCCGGCGCCCGGACGCTCAACGAAAAGGCGCGCGGGCTGCCCTTTGCGGGCGAGGTGCTGCGCTACCTGTTCGCCGGCACCGGCATGCTGACCTACGCCTCGTCGCTGGTGTGCGCGTCGGTCAAGGTGTTGGAGGAATCGGCGACTCCCGACGTGCAGTGCCTGTTTTCGCCGGGCAGCTTTGCCCCGGGTCCGGTGCGCCGGCTCGATAACAAGCCGGGCATGACGGTCGGCATGTGGCAGATGCGGCCCCTTTCGCGCGGCTATGTCGAGGCGCGCTCGCCCGACCCGGCCGAGCAGCCGGCGATCAACCCGCGCTATTTCGCCGAGGACACCGACCGCCGCGCCGTCGTCGGCGGGCTGAAGCTGGTGCGCCGGCTGTTTGCAGCACCGGCCATGAAGAAGTATGTCGTCGCGGAGACCTTGCCCGGCGCCGCGGTGCAGACCGACGACGAACTCCTCGACTATGCCCGGCAATACGGCTCGACCGTGTTTCATGCCAGCTGCAGCTGCAAGATGGGCCATGACCAGCTCGCGGTCGTCGACAACCAGCTGCGTGTCCACGGGCTCGACGGGCTGCGTGTGGTCGACGCCTCGGTCATGCCGGCGGTGACCTCGACCAACACCAACGCGCCGACGATCATGATCGCCGAAAAGGGTGCCGCGATGATCCTTTCCGGCGCGCGCCAGCGGCTGGCGGCGTAATCGAGATGCGGCGGGCTGGTTGCCCGCCGCAGGGTCCGGCACGCGCCGTGCGTCATCCGAAATGCGTTCGGTGGCGGTACGCGTAACGCGGCGCCGGCGGTTTACGCGCCCGCCGACGCAATGGAGGTTCGATGCCTGAGAGAGGCCCGGCGGTATTTCTCGACTACGACCAGGCGGCGCTCGACGCCGCCTATGACCAGGCCGCCTATGCGGCCAACCGCGAGCAGCTGGTCCGGCGGCGGATCGGCGACAGCGCCGCGGCGCGCGCTCGGCTCGGGGCGCCCGAGCGCGTCGCCTACGGAGAGGCCGCGGTTGAACGGCTCGACATCTACCGCGCCGCCCGCGACCGCGCCCCGATCTTTGTTTTTATCCACGGCGGTGCGTGGCGGGGCGGCCGCGCCGAGGAATACGCGGCCGCGGGCGAGATGTTGACCGCCGCCGGCGCCTGCTACCTCGTGCCCGACTTCAGCTGGGTGCAGGATGCGGGCGGCAGCCTGATGGTGCTGGCGGACCAGGTGCGCCGCGCGGTCGCCTGGGTCTACCGCAACGCCGCCCGCTGTGGCGGCGACCCGAGCCGGCTCTATCTCTGCGGCCAGTCCTCGGGCGGGCATCTTGCGGCGGTGGTGCTGACCACCGACTGGCCGGGGGAATTCGACCTGCAGCGGACATGATCAAGGGCGGCATGTGCATCAGCGGCATGTACGAGCTGGCGCCGGTGCGACTGTCGAAGCGCAGCGCCTATGTCGCGTTCGACGACGCGACGGTCGAGGAGCTGAGCCCGTTGCGCCACCTCGACCGGTTGCGGGCGCCGGTGGTCGTCGCCTACGGCACCTGCGAGACCCCGGAATTCCAGCGTCAGAACCGCGAATTCGCGGCCGCCGTCGCCGCCGCCGGAAAGCCGGTGCGGCTGCTCGTCGGCGAGCATTACAACCATTTCGAATTGCCCGAGACGCTCGGCAATCCTTATGGCCTGCTGGGCCGGGCAGCGCTCGAACTGATGGGGCTCACCGCATGAACGCGATCGACCTGCGCTCGGACACGGTAACCCGTCCCGCGGCCGGGATGCGCCAGGCGATGGCCGCGGCCCCGGTCGGCGACGACCAGTATGGCGAGGACCCGTCGGTCAACCGGCTGCAGGAGCGGATTGCCGAGCTGCTCGGCAAGGAGGCAGCCCTCTTCGTGCCGAGCGGGACGATGGCGAACCAGATCGGCCTCAAGGTCTTGACCCGACCGGGCGACGAGGTCGTGCTCGGCCACGAGGCGCACATCGTCTGGCACGAAGCAGGCGCCGGCGCCGCCAACTCCGGTGTCCAATTCAGCCCGGTTGGCCGCGCCGGGTTGTTTACCGCAGCCGATTTGCGCGCTGCCTACAAGCCGCCGGGTCATATCGTCTTCCCGCCGACGACCCTGGTCGCTGTGGAGAACACCCACAATCGCGGCGGCGGCGTGGTGTTCCCGCAGCGCGACGCGGTTGAGCTCTGCGCCGTGGCGCACGAGCTAGGAATGGCGAGCTATCTCGACGGCGCCAGGCTGTTCAACGCCGCCGCGGCGTCGGGGCGCTCGCTTGCCGAGCTCGCGGCACCCTTCGACCTCGTCTCGGTCGCGCTGTCAAAGGGGCTGGGATGCCCGGTCGGCAGCGTCGTCGCCGGGCGGCGCGAGGACATCGCGCGCGCCCATCGCGCGCGGCGAATGTTTGGCGGCGCGATGCGGCAAGCGGGCATCCTTGCCGCGGCCGGGCTGTGGGCCCTCGACCACCATCTCGACCGGCTCGCCGAAGACCACGCCAACGCGCGGATGCTGGCGGAACGGCTGGCCGGGCTGCCCGGGGTCGAGCTCGACCTCGCGACCGTGCAGACCAACATCGTGATTTTCCACATGGCCGAGGGCGCGCCCGACGCCACGGAGATCGTGTCGCGCGCCGCGTCGGTAGGAGTCTTGGTCTCGGCGTTTGCGGCGCGCACGGTGCGCGCCGTGACCCATCTCGACGTAAGCCGCGAACAATGCCGGCGCGCCGGCGACCTGTTGGGAGCGCTGATCGAGAAGGGCCGCGGCGGCTGAAATTCGCGAGCTGCGCCACCGCTGTCGGCGGCGGGTTTCGAGTACCGTTGGGAAAGCTGGGTCAGCCTCCTAAGCGGCGGCCATCGGCGACGACGGCCGGGCGGCCGCGACATCGTCCAGCGCCGAGGCGTGGGCCGGCCGGGCATAGGCGGCTTCCAGCCGGTCCACCGCCGCTTCGACCGCGAGGCGCAGCCCCGCCTCATTGAAAAACGAGCCGGGGATCATGCAACGCGACGCGAGGACCCGGCGAAAGGCGTCGAACAACGCTGCGTCGGGCGGCGTCGCCTCGGTCCAGAAGTGGTCGAGGTCGCCCTGGTAGGTCAGCCCCGGCATGTCGTAGACCGCGTTGCCCAACGCGATCACCGGCAACCCGTTCGCCAGCGCCTGGCCGGCGACCGTGCTGTTGACCGTGACGAGGGCCTGGCTCGCGGCCAGCACCTTTGGCAAGTCGCCGCCGTCGAGCACGGTCACCCGTTCGGCGACCATGTGCTCGGCGGCCGCGTGGGCGGCCATGCCGGCCCAATCGACGAGGCCGCTGTCCATCGGGTGCAGCTTGACGACGAGGCGCGCGGCGGACGGTGCGTGACGGGCAAACGACCCGATGACGTAGTCGATCGCAAGGTGGGTCGCGCGAAACGGCGAATGCACCCGCATCTGGTAGTCGCAATCGAGCTGGAGCGGGAACAGGTAGACCGGGTCGCCGGTCAACCCCTCGATCGCCGCCTTGGCGCGGCGTTCGCAATGGCGCATCAGCGCTAGCCGCCGCAGCCATCCCGCGTACTCGATAATCTGGTGGTAGGGGCGGTGGGTCTTGTAGTGCGGGAACCACCACAACGACGCCATCGAGGAGAGATTGTACAGCACGTCCTCGAACGCCCGGCGCCGGAACGTGCCGGGAGCGGCCGGCGAGCGCTGCCATTCCGGCAGCTGCGCGGCGCGCTCCCGATACCACCCGGCGTTTTTTGGCAGCGACGAATACCCGTTCACCCCGCTTTGCTCGAAGGTGATCCAGCCGGGGCGCATGTAGCCTTCCTCGACGACGTGGATCAGCAACGAGCGCTGCTCGGCGAGCCGGATCGCGGCACGATGCAGCGGCCGGCAATCGCCAAACAGGATCAGGTCGCTGATCTTCTTGTCGCTGACCAGACGGTCGAGGAATTCCGGCCACTCGTATTCGTGGCCGCGGAAGTCGATGCTGTTCGGAAGCCGCCAGAACACCCGGTCGCCGCCGTTGAAGTTGACTCGATGGACGGCGTGGCCCCGCGCCGCCAACGCGGCCCCGAGCCGTTCGAAAAACCGCGTCGGCAGTCCCTGAAGGAACAGGAAACTGCGATCGGTTGCTTCCATCCTTCGGCGTGCGAACATCATCCCCCCGCCGGATCCG
>Ga0210390_10000576_pt1 | contig 39818 bp, 25 predicted proteins | sample IncBWH11OmetaG_FD_161050 | JGI IMG/M metagenome (GOLD analysis project Ga0210390, IMG submission 161050) | Forest soil microbial communities from Barre Woods Harvard Forest LTER site, Petersham, Massachusetts, United States - Inc-BW-H-11-O ...
GGCAACGCCGAGAGCAGCAAGACGCTCAGCTTTGGGATCACCAACACAACCAGCACCTCTATTACGGCGTCTCCGAACCCAGTGGGCTCTGGGAAGGCGGTGAAGTTCACGGCAACTGTGTCCGCGTCTTCGGGCACACCGACGGGAAGCGTCACCTTCAAAGATGGTGCGACCGTTCTGGGCACGACCGGATTGGCAGGCGGGGTGGCGAACTTCTCCACTTCGAAGCTCGCAAGCGGCAATCACTCGATCACCGCCTCGTTCGTGGGATCCACTTACTTCGTGGCCAGCGCGTCAAGTGCGTTGACAGAAGTGGTGGAAAACGGAACGACCACAGTCGTAACTTCTTCCGCGAACCCGTCGGTGTTCGGACAATCCGTTACGCTCACGGCTACCATCTCGCACGGCACGACCATACCAACGGGTACTGTGACGTTTAAGGCTGGGGCTACCGTCCTCGCCACGGTCACGGTCAGCAGTTCCGGCACGGGGACGTATACTTCCTCCGCGCTCACCGTGGGGACGCACGCGATCACCGCCGTGTACAGCGGCGATTCGAACTATGTCGGCAGCACCTCGGCGGCGTTTTCACAAGTGGTGGAGAAGGCTGCAACGAAGACCTCGTTAGCTTCTTCTGTGAATCCATCCGTATTCGGTGAGTCGGTTACGCTCACCGCGACGGTGTCTGGAGTAGCACCGGGAACGGGGACTCCGACTGGCACTGTGCAGTTCTATGACGGAACGACGTTGCTCGGGTCGCACGGACTCACCAGCGGAGTCGCGGCCCTGGTTACGACAAAACTCGCAACCGGAACTGGCAGCATCACTGCCGTATATGTTGCCAGTGCCGACTACCTCACCAGCACGTCGAGCGCTCTATCTCAGGTGGTGGACAAGGCGAATACTAAAGTCACGTTGGCAGCTTCGCCGAATCCATCTACTTCTGGCGCGACGGTTACGTTCACCGCAACCGTGGCGGCTGTAGCACCGGGAGCCGGAACGCCAACCGGAACGGTCACGTTCATGGACGGCGCCACGGAACTGGGCACCGGAACGCTCAATAGCAGCAAGAAGGCGACGCTTGCGATCGCGTCGCTGGCGGAGGGGACACACTCGATCACCGCGGTGTACAGCGGCGACTCGAACTTCGACGGCAACACGTCGGCCGCGCTATCGCAGAAGGTGAACCCATAAACAAATCCGCCCCCCGTTTCGGGGGAAGCGTGGGGCGGCCGTTACAGGAGCTTTCTGCGGGCTGGCGCCATTGTTGTCAGCAATGACGACGACGGCGCCAGCCTTTTTGAGTCTCCAAGGCCGTGACATCTCCGTCCGTGATCCGCTGAGTTCTGATCCTCACTTTGCCGATAACATCGGCCGTCCTCAACCGCCGCAGCGTGCGGTGCCACATTCCCGACTGGAGAGTGAGATAGAATCGGCATTTCATTCTTGATCATTGATCGCAATCATTGATCGCAATCATGGGATCGCAGGGAGAACAACCGTAGATGTACCGAAACGCAAGAATCGTGGCTTTGCTGGTGGTGGTTGTAGGACTCATGCTTTCTTTTTCTCACGCCCAGAATCAAGGCGCGGATTCGGAAGTCCACCCCTGGTGGAGGCACGCGGTGTTCTACGAAATTTATCCGCGCAGTTTTGCCGACAGCAATGGCGATGGGATCGGCGACCTGAAGGGCATCGCCTCGAAACTCGACTACCTCAAGGATCTGGGCGTGGATGCGATCTGGATTTCGCCGTGCTATCCGTCTCCGCAACTCGATTTCGGCTATGACGTCTCGGACTACGAAAACATCGATCCCATGTATGGGAACCTCAAAGACTTCAGCCATCTGGCAAAAGAAGCGAAGAAGCACGACATCCGCATCATCATGGATTTTGTTCTGAATCACTCTTCTTCGCAGCACAAGTGGTTCCTCGATTCGGCGTCATCCCGCACTTCGGCGCATCGCGACTGGTACATCTGGCGCGATGGAAAAGCGGCTGGTGTCCCTCCGAATAATTGGATCTCCGACTTCGGCGGGTCGGCGTGGGAGTTCGATCCGAAGACCGGGCAGTACTATTACCACTTCTTCGAGGTAGGCCAGCCCGATCTCAACTGGCGCAACCCGGCCGTAGAAAAAGCCATGTTCGATGTGACTCGGTTCTGGTACAAGCACGGGGTTTCCGGGTTTCGACTCGATGCGGTGGATCTCTTGTTCGAGGATCCGAACCTTCGCGACAACCCGGTCTTACCCGGCACGACTGACCTGGGCGATCCGAAGATGGACAATAAGTACAACGACAAATTGCCTGAGAATCACATCGAACTCAAAAAGTTGCGTCAGGTTGCGGACGAGCACGATGCAGTTTTAATCGGCGAGACCTACACCTCGAATCGCGACGAGTTGAAAGAGTATTACGGCGATCGTAATGACGAAATCCAATTGCCCATGGATTTCATGTTCTGCACGGTCAATAAACTTTCCGCGAGTGAGTTCCGGACGCAGATTGCGAACGCCGAATCCACCGGCGGTTGGCCGGTTTACGTGATCAGCAATCACGACATGCCGCGCTCTTATGTGCGCTATGGCGATGGACAGCACAACGATCAAATCGCCAAGCTGATGGCCGGGATGTATCTCACACTCCGCGGCACGCCCATCATGTACTACGGCGAAGAACTGGGGATGGAGAACAATGATCCGGTGCGCAAGGAAGATGTGAAAGACCCGCTCGGAGTTACCGGTTGGCCAAAGGAAAAGGGCCGCGATGGAGAGCGCACTCCCATGCAGTGGAACGATTCGCCCAACGCCGGATTTACCCAGGCCACGCCGTGGCTGCCGGTTCCGGCGAGCTACAAAACTCATAACGTTGCGAGTGAACTGGCGGACTCGAATTCGGTTCTGGAGTTTTACAAACACCTGCTTGCGCTGCGGCACGAGGAACGCGCGTTGCTTGACGGCGACTACGTTCCCTTGAATCAGGACAACCCGAATGTTCTGTCTTACCTTCGGCGTTACAAGAATCAGACAGTGCTGGTAGTTCTCAACATGTCGGCGACGGCACAGCAGGTCAGCTTCAATCTTTCCGACCAAGGCTTCCCATCCGCGAAGGCCGCGACGATGCTCACGACTTTGGCGGCAGCGCCCAGCGGCCCGTTCGGTCAAATTGCACTGGATCCGTTCGCGGTGTACATCGCTCGAATCTCGCAATGAATGGGACTGCCGGCCGGGAATGGTCTTCCGTCGAAAGCCACTACTTCTGGTTGCCCGTCGCTCTCGATCGGTCGGCGCGGCGACCCCGGTGGCTCTTGGTAGTAGAATAGTTGCCCATCTCATGGTGTGCGCCTTTTGGTGTAAAGGGGCCGGCTGCGATCTGATTACGCATTTTCGAATTTGGAGGCGACGGTGGCACTTGCGATCAATAATCTTTCCAAGACGTATCCCAACGGAGTAAAGGCGCTCAAGAACCTTTCGCTCTCAATCGGCAATAGCATGTTCGGCCTGGTCGGGCCGAACGGCGCGGGGAAGAGTTCGCTGATGCGCACGATCGCCACGCTGCAAGATCCGGATTCCGGCACGATCACCCTCGACGGCATTGACGTCCTGCGTCAAAAAGATCAGGTTCGCCGCATTCTCGGCTATCTGCCGCAGGAGTTCGGCGTCTACCCAAAGATTTCCGCGCTGGACATGCTGCATCACATCGCCGTCATGAAGGGCATGCAGTCATCGGCCGAGCGCAAGGAGACGGTCGACGCGTTGCTCCAGCAGACCAATCTGTGGGATGTTCGAAAAAAGGCTCTAGCGACTTTTTCCGGTGGCATGAAGCAGCGGTTCGGAATTGCCCAGGCTTTGCTTGGCAATCCGCGGCTCATTATTGTTGACGAGCCCACTGCGGGACTGGACCCGGCGGAGCGCAATCGCTTTCTGAACCTGCTGTCTTCACTGGGCAGCGACCGGACCGTCATTCTTTCCACTCACATTGTGGATGACGTTCGCCAGCTCTGCCCGCGCATGGCGATCATCGCCTCGGGGGAGTTGTTGCTGGAGGGCTCTCCTAACGACACTCTGGCAGCTCTGAACGGCAAGATTTGGTCGAAAGTGGTTGCTACGGACGGCGAGGTGCGAGCAATCGAAGCTCAGCTCCACGTGATCTCAACGCACCTGGTAGGCGGACAGCACGAGATTCGCGTGCACGCCGACACCTCTCCGGGCGACGGTTTCCACGCCGTCGAATCCGATCTGGAAGATGTTTATTTCCTCAACCTGTCGCAGCAGTCCAAGCGCCAGCTTCCGAACTGACCCCTGGGCAAACGAGCATGGCCAACGGAGGAATCTGATATGGCGCTGTTTTGGGAGTTCTTCACTTTCGAGCTGAAGTTTCGCTTCAAGAGCCTTTCGACGTACATGTATTTCCTGCTGTGGTTCATGTTTTCGTTTTTCTGCGTCGCCTCGGAAAGCTTTGGTCCGATCGGCAGCGGCAATGGCAAGGTTGTGCTGAATTCCGCGTACGCCAATACGCTCGACAATCTCTTTGCCGGGCTGTTCGGCGTGATCGTGATTGCAGCGATCTTCGGAACTTCGATCCTCCGCGACTTCCAGCGCGACACCTACCAGATTCTTTTCACCCAGCCGATCTCCAAGTTTGCCTACCTCGGCGGACGATGGGCTGGTTCCTTCGTCACCACCGTCTTCGCTTTCTCCGGCATGATGCTGGGTACTTTTCTTGGGACCTTTGCGCCCTGGGCCGATCACACCCGGATTGTTCCCAATCATCTCTGGGCTTACCTTCAGCCTTTCTTTTCCACTCTTGTCGTGCAGATATTCTTCATCGGCTCCGCGTTCTTCGCGGTCTCTGCCCTCACGCGGAAAATATTCGTCGTCTATCTGCAGGGCGTCGCTCTGTTCATGATTTACGTCATCGGCCTCACAGTATTTTCCGCGACTCGCTCCCTCGAACGCTTCTGGTCTGGCATTTTCGACCCCATCGGCTTCGTCTTGTTCAACGACATCACTCGCTATTGGACGGTCATCGAAGAGAACACGCTATTTGTTACCTGGTCGCCTTCGCTGGCCAATGGCGTCTTCCTCTATAACCGTCTGCTGTGGACCGGCGTTGGTGTTCTGTCGCTGGTTTCGGTGTGGGTTCTGTTCCCCATGTCGGTGGAGGCGCTCACTGCCCGTTCGCAAGGCCGCCGCGCCGCTAAAGCCAAAGAGCAGGAGCTCGCGGAGGCCGCGCCTGTGCGTTCCGGTGTTACTGCGCGACCGACCGGCATCCAACAGGCCTTTACCGCTGGCACTACTTTTGCCCAATATCTTTCGCTCTCGCGCCTGCGGCTGCGCAACATTCTGCGCGACGTCGTTTTCTGGGCGCTGGTTGCACTATTGGTCGCTTTCGGCATCAACAATGGATATTTCGCGGGCCGTGTCGCTGAAAGAAATGTCTGGCCCGTCACCTACCTTATGGTTCAGGCCGTTGAGGGCAGCGCGATCCTCTTTCTCTTGATTGTCGCCGGCCTGTACGCCGCCGAACTGCTGTGGAGCGAGCGCGACTCTCATTTCGATGGCATTCACGATGCTCTTCCCATGCGCGAATCCACCGACTGGCTCTCTCGCCTCACCGCCGTCGTGGTCGTCGAGCTCATACTGCTCACGTTCGCTATGCTCGTCGGCATTTTCATGCAGACCATCGCCGGCTATCACCACTATGAGTTGCTGCAATATTTCAAGGAACTCTACGTCGTGACATTCCCGCAGGTCCTGACTTTTATTCTGCTCGCGTTCTTCGTCCAAACCGTGGTCTCGAACAAGTTTGTGGGCCACGGCATTGTGATCGGTTTCTTCGTGTTGCTGCAGGTCCTTCCGCCATTTGGCTGGGAGAACACGCTGTATCTCTTCGGCCAAGTCCCCACTTACACCTATTCCGATATGAACGGCTACGGCCACTTCGTGCCGTCCATGTTCTGGTCGATTACGTACTGGCTCTCGATCGCGACCGTGCTCGGAAGAATTTCGATCGCCTTCGCGCGCCGCGGAGCCGAAGACTCCCTGCGCGCTCGCGCCCGGCTGGCCCTGCAGCGCGCGCCCCGGCTGGTTCCGGCCGCCCTGTTTTTCGCTCTAATCGCCGTTGGCTCCGGCACCTGGTACTTTTACAACGCTCACATCCTGAACGAATATCTCGACGCCAAGGCACGCCGCGACATTCAGGCGGACTACGAACGCCAGTTCAAGAAATACGAAAACCTGCTTCAGCCCAAGGTCACAGCAGTCGATGCCACCATTAATATCTATCCCGAGCGCCGCTCCTTCGACGGCAACGTCCGCATCACTCTCGAGAACAAGACCAGCCAGCCGATCCCGCAGATCCACATTACCGATCTCCGGCAGTCGGTCACGAATCTCAAGTTCGACCGGCCATTCCACCTGGTCAGTTCTTCGGCGCGCGACATGTACTCGATTTACAACCTCGACCAGCCGTTAGGGCCCGGCGAGACCATCACACTGACGTGCAACGTCGGTCGCCAGACGCGCGGCTTCCGCGACGGCAATGAGCCGGCGGAGTTCGCCTACAACGGGACATTCTTTGATTCTGATTACGTCCCCCACATCGGCTACATCACCGGCGTCGAACTGGACGACCCGCGCCGCCGCCGCGAAGAGCACCTGCCCGCTCTCGAAGAAATGGCCCCGCGCGGCGACCCGGCTCAATCCGTGAACAACGTCTTCTTCCGTGGAGAGTCCGACTGGATCACCTACCACACCGTGGTCAGCACTTCATCGGATCAGATCGCCATCGCTCCCGGATACTTGCAGCGCCAATGGCAGGCCGATGGCCGCAATTTTTTCGAATACAGCATGGGGTCGACCCACATCCTCGATTTTTTTGCCTACCTCTCCGGCCGCTACCAGACTCGTAAGGAGATTTATCACGGTCCCGCCGGAGACGTATCGCTCGAGTTGTATTACGATCCCGCGCACACCTACGATCTTGACGACATGCTGGCCAGCTCGCGCGAGGGACTTGACTACTATCAGCGCATCTACAGTCCCTACCAGTTCACGCAGTTCCGCATTCTCGAATTTCCCCGCTACCGTACGTTCGCGCAGTCCTTTCCCAACACCGTTCCGTACTCGGAAGCGATCGGTTTCATCGGCCGAATCAAAAAACCGACCGACATCGACTTCACCTACTTCGTGACCGCTCACGAACTCGGCCACCAGTGGTGGGCTCATCAGCTGGTCGGCGCGGATGTAGAAGGGTCCAACATGATGTCGGAAAGTCTGGCCGAGTATTCGGCGCTGCAGGTGATGGCGCACAAGTATGGCCCGGACCTGATGCATCGCTACCTGCGGCACGAGCTGGATGCCTATCTGCGGGGCCGCGCCGGAGAGATTCGCCACGAGCCGCCGCTCGCGCTCGTGCAGCGCGAGCAGTACGTCTGGTACCAGAAGGGCGGCCAAATTCTGTACACGCTGGCTGACTACATCGGCGAAGACAAACTCAATGTAGCGCTGCACAATTTTCTGATGCAATATCGCTACACGAATGCCAGAAACCAGGTCGATGCCACCAGCGCGGTCCGCGCCGCTAGTACGTTCGACAATCCTTACCCCGACACTCGCATGCTCGTCGACGCCATCCGGGCGCAGACTCCGCCGGAATTGCAGTACCTGGTCGATGATGGCTTCAATCGAATCGTTCTCTACGACAACAAGGCCGTTTCGGCCACTTCCCAGAAGACTGCTGATGGGAAATACAAAGTCACCCTCGAGGTTGAGGCTCGCAAGTTGCAAGCGGACGGCAATGGAGCGGAAACTCCCATGGCCTTGGCTGACTATATTGAGATCGGTGTTTTTAGCGGCAAGAAAGACGAAGAAAAGCCGCTCTATCTGAAGAAGGAGAAGCTCACCGACGAACATAAAACCTTCGTGATCACCGTCGATCAGGAGCCAACTCTGGCCGGCATTGATCCCTACAACAAGCTCATCGACAGGAATGCGGACGACAACATGATTGATGTCACGAAGCAGTGAAATATCTAACCCGGCTGGTCGGATTGCAGCGTAAGAGTTCCATCGATCCGGTATAAAATCTGGCGTATGAGAGCACAGGTCCGCTCCAAGCGGATGGCCAGTATTTTCGTGGCGTGGCTGCTGATTTCGTGTCGCCTCGCTGCCCAGACTGCAGAGCCACCCGCTCCGTCCCCGATAGAAGCGGAGACCCAGATACATGCGAGCCTCGAACGCGGCACGGACGCAATGCATAAAGGCGATTTGCCTGCTGCCGCTGAGTCCTTCCGGCAGGCGCTGCGCATTGACCCGCATTCTCTTGCCGCTCTGAATAACCTGGGTACTGTGCTGTCGCGGGAAGGGAAACCGGTAGAGGCGATTCCTCTCTACGAAGAGGCGCTGAAAGTTCGTCCTGGGGATCCGGCAACGCAACGCAATCTTGCCATCGCTTACTTCAAGGCAGAACACTATCGGTCGGCGTGGACCCTGCTTCAGCCTATGGCCGTGAGTTATCCCAATGATTTTCAGATTCTCGATTTGAGTGGCTTGTCCCTCTTCGCTCTGGATCGTTATCCGGAGGCCGCGAAGTATCTGGAGCGCGCCAACCAGGCGCAGCCAACCGACCTGGAGACGCTCGACATGCTGGGCAAGGCGTACCTGCGGATGAAGGATTATAAGGCGCTGACGAATGTATTCGCCCGCATCGTGCAGGTAAATCCGAACTCGGCGCCGGCTCACATCATGATGGCGACGGCTTACGACCAGATGGAGAATCGACCCGAGGCGATCAAGGAATATCAGGCGGCGGCGACAGCCGATCCGAATTTTACGGGCGTGCATTCCGGACTGGGTTTCGAATATTGGCGACAGGGCGACAACGAACTTGCAGAGAAAGAATTCCGCGCCGAGCTGCAGCATTTCCCGAGCGATCCAGTTTCGAACTGCATTCTCGGGCAGATCCTTCTGGCTCAGTCAAAGCCCGAGGAGGCTGAGACTCACCTTCAGGCGGCGATCGCGGCGAATCCTCGATACCTCGAGGCTTTCTTCTTCCTGGGGAAGACCGAACTGGTGTTGGAGCATCCCCAGGCGGCGGCTGAAGCCCTGCGCAAAGCCATCCAGATCGATCCCAACTATTACCAGGCCCATTACGTTCTCGGCACCGTGCTGCGCCAGCTGGGACAGACTGCGGAGGCGGCCAAGGAGCAAAAGATCGCAATGGCGATCCAGGAGAAATCACGGACCGAGGCGATCAAGAAGAATGAGAGCCAGTGAGGTCGCGGCCGAAATTAATGGTTCGAGGTGTTCTGGGAAAAAACAAAGCGCACGCTAATGCGTGCACCTTGTCGTGATCGCCATCGCTAGAGAAGCTTTAGAACGTCAGTTTGCCTCCGATTTGCACATTACGGGGAATGTGATAACTGGTGACCTGTCCGAAGGCTTTGTCGTTGAGCCCGACATCGACGGTAGCGGGACTACCATGATTGAAGGTGTTGAACGTCTCCAGTCGCAACTGGAAGCCTACCCGCTCGCCGAATTTCATGTTCTTGAACAGCGAAGTGTCCCAGCGTTGAAAACCCGGTCCTAGGACCGAGCCTGTAGCTGCGTTGCCGAACTCTCCCACTGCCTGCGAAAAAGCCGCCGTGTTGAAGTACTCTCCGACAGTCTTTGGCCCCGTGGAACTTCCGGTTTGGTTTGGACGGATTGCGATGGTGCTCGAACCCATGCCCAGTCCGCCGGGATAAGTCGGACAAGATGTAACGGGAGGTGGGCCGGCAGTGATCGTGCAGGCCTGGTTGGAAGTGGTTTGCGTCACCAGACTCCACGGGTCGTTGGCTTGGGTTATGGTCAGAGACTGTCCAGACTGAATGGTGATGATCCCGGATAGCTCCCAGCCGCCCAGCAGCCATCCCAAGCCTTCCTGCTTCTTAAAGAAGGGCTCCTGGTAGACGTAGTTGATGGACAACATCTGCGGCGTGTTCGTGCTCGATAGCCCGTAACTTTGCGACAAGTTGTAGGTGTCGTAAACCCCCAGCGCCCGGTCGACTGGGTTGGTAGTGAGCAGCTTCGACCAGGTGTAAGCGACGCCTATCGCCACCCCATGGCTCAGCCGACGATTGAGAGTGGCTTGCAGTGAATTGTAGTTGCTGGTAAAAACCGGGTCGCGCGCGGTGATCGCACCGTAGCCAAGGAACGGAGCGATCTGATTGATACCGAGGCCAGGGGTGCCTATGCGCGTGGCAACTGTCGGCTGGTTGTAATCAATGTCACCCAGCAGATGCGTTCCCTTCGTGCCCACGTACGCGATCTCGGCCACGGTGTTGGGCATAATCTCGTGTTGCACCGAGAGGTTGAAGTCCTGGTAGCTGGGAACTTTGAATGTGGGTGCTTGGCCCACCCCGCCGGCTCCGGTTGTAATCAGATTGTTCGGGCCGAGAGGGGCGGGTGGTGCCGCTCCAACTTGGTAGTTGTCGAACAGGTTCAGAGTTGAAGTTCCGTTGTTGGTGACACTCGTGGTCTGAACTAGCGGAGGATCGCCGAACGCGTTTTGCTCCCAGATACCGTTGAGCGTCCGGTCGTAGAAAAGGCCGTATCCAGCGCGAATCGACCACTTGCCATTTCCAAAAGGATCATAGGCCAGACCGAACCTGGGGCCCCAATTGTTATTGGAGCTGGGGTTGACCCGGGCGCCGTACGGAGAGCAAGTTGCGGTTGGAGTAATCGCCGTGGCTGCGGAACAAGTAGCGCCCGTAGGAAATATCAAGCCATTGGCATACGTGGCGGCGTTTCCGCCGGCTGCAAACTGCCCGTCCGGAGCGCTGGTCGAGGTTACAATAGTAGCCGCATTGCTCGCGCTGTAAGCCAGAGGATCGAAGTTGAGCAGAGTATCCTTGGCGTCGGTGGGCGACGGGAAGTAGCTATAGCGGACGCCTACATTCAAGGTGAGGCGTCGCGTCACCTTCCAGTCGTCCTGCACATAGAATTCGAAGTTCGTGTAATGAAGATCCGGAATCGTATCTTTGTTAGGCTGGGAGTAGCTGTCGGCCTGGCCCAGCAGGAAGTTGGCGAAGGGATCGTTGCCGTTCACGCTGCTGCCGAAGTTGAAGGTTGCCTCTCCACTGGTGGCGTTCTCCGTCTTCGTCATCCACATCGATGTAAAGCCAACGCGGAAGGTGTGGTTTCCTTGTTGGATCGACAGATTATCGAAAAGATTTTTGTCGACGTTCCTCTCGAAGTAAGGACCGTTCCCGTTCGTCAAGCCAGTGTAACCGGAGATGCTGACGTTGGGAGCACGTCCATAGGGATCCTGGAAAGCAGTCTTTCCAGTCAGCTGACTGTTGAAGGCTGGGGAGTTGGCGAAGCCGCTCAGTGCGGCATTAATGGCGCCCCAGGAATCGGCGAATTCGATTTCGTTCACGACCTTGGGCGAAATGCTCGCGGTAGCATTGAAGACAAGATTACGGCCGGGCGCATTGAGCGAGATCGCGTCCGTTCCAGGATAGTTCGCCGTGCCCCACAGCCCGAAAGGAAAGTTTTCGGGAACGCTGTCTTGCATGTACCGGCCAAATACGCGAACCTTGTCGCCAACGTTTTGGTCGAGACGGATAATGTCCTGACGAAAGTTGTTCAACGAGCTAAAACTTTCATCCAACAGGTTCGTACCCACGTTCGGTGGATTGGGCACCATGAAAGAATTTAGGTACGCCAGTGCATTTTGGCTAGCGCAACCAGACGTTAGGCTAATGGTCGAGGTCTGAGGTGTGGCAGAGGTAGTACCGGCGGCGGTGCTCGTAACGCAATTGGCCGGAAGAGTGTTCGAAAACTGCGAAACTTGATTTACATAGAGATTGTAGTTCGGGTCGGTTGGAGTCGTATCCAAGACCCACGGGAAAACGCCGCCAAGCTGTCCTGTGGTGGGCACATTGATTTCCGTGCTCCCTGGAAGACTCGAATGACGCCACTCCTCGGACCAGAAGAAGTAAGTCTTATCTTTGACCGGCTCATAAATCTTAGGGATTGCAATGGGGCCGCCAATGGTGAAGCCCCAGTCGTTGTAGCGTTCAATCGGAGTCGAGCCGCCGGCTTGCCGGTTCTCAAAAGTATTCGCGTTGTAATAGTTGTTGCGGTTGAACTCGTAGGCGCTGCCGTGGAACTGGTTGGTTCCAGACTTGGTCGCGACCACGACTTGGCCGCCGCCGCTGCGTCCGAAAGACGCATCGTAGTTACTGCGCTCTAGCGTGAATTCTTGAATGGCGTCGACGCTGGGGGTGTTCAGCAGGGTGCCGTTGGAACCGCTGTCGTTGATGTCGGCGCCGTCGACCGTCCAGTTGTTGGCTCCCATGCGAGCGCCGTTGATGGCAATCGAGGTGTTGCTGGACAAACCGAATCCTGGTTCATCACCCAACTGGTTGGCAACGCCCGGTTGCAGCAATACGAGCTGTTCAAAGTTTCGATTGTTAAGGGCCAGATCTCGAAGTTGATCGCCGGTGACGGTTCCCGACTGTTCCGCGGTCGTGGTTTGGATTGGGGTGTTTTCGGCAGTTACCTCGATGGTCTCCGCCGCTTTTCCGGTCGCCAATTGGACGTCGAGGGTGTGCTTTTCGGCGACGTTCAGGATTACGCCTTTGGCGAGGTAGGTCTGGAATCCGCTGTTCTTCACCGTTACGGTGTAGCGTCCCGCGGGCAGATTCGTAATGTTGAAGCTGCCGGTGTTGCTGGTGGGGACCTGGCGCTCATCGACTCCGGTGTCATCGTTGTGCACCGAGACGGTCGCGTTGGCGACAACGGCGCCGCTGGCGTCCGTTACCGTACCGGTAAGAGTGGCTGCCAGCTCTTGCGCCATACCGGCCAGCGACAAGCTGAAAATGATTGCGCCGACCGCCAGGAGCGAAAACAGCGCCTGCAGCGCTTTGCGCTCCGTCCGGTCCTTCAAGCTTCCAATTGTCAATTTCGTCATCGCATCTCTCCTCAAAAGACTTGCCACTGGGCGCCCCAAGCGAACCGTAATTGAAAACCATTATGCTATATAGCAGATGATGGATCGTGGTCAAGAACAAAATGTAAGAACCTGTGGAAATGTTCGTAATCGGGTGCGTCTATGCTCTATATCACTTTTTCGGTTGTCTCATATCGCTTTTTTCGCTGGAGACGTCGCCATGGTGAAACCCTCAATCAATACGGCCTGAGAAAGAAGAAAATGCATTTTTTACTCGCCTGTGCACTATAGCAACCGGCTTGAAACGGGGACACCGATAGCCATTCCTCGCGAGAATAGGGCTTTACATTGACGGTCCAGTGAGCTATATAGCTTTAGCTGTCGAAACGGCGGCGTGTTAGTTTGAGTAGCTCTCCGAGTGAGTAAACCAAACCGCTGCCGAGCCGTCTGAAAACAATTATGCCTGGTGATCACCGCAACGGGACGCCCGTTTATAAGAGGATCCAAAGCCAGATCCGCGACCGCATCGCATCCGCGCGTCTCAAGCCGGGCGATGCGGTTGCTTCCGAGCGCGAACTGGCCAAGACCCATAAAGTGAGCCTGATGACGGCTCGTCATGCCCTGGCCGGCCTGGAGCGAGAGGGCGTCGTCGAACGCCGCCGCGGGGCGGGTACATTCGTCGCTGCGCCGAAAATCCAGTTCAACAAGCTGATGAGCTATACCGAACAGATGTCGAGCCGCGGGCTGGCTCCGCGTTCGCGCGTGCTGTTCGCAAAAATAATTTCCGAGGAGCAGGAAGTCGCAGCCAGGCTGGGTCTGCCTGGATCGAGCCGGGTGTTGAAAATCCAGCGATTGCGGCTCACCGACGAAGAGCCTTTCGCGCTGGAAACCTGCTACCTGCCGGCAGAGGAGTTTGGCGAGCTTGCGTCCGCGCCCTTGGGAAAAAACTCCCTGTTTTCGATTCTTCAGCACGACTACGGCGTGGAGCTTGCTTACGCCGATGAAGAAGTGGACGCGACGGCCGCCGACACCGACATTGCTGAGTTGCTGGGCGTGCCTCGGGGCGCGTCGGCGTTGCGCATTCGCCAGGTGATCTATTCGACCAAAGGCAAAGCGACGATTTACGGCGTAGGTTTCTACCGCTCAGAGAGACACACACTCTTCATTCGCCGCTTCCGCTGATCCTGCCCGGTCATTGCCTGTTATTGGATGATCACCATGTTCATGCTCCAGGGAGTGAGTGTCAGCGTCACTGGCAAGGACTGTGCGCCCATGCTGTTGATAGTTGGCGCGGCCCAAGTGTTCGTCCCGGCGGGGTCCGGCGGAGTGCCCGTCGGCGAACCCGACAGATCGTAGATGGCCCTATCGTAGGTGGTGACGGTCACGCCGGCAGAGGACGTCTTTCCAGAAAGCGTGATTGCCACCGACTGGGCGGTGGTTTCGTTGTCGTTGAACAGCAGCAGGGCAGTGCCGCTAGGATTGGTGGCGGCATAGGCGCGCACGTCGGTGGTGTCGCCAGTGACGGTTGTAGTCAGCACCGTCTGGCCATTGACGGCCATCTGGCTGAACAACTGGAAGGCGCGTGCCGTGGGAGACATGGTGCCGAGCGGGCCGGCGCCCGGACAGGTGCTATCTTCCGAACCATCGGAGAAGACATTGTAGGCTCCGAAATCCTGCCAGCCATAGAGCGACGTACTAAGGTTTCCGCTGTTGCCGTTGCAATTGCCGAAGCCGATCCACCAGGTCAGGCGCGAAACTCCAGCGTTCATCATCTCGCCAAGCACCTGGCCGGCATACAAACCCTGCGTAATCGACCAGCTCTGCTTGCCAGGATTGCTGTAAGGACCGCCGATTTCACCCACGTAAATGGGCGTGTTTGGAGTCCCCCACACGGACAGCTCCGACCTGAGGGTGTTGATGTTCGTGGTCAGTTCCTGTGCGGCCTGCTGCACGATGAAAGTGTCGCTTTCCGAGCCGGGCGCCTCGGGATAGTAGTGATATTCCACGAAGTCGTAGGAGCCCATGGCATTGGACATCACGGTTTGGTCCCAAGTGGTGTTGGGGTTGCCCGCGTCCACATCGACGCCGACCAGCGTGTCCGGGCTGGCCGTCTTGATCGAATTGTAGTAGCCGTCTGTTCCCACCACGGCAGAGGCATAGGTGGTGGGGTCGTTCTTCGTGGAGTGCAGATCGTACTCCCAGCTGCCATATTCCTCGTTGCCCACAGTCATATGGCTCGGAGTGATTCCGTCGGCCAGTGCGGCCGTGACCCATGCCGCAGCTTCGCTGGGATCGCCGCCTGCGTTGCAGTCCGCGTTTGATCCGTAGTTCGCCGTCAACGCCACATCGAGGTTCGCGGGCTTGGCCATGTCGTTTACGAAATTCGTGAAGGTGTCATTCAAATCGGAATAGCCGCCATCGCAGAGAGCATTGGTCTGCCAGTGGTAGAGGTCGGAGTCCGATCCGCCTGGCCAACGAACCTGGGTAATGCCAGCGGCCTTGAAAGCATTCACGATTCCGGTCTGGTTCGAGACCAGGTCGTACCATACTGCCATGTTCATTCCCAGTAGCTTGTCGGTCACGGCGGGTCCGGTGCTCGACAGGTCCACGGTCACCGAGGTCGAGGCGGCCGCGGTTACCGTTACCATGGCCATCGCGGTGGCCGGGGCGCCGCTCGTGCCAGTAACGGTCAGCGTGTAGGTGGTGGTGGCTGTGGGACTGACAGTCACAGCGACACCCGTGGTGGCGGGAAGATTTCCGGGGTTGATCATGCCTGTGCCGTTGGCGAAGACGCCGGTCAGAGTCGCGCTCGATCCATCCGCAATAGAAGAGGCACTCGCAGTGAAGCTGGTAATTGAGGGCGGCTGTGTTTGCATGCTCGACGACCCACTGCCGCAGCCGGTCAAACCTGCCAGGCCTAGGGTGACAATCACGGCCAGAGGAGCTAGAACGATACGATGTTTCATGATATCCCCCGTATTCGGGTTGGGCAGTCCGGGTTAGGTAGAAGCCAGCGCGCGCACGGTGGCACGTAGGTTGAAACTTGGGTATAGAGGCTTCGGGACAACGGACAAAATTGTCGCACACTTTTCAAAAGTGTCGAGTGCACGCATATCGGCGCTGGCGTCGAACTTGGACCCGTCCTGGAGTTGACGACGCGAGGATCCAGCGTATTCTGCGGCCGCAGCAAGGGCCAGATTACGGAGGGCCACTATTTGTTCGGCGGCGGCATTTCCCAAGTACTAGACCTGCGATAGCGAGCGCCGGACAACAAATCCGTTTCTACGAGCCGGTTCCCGCCAGTGATACTTGTTGAGGACTGCCGGCTGCACCGTCCGCAATCTTCAGAGTTGCGCTGCGAGCGCCCGTCTTGGTGGGCTTAAAGGTCACGCTGATGGTGCAACTCGCGCCGGCCGCTAACGAACTTCCGCACCCGCTTTCTCCAAAGTCTCCAGCAGCGGCGCCGGAGATGGTGATACCGCTGATGGTCATCGCGGCCGTCCCCACGTTTTTCAGGGTCACGGTGTTGAGAGCGGTGCTGCCTACCGTCACCGAGCCAAAATTCAGGCTAGTCGGAGACAGCTCGGCGGTCGTGCCGACTCCGCTCAGCGGGACTTTCTGCGGACTGCCGCTGGCGCCGTCTGTAAAGGTCAGAGTCGCACTGCGAGCGCCCGTCGTTGACGGCTTGAACGTCACGCTTACCGTGCAACTCGCCGCCGCGGCGAGAGACGCTCCGCAGGTCGTCGCCGTTTGCGGGAAATCTCCGGCTTCATTACCTGTGATCGCGATGCTGGTGATTGTAATTGCAGACGTGCCAACATTCTTTAGCGTTACCGTCTTAGCGGCGCTGGTCAATCCTAACGCCAAAGTGCCAAAACTCAGATTCCTGGGCGTGATTTCGGCGGTGGTGCCGGTACCGCTCAGCGGCGCTTGTTGAGGACTGCCGCTGGCACTGTCAGTGAAGGTCAGATTCGCGCTGCGGGTGCCCGTCGTCGAGGGCTTAAACGTCACGCTGATCGTGCAACTCGCGGCCGCGGCCAGAGACGCTCCGCAGGTCGTCGCCGTTTCTGGGAAATCTCCGGCTTCCGTACCTGTGACCGCGATGCTGGTGATAGTCAGCGCGGCCGTGCCCACGTTGGTCAGCGTCACTTTGTCGACCGTGCTGGTTAAGCCCATGGCCCAGGTGCCAAAGGCCAGAGAGGTGGGAGAAAGCTTGGCGGTTGTGCCGGTTCCGCTCAGCGGCACCTGCTGCGGGCTGCCCGCGGCATTGTCGGTAATGCTCACCGCTGCACTGCGTGCGCCCGCGGCCGCCGGTTTGAACTGAACCTTAATCAGGCAACTGGCGCCCGCCGCCAGCGAGCTTGTGCAGGTAGTCGTTTCCGGGAAGTCGCTGATGTTGGTACCGGTGATCGCAATCGAAATGCCTGTCAGCGTAGCTTTTCCGGAGTTCTTCAGAGTCACGGTCTTCAACGGACTGAGCACGCCTGTGGCGACCGTACCGAAGTTCAGACTGGTCGGCGTCAAGGTCACCGCCGGACCGCTGCTCGAGTTGAAGGTTGCCGTCACGGATTTGGCTGCGCTCATGGTGACGCTGCAGGTGCCAGTGCCGCTGCAAGCTCCGCCCCAGCCGGCAAACGTCGAACCGGAGCCGGCAACCTCCGTCAGTGTCACGACCGTTCCACTGTTGAAGTCATGGCTGCACGTGCTCGGACAGGTGATCCCGCTCGGACTGCTGGTGATTGTGCCTGATCCTGTTCCCGCCAAGGTCACTGAAAGAGCGAAGGTCGTGACCGTGGTGTTGAATGTAGCCGTCACCGACTTGGCCGCGCTCATGGTCACGCTGCATGACCCGGTGCCGCTGCAAGCTCCGCCCCACCCGGCAAACGTCGAACCGGAGCCGGCAACCTCCGTCAGTATCACGACGGTTCCGCTGTTGAAGTTCGCGCTACACGTGCTCGGGCAACTGATCCCTGTGGGACTGCTGGTTATTGTTCCTGACCCAGTTCCCGCTAGCGTGACCGAAAGAGCGAAGGTCGTGACCGTGGTGTTGAACGTTGCCGTTACCGACTTGGCCGCGCTCATGGTCACGCTGCATGAGCCAGTACCGCTGCACGCTCCAGTCCAACCGGCGAAGGTGGATCCCGCAGTCGCTTTCGCTGTCAAGGTCACGACGGTCCCGCTCGTGAAGTTGGCGCTGCAGGTGCTCGGACAGCCGATGCCGCTCGGGCTGCTGCTGACGCTTCCGCTGCCGGTACCAGCCAAGGTGACCGAAAGACTTTCGGCGGTGGAGAGATTCAGTGTCCAGGCGCTGCGACCGTGAGTGCCCGCAACCAGAGTGCGAGTAGCATGCTGGAAGGCCAGAGACACGACTCCGACATTGGGCAGGCCGGTGCCCAGCACCGACCAGGTTGTGCCGCCGTTGCTGGTAGAAAACGCGCCTACATCCGTGCCGACATAGTAGGTGTTGGCAACATCCGGATCGATGGCGATGCTGGTGACTTCGGTGTTCGGCAAATTGCCGCTGATGTCCGTCCAGGACGAGCCGCCATTCGTGGTCTTGAACACATGTCCGACCGAATCGGTGAAGCCGGAAAAACCTCCGTAGGTTACATACGCCGTCGTGGAGGTCGTGGGGTCAACCTTGATATCCGTAACAGCTCGCGTGGCGGCGGTGCTGATGTTGGACCATTTGGAACTCGTACCCGCAAGCGCGTCCTTTGTCACCGCGACAATTGCGTCGTCAGAACCGGTGTAGATCGTATTGGAATCGCTGGGCGCCACCGCGACGATTGCAAGCGTGCCTCCTGCCGTCAGATCAGGAGAAATTGCATTCCAGGTGGTTGCCCCGTCGGTGGACTGGTACAACTGGTTCGCTCCCACATAAACATTCGAGGGACTCGAGGGGTCGAGAACGACGGGAGGAATGAAGGCAATTCGACCGCTGGAGGAGATGGTTGGCGCAACATTCGAGAAAGTGTTGAGGCTGCCGCCTGTCGTCGACTTTTCAACGCAGGGACCGTGCCCGCTTACGTAGACGGTATCAGGGCTGAGAGGGTCGATGGCACTGAATCCTCCGTCGCCGCACGGAGCCACTCCATTCCACGTTAAAGAATCGGTGTACCCCTGAGGGCCGTTGTCCTGCGCTCCCCCGAACATGCGGTTGACATTAGTGGGATCGACCGATAGTCCGTTATAGAACTGAGTGATTGCGAGGGTCGCGTTTAGACTGGTCCAGTTTACCGTTGAAGCAGTGACGTTGGTGGAACTCCACACCCCTCCATCCGTACCGACGTACACCGTGCTCCCGGAGGGCGAGAAGGCGACTGCGTGACCATCTGTGTGGACGTTCACGCCATTGGCTCCGCCGCCCAGCAGCGCCCAGGTTGTGCCTCCGTCCGTCGACCGAACGACCGTGGTCTGGGAATCAGTGGCGTATTGATATGCTCCGGCTCCAAAAACTACATTCGCGTTGTTGGGCGCAACCGCCAGAGCCATGTCGTACCAGCACTGCGGGTTGCAGTAATTTGGAACGCTGGCAAGTTTGGTCCAGCTGGTGCCTGAGTTGGTGGTTTTGTAGAGTGCGTACAGGCTGCCAGCGCTGGTGGTGCCGTCGCTTTCGTAGGCAATACTCGCGTAAAGCGTGGTTGGAGTGGAAGGCGCCAGTGCCAGGGCGATGCGGCCAGCCGGTGCGGTTCCGGCGGTCAGTAAGGGAGTCCACGTGGCTCCAGCGTCGGTCGATCCGTAAATTCCGTTCTGTGCGTTGCCTCCAGAGGCGCCGATCGCGACAAACGCGTTGTTGCCGTTGGTTGGATCAAATACGACCGCCGTCGCCGGAAATCCTGAGCCACCGATGACACCCGTCCAGGTGCTGCCGCCGTCGGTGGAGCGGTACACTCCATCGGCACCTTCAAGAGTTACCCCCGCCAACAAAATCTGCCCGTTCGTAGGATGGACCGCCAGAGAACCAATCGAGCCACCTCCGGTGACGGAGTCAAAGGGGCCAACAAAAGGTCCAGGCAGATTGGTCCAGGTCGAGCCGCCGTCGGTTGATTTCAGAATGCCGGCTCCGGTGTAGCCGTCCTGATTGTTATTGTCCTCGCCTGTTCCGGCATAGATATTGAGGTGATTGGAGGGATCGATGGCAATGGCGCCGATGGCAAGGCTAACCTGAGTATCGGTAAGCGGAGTCCAGTTGGTACCGCCGTTGGTCGTCTTCCAGACGCCGCCGTCCGCGCCGCCGGCATAGATGATGCTGGCGTTGGTCGGATCGACGGCCAGTGCTGTTACCCTTCCGGAAACATTGGGTGAGCCAGCAAACGCCTCGGAGAGCAGAGGAATGGTTGGCTCAGGGCCGACAAGAGTCCAGGCAGAGGTAACCGACGGCCGCACTGTTGCCTGAGCCCTCGCCTGAGCTTCCATCAACTGGCGCGCACGAAGCGCCTTGAGGCGCATGCCTGCGGGAATGTGCTTCAACGGATAAGCCCGCTGGTGGTGGTACCACTCCTCACGCTGCTGGATGGAGTCCGGCGATTCGAATTCCGAATCGGCTTCTTGAGCGGCTGCGGCAACCACAAACCATGCGGAAAGGCAAACCACGATCAGCGCGAGCAGCCGCGACATCTTCATAGACATCTCCAGGCGAAAATTGTTTATGTTGCGAGATTCCTGAGAGGGGGATCTCAGCTCGCGACAGACTAGGTGTTGGGCGAGTATCCTCTCGCGATCAGAACCCGTTGTCAAGCCAAGACTTGGAAAAACTGCATGAACTGACTGGGTCTGTCACTCAGTCTCGCGTGCCTTGCGTGGACTCTGTGTTGCGCCATCCTTTGAGGAGTTTGCCAGGTTTCAGAGACTGCGGCCGCACGGAATCCCACAGAAGCGAGGTGCGACAAAAACGTCAGCGAGGGCAGTCGTGCCGTACTGCGATGAGGGAAACCTGCTCCAGGTCGGGGTAATGTCCATCTTTGTCGGGGCTGCGTTCCGCTGGCACAATCTGCTGCACGGTGGTTCGCGCTGGCAATTCGCCGTGGAAATACTTTCCGTAGACTTCGTCGAATGCCTTCATGTCCGCCATGTCATCGAGATAAACCGTTGTGGAAACAACCTGGCAGAACTGCATATCGGCTTCCTCGAGATTGTCCAGTTGGTTGCGCATCGTCTGGATTAGTTGGAGCGCGGTAGTGGAACTGTAGACTCCGCTGTTCGGGCCGGGGATGAAGCCACTCTTCGCCGAACAATACAACGTGTCGCCGGCAAAGACGCACGGACTGGCCGTGGGACTAGGCGGCATGTTCTTGGGCCGCACGGCACGCCGTTGCTTCAGGTCACGCACGGCAACGCCCGTGTATTCGATTTGCGCCCCGTTGGGCAGACTCGACAACTCGACCGTGGCGCGGGCGGGAGTATTGCCGAATTCGAAGCGGTGCGCATAATGTTCGTTCATCACTCGCGTCGGGATTTGCGCGGTCAGAAAGGGATTCACAAAAACTACGTGGCCGAGGTCGAGGCCGGCGGCCTCGAGTACGGCTTTCATTTGGTCGAGCGCGTAGTCGACCTGCGCTGCGGGATCGTCCGAAACTTGGTCGCCGGAAGATCCACGAGGCAGGGCGGAAATAAACAGACGATCGTGAGTGAGAATGCCCGGAGAAAAAGGTTCGTCTGATTTGTAGTTCGGCGGATAGACGGGGCGCTTTTCCGAGAGACTCCGCACTGCAACGGCATTGATCTCGATGGGCGGATCAGCAAGCCCGGCAACGCCAAGCACAGCCCGCGCCGGCGGAACCTTTCCAAAGAACTCGGCGAAGGTGCGGTTCATTTCTCCGTACTTCGTGATGTCGGTCAGGTAGACCGTGGTGTAGACAACGTGATCCATCGTCAAGCCTGCAGCTTCCACGGCCGATTTCAAATTCGTGAGAGCCTGCCGGGCCTGGGCGGTAAATGTCGCGGGTAGAGCCCCATCCGGGCTGCGAGGGCCCTGACCGGAGACGTAGATGTAGTCGCCCGCATCCACATGCGATGGTCCGGCGCTGTGGCGCGCAGGAGGTTGCTGGGAGGGAGCGGTCGACGCCGTCTGAGCTTGTGCGACGACAGCGGACCAGAGCAGCAATTGAACCAAAAATAATTTCATTGGCCTTCCCTCATGACTTGAAAAAAAGAAGACCGCATCGAGTCCCGCATTTAGGCTGCCCGCGCTTTCTTTTGTGCTGCGCCGAGAATGCTGCGCAATCGTTGTCCTACAACGATTTCCTCGCCGGGCTGGATGGTCATGGAAACCAGTTCGATGTGTTTGGCCTCCGGGCGCTCTTTGCTGGTGGGATTCGGTCTGCCTTCGCGAACTGTTTTCACCAGGCTGGGGTTATCGGCACCGAGCACTTCGATGACTGGATCGCTGTCACGCAGGGCTTGAACGCAGTCGGCGACGGTGAATCCCCAGGCGTGCTGATCCCACGAGACTTTCAAGGTAGGAAAGCGGTTGCCATCGTCTGGAATATAGATTTCTGTCTTCACACCCGGCACGGTCTCGACGAGCTTCCCGATGCTGTCCACACGGTCGTTCCACTCGCGATAAAGCTTCTTGTCGTCGAGCTTCAGCCAGGTTTCGAGCGCAGTCAGGCAGCCAATCATTTCTTCTTTTCCAACCTTCATAGGACGGCACACGGCGCCTTCGCGCGGGCTGGAATTCATAATGGCCGCCTCGATCAAGTCTTTTCGGCCTAAGAGCACTCCGCTGCACTGCGGACCGCGTAATCCCTTTCCGCCGGAGAAGGTGTAGAGGTCAATTCCCATGCGCGCGTAGAGCTTGGCATTGTCCGCTGGGGGAATGCCGGCGGCATCGTCGAGCAGCAGCGGCACTTTATGGTCTTTCGCGATCGCGAGTTCCTTCTGCAGTTCCTCGCCCAGCTGCGTGGTGTAGATCAGCGTCGTGTTCTGGTTGATGGCGTTGGCGAGTTCTCCTGGGGAGTAGGCGAGCACGAGTTTCGCGCCCGTCAGACGGATCGCGCTATCGAAGGCGCTTCGGCCACCCGACATGACGACTTCGTTCTTCAGGCCCGTGGTGTCAGGCAGTTGCCAGATCAGCTTGTCATCGGTTCCCGCCATGGATCCTGCAGTCGCGACCGCCATTGCGCCCGCAGCACCGGAAGTGATCATGCCAAACTCGGCGCCCGTAAGTTCCGCCAGTCGCCTCCCAATCGCGTGCTGCAAGTCGAGCATATTTACGAAATACTGGCCCGCTTCGATCATGGCTTCGCGGACCTCAGGAAATTCCAGAGAGCCGCTCAAGTAGGTCCACGTGCCTCGGCAATTGATGACGGTTTTTACCCCAAGGCGGGTGTAGACATTTTGTCGAAGGTCTCTGCCTACTGCGCTGGCAGCTTTTGCGTAGAGATCAGAGACGGCGATCTGACTCAGCAGGGGAGCGGCGGCCACCCATTTCATGAATGTCCGCCGACTGGAATTCAAATCATGCATTTCGAAACCTCCGGGATTCTGCAATCTGCAATCTTCAATCTGAAATCTTCCTGCGCGATCTACTCTTCATCTTCATGCAACGGAACGCGCGCTCGAACAGCTAGAATATAGGCTTTCGCGTCTGGCTTATTTTCGTTGTAGAAGCCGACCGTGCAGTTAGGCCTAAAATAGTAAGCATCCCCCGCTTTGGCGGGATAACGGCCTTCGACGCCGTCCGTGCCACTGCCAGCCACCATTTCACCATGGCCGTCGATCACCAGATAGATTTCTTCCGCCGCCTCGTGGTGGTGAGGCCAGTTCGTGCCGCCTGGCGCAAAATCCATCCAGAAGAAACTGTCCATCACATAAGCCTCATCGATCAAATCCCGCTTGCCGGTGCGCAGCCCGATCAGAAGCTTGTACAAAACTGAATTCGGGTGACCGCTGACAGTCCTCTCATTGGCGTCTTCCAGATTTGCCACTTTCGGATGCGGCATTGGAGCTCCGAGAGCCATCGACGACGGGATTTTGAACCCCATCACGAGCACGCGCAGCGGCTGTTCTGACTGATTTGAGATTGAACGTTTCACTCCCGGAGGCAAATAGGTGAAGTCATGCTTGCGCAGCGCGTACACCTGATCGTTCTCGCGTACGGCGTCGTGCAGAACGTAATGCAGTGAGCCGGTTCCTTCGACGACAAAATAAATTTCCTCCTGGCGGTCGTAGACGACAGTCTCGCAACTGCCATGCGGATCGAGAGTGACTTCCCCGAAGCGGGCCACGGTTTGGAGCGATCGATTGTCTTTATCCCCTTCTCCGAAGATAGGCCGATAGTGGCAAGTTGGAGAGCTAAGATCGACCTTCGTCTCCGCCAGGTCGGGAACGTAGCGATGCAGCCACGTGGGATCGACCGGGTGCTCTTGTGCGCGCAGTCCCTGTGCCAGCGCCAGCAATAACAGCAGCTTTTTCACCCATGCTCCCAAGTCTGCGACGGATTTCATTTCGACCGCGCGGCTAAGATCGCATCGTCGCGGCACGTTCAATGCTGAAGAACCGATGGCGATGATGAGACGTGCGGCGCGTGCGCCTCGCGCAGAATGTAGGCGACAAGATCATCGATCTCGCTGTTGCTAAGGCGATGGCCGTAGTCGCCTGGCATGGGCTCGCCCGTTTTCCGCTGGACAGACGCGAGGCTGGATTTCATCAGCAGATAAAATCGGCCATCTCCATCCTGCAGCTGCAAAGAGGTGTTGTCTTCGTTCCGGATCATCCCGGAAAATTGTCGACCATCCCGCGCCGCAGCAATCGCTGTTTCCGGCGGTCCTCCGGTCGGCCTGACAATCGCATCACGAATCTCGCTCGTCTCATGATCCCGGGCAAACCCGGCTATGTCTTCGGCGATGATTTGTCCTCGGCTGTGACATGCGGAGCAACTGGCCTTTCCGAAAAAAAGGTCACGGCCTCGCACAGGGTCGCCCGGCGCGGACTCCTTCGCCGACGTGCCTTGCAGGAAACGTACGTAGCCAATGAGCGCACGATCATTTTCGCTGCCCAGGTTTGGGAAGCCCGGCATTCCGGCTTCCGTAATCCCCTCATGGATCAGATCGAGCAGTGCCTCATCCGAGATCGTCCTCATGGCCAATCGGCGCACGATATCTGGTGCGTGCTCTCCGCCGAGCCCGTCGAGCCCGTGGCACGTCGCGCATTTCGCCTCAAAGACCCTTCTTCCTCTGAGTTCCGGCTGCGGACTCGGAGTGGATTGTTCGTTCGAGTTCTGGCCGAGGGCCGTGCCGATTGCCGCGAAGGCGATTACACTAAAGCCGATCGCGCAAGAAAATATCAGCGCCAATCCAATCTTTGTAACGGCCGCTTTTGTAATCATTCGCCGAGCCACATCGCGCTTCGCACAACCGCGAACTTGATATATCACAGAATGGAGTTGACGCAAATCAAATTATTTCGTTTCATTGGGTTTCATTTCGTTTCCAAGTTCATCGGCCAGCCGGCAAAGCGGCCCGGCGCGCGGTGAGTCATTGTTCGCGCGTGACTACGAGGCCCTGCCCTGGTGGGCGAGGTATTATGACATGGCGTCTCAAAGGTGAGGACAGGATGCTGCGCTTTCCGCTGGTTTTGCTAGCTTGTTTGGTGAACCTGAACATCGCGCCTGCCCAGACTGCGAGTCAGCCGAATCAGTCTGACTCGTCATGTCGCATTGAGGCCGCGAATTACAAGGGTTGGAGCGCACAACAGCTTTCCAATCGCTGGGTAAAGCTGGAAGTCGTACCGCAAAATGGCGGACGGCTCATGCAGGTGATTTTCGCGGGGCACCCGTTTCTGTTCGTGAATCCAGAATTTGAAGGAAAATATCTGCCTCCCGATCCGTCCCACTGGTTCAACTATGGAGGCGACAAGCTCTGGCTCCTGCCCGAAGGAAACGACGATGAACAGCATTGGGTGGGCAATTCCGATTTGATTGACGACGGGCCTTACGCCTTTCGAAAGGTTTCGGAAGGGAAGGAGTGCGAGATCGAACTGACCGGCCCCGCCGATCCACAAACTGGAATTCAGATCCGCCGCACGATTCACCTGGACTCCGACTCTCCGCGAATCCACTTTCACGCAACCATGCAGAACGCAACCGGGCACGCTGTCGAGTGGTCCATGCAATCCGTTTCGCAGTACGATACTGCGGACCCGGCGAATCCCCAGAGAATCAATCACAGTTTCTTTGCCTTCACTCCGGCCAATCCGTCCAGCAGTTATCTCAACCGCTACCACGTGCGGTTCGGTCCGGCAGAGAATCCAGCTGTTTCCGTCAGGGACGACGATCTCTTCGCGCTGCATTATGTGCACATGGCCGCCGAGCTTTGGCTGGATTCGACGGCAGGCTGGCTGGCAGTTGTCGACGGCGAGAGCCGGTATGCCATGGTGGAGCGCTTCCGCTACGAAAAGAGTGAAGCCTATCCGGGTAGGGCATCGGTTATTTTTTGGATGAACGGTCCGGAGACGAGGCTGAATTCCGAGGGCGAGCCTTCGCTGACTTCCGGAGGCGATGGTTCTCCTCGTTATCTCGAGGCCGAGATCAACAGCCCGCTGGTTCAGTTGCGACCGGGCGAGACCCGCGATCTTGAAGCCGACTGGTTTCCGACTCGTGCCGCCGGCGAATTTCACGGAGTGGAAGATGCGGGCATCGTGGTGCATCCTCTTCGGGCAACTCGCGCGGAGGGCGGGCACATCCGGCTCTCGGGTTCTTTTGGAGTATTCTTTACGGGACGTTTGGTCGCCCACCTCTACAACGAACACGGTGCTCTGGTGGGAACTATGCCTCTGGCCCAGGTCGACCCTGCCGAGCTTGTCGCGATAGAGACGGACTTAACGCCCCCTGCCAAGACTTCTCGGGTCTCGCTTCATCTGGAAGATGGCAAGGGGATGGACCGCGGTTCTCTTCAAGAAGTTAAAGTCGAGGAAGTTCCAGCTGGCGCGGTCGAAGCCCACTGACATGAAATCATTCCGCGAGAAGTTGAGCGTCGTCTTATTGGCAGCCTGTCTGTACTGGGGCAGTGCCGCGAGACAGACGGCGAAACAACACGGGCAGGCTCCCGTGGTCGCCGACGTGAACGTGAGCGCGGACGATTTGCTGACGCAGCCTCCTGGCGCGAACTGGACTTCTTACAACGGTGACTACACGGGGCGTCGCTACAGCGACTTGCGCGAAATCACTGCGAAGAATGTCGCGCAGCTTCGCGCGTCGTGGATCTTTCATCCTTCCAATTCAGACAGAATGGAAGTCACGCCCGTGGTCGTCAGAGGCGTAATGTACGTCACGTCTGCCAACGACGCCTGGGCCCTCGATGCGCGCACCGGCCGGATTATTTGGCATCACGAGCGTCCGGTGAGCACGGGGTTGCTCGACGATGCCGCCGCTCATCACAACCGCGGAGTGGGCGTGTGGAAGAACTTCGTCTATATGGAAACCGACGACGCCCACCTGCTGTGTCTCGACGCGCGTTCGGGTCACCTGGTTTGGGAGGTGATGTACGCTGACAAAGCGAAACAGTACGGAGCTACTAGCGCTCCGCTGGTGGTGAAAGATGAAGTGATCGTCGGCACGTCCGGCGGCGACTCCGGTGTGCGCGGTTTCGTGGCTGCCTACGATGCGGTGACCGGCAATCTGAAATGGCGCTTCTGGACTATCCCCGGTCCGGGAGAATTCGGCTCTTCCAGTTGGCCAGGAGATTCCTACCTGCACGGCGGCGGCACGACGTGGATGCCCGGCACTTACGACCCGAAACTCGATACTCTCTATTGGACAACCAGCAACGCGGCTCCCGATTTCATGGGCGATTCCCGCCCCGGAGACGACCTTTACACCGCTTGCGTTCTTGCACTGAACCCCGCTACGGGGGCGCTGAAGTGGTACTTCCAATTTACTCCTCACGACCTGTACGACTACGACGCTACCGAAACGCCCGTGCTCGCCAGCGCGAAAGTGAACGGCAAGGCCCGCGATCTGCTAGTGCAGGCCAACCGTAACGGATTTCTTTATGTTCTCGACCGGACGGATGGAAAGTTTCTCAAGGCAACGCCGTTCGTTGAGAAACTGAATTGGGCGAAAGGTATCGACGATTCCGGCCGCCCCATATTGACCGGAAGACTACCGACCGCTTCCGGCACTGATATTTGTCCAAGCATCGAAGGCGCCACGAATTGGTTCTCGCCTTCCTACAATCCCGGAACTGGATTTTTCTACGTGATGGCCCTCGAGAGTTGCAGCAACTTCTTCTCGCACCCGCAATCCTTCACGCAAGGCGAAACCTTCTACGGGACGGGCACCAAGCAGGCAGTTGACGACCACGCTCAGAAGATTCTGCTGGCGTACTCTGTTGCCGAAGGCAAGATTGTTTGGCGCTATCCTCAGATCGGCCGGGGAAACTCCTGGGGTGGGACGATGACGACGGCGGGCGACTTGGTTTTCTTCGCGAACGATACCGGAGCATTCGAGGCAGTCGAAGCGCGAACCGGACAGCCCCTCTGGCAATTCAATACCGGCCAAAGCCTCCACGCGTCGCCCATGAGCTACGCGGTCGATGGCACGCAGTACGTGGCGATCGCGGCCGGAAGCGATGTGATCAGCTTCTCGCTGCCGCATTAATTCTTAGAGCGGAACATCCGCTTAACTCCGCTTAATACGGCACGAAGCCCTGCGTCTTCATCTCTAGCCGGTAAACGGAAGTCGTGGCCGTGATATAGAGCGTGCGATAATCTTTGTCGCCCCAGTTCAGATTCGCCGGTTGCTCCGGCATCACGATGGTTCCGAGATGGTTGCCTTTGGCGTCCCAAACCCAGATGCCCTTGGGCCCAGTCACGAAGAGGTTTCCGTTCTTATCGACTCTCATTCCATCGGGGACGCCGTCGCCTTTCCCACCCGGTTCCTCGCCGAAAACGCGGCCGTTGGTCAGGGTTCCATCGGCGGCTACGTCGTAGACGCGAATGTTTCTTTTTTCGCTGTCGTCGACGTAGAAGTGCTTGCCATCCGGCGAAAACGCGAGGCCGTTCGGCTGCGTGAGATCCCGGGTGAGTAACTTCAAGTGGCCTTCAGTGTCCAGCCGGTAGACGCCCTGAAACGGAATTTCCTGCTTTTCTCCGGCCACCAGATCCATGTTCGGATCGGTGAAGTAAAGCGCGCCATCCGGACCAACGATCACATCGTTGGGGCTATTCAGTTTCTTGCCGTCGTAGTGATCAGCCAGAATCTTGTATTTCCCGTCGGGAGTCACTTCAATGATGGCGCGCAACACGCTGGCGCAGTCGATCAGCCGATGTTGACGGTCAAACGTGTTGCCGTCGGGATCGCCGAGCGCAATCACCTCTTCCTTTTTCCCGTCGGGATGCAGCCGGAAAATCTTGTTGATGGTCTCGTCGCTCACATAGAGAAATCCTGCCGCGTCCCAGACCGGGCCCTCCGTAAATCCGAAACCTGTGCCGACGACGCTGAGCTTGGCGTTGTGATCGACCACATCCCAGAATTGTGGCGATTCAGCTTGCAGGTTGAAGTCCCGGCGCGCGCGTTGGGCCGTCAGAAAGGTAGACGCTGCAGCGGCGAGCAACAGCGAGGTCGTGATCACGAACCCGCGCGGAACCTTCATCCGTAGATTCATTAAGATATTGTCTCTGGCGCTATTTCGTTTTCACAGCGATGGCCGAAATTTCAATGCGCGCATTATTCACCAGAGCCGCAGCCTGGATCGTCGCGCGGGCTGGCTTGGGGTCGGGCATCACGTCCTTGTAAATCTTGTTCATGTCGGGAAACTCATGAATGTCGGCGAGATAGACTGTGACGCTGACGACATCCTTCAGTTCGAAGCCCGCGGCCTTGAGGACCTTTTGGACATTCTCGAGCGCCGCGGTCGTTTCAGGACCAATTCCCCCGGCCACCACTTTGTCGGATGCATCTGTACCCTCCTGACCGGCGACATACAGCGTGTTTCCGGCAATGATGCCGTCGCTGAAAGGAAGTCCTCTGGTGGTGGACAAATTGATTGCCTTTCGTTCCTGGGCAAAGCCAGCCGCAGCGCCAACGCTTAACGCGATAGCAACGGCTGACACGAACAGCCGGGCAGTCATGATGCGCATCATAATGTTCATTTTCTATTCCCTTTCGCAATCAGTCGATTGACAAATCGGTGTATCGGCAAAATCAGCGGATTGACCCTTCCGCGCCGCCGAAAACCATGTTAGAGTCCGCGCACATATATACATCCTGGAGGACGAAATGAACAAGTTCCGCCGCTTTGCGAAATTCTGCGCGATTGCAGCGTCTCTTTTTTGTATCGGTACTGTGTGCGCTATTTTCTATGGAGCCCAGCTTCATGCAGCGCAATCCGGCGAAGCTATTGCATTGCAATCCGACAGCGCATTGATCGCAGATTATCGCCGCGTTGAAGTGGCCTCGGTATCCGACGCGCTGGAGCAACTGACCGGCAGGCGCATGTACATGAGTCATCGCATGCAGCCCATTTTCGCCGCAAAGTTTGCCGGCTTCGCGCGCACGGTTCAGTTGAAGAAGGACGAAGGTAATAGCGATCCCACGGCTTTGAACGGAATGCTGGCAGCCATCGATCAGGGCTCCACAGATTCCGTTTATGTAATGGTGCTCGAAGACGGCCAGGACATCGCGGGCATGGGCGGACTCATGGGCACGGCTATGGCTGCGCGCGGCTACGCCGGCGCTGTCGTCGATGGTGGAGTGCGTGACGTGGCCTATTTGCGCAAGATCGGGTTCCCCGTTTATGCCACCGGCATCGTTCCGTCCACGTCCGTGCATCACTACCGCTTCGCGGGGGCGCAGATTCCAGTGATTTGCGACGGAGTAACGGTCAGTTCTGGCGACATCGTTGCAGCCGACAGCGATGGTGTCGTGGTGGTGCCGAAGGCCAGGGCCCAGGAAGTGCTCGTCCTCGCGCAACAGATGGATTTCAAAGAGCACTCGATGTATCCCGTGATCGAACAGATGAAATCGATCGTCGAGGCGGTCAAGAAGTTTGGCAGACTGTAGACAAAGAAATCCGTTTGTGCAAATCTCAAAGACCAACCTGAGAAGTTCAACCTGAGAAGACCAACCTTGAAGGGAGACTGATATGAGTTTGACTTTCACTCGCAGGGCGTTCGCCGCGCAGTTTGCTTCTGTACTTTCCGCCGTGGGGATTACTGCCGCCGTGTTGCCCAACCGCGCCTCGGCTCAGAGTTCCGCTACGCAGGGTGCGGATGCAATCCGCAAGCTGAACAGCGAAGGCAAACCGGGCAGCGAGAAAGATGCCATCATGCCCGTCGTCATCCACCGCGGGTTGATTTACGTTGCCGGGCAAGGCGCTCACGATTCTCGAGACTCGAAAGAGTGGACGATTGAATCTCACACCACCATGGTCATGGACAAGATCAAGAAGCACGTGGAAATTGGGGGCGGGACCATGGACAGCATTCTTCAGCTGAATGTTTACCTGGTGAAGATTGAGCACTGGGATGGAATGCACAAGGTGTTCTCGACTTATTTCCCCCATGGCGGCCCCGCGCGCACCACCGTCGCGGTCGCGGCGCTTCCAGGAGATTCGCTGGTGGAAATCAATTGCATCGCCGCTGTTGCCGGCAAGTGAGTGGCCAAGGAGCTTCGTTCATGCGACTGAACTCGAAGTGGAACCGCCGAGGTTTTCTTGGCAGCGTGGGAGCGATTGCGGGTTCGATTCTTTCTGGCTCGGCGCTCGGGCCACGCAAGCTTTTTGGAGCGAATCGCCCCGCTCGCGCCAGCGCGCCGGTGACCGGTTTTGGACAGACCGGCAATCCCTACGAAGAACTGGGGGTTACAACGGTGATCAATTGTCAGGGGACGATGACCGTGCTGGGCGGTTCGCTTCCTCATCCTGAGCTCGAAGCGGTCATGACCATGGCGGGGCGTCACTTCGTGAGCATTCCCGAACTCGAGGTGGCCGCAGGCAAGCGCATCGCAGAAATGCTCAAGCTCCCGGACGGCTACACCGCGCTGGTCACTTCGGGCGCGGCAGCAGCGATTCAATCCGGACTGGCGGGCATTCTGACGGGCGGGACGGAGGCTCTGATCCGCCAACTGCCCGACCTGACCGGCATGAAGTCGGAAGTGATCATACAAAAGTCGCATCGCAACCCCTTTGATCACCAACTGCGATCCACGGGCGTCAAGCTCGTCGAGATCGAAACTTCCGATCAATTGCGAGCGGCGATCAACGAGCGCACGGCAATGATGCATTTTTCCAACTTCGCGAATGCTGCCGGGCAAATTAAGGTGGACGAATGGGTCAAGTTGGCGAAGCAATACAACATCCCTTGCATGAACGATGCCGCCGCCGATACGCCGCCGGTTTCTCATCTGTGGGACTACACCCACATGGGTTACGATCTGGTGACATTCAGTGGAGGTAAGGCAATTCGTGGGCCGCAGTGCGCCGGCTTGCTCATCGGCCGCAAAGAGATGGTCGCGAACGCCCTGCTGAATAACAGCCCCCACGAAGACACACTGGGCCGCAGCCAGAAGGTGGGTAAGGAAGAAATCTTAGGCATGGTTAAGGCTCTCGAACTCTTTCTCGCGGAAGACCACGAAGCTCTGGCCAAAGAATGGCAGGCTCGGTTGGAAGGAATCTCGCGCGAAATCACGAAGGTTCCGGGAGTGAGCACTTCGTTCTTCGTGCCCGACATCGCCAATCACGTGCCGCACATGAGCATCACCTGGGACGCTGCCCGCATTCCGTTAACGCCGCAGCAAGCTTCCAAACTATTGCGGAATTCGAAACCCTCCATTGTGATCGGAGGCGGTGAAGGGCGGCCAGGACTCGCCATGTGCGTGTTTATGCTGCAACCCGGCGAAGACAAAATCGTTGCTGAACAGCTTTCGCGCCTGTTGCGCGAACACGCGGCATAGGCGAGGCTGCCCCTGTGATGAACGGTCCAGGAACGAGCGCTGGCGGAACGAGTAACGTCCGCTGGTTTCTGATTTTCTGGTTGTTCATCCTGAGCGCCGTTTCCTATCTCGACCGCGTGAACATTTCGATTGCCGGCGGGTCTATCGCGGAGGCCTATCATCTGAGCGATGTGCAGCTGGGCAAAGTGTTCAGCGCAATGCTAGTCGGCTATGCAATTTTTCAGACGGTTGGCGGCAGGCTGGCAGACCGCTACGGGCCGCGTCGAGTGCTGGCCGGCGGCGTCGCGTGGTGGGGAATCTTCACGGCCCTGACGGCTCTGGTTCCTGCGAATATTGCCGGCGCGATCTACGTGTTTGTTGCGGTCCGATTTCTTCTGGGCGCCGGGGAAGCTGTCATCTACCCGTCCGCCAATCAATTCATTGCGCGCTGGATTCCGACCAGCGAGCGCGGCCTTGCCAATGGATGGATCTTCGCTGGCGTGGGAGCGGGCGCTGGCCTGACGCCGCTGCTCATAACCCAGATCATGATGCGTTACGGTTGGCGATCATCGTTCTGGGTCTGTTCCATCATCGGATTCGCTGCTGGCGCGGTCTGGTTCATCATCGCGCGCGACACACCTGCCGAGCATCCCAGCGTTTCCTCAGGGGAGTTAATACTGATTAACTCGGGACTGACGCAACAGCAACACAACTATGATCCGAAAACGCTCATCGCATGGAGGCGTGTCTTAAAAAGCAAAGAAGTGTGGGCTATCACGGTTAGCTACTTCTGCTATGGCTACGTTGCTTGGATCTTCTTCAGTTGGTTCTATCGCTACTTGGCCAAAGTGCGCGGCCTCGATTTGAAGGCGAGCGCTTTTTATACGATGTTGCCCTTTCTCGCCATGCTCGTGTGTTGCCTGCTAGGAGGAGCGATCAACGACCGGCTGACGAAATGGCGAGGACCGCGAGTCGGACGATGCGGTCTCGCCGCCTGCGCGATTACCGTTGCCGGGGTATTCATTGCCTTGGGCTCGCAGGTTCAGAGTGCACGACTGGCCAGCATCGTGCTCGCCGGCGGGGCCGGTGCGCTCTACCTCGCCCAAAGCTCTTTCTGGTCGGTAACGGTCGATATTGCGGGCGCCTCTTCAGGATCGGTGTCAGGCTTTATGAATATGGGCAACCAGATTGGGGCGGCAATCACGGCTTCGCTCACTCCCTGGATCGCGGCGCGATTCGGCTGGACGACGTCATTTCTGGTAGCAGCTGCGTTGTGCATACTTGGAGCGGCAAGCTGGCTGCTGGTGAGTCCGTCGCAGCGGCTTACGGTTTCGCAGACTGATTCCGCTTCGACGGCGGACCGGAAGGTGAAGCCGCTGTCCGACCAACCTGCCAAAGTGTAAGTGCTCCAATGCCGCAACCACATCCACAGGCCGATCGCGAGCGCATGGATCCCCCCTCGCGCGTCCTGCGACACGATCAGGTCGACGGATCCGAATCGGGTTGGACGAGTAAGAGCAGGATGATGCCAGTCACGGTAAACATCCGGAAGGCCGCATCCTGACCATTCCAGGTTTTTGACTGCCACATCAGAAACCATTCGCCGCCCACAGTGAGGAAAGCAACCAGCCACATCAGCAAGGCCAGCGTGAGCGCCGCTACAGAAACGCGTTTGGCCCGCATGAACACCGGCGCCGATGGCGAGAGTGCCCGCGCCAGCCGGGATCCACCCCACCAGCAGAGGAACGTCACGAGCGCCTCCCACAAAATGATGGCTACGTAGAAGGCGGTGTGCCACGCCGGCGAATTCATGGCGCGCCACATCTCGTGGTTCCCCACCGTATTGGTGTCCATCATGAGCACGTGACGGACGAACTGATAGTTGGAGTTGTAATCGGTGATGTTGTTGAAGACGACGACCGTGTAGAACAGTGCCACAGCCAACACCAGCGAGACTTTGGCGACGCGCAAGATCATAGTTTCTCCTCGGAGTGGAGCGTTCGGAAATATGCAAAAGGGCAACGACGCAACTGCCCGGATACTAGCCTTTTCTGCCCAATCGAGTAAGATTTTTTGAGGCCTCCGCGGGCAAGTATGCAGAGAAAACCCCTTTTCACTTGGAGGACTGCCAGGCTGTTGCGAGGCCGGCAAGTCCTTTGCCCGAGCGGCAAGGACCATGTCTACCGCGCCGACGAAACGGTCGTGCGTCAGGTTTGACCTTCGAGGCTAGAGCGCTTGGAGAAACAACACGACCAAACCAGCACCGAGCGCAAAGCGCGGCTCGCTGAGCAGACGAATATCTGTCTGCGTTCGGGCGACTACTCTCGCGTACTGGATTTGTTGCGGAACGCATCGGCCGAATTCCCCAACGACCCGGAGCTGTCAGAACTGGAAAGGCTCGCCCAGGATGGCGTGAAGCGCAATGCCGAAGCCCAGCGTCTTATCACCGAAAGCCAGGAACTGTTCGCGCAGCGGAAATCCACCGAAGCGATTCAGCTGTTGCGTCAGGCCCACGAACTGGATAAGAAAAATGGTCTCGCCCGCGCCATTCTGGCCAACGCCCTGGTCGAGCAGGCGCATTCCGTTGTAGAAACCGATTGGCGGGAAGCCGAGACGCTGGCCAAGCAGGCGCTCGACTTGAACCCTTCGCATCCCACGGCAAAGACTATTCGCAGCCTTATCCTCGATCGAAAAAAAGCAAGCCCAGTCGAGGAATGGGTTACGCAGGCGCGCAAGCTTCAGTCTTCGGGCGATCTATTCGCAGCCTTATCCCGGGTCGAAGAGGGACTGGACATTTATCCCAACGACCCCAAGTTGCTTCAGACGCAAGATGCAATCCAGCGCGACCAGAATCTTCGGCGTCGTCAGGTCCGCCGCCGCGATCTGGAAAACCTGCGGCGCCTGGAACTTGAAATCGATGCAGCCGCGGATGATGCGGCAAAAGGAAAACTTGCTGATCGCATCCAAGCGATGGCCGCCACGTATTGGACCGATGGAGAGATCATCTCTGTCGCCAATGGTCTCTTGGCGCGGCTGGGATTGGTGTCTCAAGCCAGTACCACTGCGTCGGCGCGTGGCGCTGTCATCTTTCACGTTCCGCCCCGCAGCGCTCCGAAGGCTGCCGGCGTCGATAGCGGCCAGGTTTCGCCCGGCTCGGCGTCAACGAGCCCGGTGTCGACGAGTCCCGCGTCAACGAGTCCGGTTCCATCCGGAAATGTTGCGACCGCCACGGTCGTGCCGAGCACTGTTCCGTCCAGCACCGTTCGATCCACCATCGTGCCGACGGACAAAGCCCTCGCTACTCCGCCGAACCCTGAAACCCCCACTCCAGCCGCCGTGGCACTTCCAGCCGCAGAGCGTTCTGCTCCAGTGGCCAAAGTCACATCGCCATCATCTCGACCAATCCAGCCCACGAGGACGAACGCGACAACGCTGATTCTCATCTCCGCAGCGATAATAATCGTCGCCGTCGCGGCGACCTTCTTCTTCACGCGAAAGCATCATGATGCGGCCGTAGCGAAGGCGCCCGAAGTCGCACCCACAATCTCAGCGCTCGCCGTCCCCGCCCCGGCGGCTGCCGTTCCCACCGTCTCTGCTCCGCCCATTTCCACTCCGCCCGTTCCCGCGCCCGCAGTTGCCACTCCAGAACCATCTTCAACTCTTCCTATGGACGCCGCTCCAAGAAAAACCACGGTTGATAATCAGCCTACCGCCGATCAGCCGCCCGTCGACTCCAATCACGACCTGGGCACGCTCCTCGTCCTTGCCGGTCAGGACGAGGCAAGAGTTTTTCTCAACGGAAAGCTTCAACGGCAACTCACTCACGCCGGCCAGGTGCGCCTGCCGAATCTCGAACTGAAGGACTATGTTGTACAAGTCTCGAAGAATGGGTTTCAGGATCCTCCACCGCAGAAGATTCGCATTCGCAAGGGCGAACAGGCCCAACTTATCTTTAACCTCCAACCGCAGCCTCGCCTGGCTTCGCTGACCATCCAGGGCGGCGCTCCGGGCACTACGGTTCTTGTCGATCAAGCTCTCGTGGGCACGATTCAGCCCGATGGCACGCTCTCCGTCTCCACTGTCAATCCTGGAGACCATACCGTCGAATTGCGCAAAGAGCGCTTCAAGCCCCGGCAGTTTAAGAAACACTTCGTTGTGGGGGGAACCATATCTCTCGCTGCTCCGGATGCCACGCTGGAAGCCGCTTCCGGGGAATTGAAAATTACCTTCGCGCCCGCCGACGCCAATGTTGCCATCGTGAAGGGCGACCTGCTGAAAATAGTAAGCAGCGGCGTCCCGCTCAATCTTGCGCCCGGTACCTACACTCTTACTGCGCGAACCGCCGAAAGGTTCACGCGCTCGTCGACGGTGGAAGTCCTCGCGGGTCAATCCAAGGCTTTGGATTTGTCTCTCGCTCCGAGCGGCATGTCGAAGTGGGATGACCCAGGTGCATGGAAGCAGGAGAAAGATTCGCTTATTCGCAAGGGGGGAGACTTCGTCCTATACGGAGCCGTTCCTGCCTCGGGCACATTTCGATTTTCCGCGATGATCATCCGGGGTCGCGTCTTGCAATGGGTGCTCAATTACAGCGACCCCAAGAACTACATCCTCTTCCAGATGGATGATAGTAACTTCTACCGAACCGTCATTCGGAACGGGGAGAAGACGCAAGAGATCATCGTTCCCGACAAAAACGACAAGAAAAGTTTCCGGACGCTCGAAACCCGCGTTAGCGCCACCGAACTCGTCCACCTGATCAAGCACGGTGATCGTTGGACGGTCCTCGATCGCTGGACGCAGCCGGGCACCAATCCTAGCCTGGGCAAGTTTGGGTTCTACATACCCGGCAACGATGAGGTAGCTCTCTCCAGCTTCGCCCACTACGCTGACCTGAACACCCGCTAGCAGCTTGCGGTCCGATCCTTCCGGGCATTCAGAACTCCAAGTCGCTAACTGCTGGCCAGCGAAATGGCGCTGTGCAGGCTGCGCACACTTTCTTTGAGCACCTGCGCGCGCTCGTATTCCAGACCTTGAACTTTGCCGATCGATAGCCGCGGGTTGCGGTAGCGCATTGGGCTAGGGAATGGAGTACTTAGTCCCACATGAATGTCGTGAACCCCAGTGCGTTCGATGAGGGCCGCGGCATCGAGGTGACCGATGCCGCCGCCCGCCATGATGGCAATGCGACCGCGGGCCAGCTTGACGAGCGCTGCAATGGTTTCGGCGCCTTGCAGAGACGTTTGTTCGCCGCCCGAAGTTAGAAGCCTGTCGGCGCCGGTGGCGCAAACGTCGTCGAGGGATTGGAACAGATCGGCGGCCATGTCGAAGGCGCGATGAAAGGTGACGTTGAGCGGGCGCGTTAACTCGACCAGTTGGCGGGTGCGGTGGACATCGACATGTCCGTCGGTATCGAGGATGCCGAGAACGATGCCGTCGGCGCCCAGTTCCTTGGCGACGGCGATGTCGCGGCGCATGATCTCAATTTCTTCGTCGGTATAGCAGAAATCTCCGCCGCGGGGGCGAATGATGACCTGCAGGCCGATGGAGACACGGGCGCGGACCACGCCGATCAGCCCGGCACTGGGAGTGATTCCTCCCTCGATCAGATCGCTGCACAACTCGATGCGGGTCGCCCCGCCCTGCTGCGCTGCGACTGCAGACGCCACTGAGTCGACGCAGATTTCAATCAGTGCTTGTTCGGCCATGGGTCCCGACTAGAAAAGATCGTGGCGAAAAGTATCGAGCATTCGATTGCGGTTCGCAACTCGCGATGGAATGCGGAAACTTTGGAGTGACCATACTGGGCCGGATCGCGTGAGCCGCATGAAGTAAACTCCCAGTCGTCCTCAACGATCCTGGGCTCGATTTATCGTACCGTTACTCTACTAAGTCTCACATAACCTCGCAGTGTTTCTACCGATATCCATAGTGCAGCGATCATTGGTGGATTTTCGGTTCTGTTGAGAAAACGTAAGTTCGAGTCACCGGGCTTTGACATTCCGTGCCCGAGTTTAGTAACCCCGCGTAATTCCTTCTGAAGTGGGTCTCTGCTTGCATTACTCAGTACTGGATGCTGCTCACGGGTCTCGATCGCTTCTGGGCTTTCAGGAGCGGAGCTATTGCGTCGCATGTGCCCAAGCAAAACATAGAACCCAAAACAGGGGAAACCCTGCCTTGTGACGCAGCAGCCCAGCATTCGGCTTCAGATGAGCTCGTTGGAATCCAAAAGTGCGGAGGACGTGTGATGAAGCGGTATGCATTTAATTTCTTAGCTTTTTTTCTCGCTCTCGGGTTGCTGTGTGGGATGGTGGTCTCGACGACGCCGGTGGTCTGGGCACAGACGGGCACCACTTCGTTGCGCGGAGCGGTATCCGATGCCAAAGGCGCTGTGCTGCCAGACGCGATGGTTACCATTACCGATCCGCAGAACGGGTTCTCACGTACCGCTAAGACCGATGGCCAGGGCGAGTATCAGCTGCTGCAATTGCCGCCGTCGACCTACACGGTCACCGTGAGCGGGCAGGGTTTTGCCTCGCTGAAGCAGGAGAAAGTACAACTGCTGGTGAGTGTTCCTTCCACCTTGAATTTCACCTTACAGGTGCAGGGCCAAGCCGTAACCGTGGAAGTGACCGGGCAAGGCGCTCAGGTGAATACCACGGACGCCACCATGGGCAACGCCTTCGAAAGCCAGCAGATTCAGGAGCTCCCCTTCGAAGGGCGCAATCCTGTAGAGATGCTCAGTCTGCAGGCGGGCGTCACCTACACCAGCCCCACCAGCGGCACTGCCGTCAACAACATGGCCGACACACGCAGCGGCGCCGTCAACGGAGGCCGCAGCGATCAGGCCAACGTGACCCTCGACGGCGTGGACAACAACGATCAGGAAAACGGTTTTGCCTTCACCGGAGCCGTGCGTTCCACTCTCGACTCGGTGGAAGAGTTCCGCGTCACCACCACCAATTCCAACGCCGATGAGGGCCGATCCTCTGGTGCGCAAGTGCAGTTG
>Ga0210390_10000578_pt1 | contig 39595 bp, 60 predicted proteins | sample IncBWH11OmetaG_FD_161050 | JGI IMG/M metagenome (GOLD analysis project Ga0210390, IMG submission 161050) | Forest soil microbial communities from Barre Woods Harvard Forest LTER site, Petersham, Massachusetts, United States - Inc-BW-H-11-O ...
CGCCCGAGCCCGCCCCCGAGCCCGATTGGCTGCCCGATGAAGACCCCTGGTGACCCCGTGGGCCGCTGCCCCGTCTGCACCCTGACCGTCCCCGGCCGCCCCTGCCCCGGCCACGGCGGGCGCCCCTGCGACCGCCACGCCGACCTCATCGAGCTGGACGCCCACGGCCACCCCGGCCACCCAGGCGAGCCCCCCGGCCCCCCGGGGACGTGCATCGGATCACGAACCCTCGTCCGCCCGGTTGACCCAGCCCCGGCCCGGGGCGCAGGATGACCACGTGCCCCTGTCCGCTGCCCAGCGCCGCCGCCTCCCCCGGTCGGCGTTCGCCCTCCGCAGCGGCCCCCGCTCCCGCTGGGCCTACCCGCTGCCCACCAAGGGCCAGGCCCGCGCGGCGGGCATCAGCGAGGCAGCCCGCCAGCGCATGCTCCGCTCCGCTGCCGCCTACAGCCACCGCAGCTCCACCCGGGGCAGCGGCCCCCGCATCACCGCAGCGGCCAAGCGCAAGGCGTCACCACGGGGCGGCAGCCGCGCCTGGGGCACCACAGCTACCGCCCGGCGCCGGGCCCCCGCCAGGGCCCGGCGCACCACGGGCCGCGCCACCAGCCGACGCCGGTAGGCCCTGATGGGCGCCACCCCCGACCCGCGCCTGCGGCTGCGGCTCTACCTGGACGGCGTGGTCGTGGACCAGGTGTGGATCGACTCCACCAGCCCGACCGCCCAGCAGCAGATCGACTCCACCCAGCGCCGCCAGGCCGCCCTCGCTGAGCAGGCCGACGCACGCGGGCAGGTCTGGATGGCTGAGGTCTTCGACCCCGCCGCCCCCGAGGACAACGCCTACCTCCGGTTCGGCACCGACCCGGGCGGCATGATCGAGCCCCGCCCCGTCCACACCCTGGACCTGCCCCCCCGATGGCCCGGGCTATGACCTGCCCCCTGCCTGCCGCTGGCCTGGCCTGCCCCCGAGCCCTGGCCCTGCCTGGCCTGGCCCTGCCCGCCTGGCCTGGCCTGCCCCGCCCAGCCCGCCCGGACCTCCCATGCCTATGAGGGCCCCGCTGGCCTGCCCCGCGCCCGGCTGCGGCAGCGCGCAGCCGTGCGCCAAGCACCCGCGCGGACCCTGGGCTGGCGCTGGCCGGGCCATGCCCGCAGGCTGGCCCGCCACGCGGCGCCGCGTGCTGGCCCGCGACCGCTGGGTCTGTCGGCTCGGCTTCGCTGGCTGCGAAGGCCACGCGACCGACGCACATCACACGGTGCGCGGCAGCGAGGACGAGGCGACCATCGTCGCGGCATGCGGTGCGTGTCACAGAATCGTGACGCAGCAACAGGCGTCGGCGGCGCGGTGGATCGACGCACGCGGCGACCGCGCGGCCGAGGGGGGGACCTCCTCGGGGCCGGGCCGCGGACAGCGCTTCGTGCCGCCGCTCATCCCGGGGCAGGTTTCGCCGGAAACCGGGGGCGCGGCATGATGGCCCGCGACGAGGACGCCCCGGCCCGGCCTTCCTCGACTGGTCCTCCTGGAGCTGGGCCGGGGGCCCGCCACCCGCGCCCGCTGCCCGGGCCGCCCGAGCTGCACCCGCCGCTGCGGCGCCCGTGCGGCTGCCCCTTGGACGCCGATTGCGACGGCTACCACCCTGGGCGCGCTCGACGGGTGGCCGCCGTGAGTGCCAGGCTGGCGGTCATGCGCCGCCTGCTGCTCGCCGCCCTGGGCCTGGCCGCCGTCGTCATGGCCGCGATCATCGCGGCCGACCTGGCGACCAGCAGCCGGGACCGCTGGGCGGCGGTCATGTTCGCGGCCGGGAGCCTGTTCGCGGCCGGGCTGGGCCGCTGGCGGCGGGGGCGCGGTGGGTAGCCGGGGCCCGGCGCCGAAGCCGACGAACCTGCGCATCCTCCACGGCGACAAGGAGGCGCGCATCAACCGCGCCGAGCCCCGGCCCCGGGACCTGCCCCCGGAGCGCCCGCCGTGGCTGACGCCGTACGCGGCCGAGGAGTGGGATCGGATCGCCCCGGACCTGACCAGGATGGGCACGGCCAAGGCCATCGACGCCGCAGCGCTGGCCGCCTACTGCGAAGCGGTCGGCCGGTTCCGCTCGGCCATGGAGATCCTCAGCCAGTCGCAGATCCTGATCGTGGACCGGGACGACCGGCCGAGGCTGAACCCGGCCGCCCGGGCCGCCCGGGACGCCTCGTACGAAATGCGAATGTGGGCGCGGGAGTTCGGGCTGACGCCCAGCTCGCGCTCGCCGCTGCGGATCGAGCACTCCGGGTCGATTGGCCTGGGCGGGGCGCTGCCCGCCGAGCGCCTGCTGTCGTAGGAGGGAACCACCATGGCCAAGAGCGCCCGGCCGCTGCCCCCCGGCGCCGCCCAGGACCCCCGGCTGCCCGCCGCCGTGGCGATGCTCGGCCGCACGGGGGCCGCCGAGTTTCAGGTCCGCTACTGCGAGGAGGAGAAGCCCACCGTCTGGGTCGCCTGCGCCCGCTGGGGGAAGCACTGGGAGGCGGCCGGGGCCATGAGCCCGCTGCGCGCGATCTTCCGGCTCTGCGATGAGGTGATCGACGGGGGCACGTGCCAGCACTGCCAGCGGCCCACCGGGTTCTCCCCCGAGCTGGACGCGCTGCCGCTGGACGAGCTGGTCTGCTGGTACCAGTGGGACCCCGAGCTGGCGACGTTCCGCCGAGGCTGCGCATGACCGCCGCCCCGGCCGCGCGGGTGCTGCCGCACCGCTACGAGCTGATGCCCGTTGACAAGCTCACGCCGCACCCCGACAACGCGAACATCGGGGACGTGGTGGGCATCGCCGGGTCGATCCAGGCGGTGGGGTTCTGGGGCGTCGTCCTTGTCCACGAGGCCACCGGGCACATCCTCGCCGGGGAGCACCGCTGGCGGGCGGCGGGCAAGTCGGGGCTGACCGACGTGCCCGCCATCGTCATCGACTGCGACGAGGCGACCGCCCGGGACATCCTGGTCGGTGACAACGAGTGGGCCCGCCAGGGGCGGTGGGATCAGGACAAGCTGGTCGCGCTGCTCCAGCGCATGAGCGCCAGCGGGCGCAGCCTGGCGGCGGCCGGGTTCGGCGCTGACCGGCTGGCGCGGCTGCTGGGGGAGCGGCGGGAGCCTGAGCCGCCCCGGCCCGCCCTGGCGGATCGGTTCGTCGTGCCGCCGTTCGATGTGCTGGACGGCCGGTCGGGCTGGTGGCGTGACCGCAAGGCGGCATGGCTGGCGCTGGGCATCGAGTCGGAGCTGGGGCGGCTGGCGGGCGGCGGCGGGGGGGCGATGCGCGCGGGCCCGGCCGGGTGGCTGCGGGCTGACCCCGGGTTCTACGCCAAGAAGGCCCGCGCCGAGGAGGCCCTGGGCCGGGAGCTGTCAACCGCGGAGTTCGTGGCCGACTGGTACGACAAGCCGACCAAGGGCACCGGGTCGGGCATCAGCATCTTCGACCCGGTGGTGTGCGAGCTGGCCTACCGATGGTTCGCCCCGCCCGGGGGGGCCGTGCTGGACCCGTTCGCGGGCGGCTCCGTGCGGGGCCTGGTCGCCGCCATGCTCGGCCACCCCTACCTCGGCTGCGATCTGAGCCCGGCGCAGGTAGCGGCGAACGAGCAGCAGGCCGCCGCGTTCGCCGCCCGGGGCCTCATCGGCGCGGCGCCCGGGCCCGAGCTGTCCCCAGCCGACCTCACACCTGTGGAGGAGCACGGCGGCTACCAGGTCAAGCGTGATGACCTGTTCGGCGTCCGGGGCTCGATGGGCGGCAAGGCGCGGACGTGCTGGACCCTGGCCACGGCGGGCCCGCCCCCGGCCGGGCTCGTCACGGCCGGGTCACGCCAGAGCCCGCAGGTCAACATCGTCGCGGCGGTCGCCGCCGAGCTGGGCGTCCCCTGCCGCGTCCACGTCCCCAGCGGCGACCTGACGCCGGAACTGCTGGCGGCCCGGGCGCACGGCGCCGAGGTCGTGCAGCACCGCCCAGGGCGCAACTCCGTCATCATCGCCCGGGCCCGCGCCGACGCGGCCGAGCGCGGCTGGCTGGAGGTCCCGTTCGGGATGGAGTGCCCCGAGGCGGTGGAGGCGACCGCCGCGCAGGCGGCCGAGCTGCCCCCGGCCGCCCGGTACGTCGTGCCCGTGGGGTCGGGGATGACCCTGGCGGGGGTCCTGGCCGGGCTGGAGCGGGCGGGCAACCCGGCGCCCGTGCTGGGCGTCGTCTGCGGCGCCGACCCGGCGCGGCGGCTGGACCGCTGGGCGCCGGGCTGGCGGGCCCGCTGCACCCTGGTTGGCGCCGGGATGGACTACCACCGGCACGCGCCGCAGACGCGGCTGGGCGGGCTGGAGCTGGACCCGATCTACGAGGCCAAGTGCCTACCGCACCTGCGGGCCGGGGACCTGCTCTGGGTGGTCGGGCGCCGCGAGACGGTAGGCGGGGCCCCGGCGCTGCCCGCCTGGGCGTGCGCCGACGCCGTGGGCTGGGCCGCGCAGCTACCGCCCGACAGCGCCGATCTGGTGTTCACGTGCCCGCCTTACTACGACCTGGAGCGGTACTCCGACGACCCGGCCGACCTGTCGGCCATGGCCCCGGCCGCGTTCGATGCCGCCTGGGCCGCGATCCTGGGCGGCTGCGCGCGGGCGCTGCGCCCCGACCGTTTCGCCGTGGTCGTGACCGGCGACACGCGGGGCCGGGGCGGCGGCGCCGTGCGGGACCTGCGGGGCGCGACCATCGCGGGCGCGGCGGCGGCCGGGCTGGCGTACTGCTCGGGCGCCGTGCTGCTGACCCCCATCGGCAGCGTGCCCTACGCGGCGGGGCGGCTGTTCACCGGGACGCGGGGCCTGGGCCGCTGTCATCAGGACGTGCTGGTGTTCTGCAAGGGCGACCGGGGCGCGGCGGCCCGCGCCTGCGGCGAGGTTCCGGTGGAGCTGCCCCCGGGCATGGCGGGAGTCGAACAAGAATGATGAAAAGACCTCCTGACCTGGGCATAACCCAGCGTGACGACGTGTTGTACTTGGCAGTACGGCACGCCCCGCAGGGGGGCGGCCGGGAGGAGGAACCACCGAGATGAACACCACCGTTAGCACCCCCGCAGGCGCCATGGACGAGACCGCCGCCGCCGAGCTGGCGCTGGCCGGCCCCGGCCCCGACGACGCGATCACCACCGCTGGGCTCAGCCCGGAGGAGGCCGCCGCCGCTGGCCTGGCCGAGGACGCCGCGATCGTGCCCGCCCCCGAGGGCGTGCCGACCGGCACCGAGCGCGCCACGTGGAAGGGCCACGGCAACCCCACCAGCTTCATCTTCTACGGCGCGGGCTCGCTGCCCGAGGCGCCAGGCGTGAAGATCACCAAGGTCAACGCCGACCGCACCGGCCTCACGCTCAAGCGTGGCAACGGGCGGCCCGCCAAGGGCGGCTCGTTCGGCGTGGCCACCAAGTTCTGGGCGGGCGCTTGCGTGCTGCCCGAGGCCCCGGCCCCGGCCGCCGCAGCCCCGCGCCGCGCCGCCGCCGTGCCCGTGGACAGCGCCGCCACCCCCTCGGGGCTGGCCGTGCTCGCTGGCCCGCCCGCGTGGCTGGGCGCCAACGGCGAAGTGCTGCCGATGAGCGCCACCGCGTACCCGGAGCTTGCCGTGGCCGAGGGCGTGCTGCTGCGCTGCCTGGGCGAGGGCGGGCAGCTCAAGAAGGCCGGGGCGTTCCCCTGCACCGCCAACAAGGGCGACGGGAAGGGCCGCTACCTGGAGTGCGGCGCGTGCCAGACCAAGCGCCTCGCCGCCAACAAGGCCGGCCGCGCCGTGGACCCGGACGCCGAGCTGGCGCCGCGCCCCCGCGCCACCACCCAGGCCCCAGCGGCCGAGTGACCCCCGCGCACGAGCCCCCGGGCCCCCCAGCCCGGGGGCCCGGGCCGTCTATGCCCAAGGAGGAACCACCCATGGCCGCGCGCCATCTGGCCGCCGTGCCGCCGCCCCCCGCCCCCGGGCCCGCGCCCGAGGGCATGACGACCTGCCCCGACTGCGGCAGGCCGATTTTTGACGCCCTGTTCGCCGCGCACCAGCGCCGCGAGGCAGGGCTGGATTGGTTCTCGCGCCGCCGCCCTGCCGCCCAGCGGCAGCCCGGGGCCGGGAGCCGGTCCAGGGACACAACCGAAGGGCGCGGCAGAGGCCGCGCCCGCTGGGAAGGATGAACCACCATGACCACCCCTGACCCCCGCCCAAGGCGCAGCAACCTCCGCGATGCGCGGCACGCGCTAGCGGCCCGCCACGCCCTCCACTACGAGAAGACCGGCATCTGCGCGCCGCCGCACCGCTGGGCCGATTGCGAGCAGTTCACGCTGGCCCGGCTGCGCGGGGTCGGCCACACCGTCTACGTCGTCCAAGACCCGGTCGATTTCAGCTACCGCGTCATCGACTGGTGCGAGGACGGCCCCGTGGCCGGTACCGGCGCCGACATCTACCCCCCGGGGGAAAGCTGGGGCGATGCTGTGCTGGCAGCGCTGCGGCTGCTGCTGGGCGATGCCGAGTTTGCCGAGACGATCAGCGGGGGGACCGCGCTGGGGCTGGCAGCCCGGGCGCTGGCCGAGGCCGACGCCGCCGCCGCCGCCGAGCTGGGCGGGCGGTACCTGTCATGATGCCGCCGAGCGAGCCCGAGCTGGTGGCCATCACGGTCACGATCAACGGCACCGACGCGAACCCCTGGGCCCGGTACCAGCTCAAGGCCAACCCGTTCCCCCAGATCGCCAAGGCCGAATATGAGGGCGCCGAGCGCGCCCTGGCCAGCCTGGACGGCGAGCCCGTCACATCGGCCGAGGACATCCGGGCGCGGCTGCGCGGCTTCTCCGAGGAGTTCGTGGCCGGGTGCATCGCCCGCTGGCAGCCCGGCAAGCGGATCAGCTTCCGCGTGTCGTTCCCGGCCGACCGGGGCGCGTCATGAGCGCCGGGGACCTTTACGGCCCGGGCGGCTACTGGGAACGGCACGACGCCATCGCCGCCCGCATCCGGGCCGAGCGCCCCCGCACGGTCGGCGCCGTGACCGCCATCCTCAACACGTTTGAGGCCCCGTCGTCGGGGCTGGCGTTCTACAACGACGACGACGGCGACCTGCCCGCCGCGCTGGAGGCGGCCGGGTGGACCGTCGTCTACGAGGCCCGGTATCTGTGGGAAGCCCAGGGCCCGGCCGGGGAGTGGCTGCACTACGTCGAGGGCGACGTGTACGCGGGCCGCAACCGCTAGCCGCCCCGCCGCAGGCCCCGCGCCCCCGCCAGTCCGGGGGGCCGGGGCCTGCGGCGGTTAGTGGCCGGTGCCCCCGCGAGCCAGCCGCCACGGCGCCCGCCAGCGCCGTGCTTCCCCGGCCGGGGGCCCGGCCACGTCATCGGGGCCGGTGGAAGTCCGCCACGGCGGCCCGCAGCCGCCGCTCCAGCCCCGGGTCGGCGGTCACGGGCGCGGCCCGGGCGCTGCTGCCCTCGGCGGCCCACGGCCCCACGACGGTCAGCCCGAGGGCGGTCAGGTAGTGATCCAAGGGGCGCGGCCCCGGGAACGCGGCGCCGCGTTCGGGGCCGAATGCGATGTGGCCGTGCTCGTCGCTGATGGTTAATTGCCAGCGCAGGCGGGCCTCGTCGGGCGCCCACCGTGCGGTCCATTCCACGGGGCGGCATCCTCTCGGCTGGTGGTTCATCCGGGCGCCCAGCCCGGGGCCGGATGAACCACCAACGCAGCCCCGGGCGGGCTGGCCCCAGCGTAGCGGGGGCGCCATGCTGGGCGCATGGCGCTACGTCAGATCGAGGACGCGCTGATCGCGGCCGGGTTCCCGATCCACCGCCACGACGACCCGGGCCCCGAGCTGCCCCGCTGCGCCGCCTGCGGCCGGGACCTGTTCGCGCACCTGGGCGCCAAGCCGCCCCGGGGCTGCGCGGGCTGGCGCGCCCGCCGTGGCTGACCGGCGCCGCTTCTCCCCCTGCCGCCGCGCGTTCGACGGGATGGTTTGCCGGCGCCGCGGTGAGCATCTGTGCGAGCCCCGCATCGCTCACGCCATGGCGTTCTTCACCGAGCTGCTCGTCCACACGAAAGGCGACTGGGCGCGGCGCCCGTTCATCCCCGCCGCCTGGGAGGAACGCGACGTGATCCGCCCCCTGCTGGGCACCGTCGAATGGGACCCGGGCTGGCGCCGCTACGTGCGCCGGTATCGGGAACTGTACCTGTCCACCGGGCGGAAGAACGGCAAGTCAGAGCTGATCGCCGGGCTCATGCTCTACCTGCTCTGCTCGGACGGCGAGGAGGCCGCCGAGGTCTACGGGCTGGCCCTGGACCGCGACCAGGCCGCCCTCGTCTACAACGCCGCCGCCCGGATGGTCGCGCTGTCCCCCCTGCTGTCGCGGCGGCTGCGGACCTGGGCAATCGGCCGCATCACGTACGAGCCAACCGCGTCGTTCTTCGCCATCATGGCCGGGGACGCGCTGGGCGCCCTGGGCCCCAACCCGCACGCCGCCTACATCGACGAGCTGCTGACCCAGCCGAGCCGCGATCTGTACGACGCGCTGCGCACCGGGTTCGGCTCCCGCTCGCAGCCGATGATGGTCCTGGCCACGACGGCCGACAACGACCCGGCCGGGTTCGCCGCCGCCGAGCGCGAATGGTCCGAGCAGGTGCTAGCCGATCCGGGGCTGGACCGCCGCCGCCTGGTCGTGCTCTACGCGGCGCCGAAGGAGTGCGCGCCGGGCTGCGCCGTCGAGCACACCCACGTCGTAGCGCCGTGGGACGACCCGGCCACCTGGGCGCTGGCCAACCCGGCGCTGGGGGACTACTTGGACCCCCGCATCCTGGCCGACGAATGCACCAAGGCCAAGGCGAACCCGGCCGCGCGGCGGGCGTTCGAGCAGTTCCGGCTCAACCGCCAGTCGGACCAGGCCGGCCGGGCCATCGACACGTCGGTATGGGATGCCAGCGCCGGGGCCGTGCCGCACACCCAGCTAGCCGCCGCCCTGGCCGGCCGGTCGTGCTTCGCGGGGATGGACCTGGGCAGCACGAGCGACCTCGCGTCGTACTGCCTGGACTTCCCCGCCGCCGATGGCACGCATGACGCGCTGTGGCGCGTGTTCGCCCCCGAGGCCGCGCTGCCCGAGCTGGACCGGCGCACGGGCGGCCGGGCCCGCGTCTGGGCCGCCCAGGGGTGGCTGACCCTGACCGAGGGCAACGTGATCGACTACGAGGCGATCAAGGTCGCGCTGCGGGCCGACGCCGAGGTCTACGACATCATCGAAATCGGCTACGACCGCTGGGGCGCCACCCAGCTCTCGACGCAGCTCACCGAGGAGGGCTTCCCGCTGATCCAGACGGGCCAGGGCTTCGCCACGATGAGCGCGCCCACCAAGGAGCTGCTGCGGCTGGTAGCGGCCGGGTGGTACCGGCACGGCGGCTCGCCGCTGATCCGCTGGCAGGCCGGGAACCTGGTCACCCGGGTGGACCCGGCCGGGAACCTGAAGCCCGACAAGGCCCGGTCCCCCGACAAGATCGACTCCATCGTCGCGTCGATCATGGCCCTGGACCGGGCGCTGCGGCACGTGCCCGCGCAGGAGGAGGACTATGCGGCGGCGGGCTGGTGAGCCTACGCTGCCGGGTTAGGGGTTCATGGCCAGGCCCGGCGCCCAGGGCTGGCCCGGGCGGTGGGCTGGAGGGCGCGTGTCCGAGCTGGACGACTGGCGGACAGAGGCCGGGCGGCACCTGGACTGGCAGGCGGGCCGGGCCCGCGCTTACCTCGGGTATTACCACGGCGAGTCGCAGGTCATCGCCCTCATGGAGCAGGAGGAGCGGCAGGCGTTCCGCCGCCTGCTGGACGAGAGCCACGCCAACTGGGCCGAGCTGGTCATCAAGGCGGTAGCTGAGCGGCTGACCGTGGCCGGGTTCCGGTTCGGCGCCAGCACTGACCAGGCGTGGCTGATCTGGCAGGCATCCCGCATGGACGCCGATCACAAGCTCGTCCAGAATGACGCGCTGGTGACCGGGCACGGCTTCGCCCTGGTGCAGCCCGACGAGGCGAACCCGACCGGGGTCAGCATCACGGCCGAGTCGCCGCTGGAGGCGACCGTGCTGTACGCCCCGGGCAGCCGCCGCCGCCGCGTAGCCGCCTACAAGCGGTTCATGGACGACCCGGGCGACCCGGGCGGGCAGACCACCGAAGTGCTCATCCTGCCCGACGTGATCGCCACGTGGCGCGGCGCCGGGGGCGAGCCCGAGCTGGCCCCGAACCCGGCCGGGCTGGTAGGGATGATCGAGATTCGCCCGCAGCCCGAGACGATGGGCCCTCCGCGGTCGGAGCTGGATGGGGTCATGAGCACCCTGGACCGCATCCATACGACGATCTTCAACCGGATGGTGGCCACCGACTACGCCGCGTTCCGGCAAGCCTGGGCCACGGGCGTGAAGCTGGCCCGCCGCACGATCACCGACGCCGAGGGCGGCGAGCATCAGGAGCTGGTGCGGCCCTACGACGTGGGCGCCAACCGGCTGCTCATCAACGAGAACCCAGACGGCCGGTTCGGCTCCTTCCCCGAGTCCACGCTGCGCGGCTACTTGGACGCCGTGGAGCAGGACGTTCACACCATGGCCGCGATCAGCCAGACGCCGCCCCACTACCTGCTCGCCACGATGGTCAACCTCGCCGCCGACGCGATCAAGGCCGCCGAGGCCGGGCTGGTGTCCAAGTGCGCCCAGCGGGCCCTGTTCATCGGGGAGGACTGGGAGGAGGTTGCCCGCGTGGCGCTGACCCTGGTCGGGGACCCGGGCGCCGCCGACGTGGAGGGCGAGGTTGTGTGGCGCGACTGGGAGACGCGCAGCCAGGGCCAGCTCGTAGACGCCCTGGTCAAGCTCGCTACCATCGGGGTGCCCCGCGAGGTCCTCTGGGAGCGCGCCGGGGCCAGCCCGCAGGAAATCGACCGCTGGCGGGACATGGCCGCCCGTGAGGCCGCCGCCGCGCCACCGGCCCCGGCCCCAGCCCCGGCCCCGCCCGCCCCAGCGCCCGCCTAGCCGCCCTCAGATCGGATGCCGGAATGGGAAGCCCACCAGAGCCCGCCGCCCCCCCAGCGCCGCCCCCAGCGCCCCCAGCAGGCGGGCCCGCGCCTGGCGCCCCGCCCCCGGCCCCCCCGGCGCCGGGCAACGGGCAGGTGCCCCCAGCGCCGCCAGCCCCGGCCGCTGACAGCCCGGAGGCGCGGCTGGCCCGCGCCGAGGCCGCGCTGGAGCAGGAGCGGGCGCAGCACCGCACCGCCCAGCAGCAGCTCGCCCAGCTCCGCAGGGAGGGCATGACCGAGCAGGAGCGGCTCGTGGCCGAGGCCAAGGCGGCGGGCAAGGCCGAAGCGCTGGTGGCGGCCGGGCTCCAGGTCGCCGCCGCCGAGTTCCGCGCCCTGGCTGCGGGCAAGCTGGCCGACCCGGCCGCCGCCCTGGAGGACCTGAACCTCGCCCGGTTCGTAGCCGAGGACGGCACGGTCAACAAGCGCAGCCTGGCCGCGATGGTGGACCGGCTGGCCGCCGCCGCCGCCCCGGCCGCGCCCAAGCCGGGGAGCATCCCGGGGGGCCCGCACGGCGCGACCGGCGAGACCGACTTCATCCGGCAGGCGATGGGGCGTCCTGGCGGCTAGAAGGCAGGGCGGTTAGGCTGGCGCCGATGCCCGTGCAGCGCGAGGCGGCGGGCAGCCGGTAGCCGAACCCGGGGCGCCGGGTGGGCGTGCAGCGCGATGCGGCGCCCCCAGCGCGAACAGCGGCACCCCCCCTGTTCCTGCCTGCCCCGGAAGGGGGCGCCTCGCGCCATGGCTCTTTCCGATTTCAGCGGTGTCATCCCGCCCGAGCAGTCCAGCCAGATCATCCAGGAGGCCATCCGGCAGTCGGCCGCCCTGTCGCTGGGCACCCGCGTGCCGATGGGCACGAAGATCAACAACCTGCCGGTCCCGTCCGTGCTGCCCACGGCGTCCTTCGTGACCGCCGCCACGGGGCGGAAGCCCTACACCGAGGTCGGGCTCAAGCCCGAGACCTTGACCGCGGAGGAAATCGCCGCCGTCATCGCCATCCCCGACGCCATGATCGAGGACGCCACCCTCAACCTCTGGGCGTTCGCCCGGCCGCTGCTCTCGCAGGCCATCGCCATCGCGGTCGACAACGCCGTGTTCCACGGCATCGGCACCCCGGCCACCTGGCCAGCGGGCGGTCTGTGGAACAACGTCAACTCCGGGGCGCCCATCGCCCCCGTGCTGGACGCGGTGGAGACGATCAACCAGGCCATGGGCGCGGTGGAGGCCCGGGGCCTGGTCGTGAACGGGCACGCGGCCGACACCGGGGTCCGCTCGATCCTGCGCGGGGTCCGTGCCAGCACCGGCGAGCTGCTGCTGGGCGAGACCCAGGTAGACGGCTACTCCCGGCCGAGCATCTACGGGCTGCCCGCCGCCTACACCCAGTTCGCCACCGGGGCCCAGGGCCTTAACGTGGCGGACTTCCTGACCGGCGCCTTCCAGTATCTGGTGATGGGTGTCCGCTCTGACGTGCGGTTCCTCATCGACCCCTCGGGCGTCATCGCCAGCACGGACGGGCAGCAGGTTCTGGTCAGCGGCTTCCAGGACAACGTGACCCCGATGAAGGTCTGGGCCCGGTTCGGCTGCGTCGTCATCAGGCCGGTGACGCCGCGTGCCCCCGCTGGGGCCGTGCCGTTCGCCAAGACCAAGCTCATCGGCGCCACCTACCCCGACCCCGCCGACGAGGGCAGCGGCGCCCGGGCCAAGAAGTAGGCCCGCAGCCGTGACGGGCATCGCCTGGCAGAAGTGGGCGCCCCCCTTGGAGCCGCCCACGGCTGGCGGGCTGCCCGAGGAGGAAGCGCAGCGCATCGCGGACGCCTACTGGGACGACGACCCGCACCTGGGCGCCGCCCTGATGTGGGAGGCGTACGCCGCGATCCTGCCCCCGACCCCGACCGTGGCGCAGGTCGCCACGGGCTCCCAGTCCGTGAGCTACTCCCCGCCTCGCCCGGGCGGGGAGTACGGGACGGCTATCGCCCGGGCCGAGTGGCACCGCTCGTTCCTGGGCACCCTGGCCAGCGCCCCCCTGGTGGCCGACACGCCGCTGGCCGTCCACGACCCGCACTGGTGGGAGGTCGGCTGATGGCCGTGCTGCTGGCCAACACCGAGGTCGAGCTGTACCCGGCCGGGGGCGCGGACGCCCACGGCTGGGCGCTGCCCGGCGCCGTGGTGGCCTGGCGCGGCGCCGGTAGCTGGCAGCCCGCCCCGGGCGTCTCAGACGCGGCGGCGGGGGACCGGGGCGGGCACGGCCCGCAGCAGCCCGCCACCACCGCGCTCGGCCAGGTGTACCTGCCGCCTGACGCCCCGGTTGCAGACGGGGCGGTCGTGGTCATCGGCGGCCGGGCGTACGCCCTGGCGCAGGCCCGGCTCGTCACCGACCCGCGCGGGCATGGCGACCTGGACTGCTGGGTGGCCTCGGCCGTGGAGGCGCCCAGTGCCCGCTGAGTTCGAGATCCTTGACCCCGGCGCGCCGGCCCGGGAGGCGGCCCCGCAGGTAGCCGAGCGCGCCGGTCAGATTGCCGACGCGGCCCGGGCCAACACCCCGGTGCTGAGCGGCGCCATGGCCGGGGGCTGGACCGTGGAGCCCGGCCGCGTCCCCGGCGCGTTCGTGATCACCAACACCGTCCGCTACGCCAAGTATGTCGAGTTCGGCACCCGGAAGATGGCCGCCCGGTCGCCGCTGGGCCGTGCCGCTGCGGGGGCCCGGTGACCGCCCCCCCGGCTGTCGTGCAGCCGGACCTTGAGGCGCACGTCTGGGCCGCCGTGCGCGAGCTGGGCGACGTGACGACGTTCTGCTACACGGCCACCCGGGACCACGCGGGGTGGCAGGTCGCCTACTTCGTCCAGGCCGACGCCCGGGCCCGCACCAAGGAGGCCGCGCGGGACCTGGCCGAGCGGCTGCTGCGCGTGGTCTGCGCCTTGCCCGCCGCGCCCTGGGCCGAGGGCACCGTCACCTACGTCCAGCCCATCGAGGGCCCGTTCTGGCTGCCCGACCCCGAGGACGGGAAGCCGCGCTACTGCGCCCGCTACGAGATCCGCGTCCACCCCGCCCGGGCGGCCCCGTGAGCCCGATGCTCGCGGCCCATACTGCCCGGCCGATCGGAAGGAACACCCGGCCATGAGCACACCCGCCCCCCCAGTGACGACCCTCGATCCCGATGAAGTGCAGGTCGGCACCCCCAACGGCCCCGGCATCTGGCTCGCGCCCCCGGGCACGGAGCCCCCGGACGACACGACCGAGGACTACGAGGCGCCCTGGCGGCTGCTGGGCTACCTCAGCGACGACGGCCCGACCGTGGGCCAGGACACCAGCAGCGAGCCCCTGACGCCCTGGCAGTCCGTGGCCCCGATCCGCACGGTGATCACCGAGCGGCAGGTCACGCTCCAGTTCGTGCTCTGGCAGCTCAACAGCATGACGCTGGGGCTGTACTTCGACACCGACGAGCCGACCCCGGCCACCGATGGCTCGATCGACATGGAGGTCCGCACCGACCAGGCCGGGCACCTGTACGCCGTGTCGATCGATAGCCGCGACGGCGAGCGCGTGCTGCGCCTGACGTTCACCCGGGCCAACCTGTCCGACGCGGGCGACATGCCGATCACCAGGGGCGCGGTCGTGCCGCTGGACTGCACGCTGTCGGCGCTGGAGGACGCCGGGTCCCTGGCCCGCGTCCAGCTCGGCCCCGCCGAGGCTGACACCCCGCTGGGCGCGCCCAGCCGCAACGGCTCCGGGGTCAGCGCCGGGGCGGCGGCCCCGGCCAGGCGGCGCCGCAAGGCCCGGGCGGGCGGCGGCTCCGGTGAGCAGGCAGCGGCATGAACGCGCCCGCCACCGGGCGGGCGGTCTTCGACCTGGACCAGGCTGCCGCTGCCGCCGCTGCCGCCCAGGAGGCCACCCCTTTCCCGTTCACCTACCGGGGCGCCACCTATGAGGTTCCGCCCGCGCTGAACTGGCCCCTCCAGGCGCAGGCGCTCATCGGCCGGGGCGAGCTGGCGGACGCCATGGTGCTGCTGCTCGGCCAGGCCACGTTCGACCAGCTCTGCGCGGCTGGGATGACGATGGGCGAGCTGAACGTCCTGTTCGAGGAGGTCGGCCGCGCGGCCGGGGTCGGGGGCCTCCCAAACTCGCCGCCGCCTGCGCCGCCCGGTTCGACGGCGACGTAGAGGCCGCCATGCTCGCCGCCTACGGGGTCGATGTGCTCGACCCCCGGGTTACGCCGCGCCGCCTGGCCGTGCTGGCCGTGCGGCTGCCCCCCGCTGCGCTGCGCGGCGGGCAGGCGTGGTCCACCGAGGCGGAACTGCTGGCCCTGGTGGTCGATCACCTGGCCCGGCTGACGTGGGTCACGCTGCGCGCCTACGGCGCCAAGGGCGCGACCAGGCCGCGCCCGCTGCCCCGCCCTGCGCTGGCACGCCCCGGCGCTGGGCGGCCCGCAGCGGCCCGGACGGGCGCGGCCGGGGCCAAGAGCGGGCGCACGTGGGCGGACGCCGCCGCGCAGCTAGCGCTCATGCCCGGGGTGAGGGTGGAGCACCTTGGCTAGCGCCTATGGGGCGCTGAAGCTCCTCGTCCTGCCCGACGTATCGAAGGTCGGGCCAGCGGTCAGGTCCGCCGCCCAGTCGGCCGGGGACGACGCGGGCAAGGCCGTCAGCGGCGGCATGTCCAAGGGCCTGACCGCCCTCAAGCCCATCGCCGCCAGCATCGGCCGGGGGGTGGCGACCGGGCTGGGCGTGGCCTCCACGGCGGCTATCGGGTTCGGCGTGGCCAGCTTCCGCGCCGCCGCCCGCGTCGGGGAAATGAACGCCACGCTCAAGGCGCTGGCGCAGGCCAACAACCTGTCGTACCCGCAGATGCTCAAGCAGGTATCCGCGGTGCGCTCCTACGGCATCCAAGCCGGGGTCGCGCAGAACCTCGTCGCCCAGTTCGCCCGCAACCAGCTCGACCTCGGCAAGAGCACGGACCTGGCCCGGGTCGCCCAGGACGCCGCTGTCATCAGCGGGCGCGACTCCTCAGAAGTACTAGACCAGCTCATCCACGGCATCACCACGCAGAACAGCCTGGTCCTGCGCAACGCGGGCATCAACGTCCAGGCCGGGCAGGCGATGGCCGACTACGCCAAGAGCGTCGGCAAGTCGGCATCCGAGCTGACCGCGACCGAGCGGGCGCAGGCCGTACTGAACGCCACCCTGGCGGCGGGCAAGCCCATCGCCGGGGCCTACGCGGCGGCGATGACCGAGCCGGGCAAGGTGCTGCGGTCCTTCCCCCGGATCATCGACGACATCAAGATCGCGGTAGGCACCGGGCTGGTCAACGCCTTCGGCCCCGTGATCCTCCAGGCGTACGACCTGGGCAAGGCGCTCGCGAAGGCGCTGGAGCCAGGGGGCAAGCTGGCCCCGATCTTCGACGCCATCGGGGTCGCCGCCGCCCGGCTGGCCGCGCCCATCGCTGGGGCCGCCAAACACGCCGCCACGTTCATCGAGACGCTAGACCCGGCCAAGATCAACACGGCGGTGGACGCGATCAAACGGTTCGGCCCCGCCGCCGCCGTGGCCGGGGCCGGGCTGGCCGTGTTCAGCGGCACCAAGGTGCTCGGCAGCCTGCCCATCCTGGGCCCGATGCTCCAATCGCTGCTGTCGCCCCTGGGCCTGGTCGGCAAGGGGCTGCTGTCCATCGGCCAGGCCGGGGCCGCCGCGCTGCCCGGGCTGGGCGGGCTGGCCCCAGCGGCGGGCAGCCTGGGCGCTGCCCTGGGCCCCGTGGGCCTCGCCATCGCTGGGGTGGTCGCCGCCATCGGGCTGCTGATGGCCGTGTCCCCAGAGTTCCGGGCCGCGATGATCTCACTGGGCGGGGCCCTGCTGGGCGTGCTCAAGGCCGCCTTCGCCGGGGTCATGAACGCGATCAAGCCCCTGGTGCCCGTGGTCGTGCTGCTGGCCCGCGAGCTGGGCTCCGTGCTGGCGCCGGCCGTGAAGGAGCTGGGCCCCGTCCTGTCGGCCGTGTCGCCGCTGCTGACCGCCCTTTTCGCCATCCTGGGCGGGCTGGTCAAGGTCGTGGCGCTGCTGCTGGTGCCGCTGATCAAGCTCGCGGCGGCGATCCTGCGCCTCCAGGTGACCTACATCACGGTGCCCGGCTTCAAGGCGCTCGCCGCGATCCTGGGCGTGGTGGCCAACGCCATCGCCACGGTGGTCCGCTGGATCCTCGGCGGCAGCCCCGGGCTGATCCCTGCCCTGTCGGCCATGGGCGGCGCCGTGTCCGGGGCGCTGGGCGTGCTGCGCGCCCTGGGCGCCGCCTTCACGGCGGTAGCTGGGGCCGTGCGGGCCGCCTGGTCGGCGGTCACGGGCGCGACCAAGGCGGCGGTGTCGGCCGTGATCGGCTCCGTGCGGTCCATGGCCTCCGGGGTCACGGGCGCCGCGCAGCAGGCCGCCTCCGGGCTCGTGGGCGCCCTGTCGTCCGGGCTGTCGCGGGCCCGCTCGGTCGTCTCCTCGGCCGTGTCGGGCATGGTCGGCGCCGCCCGGGGCCTGGTCGGCGGGTTCGCCAGCGCCGGGGCCAGCGCCGCCTCGGCCATGGCCAGCTCGATCCAGGCCGGGCTGTCGGGCATCGCCTCCATGGTCAGCTCGACCATCGGCGGGGCCATCTCGGCCGCTAAGCGGGCGGTCGGCCGCAGCGTCATCGGTGAGGACGTGGGCGGCGAGGTCGCAGCCGGGCTCGCCCGGGGCCTGGCGGCCGGTGCCCCTGTCGTGTCGGCCGTGCTGGGCGCCCTGCTCGGCGGCGCGGGCGGCGGCGGCGGGCACGTGGCGGTGCCCGGGGGCGGCCCGGCCGTGGGCGCCCTGGCGGGCGGCGGCGGCGGGCCCGAGGGCGGCCGGGGCGGGCTGGGCGCCACGCTGGCCGCCGCGCTGCCCCGCTTGCTCTCGCCGCTGGCGGGCGCGGCCGAGGGCCTCGGCGGCATCAGCGCCCGGGCCACGATCACCATCAACGTGTACCCGCAGCCCGGGCAGTCGGAGACGGAGATCGCCGCCGCCGTGTCGCGCCGCCTTGGCTGGGCGGTCGCCACCGGGAGGGCCTCATGAGCCCCCGCAACGAAGGAGGAACCGATGTCATACCCAGCCCCCGCCACCCCCCCGCCAGCGCCGATCTTCGGCTACATCTACACGATGCAGGTGTTCAGCGAGCCGGCCCGCAGCGGCAACGAACGACCCTGGAGCTTCGAGGTTCAGTTCACGGGGGTGCGCTCTGACGAGTTCGGCCCCGGCGTTGCGAGCGAAGTCGCAGACGGGCTGGCGGGGTATATCGCACAAAGGATCTTCGAGGTGGACTACGCGGACTACCAGCCCGACGACGGCCCCCCGCCCTTCTATGTAAATCGAGCAGCCAGAGTGGCCGTGAGCAGGAATCACGCCGTCGTCCCAGGCCGCTCCCCGCAGCCCATACTCCTGCTGGATATCGGCCCTCGCCCTGAGCAGCAGGCGCCCCCCAAGTGACCGAGACCGAGCCCGAGACCGAGCCCGAGCGCCCCGGCCAGCTCCCCGCCGTGCCGCCCGAAATCTACTGCGCCGCCAGCAGTTCCGGGGTGCAACCGGCTACCCGGCGCTTCGAGGTGAGCGCGCCCACGGCGGCCGGGGACACGCTGCTGGTGATCATCTCGTGCAACAGCGTCAACGCCGGGGTCACGGGCGTGAGCGACACCAGGGGGAACCGCTACGTCCTCGACGGCAGCCTGGGCAACGTCACGCCGACGACCTGGGCCTACCGCTGCGAGGGCAAGACGGGCGGGCCCACGGCCGGGCAGCCCACCGCCGCGCTGACCACCGCCGACGAGGTGCTGGTCTCTGGCAGCACCGTGAGTTTCATCTGCGGCGTCTTCGCCGTCCACATCCCCGGCCTCGGCCCCAACGATGTCCGCACGTTCCAAATAGGGGCCAACAGCAACGCGGTTACCGCCACGGTCACCCCGAACGGGCCGGGCGAGTTCGCCGTGGCGCTGACCGCCAACCAGACCGGGGGCGGGCAGCCGGTCTATGACCCGCCGTTCAGCCGGCTCTATGCGGGCACCCACGGGCAGGTGATGTCGTGCGCCTACGTGCTGGCCACCGGGGCGCCCGGGCAGCCGGTGACCTGCCGGGCTGCGATGCCGGACGGGCCGGTCAACTCACGGATGCAGCTCTGGGCGTTCTACCCGGAGCTTCTGATCACCACGGCCGAGCTGCCAGCGGCGACCGAGGGCAGGCCCTACCCGGCCACCCAGATGGAGGCCGAGGGCGGCAGGCCCGCCTACGCCTGGGCGCTTGCCTCCGGGGTGCTGCCCGCTGGGCTGACCCTGACCGGCGCCGGGGTCCTGGCCGGCAACCTGGCGGCGGGCATCGCGGACAGCTACCCCGTGACGTTCCGCTGCACCGACGCGGCGGGGACCGCCGCCACCCGCGCCTACGTGATCGTCGTCCGCCCCGCCGTGCGGGTCGTGACGGCCGAGCTGCCCGAGGGCGCCCTGGGCCAGCCCTACGATGCGCCGCTGGACGCGGCGGGCGGGCTGCCGCCGTACGGCTGGGCGGCGGCCGGGCTGCCCCCAGGGCTGGCCGTGGCCGGGGCCCGGATCACCGGCACCCCGACCGCTGGCGGGGACTACGACGCCGAGGTCACCGTCACCGACGCCGAGGGCGGCACCGCGGCGGCCACCCTGGGCATCACCATCGTGCAGAAGCCGCCGCTGGTCATCACGACCGAGGAGCTGCCGCCTGGGCGGGCCGGGCAGCCCTACGCCGTGACCATCGCCGCCGAGGGCGGCGCCCCGTCCTACACCTGGTCCGATGAGGGCAGCCCGCCCGGGCTGGCCATCGACAGCGGCACCGGGCTGTATCAGGGCGTCCTGCTGCCCGGCGCGGACGGGGACTGGCAGCCGGTCATCACCTGCGCCGACCAGGACGGCGACGAGGCGCAGCGCACCTACGAGCTGCACGTGGAGCCCAAGGGCACGGTGGAGATCGTCACCATCGACCTGCCCCGGGGCTACGTCGGGGTGCCCTACGAGGCCGCGCTGGAGGCCGAGGGCGGCGAGGTTCCGTACCTGTGGGACGTGGCCGGGCTGCCCGATGGGCTGGCCGTGGCCGAGTTCGTCTGGCCCTCGCTGCGCGCGTTCATCCGGGGCACGCCGACCGAGGTAGACAGCGCCGACGTGTCCGCGCGGGTGACCGACTGGGCGGGCGACACGGCCACGGCCGAGCTGCTGCTGACCGTGGCCGAGCAGCCCGAGCCCGAGCCCGAGCCCGAGCCGCCGCCGCCGCGCCTGGTGCCCGTGGTCTGGGCCGGGCTGGACTGCAACGCCGGGGACCGGGAGGACGGCACGACGCTGGTCTGCGAGGAGGTCAACGGCTGGTATGGGACGCCGCCGCTGAACGGCCACGACATCGACCGGGTGCTGACCGATGGGGCCGTGTTCGGCGCCAAGGTCACCGGGGCCCGCGTCGTGACGCTGACCGGCGCGGCGGCGGGGCCGCACGCCGCGCTCGTCGCGCTGGCCCGGGAGCTGGCCGCGCGGGCCGCCGCCCGCCAGCCCGCGCCCCTGTCGATTGGCGAGCACGACGACCCGGAGGCGCCGCTGCTGACCGCGATGGTGCGCGCCGACGAGGACCGGCTGGAGGCCGATTGGCACGGCCGGTGCCTGCTGCGCTGGCAGGTCGCGCTGAGCGCCGCCGACCCCCGGCTGTACGAGGAGGTCTGGCGGCAGGCCGCGCTGGCGCTGGCCCTGGACCCCGACACGGGCCGGGACTACCCGCTGGCGCACCCCCGCGCCTACGCGCTGACCGTGCTGCCGAACGCGGCGCGGCTGGCGAACCCGGGGAACGTGCCCGCGCCCGTGCTGGCCACCTGGGTTGGGCCGCTGGGCGAGACCCGGGTGTCAGACGGGGCCCGTACCATCCACGTCGCGCCGCTGGGCCCCCAGCAGGAGATCCTCGTGGATACCGGCTCCCTGGTCGCCGTGGCCCCGGGCGGCGCCAGCCGCGCCAGCTACATCCTCCCCGGGTCGCAGCCGATGGCCGTGCCCCGCGACGGCTCGGCCACCTGGCGGCTGTACGGCACCGGCTCGGGCCGCGTCGAGCTGCGCTGGCGGGGAGCGTGGACATGACCTCGCCGCCGCTGGTCGGCTCGGCCATCCCCGCCGAGTGGACGTTCTGGGCCGACCAGTCCCAGCTCCCCCCGGGGCTGCCGTTCGGGCCGCGTGACGCCCTCGGCCCGGTCCAGGTGACCGGCTTCACCTGCTCGTGGCTGCTGAGCGGGTACGGCGCCGCCGAGGCCGTCATCCCCATCGAGCAGGCCGGGCTGACCCGGGCCGAGCTGCTGCGCTTCTGGGGCTGGCGGCTCTGGGCGTTCTACGACGGCCGGCCGGTCTGGGCGGGCTGCCCGGTCGGGCTCGATGATGACGGGGGGACCGCGGTCGGCATGGCCTTCAGCGAGCTGCCCGGCTACTTGGCCAAGCGGCAGCAAGCCTCCCGGGTCAACTACCCCGAGCCGGGCACGGAGCAGACCATCATCGCCCGGGACCTGGCCGCGTTCGTCTCGCAGGTCGGGGTGCGGGTCGTCACCGACCCGGGGCCGGGCAGGCTGCGGACCCGGTTCTATGACTACCTGGAGGGCGGCAGCCTGGCCGCCCTGCTGGTCAACCTGTGCGAGGTCATCGAGGGCCCGGAGTTCCGCGCCGAGTACACGATGGAGGCGGGGCGGCCGGTCTGCACGCTGAAGATCGCCTACCCAAGGGCCGGGGGCGCGACCGGGCTCGGCATCGTCGTCCCGGCCGGGGCCGCCAGCTTCCGCAACACGTGGTCGGCCGCGCAGCAGCGGACCCGGACCTTCGCCGTGGGCGAGACGCCCGAGGGCGCCCCGGCCGACGCCCGGGCGCCCGTGGAGATCGTGGACCGCCCCCAGGAGGGGCTGCCCCGCCTGGACGAGGTGGACGACTGGCCCGGGACCGTGCTGCCCTCCACGCTGCGGGAGCGGGCGCTGGCCGCCGCGACGACGTACGCGGGCCCGGCGCTGGCCCTGGAATCACGGATGCCCGTGGCAGCCCCGGCGCTGGGCACCTACGGCGTCGGGGACGACGTGGCGGTGAACCTGGTCAGCCCCTTCATGCCAGCCGGGCTGAGCGCCGTGGGGCGGCTGGCCCGGATCGACGCCGACGCCGCCGCTGGGACCGCCGCGTGGACGGTCACCATCGTGGACCCGCCGCCCAAGCCTGCGGCGACCCTGACGGCGCGGCTGGACCGGCTCGACGCGACGACGACCGGGATGTTCCGCACCCACCTGGAAGCGACCACTGCGGAGGAGACATGACGACACCTGGTGGCCTGCTGGCCTGGGGCCAGGCGGGCAACTACGACGCCATCGAGGACCGGATGGTGGTCACCGCCCTGGCGGGCCGCGCTGGCCTCGTCGCCGCGCCCGTGCTGGCGGCCCGGGGCGGGCTGACCGTGGGCGTCGGCCCCTGGCTGGGCATCGTGGACTGCGGCGACCGGACGCTGGCCGTGGTCGGCGCCCGGGAGGAGCAGCAGCAGGACGTACCGGCTGGCGGGGCGCAGCCGCGCACCGATGTGCTGTGGGCCGACATTGACACCGACGCGGGGACCTGGGTGGGGCGGCTGTACCCGGCCGGGGGCGAGGCGGGGCGCCTGGGCGTGCTGCTGGCCACCATCGTTGTCCCCGCTGGCGCTAACAGCGCCGCGCAGATGGAGCTGATCCCCGGGCCGACCGGGGGCGGCGCCGGGGGCGGGCTGCTGGCGATGGCCGTGCGGAACGCTGGCGGGCTCCAGAACGCGAACACGTGGGAGACCGCCCTCGGGTTCGCCTCCTGCCCCACCGAGCCCGTGATGCTGCAACCGGGCCGCTGGTACCGGGTCCGGTTCTCCTCCACGTCGGTGACCGCCGAGAGCGGCAGCAGCCTGGAGGGCCGCATCGGCGTCGGCTCCCGCCCGGAGGGCCAGCCGCAATCGGCCGCGATCATGGGCCGCGCCGCGATCATCTCTTACCGGCGCCTCCAGGCCGGGCAGGGCGCGAGCGTCGAATGGATCTTCCAGCGCCCCGGGAACGTGCCCCCCGGCCGGTACATCTTCGAGGGCCGCATCTGGGCGCACATCAGCGGGCAGTACCGGATGGGGACGGCGGTCGGCCACGGCGATTACGTCTGCTGCACCGTCGAAGACCTGGGCGGCGGCACGTGAGCGGGTGGCCGCGCTGGCGCCCCTGGCGCAGGGCGGGCAGGATGAGGCACATGACGCATCGTGACGCCGAGGCCGAGCAGGGCTGGCCTGGCGGCAAGGCCGAACCCGAACCCGCGTTCGACCCTGGCGAGGACGCCGGGGTCACCACGGGGGAGCCGCTGGGGGCCGTGGAGCCCGAGGGCGACGGCGCGCCCACCGGGGAGCCGCTGGGGCCCAACCCCGTCGCGGCGGGCGCCGAGGAGCCCGAGGGCGAGCCCGCCGCCCTGGAGCAGTACGACGACGCGCACCCCGAGCTGCGCGCCCCCGGGGACGAGGACCCCGAGCGCGGGCCCGACGAGGAGGCGACCGACTGATGGCCGTTACCCGGGCATGGTGGCCCAGCCCGCACTACTCCAGCGGCGGCGCCCCCCGCCGCGTGATCGCCTTCCACACCACGGAGGGCAGCCAGACCGCGGAATCGCTGCGGAACTGGCTGACCAACCCGTCATCGCAGGTCAGCTACCACTTCGCGGTGGACAACAGCCACGGCAACAACTGGTGCGCGAACTACGTCAGCCCGAACAACCGATGCTGGGCGCAAGCCAACTACAACGGCTCGGCGCTGGCCATCTCGTTCTGCACCCCCAGCGGCGCCGCCTCGGGCTGGTCCCGGTCCAAGTGGCTGTCCATGCCGAACATGCTCACCGCTGCGGGGCGGCTGGCCGGGGAGCTGGCGCGGCAGTACAACATCCCGATGGTGGGGCTCAACAGCAGCCAGGCGCAGGGCAGCGGGCGCGGCTTCTGCGAGCACAAGAACTTCGGCCCGGGCGGCAGCAACCATCACGACTGCGGCCCCGGGTTCCCGATGGACGAGATCATCCGGATAGCCAAGGGCGGCGGCGCCAGCCCGGGCGCGCCCGCGCCGAAGCCGCAGGAGGAGGAGGAGCCGATCATGTTCTGGCTCGACTGGACGAAGGACGGGGACCCGATCCCCATCGTGATCCCGAACGCCTACACGGGCGGCAACGCCCGCATCCGGCTCGGCTGCAACAGCGCCGCCGTGGTGCGGCTGGACTGGCCCGGCGCCGACAACAGGGACGTGACCCTGGACTACGGCAAGGGCGCGCAGGGCACCACGATCCCGAAGGGCACGAGCTTCGCGGTCTGCCGCCTCCGCGAGGGCAAGAACCTCAAGGTCGCGGTGACCTACTCGAAGTAGGGAGGGGGGCCGCGCCGTGCCCGCGATGGTCGATGCCTGGCCGATGGAGGTCACGCTGCGCGCGGTAGCTGGCGACCCGTTCGCCTTCCGCCTGACGCTGCTCGACGAGGACGGCTCCGCGGTCGATGTGACGCTGTGGACCTGGGCGGCGACCGTCCTCGGCCAGGGCGCCCTGCGCCTCGATTTCGAGTGGGCCGCCGACGACACGGGGGTGCGGTTCTTGCTGCGCGGCGACGACACCGCGCGGCTGCCGGCCGGGCCCGCGCTGGCCTTCGACGCCGCGTGCCGCCAGCCCGCAGGCGGCGAGGGCGTCACGGTCCTTGCCGGGCAGATGATCCTCAAGCCGCGCGTCACCGATCCGCTGCGGTCGGACCCGGGCACGGCGCCGCGCGAGGAAGAACTGGTGCCGGGATGACCGAGGTCGGGAACGGCCAGGGCGTAGCTGTCCGGCTGCCAGCCGGGGCCGCCTCGGCCGCCGTGGGGCCGCCCGTGATGGGGCCGCCTGGGCTGCGCGGCCCGCGCGGCGAGCGCGGCGACCCGGGCGGCACCACGACCATCGTGTTCTCGTTCGCCCAGCGGACCCCGGGCGAGCTGCCCGAGGATGGGCTGATCCCTGCCGGGTGGGATGACGTGCGCAGCCCGGAGGCTGAGATTCAGGTCGGCGTCGGGCAGTCGGTGGAGTACCGGGGCGACGGGTATCTGTACCTGTTCCTCGGCCCCTCGGCCGTCCCGGGCGGCTGGATCGAGACCGGGCAGGTGCGCGGCCCGCCTGGCGACAGCGGCCCGGTAGGCGACACGGGCCCGGCTGGCCCGCCTGGCGAGCGCGGGCTGACCGGGGGCACGGGCAGCCCGGGGCCCAAGGGCGACCAGGGCGACACGGGCCCGCAAGGCGCACGGGGCGCGGACGGCGCGCCGGGCACCCCTGGCGCTACCGGCCCGAAGGGCGACCAGGGCGACCGGGGCGACCCCGGGCCCGAGGGGCCGCCTGGCCCGCAGGGCGAGCCCGGCACTCCTGGCGCGGACGGCCAGGACGGCGCGGACGGCGCGGACGGCGACCCCGGCGCCCCGTCGTTCATCGTCATGGACATCTACACCCGCAGCGCCTCCGACGTGGCCTCGATCACCAGTGGCCTGATCCCGGCTGGCTTCGACGGGTCGGGCAAGCCGCCCGCCGCCTACCAGATGAAGGTCGGTGAGGCGGTCCTGCTGCTGACGCCGACCGACCCCTACACGGGGCAGGCGATCGTCTTCGTCGGCGCGACGGGGGCCGCGCCGCAGCCCTGGTTGGCGATGAAGGTCACGGGGCCGCAGGGCGACAAGGGCGACCAGGGCGACACCGGCCCGCAGGGCCCGCAGGGCGTCGGCGGCCCGGTCGGGCCGCCCGGCAACCTCTGGCATTGGTTCCCCATCGACCCGCCGACACCGGGTATCGGGGTGCCCGGTGACATGGTGCTGGTCCTGAATCACGCCACCCCCGACATGCCCGGCAACGGCAACGTCTACCGGGTGATGATCGGCGGCGGCTACTCCCTGGACGGGAACCTGCGCGGCCCGGTAGGGCCGAAGGGCGACCAGGGCGACGTTAGCTGGGCTGACCTCGGCGCGGTCGTGGCCCGGCTCGACGCCCTCCAGGCCCGGGTGGACCGGCTGGAGTCCTTCCACCTGGCGACCATCACCGACGACGTGCCGCTGGTCGACAACGCCGACACCCTCATCGGGATACCAGTCGTGCTCCCGGCTAACGCCGAGTACGTGGCCAGCGCCCACCTGACGGTGGAGCTGAACGTGGTGGCGGTCCCAGCGGCCTCGCCGCGAGTGATCACCGCGTGGATCGAGGGCCTCGGCCCGGTAGCGATCACCGGCCCCAGTTCCGGTCAGGTGACGCTGCACCAAGCGCTGCCCTATGCCTCGCTCGACGTCGGGCCGGTGCGCGCCGTATCGACGGGACCGGGCAACGCCATGGTCTACGTCCGGGCAACCCCCCTGGACAGCGGCACCCCGGTAGGGCAGGCGATCGTCAAGGCGCGCACGTCGGTGTTCCCCGGAGTGCCGCCCATCAACCCGCCGATGGTCGCGCAGCTACGCGCCTCCGGGCTCCTCGCCCGCTAGGCCCGTGCTGCTGCTCTGGCTCGCAGCCACCCCCCGGCCGACGCCCACGGCGCCGATCCTCACGCCGGGCACGACCACCCCGATAGCCGACCTGCTCCGCTCGCTGCACCTGGAGATCCTGATCACCATCGGCGCGGCGGTCGCCAGCGTCGTGCAGATCATCGCCGTGTTCCGCACCCTGGCCAGCGTCGGCCATGGCCGCAAGCAGCAGGCCGAGCTGATCCGCAAGCAGGAGGCCGCCTACGTGCGGCAGGAGGCCATCCTGCGGCGCCTGGGCATCGACCCGGACGACCCGCCCACCGCGGACTCCTCCCGCTAGCTGCGCGGCCCTGGGCGGCCCGCTGCGGCCCTGGGCCGCCGTGGGGTAGCCGGTATGCGCGGGCGGCCCTGGGCGCCCTGCTGCCGCTGGCCTGGCTGCGGGCGCAGCCCGTTCCGCGCCGCGCCCCCCGGGCCCTGCCGCCTAACCAGCGGGGCGGGCCCGCGCCGTAGCGCGAGCCCGCCCATGGCCCCCCCCCCGGGTGAGCCTGCCTTGCGGTGCTCTCCCCGGCCCCCTTGGCTGCCCCGGCCCCCCTATCGGGGCAGCGAGCGGCCCGGGTCACGAGGGGTGCCACAAACCCCCCGCGCCCGGGCCGCGCTTGCCCGGCCGGGCCCACGATTGCGGGCCCGGCCGGGTGCCTAGCTGTTGGCGGTGAACGTGAAGTCTCGGTGGTACACCGAGCAGCCCGCCCGGCTGCTGGTGATCACCTTGGACCCCACCCCATCGGTCGGGCAGATATCCAGCCCGGGCGATAGCGTCTCGTCGCGGTACTCCGCGCCGCCCCCCGTCTGCGGGACCTGGGTCCAGACCTGCCCGTCCTGCCCGCAGTCGTCCCAGGCCACGATGCCGTCAGTGTCGGTAGCGCAGAAGCTACTGGCCGAGGACAGCCAGATGGCCCCGCTGGTGAAGCTGTAGCAGACCCGCCAGGCATCGGTGACGGATTGGACGGTGGCCTGCTGGCCGCCGCGCACCGGCTTGCCGGGCAGCGCCGACAGGGCCGAGCCGGTGCCCGTGCCGTCTTGGAGCAGCCCGCATTCGGTGCTGCGGCGGTGGTGCGTGCCGCTGCTCGCGTGCGGCGCGGCGGGCGCTGGGGCCGTGATGGCCGCGCCCGCGTAGCCGCCGCCGACGAGCACCACGGCGGCGCCTGCGGCGAGTATTAATCTGCGCATGGTTTCATCCCTTTCGCTGGGCCGGGCTGGAGGCCCGGCCACGTCATGACCGGCCGGGGCGGGGCCCCGTGCCAGGCTCCCGCGCGGGCAGCGTCGGCAGCTCCATCTGGACGGGCGCCACGGCGCTGAGCGCGTCCATTAAGGACTGGCTGGCCGCCGCCAGCGCCGGGTCGTCCGGGGCCTCCACGATGATCCGGGCCGAGGCGATCATGCTGCCCGGCTCGCCCGCGAAGACCACGAGGTAGCGGGCCACGGCTACCGCCCCCCCGTGCGGTCGCGCTCGGCGCCCGCGCGGGCCACCGGATCGCGCGGGAGCAGCTCCAGATCGGGCCGCGACCCCTCGTGGTAGGCGGGGTGCAGCCCTGTCTTGCACTCGCATTCCGGGACCGAGCAAGAGCCGTGCTGGCCCCTGCCGCACCAGTAGCTAACGAGCCCCGTCATGGTGGTTCCTCCTAGTCCGTCCGTGTACGCCCTGCTGCGCTACGTTACCAGCGGGGCCCAGGGTAGCGCAGCGTAAGCTAGGGCGTTATGACCCATATTGACCGGGGCCTGGAGGCCCCTGTTTACCAGCAGATCGCTGCCGTCATCCGGGCCCGCATCGAGGCCGGGCAGTACCCGGCCGGCCGTGCCATCCCCTCCGCGCCAGCGCTGGCCGCCGAGTTCGGCGTGGCCCGGATGACCATCGTGCGGGCGCTGCGGCTGCTGGCAAACGATGGCCTTGTCCGCACCCACGCGCGCCGGGGCACATACGTGACCGGCGAGCACGAGCCCGCCCCCGCCCCCGTCGCCTTGACCGGCCCGGGCATCGTTACCCGGCTGACCGTCCTGGCCCTGCCCGCCTCTGGCTGGCTCGTCGCGCTGGCCGCTAGCCTGCTGCTGGCCTTCGATCCGTGGTGAGCTGGTATCACGGCGGCCCGCCCATCGCGGGCCGCTGGCTCCTGCCGCCATCCATCACTGGGGCGCCGACCGCTGCGGACGTTTTCGCAGGCGTGTTCGGCGCCTCTGTTCGTGAGGCCGGGCTGGAGCCCGACCGCGCCCGCCCTGACCGCGTGTTCCTGACCACCGCCAAGCAGCTAGCCCGCGCCCACGCCTTCATGCTCGCCACGACCGGGCGGGCCCCGTACGGCGTGCTGTATGAGTGCTGGCCTGTGACCTGCGAGCCCGACCCCGACCACGAGGAGGACTTTCCCGGCGTCTGCGTCCAAGAGCCGTTCGCCACCATCGTGCGGGTGATCGAGCAGCCCGTAGAGATGACCAGCGCCGCGCTCCAGCGCGTCCTGATGCGCTACACCACCCCCCTGCCCGGCTACACCAAGGCCGACCTGATCGCCCAGGGCGACGAGCTGGTTGCCCGGCTCGTCGCGGGCGAGGATGTGCGGCCGCAATTTGCACCGAGACCCACGTGAGGAAGAACCACCATGCCACGCCGCCACAACACCATCCGGCACGGCGCCGCCCGCGCCGAGGACCGCGTCCTTAACGGGCTGCTCGCAGACCCCGCCAGCCCCGACCTAGCCCGCGCCCAGCCCGTCAACGGCCACGCGCCCACCGGCTACTGCCGGGGCGGCTGCGGCTACCTCGCCGCCAACTGCGGCTGCCCGAGCAGCGCCCGCCTGGGCGGGCGCCTGATCGAGGACGTGCCGCTGCCCGAGCCCGAAGTCCGCGGTTGCCCCCGCTGCCGCCCCGGGGGCTGCGGCCCCTGCGGCTACCAGCCGGCCAACTGCACCTGCCCGGGCGGCCCCCGGGAGCACCTGTGAACGGCCCGGAGCTGGTGCGGCGCGTGGCCGAGAGCCAGGGCCAAGCGCTGGGCCTGATCGTCGCCGGGCTGGACGACGTGGACGCGGCCCAAGTGATCGGCAACGCTGGCACCGCCTACATGATCGCGGCGGGCGCCGAGCTGGTCGAGCACCGCCGCCGCCTAGCCGCTGCCGCCGCTGGGGACGGCGACCCCCTATGAGCGGCGCCCACGCGGGCCCCGGCCCCCTCGCCCGGGCCGCGTTCCGGGTGGCCGCCTGGGCCCGCCACCACCCCGACCGCTGGGCCGACCCCTGGGCCACCTGGGACGGCCAGGTCGTCCCCCCGCCGCTCGATGAGCCGCCGCTGGCCCCGCTGCCCCGGCGCCCCGCCGATTGCGTAGTCTGGCCCGCCTGCGCCTGCCCTGGCCCGGACTGCCCGGCCATCCGCCACCCGTGGCCCGAGCCCGGCGCCACCGACCCGAGGGATTTAGCGTGACCAGCATCTGGCACTACCGGGGTGGCCATGGCGAGGGCCGCCTGGGCCGCCTCTGCGACGCCGCCATAGACGGCATCGAGGGTAGCGAGCACGTGCGCCCCGGGGACCGGGTGATCGTGCTCATCAACGACGACAGCACCAAGGCGGGCATCGCCATGAGCGGCTACGACAGCGACCGCGCCGCCGTAGCTGACATGGTGGTCTACCTGCGGGCGCTGGCGGGCCCGGACCTGCCGGTCGTGCTGGCCGCCCTGCTGGGCAGGAGCCCGAACTGAAGACCCCGGCCAGGGGACCATCGGCAGCTCTCCCCCCCGGCTGCTGCCCCTGGCCGGTTAGCCCCGGCCGGGGCCCGCGTGAGCCAACCCCGCGCGGCCCCGGCTGGGCCCGCCCCCGGCCGGGGGTGCCGGCCTCGTTGGTTGGACGGGACCTCTGGGGAGCCCCCGGCCGGGGCCGCCTATTGCGTGCCGCCTCATGTGTGGGCAAGCCCACACTTTAAGCGGCATACAATAGGCTGACCTGGCGTTACTACGTAGTAGTACGGCCCCCGCCCGGGGGGCCCGCTAGGAGGAACCACCAGATGACAGCCACCTACAGCGCCGCCCAGATCGCCACCGCGTGGCGCACGCTGGCCGAGAGCCACCGCCGCGACGCCGCCGCCAAGATCAGCAGCGACCCGCAGGGCGCCCTGACGTACTACGCCAAGGCCGCCCAGCTTGAGGACTGCGCCCGCGACCTGGAGGAGCGGCTCGCCCCCGCCCCCCAGCCCGTAGCGCTGCGCCTGCCGCGCCAGGGCGAGACCGACACGCTGGCGCAGGCGCAGGAGCGCGCCGCCCGCATCCGGGCGCAGGGCACCAGCGAGGCCGACTACGCGGCCATCCGTGCCTACCTGTTCACCCACGGCTTCAGCGCCGCCTGCTCCGTCCACGGCGAGGAGTACGTCCGCGCCGCCATGCTCCCCACCGACTGACCCGCCCTACCCGACCGGAGGAACCACCGCCATGACCACCACCCCCCAGGACGCCGCCCTGATCGCCAGCCTGTTCGGGCTGGCGCCGGGCCAGGAGCCCACCAACGCGGGCCCGCTCTGCGCCGACTGGTACGACCCCCAGCCTGGCCCGGATGGCTGCGGCCACCTGACGTGCTACCTGATCGCCTACCAGGACGCCCCGCCGCACGCCTGCGGCTACGAGGCGTTCGCGGAGGACCCGATCACCATCGCCTACGGGCTGGGCTCCTCGGGGCTGGCCGCCTGCCGGGTCTGCGACCTGTGGCAGGCCCTCTCCGAGCGCCGCCTGGCCGAGCGCACGTGGGAAGCCGCCACGGAGAGGGGCAACCGATGACCGCCGCCGCCTTGGCGCCCGCCGCCCTGGCCCCCCGCACGGGGGCCGGGGCCGCCCCGGTCCTGACCGGCATCATCCTGCTGCGCCTGTCGGACTTCCGGGGCGAGGACGCGGGCACGTTCGACGCCCGCGAGGCCGAGCTGCGCGAGCTGGCCGCCCGCGCTGGCGTGACCGTGGCCGGGCCCGCCCGGATCGAGAACGACCTGACCGCAGGCGGCCGGGCCAAGCCTGCCAGCGCCTACAAGACCCCGCGCCGCGTCATCACGGGCACGGGGCTGGTCACGTTCCGCACCCGCCGCCCCGTGTTCGAGGGCGCCGTGCTGGACCTCCAGAACGGCGCCGCCAACGTGCTCATCGCCGGGGACGTTTCCCGGCTGGCCCGTACCCACCGCGACGGCGACGACCTGATCGACGCCGTGCGCAGCGCCAGCGCCTACGTCCTGGTGCCCGACGACGAGGGCGCGCCCCGCTGGCTGCTGACGGCCGGGGGCACGCCGCAGGAGGTAGCCGCCTTGCGTGCCGCCATCGAGGCCAACCGGCAGTACTCCGAGGCCATCGCGCGGAACGTGCGCAAGGGCCGCCGCCGCTGGGCTGGCCGCAGCTACGGCGGCGGGCGCCGCCCGTTCGGCTACCGGCCCCGCGAGGGCTCGGCCGAGCACGAGCGCATCCTTGACCAGGTGCCGCTGGAGTCCGCGGAAGTGCTGGCCATCTACGCGGCCATCCTTGACCTGGGCTCCAACCTGCGGGCCGAGGCGCGCAGGCTGCGCGAGGGCCCCGTGGGCACCGTTACGGGCGTGCCCTGGTCGTCGCAGATCCTCCGCGATGTGCTGCTCAAGCCCAGCCTGGCCGGGCTGGCCCGGCGCGGCGGCGAGCTGGTCCGCGCCGCGCACATCCCCGACCCGATCGTCCGCCCCGAGCGCTGGCAGGCCATGGTCGATCTGCTGACCGACCCGGCGCGCAAGACCAGCACGGGGAACGAGCCCCGCTGGCTCCTCAGCGGGCACACCCGGTGCGGGGTCTGCACGGGCCCGATCAAGGCGCAGGGCCCGGGCGGCGGGAACAACCACCACACCTACCAGTGCGCCACGGGCGGGCACGTGCGCCGCAACGCCGCCGCGCTCGATGCCCTGATCGAGGGCGCCGTGGTGCAAGCCATCGCCGCCAGCGACGGCGCCCTGCTCCAGCCCGCCCCCGCCGTACGGATCGACCGGGCCGCGCTGCGCGCCCAGCTTGCCGAGCTGGACGACGCGCAGGGGTTCACGCTGCGGCAGCACCGGGCCAAGGTCATCAGCGCCGCCGTGGCCGAGCGGGAGCTGGCCGCCCTGGCTGCCGACCGCGCCCAGATCGAGGCCCAGCTAGGCACCAGCGACGAGGCCGACCCGCTGCCCGAGTTCCGCCCGGCCGCCCGGGGCGGGCGGACCCCGGCGCAGGTATGGGCCGGGCTGCCGATGGCGCGGCGCCGCGCCGTCGTGGCCCGCGTGCTGCCCACCATCACCATCGGGCGGCTGCCGCGCCGTGGCCCGGGCCAGCCCATCGACGCCGGGCTGACCGTCGTGCGCTACGACGGGCAGACCTACACGGGCGGCGGCAGCCTGGCCGCCTAGCCCGCTCTGCCCCCTGGACGCCCCGTAGCTGGCCGCTGCGGGGCGTTCTGCTGCCCGGGCGCATAGCTGGGGCACCGCCGCCCAGGGGCCGCCTGCGCGCCGCCTGGGCGCCGCATACCGGCCAGAATGAGCCCTTTCTGAGAAATGGCCCGATCTGGCCAGTTTGCACGCCCTTGACCAGGGAGTGTGACCAGGGTTCACTCCTGTGACGTGACCACGGGCATACCGGCCAGATCGGGCTAGACCAGGGCGCGCCAAGATAGTCATTTCGGGCTATTGCACGGGTGGCCACGCAGGTCAGCGCCTAGCCCCTCCCCATTGACTGCGCGGGGGCGCCGTGCGCAGGATCGACGCAAGTGCCCGGGTTTGATGGGGTTCCCCCCATTACGGCCGGCCGGAAGCCCGGGCCCGAGGAGGAGCCACCGCCCAGGGAGCCAGCTCGATGTCGGTGATGTATGGATACCGCGTCCGCCTACACGACCTCATGACCATCTGCGCGACCGCTGGCATCCCCCCCACCGCTGCCGACATTGAGGCCCGCACGGGCATCGCCCGGCGCACCGTGGCGCGCATCCTGGGCAGCGGAACCGTCCGGGGCAAGACCGCCCGCAGCCTGGCCGCCGAGCTGGGCACGCCCCTGGACGCGCTGTTTGACCGGGTGCAGGTCCGTGACTGAGGACGAGCGGGCCGAGCGCGCCGCCGCCCGGGCCGCCGCCCAGGAGCGCGAGCTGGCCGCCGCGCAGCGCCGCCTGGCCGCCTTCATCGGCCGCCTGCCCGAGCGGCTGCTGGCCGAGCTGCGCCCGCTGCTGCACCCCGGGAGGCAGCGGTGACCATCGCCCGCCGCAACTACGGCACCGGCCACGGCTACAAGCTCGACGGCATCAAGGCCCCGGGCGTGACCCGCATCCTCGGCATGATGCCCAAGGACGCCCTGTCCCAGTGGTACGGGCGCACGGCTGCCGACTACGCGGTCAACCACTGGGCCGAGCTGGCCAAGGCCCCGATCATGGAGCGTCACAAGCGGATCGCGGGCGCGGCGAACGAGGAACGCGACACCGCCGCCCGCAAGGGGACCGCCGTGCACCGCTACGCCGAGCCCCTTGCCCGGGGCCAGCGGATCGACTGGGCGGCGGTGCCCGAGGAGCTGGCCGGGCACGTGCGCAGCTACGCCGCCTGGCTGCGCCGGTTCGACGTGGACCCCGTGGCCATCGAGCTGCTGGTGGCCAACCGGCTCGTGGGCTACTGCGGCACGGCCGACCTGGTGGCGCACCTGCTCGGCCAGGTCTGGCTGCTGGAGCTGAAGACGGCCCGCAGCGGCATCTACCGCGAGAGCGCCCTCCAGGCGTGCGCCTACAGCCGCGCCGAGACCTACGGGGCGGTTGGGGAGGCCGAGGAGCATCCCCTGTCCGGGCTGGGCATCGAGCGCTGCGGGTCGGTCTGGATCCGGTCGGATGGGTGCGACCTGCGGGCCCTGGACACGGGCGAGGAGGTCTGGGCGTACTTCTGCCGCCTGGCCGCCAACTTCGCCGCCGAAGACGACAGCCGCGAATGGGTGGGCGAGCTGATCGACCCGCCGCCGCCGCGCGAGGAGGAACCACGATGACCGTCGCATGGCCCGAGCCGCCCCCAGCCGCCGCCGTGGAGCCCTCCTGGGTGGGCCCGGGCAGCGGGCTCGTCGAGTGGGCCGTTAAGGCCGACGCGGCCAACCGCATCGCCCGCTGGCTGGCCCCCACCGCGTTCGTGCCCGAGTCCCTGCGGGTCCGCGACCAGGCCACGGGGGCGCTGGACGTGGACCTGACGATCATGCAAGTGACCGCGGTCCTCCTCAAGGGCGACGAGCTGACCCTGCCGCCCATGGCCGCCCTGGAGGCCATCGACATCATCCCGCCCGGGTCGGGCACCCCAGCGCTGCGCGCCAAGGTCCTCGGCGCCCTGCTGCACCAGCGGGGCCACCACTACTGGACCGTCGAGCAGAACGCCACCCGCTGCACGCTGCGCGGCCGGGCCCGGGACGCCCTGGCCGAGCAGCCCGACGAGGAGGCCCGCTGGGACATTGACCGGGCGAAGGCCCTGGTCGGGCAGCGCAAGATGGGCGACCCCTCGGGGAACTGGCGCAAGCAGCCCGCCACGATGCTCTACTGGCGCGCCCTGGCCGACCTGGCCCGGAAGATCGCCCCCGAGGTCATGCTGGGCCTGCCCGTGGTGGACGTGGAAGTGGACGACGACCCCGAGGACTTCCCAGACGGCGCTGCCCCCACTCCCCGGGGCCAGCGCCCGCGCGGCCGGGCTGTCGGGCGTGGCACCCGGCCGCGTGCCGCCGCCGCCCCCGCCCCCCCCGCTGCCCCCGCATCGGCAGCGCAGGGGGCGGCGGCGGCCCCGGACGGCGAGCCGCCGCCGATGATCGAGGACGCCCAGCGGCGGGCGCTGTGGGCCGGGATGCGGGACCTGGGCATCACGGGCCGGGACGCCTCGCTGCGCATGGTCTCGCAGTGGATCGGGCGCCAGGTCACCAGCTCCAACGACCTGACCAAGGAGGAGGCCGGCAAGGCCCTGGACGCGATCACCGCCGCCCGGGACCAGCAGGCCGCCCGGGCTGCCGCCCAGCAGGCCGGGGAGGCCGCCGAGGCAAGCCAGGCCGGCCCGGACGAGGACCCGGGGCCCGACCCGCCCGCCCCGGACGAATAAGAGACCGCGCCCCCCGGCCGCATGGGCGCCGATCGTGGCCGGGGGGCGCGCCCCATGGCCCCCACGGGCCGGAACGGAGAGCACCCGATGCCGGAAGTGAAGACCAACGCCATTCTCCCGAAGGGCGAGGGCAACGGCCTCAACGAGGTCGCAACCGATCTGATCAAGGACCCAAGCCGATACCGCGCCGTGATCGGCATCGTGGACTGCCGCCGGGTCACCATCGATTCCGACACCGGGGACCAGGCCGCCACCGTGCGGTTCCGCCGCGTGGAGGTTCTGCTGAGCGGCGACCTGGCCGAGGCCGAGCGGCTGCTGCGCCGCGCCCTGGAGTCGCGCTCGGGGCAGGAGCAGCTCCCCCTGGAGCTGGAGGACGAGATCAGCCAGGCGTTCGCCGGGCTGGACCTGGACAAGGTGGCCGAGGAGGAGAAGCAGGCCAAGGAGCGCGGCGACGACGCCCCGCCCGAGGACCCCCCGGAGGAAGCGGGCCCGAGTGAGTAGCGGCGCGGCGCCCCGGTCGCGTCAGGCCCGGCTGGCCGCCCGCCCTGCCCCGCCCCCACCGCCGCCGCCGCCGCGCGACCGCTGGGCCGAGCGCAAGGCGGCCCTGGCCGAGGTGTTCCACACCTACAGCGAGGCGGTCAGCGCCGCCTGGGCCGACTACAACGCCGCCTGCCGCGCCGCGTTCGACGCCGCATCCGTCCGGGTGGACGGCGCCGCCGCCGAGTACACCGCCGCCGTCGAGCACATCAGGGCGGCGCCGTGACCGAGCTAGCGCCGCCGCCGCACCGCTGCCCCGGCCCCGCCTGCACCGAGCAGGTTCCCATCGACAAGCTGGCCTGCTCGCGGCACTGGTTTCAGGTGCCCAAGGCGGTGCGCAGCGCCGTCTACGCCGCATGGGACCACGGGGCCGGGGCGGGCAGCCCCGAGCACCGCGCGGCGATGCGCGCCGCCCTCGCCTGGATGAAGCCGCTGTGATCAGCTACCGCACCGCGTACGCCGTGGCCTGGGCCCTGGAGGGCGGCGGGCTGCTGCTGGCCCTGCTCGCCCCCTGGCCCTGGCCCGGCGCCGCCATGCTCGGCGCCGGGCTGCTGCTCCAGTGGCGCGCCGAGGCGGCCCGCCAGGAGGCCCGCTGGCGGGCCCTCTACCACCGAGAGGACCAGGACGAGTGACCAGCCAGTATCGGCGCGGGTACGACGCCGAGCGCCGCGCGGCGGGCGTGTTCGCTGCTGATGGCTACGTGGTCTGGCGCCCGGGCGGCAGCCTGGGCGAGGCTGACCTGGTGTGCGCCAAGCCCCGCCAGCTCGTCCTCGTCCAAGTCAAGCGAGGCGCGGCCACCCTGGAGGACGGCTGGTGGAACAAGCTCCACCGGCTCGCCGCCTGGCTGGACGCCGTGGCGGTCGTGGCGGACTGGCCCGACCTGTCGGGCCGGGGGCCGACTACCCGCTGGGGCGAGCTGCGGCTGCGCCGCATCACGGGCCCGCACCACCCCCGGTCGAAGCTCTGGCCCGCCCGCCAGTTCATCCTTGACGAGCTGGACGCCGCCGCCCGCTGGCCCGGCCGGTACGACGGGGGGCACCGGCTATGAGCGCCCGTGAGCCCGACCCGGCCGCCGAGCTGGCCGCCCTGCGCGCCCTGATCCGCGAGTCCCACGAGGCCACCAAGGATCTGCGCGCCGCGATCCGCGAGGCCCGCCAGGTCGCCGCCGACGCCGCCCGGGACGCCCGGGCCGCCGCGTTCGACGCCGGGCAGGCCGAGCTGGCCCGCTGGGCTGAGCATGTCCAGGCGCAGATGGACCAGGCCGCCGCCGACCTCAACCGCGGAGTTGACGAGGCCCGGGCGCACATCGTGAAGGCCCTGACCCCGGTCGAGCTGGAGGTGGACGAGGCGACGCAGCACCTCAGGGTCCGCTTCGCGGGCAACCGCTTCGACGCCGGGCCCGTGCTGGAGGCTGGTGGGAATGGCCGGTAACCCGTTCGTCCTCTGCGCCCCCGTGGCCCGGCCGGTCACCTGCCTCCACATCGGGGAGCCCGGCGCCGCCCTGGACGACGACCACGGCGCCGAGCCCCTGACCCTCTGCGGGCTGCCGATGTGCCGCTGGGACGCCTGGGTGCCGATCACCCGCCGCCCCGGCGACCGGCTCTGCCCCGCCTGCGTCGATGCCCTCGGGCAGGGGGCGCTGGCGCTGCTGGACCTGATGGGGGCCGCGTGATGGCCGGGGGCTGCCACGGGCCCGGCTGCGCCCGCCCCCTGACCGGGCGGCAGCGCCTCTACTGCTCCGACCGCTGCCGCCGCATCGCCCGCCGCACCGGCCGCAAGCGGGAGGCCCCCGAGTTCGAGCAGGCCGCCGTCCGCATCATCGCCGCCCTGGCCCGCCGCTGCGTCACCGCCCCCGACGCGGAAGTGCTCGGCGTGCTGCTGACCATCGCCGCCGCCGCCGAGCTGGCCGCCGCCGAGGCCATCGACCTGCTGCGGGAACACGGCTTCTCATGGGCCGACCTGGCGGCCGGGACGGGCATCAGCCGACAGGGGCTCTCCCAGTGGCGCAAGCGCCGCCCGGACCAGCCGCCTGTAAACGACCCGTTTACACCTGGGGGCTGAATGGCTCGTGGACGCCGCACGATGACGGACGCCGCAGTCGGCGCCCTGCTCCTGCGCCACGCGCGGGAGGCGGTGCGCCGAAGCCTGGCATATGACGCCGTGCTCGCGCAGCGGCGCCGCGAACTGGAGGCCGAGGGCTACCTGCTGGTCGGCGGCTGCGGCCCGGGGGCTGAGGCTGGGTGGGAGATCACCGACTACCGCACCGGGCGGGTTCTCGCTTCCGGGTCCGCCGATGACTACGAGGCGGCGGTGATGCGGCTGGACGCTGAGGTCGTAGCGGGCGGCGGGCGCGGCATCTGGCATGACGACCACGTGGCCGACACCGCCGCCGCCGAGGCGCTGCTCGACCTCCCGCCAGCGCCCAGGGGCATCCCGGCAGCCCTGGCGGACGCCGTGGCTGACTGGGCCGAGAACGGCGGCGAGGACGCCTGGCGCTTCCTCGGGCTCGGGGGGCGGCCGGGCTGATGGACTACGGCGCCCTCCTCGCGCTGCCCCGCCTGCCGGACGCTCGGATGGGGCCAGGCGAGGCCGAGCTGCGGCTCATGGTCGCGCTGGGGACCGTTCACCCGAACGGGCACGGCGAGCGGAGCATCGGGACGCGGCTCCTGGCCGCCAAGGCGCACGTGAGCCAGAAGACCGTCGTCCGGGCGCGTGACCGGCTCGTGAAGGCCGGGTATCTGACGGTCGAAGCAAGGGCGCGGGGGCGGAGCGTTTGGCGCTTCACTGACCCCATCCTGAATGGGGTCAGTGACGCCGCATCTGACCCCACCCTGGGTGGGGTCAGTCCCGAATCTGTGGACATCATGGTGGGGTCAGACCAGCCGGGCGGCGGGGCTCCGACTGACCCCATCACCCCCCCTGACCGACCCCACCCTGGCTGGGGTCACGATTGTGTTCCTTCGGAACATGATGACGGGCGCGCGGGCGCGCGGGACTCCGACGCCCAGCCCGACTGGCGGCGCGGCCCCGGCAAGCCCGGCCGCCCCCAGCGGCCCGCCCCGGTGCGCGCTGGCGACCGCGCCCCGAACGCCAGGGACCTCTGCCCGCGCGGCTGCGGCAAGGCGCACGGCACCGGCCCCTGCCCCCTGGACGCGACCGGCCCGCCCCGCCCGGGCGGGCGCAGCCCGCACGGCTACCCCACCGGCCCGATGCCATGGGCCGGGCCCCGCGCCAACCCGCACGCCGACGTTGCCCGCCGAGGCGCCGCCCTGGCGCAGCAGGCCATGGCCGAGCGGGCCCGCCCCGCCGACGCCGAGCCGCCCGCGCCGCGTACCGACGACGAGCGCCGCGCCCTGGCCCGGCGCCAGGCCACCGCCGCCCGAGCCGACCGCCCCGCCCCCGGCGCCGAGCCCGAGCCGCCCGCCGAACCGTGGGACCTGGAGCCGCCCCCCGACCCCGAGCCGCCCGCCGAGGAGCCGCCCGCCAC
>Ga0210390_10000579_pt1 | contig 39579 bp, 39 predicted proteins | sample IncBWH11OmetaG_FD_161050 | JGI IMG/M metagenome (GOLD analysis project Ga0210390, IMG submission 161050) | Forest soil microbial communities from Barre Woods Harvard Forest LTER site, Petersham, Massachusetts, United States - Inc-BW-H-11-O ...
CTGGATAAAACCGGCCGCCGGATGACCAGGACGGCAAGAGCCGTGTAACGGGAGACTGTTACGCACGGATTCTGTGGGAGCCCGGGGGTGAGATTCCCCCGGGCTACCCGACCCCGCCGCCAGGCAGCCAGCGGCACCTGGTCGCAATGTCTGACCGCCGTGGCATGCTGGCGGTATGAGGTCCTCACCCGGTGAGTGGATACCGCGTGCCGCGTGGCTCGCTCCCGGGTACGCGGAATGGCAGGCGCCGACCAGCCTCAGGGGCGCCGTGGCGTGCCTGTGGGCCGGTATCGTCCCCGATGACGCCGACCGTGAGACGCTCGTGCTGCCCGACGGGTGCAGCGACCTCATCTGGGAGGAGGGGGTCGGCTGCTACGTGGCCGGTCCGGACACCGGCCCGGCGCCCAGCACGAGCAAGGCGGGCACCGTGATCGTCGGCGTGCGATTCCGCCCGTCGGCCGGTGGCGGCCTGCTCGGCGTGCCGCTGAGCGAGATCCGGGACCAGCGCGTCGCCCTCGCCGACCTGCTGCCCGCGGCCGCGCAACGGCTGCCGGCGACGCTCGATCCGGCGCGCGCGGCCGGGCGACTGCTCGACACCGTTGGCCTGCTGGCCGCCGACGGCGCGCCCGACCACGCGATGACCAGGGCCGTCACGCTGCTGCGGGACCCGTCCGCACGCGCCGAGGACGTGGCCGACGACGTGGGTCTGTCGGCCCGGCAGTTGCGCAGGCGCTGCCAGACGGCGGTCGGCTACGGCCCGAAGACGCTGCAGCGCGTGTTCCGCTTCCAGCGTTTCGTCCGCATGCTCGACGACCCGGCTGGGCCGCCGGACCTGGCCGTCGCGGCCGCGCGAGCCGGCTACGCGGACCAGGCGCACCTGACCAGGGAGTGCCGCGAGTTGTCTGGCTTGACCCCGGTTAGCTTGGCGCGGATCCGCCGGGCCTGAGCCCGAGCTAGCCGCGGCCGTGCCTGAGCTAGCCTACGTCGGTTCGGCGATCATGGCGGTACCGATTTCCCGGAACCCTAGCCTCGCGTATACCCGGGCCACCGTCGCGTCGGTGGCCGACAGGAACACGGTGCGCGCCCCGTGGCCAAGCGCGTCAAAGGCGAGCGCGCGAGTGACCGCGGCGCCTAGGCCCCGGCGGCGGCTGGCGGGCAGCACGCCGACCCCGGTGATCTCGGCGACGCCGTCCGCGACCTGGTAGCTCCCGGCGGCGAGCGGTCCGTTCGGCCCGGACGCGGTGGCGAGCACCGACCGCCCGGACCGCAGCCGTTCGCGCAGCATCTCGATGGTCCCGCCATCGTGGTCCGCGGCTATCTTGTCGCGCTCCATGACACCGGCCTCGCCGATGCCGGTTCCCGGGTGCCCGAAGGCGACACCGGGTACCGCCCACACCAGGTCGAGCTCCGGATCGTCGGATGCCACCACCCGGATCGAGACCCTGGGGGGCACGTCAGGAGCGGCCTGGAGTTCGCCGAGCACGAGCAGCGGATGCGCGTGTACCTGCAGGCCTGCCGCGGTCGCGGCGGCCGCCATGCCGGGCGCGGTCTGCTCGATCCACTCGAACGATTCGGGGATCAGCAGCTCACGCTGCCTGGCCCGGACCGAACGGACGTCGGCGGCCGCCACCGGCAGCCGCTCGTCCACCCGCGGCCTCGCGTAATACGGCCATCCCGCCCCGACGGGAACGAACAGCACGAGGGGCCCGATCTCCTCGGCGCGGGCCCGCTGCCTTGGCATGGCATCGCAGAAGGCGTCTATGCGCTCAATGACCTCGTACTCGCTCACAGCAGTACTTACCTTACGGGCGTCGGACCCGACCGCCAATGCTTTTACTGTCCCGCGATCTGCAACGGGCCGGAGTCAGGGTGCGGGTCGGGGATATCGGTGGGTGCTGTCTCCGCGCGCTGGGGGCGAAAGCCAGCAGGCCCGTAATGGGTGATCTCGGCGGGGGACAGGCCCAGCATCGTCGCGGCGTCGTGAAACGGATACCCGTCGCGCGCCAGCGCGTCGAGGGCCGCGAGCGTCGCCTGGCCAGCGACCTCGACCGCCTGCCTGGCCGCGTGCCGGGCCTTCAGCGCCTGCACTACCGGCGCGGGAGCGTCAGGAAGAACATCGACCCTGACGGACTCCACGGGGATGCCGAGAGACCCCGCGATCTTTTGCCGGGTGATGCCCTCGGCCTGGTCGAGGTTGCGAACTTGGGTGGTGAGCCCCTCCACCTGCGGAACCCGGATCGTCCACCAGCGGCCAGCCCGCTCACACAAAGCGGTGAAGGTCGTCGTTTCCATCGGTGCCCCTCTATCACAGGGTCAACTATCTGCCACGCGGTTCCCCCCGGGCGCGGCGAACGTCACAAATCTACCGGCCAGTAGCAGTGGATGCGCAATCATTAGGAAGTGACAAATGTCGCAGGCTGCTCTTGCTCCGTTTCGCGGCGTAGCTATCGCAGGCGGGTGCCGACAGGCGCGGAGAGGTGCGCCGCCCCGCCGTTCGGCTTAAATTGCCAGGTGACGGTTCGGTGCAGCGGCCCGCTCGGCGAAACCAGGCAGCTCAACGACGCTAAGCCCGGCCTGTTCGAGCAGTTCTACCCCCTGGCAGTCGGCGACGAACAGGCTCGGTTCCCGCCACGCTACGACGACCCTCGCCAGCCCCGCGGCGATGATTAGCTGAGTGCAGCTGCGCGGCCGTGATTTCCGTCGCGTGCAGGGTTCCAGCGTGCTGTAGATGGTCGCGCCGCGCAGCCGCGGATCGTCCGCGGCGAGCTTGCCGAGCGCCGACTCCTCGGCGTGCACGTGCGGGTCGCCGTTCTCGCGGGAGAACCCGCGCGAGAGTTCGGTCCCGTCAGCGCCCGCGATGACGGCGCCGACCGAGTAGGCGGTATCCGACGGCGGACACAGCCAGGCTAGCTGCACCGCCAAGGTCATCCAGCGCTCGTCGTCTAGCCCGTCCATCCAACCCTCCGTGATCGCCTCCGCCATCATGTTAGGGGGCAGCAAAATCCGGGAACGCGACCATCGGCCGGCCGCGTCTGATGGATGTGACCCTCGTCTCGCGACTCGCGACGCTGGCCGCCATGCTCGCCGTGGCCACCGGGTGCGCCTCGGCAGGCAGCCAGGCGACGCCGGCCCCGACGAAACGCTTCGTCGCGCCCTACTTGTCGTTCCGCTATCCCGCGGCCTGGCGAGCCGCCACCTGGACCGACGTGTCGAGCTTCTCGGCGATGATCGTGGCCCTGAGCACGACCCGCCAGCACAACCCCTGCACCGTGACGGTCGGGCGCGGCACGACGACCGCAACGTGTGGCGAGCCAGTCGCCGCCCTGCCACCAGGAGCAATCTTGGTTACCTGGACAGAGAGAGGATTCCCGGACTGGCACCCGCCCGCGCCCAACACCGATGTCGGCGGCCGCCCGGCCCGTCAGACACGCGCCATGGCGAGCTGGTGCGCGGCCCTCGACGGCACGCGAACCGTCACCGTCGTGATACCGCTCGGCGCGACCGCCGGCAACTGGGTCGAGATGAACGCCTGCCTGCGCGCGCCGGACCTGCCACAGCACGAGGCGCAGCTAGCGGCCATGCTCAGGTCGGCCCGGATCCAGAGATACTAGCGAACCGGTGCGGGCAGGCCGAGAAGCCGGCTGATCTCGCCAATGCCCGCTGTCGGGTCGGTGAAGCGCACGGTCGCCATGCCGAGCTCTTCTGCGGGCGGGAGGTTAGCCGCGGTGTCGTCGGCGAAGACGCACTCGCGGGGCGGTATACCGAGCTCATCGGTGGCGATGAGGTAGATAGCGGGGTCCGGCTTGCGCGTCCCGGTGTCACCCGAGATGACCACGGCGTCGAAGATATCGTCCAGGTCGTAGCCCTCGTACGGGTCGTACTCGCCTTCACCCCATGAGTTCGACAGCAGGCCGACCCTGATCCCCGCCGAGCGGGCGCGCCGGATCAGGTCCAGAACCTCGCGGCGGGGATACAGGCCGCCGAGCGCGCGGGCCAGCAGGCCGTGGTCATCGACGCCCAGCAGCCGCCCGATCGTCACCTCGAACTCCCGCTGCGGAATCTTCCCCGCCTCCACGGCTTCGAACGCCGCCTTGCCTTCCGGCTCATCTCGCAGGACGCGCTCGAACGCGCCGGAGTCCAGGCCTTCGCGGACGCAGAACGCGGACAGCTCCGCGAACAGGTCCGTGGTAACGACGCCGCCAAAATCGAGGATGAGACCGCGGTAATACATGCGGTCCAGCTTAGAAGCGCTACCCCCCAAGTCAGCCAGCCGACGGCCAATCCGGTTTTGCCCGGATGAATGGCCCGTTCAGCTGCCAATAGCAAGCTGAACGGGCCATTCATCTGCTGGGGCCCAAGGGGCGGCATGCGCCGGGCAAGCCCCGGCAAGCGCCGGTAACCGGGTCAGACGTCGAAGTAGAGCTCGAACTCGTGCGGGGTCGGGCGCAGCCGAACCGCGTCGAGTTCCCTCGTCCGCTTGTAGTCGATCCAGGTCTCGATCAGGTCCTCGGTGAACACGCCGCCTTCTGTGAGGAAGGCGTTGTCCGACTCCAGGCTGTCGAGCACGCTCTCCAGCGAGCCGGGAACCTGCGGGATGGCCGCGGCCTCGTCCGGCGGCAGCTCGTACAGGTCCTTGTCCACCGGCTCCGGCGGCTCGATCTTGTTCTTGATGCCGTCGACACCGGCCATCATCATCGCGGCGAACGCGAGGTACGGGTTGCACGACGGGTCCGGCACACGGAACTCGATGCGCTTGGCCTTGGGGTTCGTGCCGGTGATCGGGATGCGGCAGCAGGCCGAACGGTTCCGCTGCGAGTACACGAGGTTGACCGGTGCCTCGAAGCCCGGCACCAGGCGGTGGTAGGAGTTCACCGTCGGGTTGGTGAAGGCCAGCAGCGACGGGGCGTGCTTCAACAGCCCGCCGACGTACCAGCGGCCGACGTCTGACAGCCCGCCGTAGCCGACCTCGTCGTAGAAGAGCGGCGCGCCGTCCTTCCACAGCGACTGGTGGCAGTGCATGCCGTTGCCGTTGTCGCCGAACAGCGGCTTCGGCATGAACGTGACGGTCTTGCCGGCGGCCCGCGCGGTCGACTTGACGATGTACTTGTACAGCATCAGCTTGTCAGCCATCTGGAGCAGCGGGCTGAACTTGATGTCGATCTCGGCCTGGCCCGCGGTGCCCACCTCGTGGTGCTGCATCTCGGTCTCGATGCCGCACAGGATCAGGTTCCTGACCATCTCCGACCGCAGGTCGGTGTAGTGGTCCATCGGCGGCACCGGGAAGTAGCCGCCCTTGTACGCGGGCTTGTAGGCCAGGTTGGCGCCGTTCTCTTCGCGGCCCGTGTTCCACGCGCCCTCGATGGAGTCGAGGTGGTAGTACCCCTCGTTCGGGCCGGTGGCGAACCTGGCGGAGTCGAAGATGTAGAACTCCGCCTCAGGGCCGAAGTACGAGGTGTCCGCGATGCCGCTGCCGACCAGGTAGTCCTGGGCCTTGCGCGCGATGTTCCGCGGGTCACGCGTGTACGGGGCGCCGGTCAGCGGGTCGTGCACAAAGAACGTGAGGTTCAGCGTCTTGTGCGTGCGGAACGGGTCGAGCACCGCGGTGGTCGGGTCGGGCAGCAGCAGCATGTCCGACTCGTGGATCTGCTGGAACCCGCGGATTGACGAACCGTCGAACATCCGGCCTTCGGTGAACACGTCCGCGCCGAAGGACTCGGCAGGCACTGTGAAGTGCTGCATCTGGCCCGGCAGGTCGCAGAACCTGACGTCAATGAACTCCACGTTCTCCTCAGCGATGAAGCTGAGCACCTCATCAGCACTGCTGAACATCAACCCTCCCGAACAGGGGGACACATAGGTAGGAATATCTCGATTTTCTCGTTGGGACCCGCTTGGACGGTAGCCGTCCGCAATTTCCGGTCAGTATCCGCAATGTTTCACTGGTGTTACGTGTGGGACACGTCGCCTGCCGGGTCAGCCGGCCGCGGGAGGGGCCGTACGCAGGGGAAGCGGATGCGGATATACCGTAGTCCTGTGTCGAACAAAACCCGCTCCGCTGGCCGGGCAGCCGTTGCGGCTGATACTACGCCTGATTACCCCGGCAAGCGCTTCGGCCTGCCCAAGCAGGGATCGATGTCGGTCGCGCCCATGGGCAGGCGGCTGGCCGCCCTCGTCGTCGACTGGGTGCTGTGCGAGCTGATCGTCGCCGCGGTGACCAGGCATAGCATTGTCGGCGGCGCCAGCAGCCCCGGTTACTCCAGCACGCTCTGGTGGACGCTGGCGCTGTTCGCCCTGGAGGTCTGGCTGCTCACCGCCATCAGCGGCCTGACCGTCGGCAAGCGGCTGCTCGGTATCCGGGCCATCAGGACCAACGGCAGCCGTCCCGGCTTTGGCTGGGCCCTGCTGCGCACCGTGCTCCTGCTGTTCGTGGTCCCGCCCCTGCTGTCCGACCGCGACCTGCGCGGCCTCCACGACCGCGCCGCTGACACGATAGTCGTCCGCATTTAGCGGGGGAGGGACCCGGGGAAGCTACCTGACCTTCGGGCGGGGCATCTTGGGCATGCGAGCGCCCTTGGGCATCGGTCCCTTGGGCATCTGCAGCGACGGCTGCAGTGCCTTCAGCCGGTAGTTCAGGTCGCTGACCGCGGCGGGGCGCAGGTTGCGCGGCAGCCGCATGATCTTGCGCTGCAGCCGCTTGACCGGGATCTGGCCCTCGGCGTTCCCGACCTGGAACTCGAAGATCGGCACCTCGTGCGCGACCCGGGCTGTCTTCTTCTTCTCGGCCGCCATCAGGCCCGTCAGCCGCGCCGGCACGCCCTCACCGACCAGGACGACCCCGGCCCGGCCCACGGCCCGGTGCACCACGTCCATGTTCCTGTTGGCGGTGACCGCCGGGGTGACCGTCCAGTTGCCGCGCATGCTCTGCAGCACCGCGGCGGCCGCGCCCGGCTGCCCCTCGATCGCCTTGAACTGCGCCGCCTGCGCGAACCGGCCGAACAGGATCATCCCGGCAAGCACCCCGACCAGCACGCCGAGCGGGATCAGGAACGCCAGCGTCCCGGTGAAGAGCCCGACCAGCACGCACACGACGATGATGCCGACGGCGCTGCCGAACACAATAGGCAGAGCCTTGCGGTCCTGCTGGTTGACGAGGCCGGCGACCAGCCGTATCTGCTTCAGACGCCCGGCTTTCGCGAGGTCGTCAGCGTTGTAATTGTCAACCACCTGATTAGCCTTTCATCATTCACGCGTGCCCAACACCCCGCAGCATACGGTTTCCGCCGCGGTTGACTGTAACCGTCAGGCAACCCAACAAAATTATCCTGAACGAACCGGGGCTCCTGTGGCGGGGTCAACGGAGAGCGGGGCCGGGATGTTCCCCTCCGCTAGCTCCGCCTAGCTCCGCCTAGCTCCGCTAGCCGAAGGCGGGGTAGGCCATCGCACGTTCGCCCAGGAACTCACGGTCGCTGTCGTCGAGCGGGACCCGGCCGGTCGCCTTGAGCACGTACGTGGTGTCGTCCCATGACGGCGGCCGCGCGGCGGCGCCGAGCAGCCCGTCGAGGGTACGGACGGTTAGCGTCAGCGCCTCGGGCAGTGGCCCGTAGCGCCCGGGCAGGTACGCGGTCAGGTCGAACTGGTGGACCACGAGTTCCACGGTCCACATCGCGAGGATGTCCTCGGCCTCCATGACGTGGGCCTGGAACCGGAACCGGCCCGCCGGAGCGCGCAGGCTGACCCCGGCCGCGGCGCGCGCCGTGTCGGTGAAGTGCCGACGGAATTCGCTGGCGACCGAATAGGCGCTGGCGTTGGCCCAGTGCCAGCGGACGGTCGCGAACGTGACCGGGTCGACGGCGGCCGGCCAGTCCCGCCAGTAGCTGACGTAATCCCGGTCGGGCGGCTCGTCGGGACCGGCCGGTACGGCGAAGCTCCCTGTCGTCTCCGTCAGGCCAATGCGGACGTGGATCAGCAGGTGCGCCGCCAGCCAGCCGGTGCACCTAGTGGGGGCGACCAGGTCGCCGTCGGTCAGCCCCTCGACCAGATCGGACACCACGTTGACCTGCTCGGCCGCGAGCTCGCGGATGTTCCCGGGCAGGGACTCGCTCATGAGGAGGCCACCGTCGAGCGATACTTCTCCATGGCTTGGGCGTAGAGCCGCCCGGCCCGGTAGGACGAGCGCACCAGCGGGCCGGACATCACCCCGGCGAACCCGAGCGCGAGCGCCTCGTCGCGCAGTTCTATGAATTCGCCAGGCTGCACCCAGCGCTCCACCGGGTGGTGCCGCAGCGACGGGCGCAGGTACTGGGTGATCGTGAGCAGGTCCGTCCCGGCCGCCCGCATGTCCGCCATCGCCGGGCCGATCTCGTCCCGCGTCTCGCCGAGCCCCAGGATCAGGTTGGACTTGGTGACCAGCCCGGCCTCGTGCGCGGCACGCAGCACGCCCAGCGACCGCTCGTACCTGAACCCGGGCCTGATCCGGCGGAACACCCGCGGCACCGTCTCCAGGTTGTGCGCGAACACCTCGGGCCGGGCACCGAACACCTCGGCGAGCTGCGACGGGTCAGCATTGAAGTCCGGCACGAGCAGTTCGACCCCGCAGCCAGGCAGGGCCGCGTGGATCTCCCGGCAGGTCTGCGCGTACAGCCAGGCCCCGCCGTCCGGCAGGTCGTCACGCGCCACCCCGGTTACGGTCGCGTACCGCAGCCCCATCGCGGCGACCGACTCCGCGACCCGGCGCGGCTCGTCGGTGTCCAGCGGCAGCGGCTTTCCCGTGTCGATCTGGCAGAAGTCGCAGCGGCGGGTGCACTGGTCGCCGCCGATAAGGAAGGTCGCCTCGCGGTCTTCCCAGCACTCGAAGATGTTGGGGCAGCCGGCTTCCTCGCATACGGTGTGCAGGCCCTCGGCTCGGACGAGGCTCTTCAGCTCGGTGTACGCCGGCCCGGTACGCACCCGGGTCTTGATCCACGGCGGCTTGCGCTCGATCGGTGTCTGGCTGTTGCGGGCCTCGAGCCGCAGCATCCGCCGTCCATCTGGAGCTAGTTCCGGGGTGCTAACCACGGTTCCACCTTATCCGTCGCCTGGTATGGCCTCGGTTACGCGGCGGGGGAGGCTATCAGGGGGGTTACCGAGAAGATGCGTCGCCAGCGGCGGTAGCCGAGAGCCGCTGCCAGGTGGCGTTCGAGCAGCGGGGTGGCGTCGGCGACCGAGACTCGGATGCCGGTTTCCGTGGTCAGCGAGGTGGTGCCCGCGTCCCGGATACCGCACGGGACGATCCGGTCGAACCAGGACAGGTCGCAGTCGCAGTTCAGCGCCAGCCCGTGCATGGTGACACCGCGGGCCACGCGGGCGCCGATGGCGCCGACCTTCCGGTCGGGCAGGCCGCGCGAGGCCGGGATCCAGGCCCCGCTGCGCCCCTCGACGCGGACCGCCTGCACGCCGAAGTCGGCGCAGACCCGGATCATCGCCTCTTCGAGCGACCGGACGTAGGCGACCACGTCGACCGGCTCGCGGAGCTTGATGATCGGGTAGGCGGTCAGCTGTCCCGGTCCGTGCCAGGTGATCTTGCCGCCCCTGTCCACGTCGATGACCGGCGCGCCCGCGTCTCGCAGCGGCCGGTCGGAGACCGCCGTCCGCTTGCCCGCGGTGTACACCGGCTGGTGCTCGAGCAGCAGGCAGCTGTCAGGGACCGTGCCCTCGACCCGCCCAGTGTGCACGCGGCGCTGCAAGTCCCACCCGGTGAGGTAGTCGACCGCGTACGAGCCGAAGCCCGCGTGCGCGTACACGAGTTCGTCATCCACGTCATCGAGATTACGGCCGCGGGTGAGGCGGACGCGCCAGATGGGCACAAAACCAAATGTGATCAATGAGGCCGATCTGCGCGAGCTCACCCCGGACGAGCGCCGCGAGCTAGCGAACAAGCTTTGCGTCATCGACTACTCGCGCCCGGTGGCGGGGCTGAGCATGCCGGGGCTGAACCTGAGCCGCGGCCGACGGCTGGGCGCGGCGTTCTCGATCGTCTGCTGTGTCGTGCTCGCCGGCTGGATCGTCATCTTGGCGCTAACCCTGCACAGGAACTACACCACCACCCACTGGCGGCTGGCCTGGGTCGGCTTCGACATCGCGGAGCTCGCCGCGTTCGCGGCGACCGGCTGGGCGTTCTGGCGCGGCCGCCAGATCGTGATCGCCTGCCTGCTGGTCACCGGCACGCTGCTGTGCTGCGACGCCTGGTTCGACGTGATCCTGGACCTGAGGACCGGCGACATGTGGTGGAGCATCGCCTCCGCGCTCATCATCGAGCTGCCGCTCGCCTTCCTCATGTTCAACGCCGCGCGCCGCTTGATCCGGCTGTCAACTCTCGTCGCGGTGAGCCGGGTGAGCGAACGCGCGGAAGTTCCACCGCTGTGGCGCATACCGCTGTTCGGCGGGCAACTGCCGACCAGACAGTAAGCCCGCCTCCGTTCGGGATAATGGATTGTGACTGTCACAGAACCAGTGGCTGCCTTGTCCAAGAGAGCGAAACGCACCTCGAAAGGACGGCAAACACGATGCGAGTCTTCGTCGCCGGGGGAACCGGCGCGGTAGGGCGGGCGCTGGTGCCCGCGCTGATCACCGCCGGCCACCAGGTCACCGCCAGCACCAGGACGCCGGACAAGACCGCGCGGCTGCGGGCCCTCGGGGCCGAGCCCGTGGTCGCCGACGGGCTGGACCGGGCCGCGGTCATCGCGGCGGTCAAGACCGCCGCGCCGGACGTGATCGTGCACGAGATGACCGCGCTGTCGGCCTTGACCAGCTTCCGCAACTTCGACGCGCAGTTCGCGGTCACCAATGAGCTGCGCACTAAGGGCACCGACTACCTGCTGGAAGCCGCCGCGGCCGCCGGCGTCCGCAGGGTCGTCGCGCAAGGCTATACCGGCTGGCCGAACCAGCGTTCCGGTGGCCCGGTCAAGACCGAGGACGATCCGGTCGACGGCGGGGTGCCGGACACCGAGCGGTCGTTGGCGGCGATCCGGTACGTGGAGGAGCGGGTACCGGCCGGCGTTCCCGAGGGGCTGGTGCTCCGGTACGGCAGCTTCTACGGGCCGGGCGCCAGCGAGTTCCTGCTCGACCAGGTGCGCAAGCGCAGGGTTCCCGTGCTCGGCGGCGGGACCGGGATCTGGTCGTTCACCGAGATCACAGACGCGGCCGCGGCCACCGTGGTGGCCGTCGAGCGCGGCGCGCCCGGTGTGTACAACGTCGTTGACGACGAGCCCGCGCCGGTCGCGGAATGGCTGCCGTACCTGGCGAAGGTCGCGGGCGCCAAGCCGCCGCTGCGGCTGCCGGCCTGGCTGGGGCGGCTGCTCGCCGGCGAGCTCGCCGTGGTGCAGATGACGACCGTGCGCGGGTCCTCGAACGCGAAGGCCAAGCGGGACCTCGGCTGGACCCCGCGGTACGCGAGCTGGCGGGAGGGGTTCCGTGCCTGGGCCAGCGCCTGAGCAGTACCGGCCGCTGCTGTTCTCGATCGCTTACGGGATGACGGGCTCGGTCGGCGACTCTGAGGACCTCGTACAGGACGCCTACCTGGGCTTCGCCCGCGCGGAGCGGGCGGGCACGGACGTGACCGAGCCCAAGGCGTACCTGGCGACGGCGGTGACGAGGCTGGCGATCAACCACTTGCGTTCGGCGCGGGTGCGGCGGGAAGCCTACGTGGGCGACTGGCTGCCCGAGCCGATCGTCGTGCCCGCGGACGAGCCCGCCGAGCACGCGGAGCTCGCCGACTCGCTGTCGATGGCGTTCCTCGTCCTGCTCGAGACCCTGACCCCGGTCGAGCGCGCGGTGTTCATGCTGCGCGAGGTGTTCGGGTACGGCTATCCGGACGTGGCGAAGATCACCGGGAAGACCGAGGTGAACTGCCGGCAGATCTTCGCCCGCGCCAGGCAGCGGATCGGCGCCGCGGGGCCCGGTCCCGGGCCCGTCCCGGCCGCGCCCGGCCAGCGTCCCGGCCGCGCCGAAGGCGAGGCGCTGGCCCGCCGGTTCTTCGAGACCGCGGCGGGCGGCGACATGGACGCGCTGCTCGCGCTGCTCGCCCCCGACGTGGTGATGCACGGGGACGGCGGCGGCAAGGCCCAGGCCATCGGCCAGCCGCTGCGCGGCAGGATCGCAGTCGGCAGGCTGCTGGCGGGCATCTTCAGGCGCGGCAGGCACCTCGACGTGTCGGTCCGGCTGGCCTGGGTCAACGGCCAGCCGGGCGCGGTCGGGTACGACGGGGAGGGGCGCGTGGTCGCCGTGTTCGCGCTCGACGTGGCCGACGGCCTGGTGCAGGCGATCAGGTCCGTGGTCAACCCGGACAAGCTCTCCCATATCGGGCCGGTATCTGATCTGGCGCTCCTGGGGCGCAAGTCTTAGATTCGTCCTCATGGCAACCGATTTCACCGAGGAAACCGCCGCCGACGCCGTCGTCGAGAGCTTCGCCCCGTCCACGGACCCGCGACTACGCGAGATCCTGACCAGCCTCGTCAGGCACCTGCACGCGTTCGCCCGCGATGTCGAGCTGACGATTCCCGAATGGGAGAAGGCGATCGACTTCCTCACCCGGGTCGGCCACAGGTCCGACGACGAGCGCCAGGAGTTCATCCTGCTCTCCGACGTGCTGGGCATGTCGATGCTGGTGGAGACGATCAGCAACAGGAAGTTCGGGGTCGCTACCGAGTCGACGGTGCTCGGCCCGTTCCATGTGGTGGAATCGCCGGTGCTGCCGCTCGGGGCCAACATCGACAAGGTGGGCACCGGCACGCCGTGCGTGCTCACCGGGCGAGTCGTGTCGGTGGACGGCTCGGTTTTGCCCGGTGCGCAGCTGGACGTCTGGCAGGCCAACGACCAGGGCTTTTACGATGTCCAGCAGCGGGACGTGCAGCCGCGGCAGAACGGCCGCGGGCTGTTCGCCGCCGATGACAACGGCGAGTTCTGGTTCCGCACGGTCGTGCCGAGCCACTACCCGATCCCGACCGACGGCCCCGTCGGCGAATTGCTCATCGCGACCGGACGGCACGCGTTCCGGCCGGCGCACATCCACTTCATCGTCACCGCTCCCGGGCACCGCCCGCTGACCACGCACATCTTCGTGGCCGGCAGCCAGTACATCGAGTCGGACACGGTGTTCGCGGTGAAGAAATCCCTGGTCGCCGAGTTCGCCGAGGTCACCGACGCCGAAGCGGCCGCGAAGTGGGACGTCCCCGTCCCGTTCCGGCACGCCGACTTCACCATCATCATGCAGCCGGGGTCGTAGCGGGTGCGATCGTATATGTTTGCGATTTGCGGTGCTCTCACGCCGGAAATCGCAAACAAAGCGCGGCGTTAGGCGCCTCAGCGCTTCAGTTCGGCGGCGAGCGCCGCGCCGACGGTCGGGTATTCGAACGTGAAGCCCGCCGCGAGCAGCTTCTTCGGCAGTACCCGGGCGCTGGTCAGCAGCTCCGACGACATCTCGCCGAGGGCCAGTTTGAGTACCGGCTCCGGCACTCGCAGCCAGCCGAAATCCGGCTTGCGCAGCGCGTGGTGCAGTGCCGCGGTCAGCTCGTCGTCCGTGACGGCGTTCGGGGCGGTCAGGTTGAACGGGCCGCTTTGCCTATCGGCTTCAAGCAGGAAGCGGATCGCGCGGATCTCATCGGTCAGCGCGATCCAGCTCATCACCTGCCTGCCGCGGCCGAACCTGGGCAGCAGGCCGAACCGCGCGGGCAGCGCCAGCCGCGCGAGCACGCCGCCGCCGCTGCCGAGGATGAGGCCGCTGCGCAGGTGCGCGACGCGGATGCCCGCCTCCCTGGCGGGGTCGGCGGCGGTCTCCCAGTCGTGGACCACCTTGGACAGGAAACCCGTCCCGGCGGGGGCGTCCTCGGTGACCTCGCGGCCGCCGACATCCCCGTACCAGCCGATCGCCGAGGCGGCGAGCAGCACCTTCGGCCGCGGCCGCGCCGCGGCCAGCGCGGCGGACAGGGCACGGGTGGGGAGCACCCGGCTGGCCCGGATCTCCGCCTTGTAGCGGCGCGTCCAGCGGTGGTCGCCGACCCCGGCGCCCGCCAGGTGCACGCAGGCGTCGATCCCGCCAAGCGGCGGGTCGCCGGCGTCGGCCGCGCGCGGGTCCCAGCGCAGTTCATCCGCGCCCCGTGGCGTCCGCCTGACCAGGCGGACGACCTCATGGCCGTCCGCCCGCAGGCTGGCGGTGAGCGCGGTGCCGATCAGCCCGGACGAGCCGGTGATCGCTACCTTCATGACCGGCAGCGCGCCTACAGGCCGAGTTCGGCCTCGAACGCGCCTTCCTCCAGTCGGTTCTTTACCGTTACGAGGAACCGCGCGGCGTCCGCGCCGTCGACCAGCCGGTGGTCGTAGGTCAGCGCCAGGTAGACCATGGACCGGACGGCGATGACCTCGCCGAGCGCCGGGTCATCCACGACGACAGGGCGCTTGACGACGGTGCCGACGCCGAGGATGCCGACCTGCGGCTGGTTGATGATCGGCGTGTCGAACAGCGCGCCGCGGCTGCCGGTGTTGGTCAGCGTGAACGTGCCGCCGGCCAGTTCGTCCGGGCCGACCTGGCCGGACCTGGTGCGGGCCGCGAGGTCGCTGATCTTCCGAGCGAGCCCGCCGATGTTGAGGTCGCCCGCGTTGTGGATCACCGGCACCATGAGCCCGCGCTCGGTGTCGACAGCGATGCCCAGGTGCTCGGCGTCGTGGTAGGTGACCTGCGCGTTTTCGGTGTTTATGACCGCGTTGAGCCTCGGGTGCACCTTGAGCGCCTCGACGGCGGCCTGCGCGAAGAACGGCAGGAACGTCAGCTTGACGCCCTCCCGCGCCTCGAACGCGGCCTTCGCCCGGTCCCGCAGCCTGGCGATGTTCGTGACATCCGCTTCCACGACGGTGGTGAGCTGAGCGGATGTCTGCAGCGACTCGACCATCCGTTTGGCGATGACCTGGCGCGGCCGGGACAGCCGCTGGGTGGTGCCGCGCAGTGCCGACGGCACGAGCTCCGGCCGCCCGGCTGGCGCGGCCGGAGCCGCCGTCGCAGGCGCGGCGGGTGTCGCGGCGGGCGCGGCGGGCGCGGGCTCGGGCTGGCTCGCCGCCGCGGCCGCGGCTGCTTCCGCGGCCCGCTGGTTGCGGGAAGCCTGGAGGACGTCCTGCTTGCGGATCCGGCCGCCGACGCCGGTGCCTTCGATCGACTCGAGGGCGACCGAATGCTCGGCGGCGAGCTTGCGCACCAGCGGGGTGACGTAGGGGGACTCGCCGGTTGGCAGCGGCGTGGGCTCCGGGTACGGGCCGTCCGACTCCCGCTCGGCGGAAGCGGCCGACGGCGCGTAGGCCGCGGCCGCGGCCGGGGCCGGCGCGGGAGCGGGGGCCGGCGCGGGCGGGGCGGCCGGCGGCGCGTAACTCTGGGCCGCGGGCGGGTAGCTGGCCGTCGGGGTGGCGGCGGGCGGGACGTAACCGGGGGCAGGCGTGACGGGCGCCGCCGGCGGCACGTACCCGGGGGCGGGCGGCGCCGGCGGCGTCGTCGCGGCCGGGCTCCACGCCCACGAGCTGCCCGGCCCGACCTGCTCGCCGTTGACCTGCTCGCCGTTGACCAGCGCGGCGGCGGCCGGGGCGGCCGGGGGGGCGGGGGCGGCGGCGGCGGCGGCGGCGGGCGCGGGCGCGGGCGCGGGCGCGGGGGTCGGCGCCGCCGCAGGCGGTTGCGGCGCGGCGGCGGCAGGCGCGGCAGTGGCGGCAGGGGCGGCGGGCGCGGCGGCCTCGGGGGCCGCCGCGGGCTCATTGGCGTCCGCGATCTCAGCAAGCTTGGCACCAACAGCGACGGTCTCGTCCTCGTCGACCACGATGCCGCGCAGGATGCCAGTCGCCGGGGACGGGATTTCGGTGTCCACCTTGTCCGTGGAGACCTCGAGCAGCGGCTCGTCTGCCGTCACCTGCTCGCCTTCTTTTTTCAGCCAGCGTGTGACGGTGCCCTCAGTGACGCTCTCACCGAGCTGGGGCATTGTTACGGAGACCGACATGTTCTGAGCAGCTCCTTTAAGCGTGGAAGTGCAGTGGCTTGCCGGCGAGCGCCAGATGGGCCTCACCGATGATCTCGGACTGGGTGGGGTGCGGGTGAATCAGCGCGGCGACGTCGGCGGGCTCCGCGTCCCAGTTGTAGATGAGCTGGCCCTCCGCGATCAGCTCGCCGACCCGGGCGCCCACGAGGTGGATGCCCAGCACCCGGCCCGGCTGTCCGTCCGCACCCGCGGCCTCGGCGATGACCTTCGCCTGGCCCTGCGTCTGCAGGATGACGCTCTTGCCGTTGCCGCCGAGGGGGTAGTTCACCTCGGTCACCGCGATGCCTCGCTCGGCCGCCTGCGCGGAAGTGATACCCACCGACGCGACCTCGGGGTCGCTGTAGGTGATCCTCGGCACACCGTCGTAGTCGATCGGCTTGACGTCCAGGCCGCCGATCCGCTCGGCGACCAGGATCCCCTCGGCGAAGCCAACGTGGGCGAGCTGCGGGGTGGCGATCAGGTCGCCCACCGCGGAGATGGTCGGCACCGCCGTCCGGCACAGCGGGTCGACGTTCACGTAACCCCTGGTCAGCGTGACGCCGTTCTCCTCGTAGCCGAGCCCGGCGGAAACCGGTCCGCGGCCGACCGCGACCAGCAGCAGGTCGGCTTCGAGCGTCTTGCCGTTGCCCAGCCTGACCGCCACGCCCGAGTCGGGGTAGCTGACCGACTCGAACGCCACGCCGAGCTCGGTGCCGATGCCGCGGCGGCGGAACGCGCGCTGCAGCACCTTGGCGCTCGCCTCGTCCTCAAGCGGCAGCAGCTGCGACAGCATCTCGACGACAGTCACCTCCGCGCCGAACGACCGCCACACGCTCGCGAACTCAACCCCGATCACGCCGCCGCCGAGAATGACCGCCGAGCCGGGCACCGTGTCCAGGCCCAGCGCGTCATCGGAGCTGATGATCCGGTTGCCGTCGAGCTCCAGGCCGGGCAGGGTGCGCGGCACGGAGCCGGTCGCGAGCACGATGTGGTCGCCTGTGTACAGGGCGTCGCCGACCTGTACCGACGTCGGCGTGACCAGCCGCCCGTCGCCGATGATCGTGTCGATCTTCCTGCTGCCGATCGTGGACTGCAGGCCCTTCCACAGCCGGTCCACCACGGACTGCTGGTAGGACAGCACGGCGGGCATGTCGATGCCCTGCAGCGATGTCCTGATGCCGAACTTCGCGCTCTCCCGAGAGGAGTCGGCGACCTCGGCCGCGTGCAGCAGCGCCTTGGTAGGGATGCACCCCCGGTGCAGGCAGGTCCCTCCGACCTTGTCCTTTTCGATCAGGGCCACGCGCTTGCCGAGCTCGGCCGCGCGCAACGCGCAGGCGTACCCGCCGCTACCGCCACCGAGCACGACGATGTCGTAATGGCCGCCCTCTGCCACAGTTTCTCCCTTTTCCGCTTACGCTCAGTGTCCCATCATGTCATCGCGCGGCGATCACGCGCCGGGCAGTCGACCCGCCGCGGTTTCCGCCGCGATCCGCACCAGCGCGCGCACCGCCGCGCCGGTGCCCCCCTTGGGCGTATACCCGAACGAGCCGCTGTCGTTGTACGCCGGGCCGGCGATGTCCAGGTGCGCCCAGGCGACCCCCTCCGGCACGAACTCGCGCAGGAACAGCCCGGCCACCAGCATCCCGCCGTTGCGGTCGCCCGAGACGTTGGCCAGGTCGGCGACGGGGGAGTCCAGCCCCTTGCGCAGCTCATCTGGCAGCGGCATCGCCCACGCGGGCTCGCCGGCCTCCCGCATCACCGCGGCGACCTCGGCGGCGACCTGCTCGGAGCTGCCCATCACGCCCGCGGTCCTGCGACCGAGCGCGACCGTGGCCGCGCCGGTGAGCGTGGCGATGTCGACCACGAGATCGGGGTTGTCGGCGCCGGAGCGGGCGAGGCCGTCCGCCATCACCAGGCGGCCCTCCGCGTCGGTGTTGAGCACCTCCACGGTCTTGCCGCCGTAAATGGTGATGATGTCCGACGGCCGCTGCGCGGCGCCGCCGGGCATGTTCTCCGCCAGGCACATGTACCCGACCACGTTCACGGGCAGCCCGAGTTCGGCGATCGCCGCGGTCGCGGCCAGGGTGGCCGCCGCGCCGCTCATGTCGCACTTCATCGTTTCCATGGACTTCGGCGGCTTGAGGGACAGGCCGCCGGAGTCGAATGTGATGCCCTTTCCCACGAACACGACGGTCCTGGTCGCATCCGGGTGGGTGTACTCAAGTCGCGCCAGCCGCGGCGGGCGGGTGGACCCCTGGCCGACGGCCGTGATGCCGCCGTAGCCGTCCGCCCTCAGTTCCTTCTCGTCGAGCACCTGAACCTTGAAGCCCTTGTCCGCCGCGACCCGCTCCGCCTCGGCGGCCAGCACCGCGGGCGGCAGGTCCAGAGGCGAGGTGTTCACCAGGTCCCTGGTGAGGTTGACCGCCGCGCCGATCACTCGCCCCCTGCTGACCGCGGCCGCGTTGTCGTCACTGGTCAGCAGCGTCACCGCGATGTCGGCCGCCTGGGTGGACCGGTACCGCCGGAAGCTGTACCCGCCGAGTAGCGCGCCGAGGGTGACTGCCTCCCCCTCGGCGGCGGTCCGCGCGGGCAGCGCGATCGTCACGGTCTTGCTGCCGTTGGTCTTGTCCCGCACGGACAGCTTGTTCCCGCTCACGTCACGCAGGGCCGTCCCGGCCGCACGGCGCAGCTTCTCGGCGTCAAAGGATCCGCCGTCCTCGGGTGCGGCGCCAAGCCCGACGGCCAGGATCACCGACGCGGCCAGCTTTCCGCCGCCCGGAATCTTGATCAGCTCTTCGAGTTCGCCTGTCGCGCCGAGCGCGGAAAGCGCGTCGGCAAGGGTGCCGCCGAGCGCGTCGTCGACACCGTCCGCGCCGGGTGCGGCGCTCGGGCCGTCAGGGGTCTGCAGTACCCCGATGACTAGGACATCGGCTTCGGCCGTACCCGGCGCCGATTCGCTGGTTGAAAGGGAGACAGTCACCCTGCGATGGTATTCCACCCGCCCCGCCGTGCCGCTCCGCCAGCCTCAGCCGTGACCTACCGCACACGCATCCGTTCGGGGAACAGATGGCAGCCATCGGGCTCCAGCCGCAGGGCGACCTCCTCGCCGCGGACCGTGCGATGCCGGGCGAACACGCCGGTCAGCCGCCCGTGCCCGGGCAGGTCGATGGCGAGTTCGTAGCCGCGCCCGCGGAACGCCGAGTCGGCGACCCGGCCGCTCAGGTGCCGTTCTTCCGTGGCGCTCCCGGCGACGTGCACGCCGGTCGGGCGGATCGCCAGCACCGCGTCGTCGCCGGCCTCCAACGAGACGGCCGGCGACCCCGGGCCGCCGGCAGCCCGCAGCCGGGGCAACGAGCACCCCGAAGCGGCCACCTCCACCTGGCCGTCGTCGGCGTGACCGACGACCTTGACCAGCAGTTCCCCGGCCAGCCCGGTGAACCGGGCGACGAACGGCGTCGCCGGGTGGAAGTAGATGTCCTCCGGCGAGCCGAACTGCACCAGCCGCCCCTCCTCGAGCACCCCCACCTTGTCCGCGAGCGCGAACGCCTCCGCCTGGTCGTGCGTGATGTACACGGTGGTCGCGCCCACCTCGCGGACCAGCGAGGAGATCTCCACGCGCATCCGCTCGCGCAAGTCGGCGTCCAGGTTGGACAGCGGTTCGTCGCACAGGATCAGCCCGGTGTCGGCGATCAGCGCGCGGGCGAGCGCGACACGCTGCTGCTGGCCGCCGGACAGCTCGTTCGGATATCGTCCGGCGAACTCGGCCAGCCCTACTCGCCCGAGCATCGACAAGGCACCGGCCCGGCACTCGGCGCGACCGACCCGGCGGCGGCGCAGCGCGAACGCCACGTTGTCCAGCGCGGTCATGTGCGGCCACAGCGCGTAGTCCTGGAACACCATCGACAGGTCACGCTGTTCGGGAGGCACATGCGCGCGGTCGGTCGCCACGGTCCGTCCGCCGATGGAGATCAGCCCGCTGTCGATTCGCTCGATACCGGCCAGGCACCGCAGCAGCGTCGTCTTGCCGGACCCGGACGGACCGAGCAGCACGAGGAACGTCCCTGGCGCGACGGAAAGTGACACCGAGGCAAGCGCGGGAACGGTCGAGCCCGGGTATGTCTTCGTCAGATCGGTGACGGTGATGGGCTCAGCCACGGACGGTTCCTCCGATCCTGCGCCAGCCCGCCGGGGCCAGCACGCGGTACCCACCGAGCACGATAGCGACGGCCGCGAAAGCGATAAGGACGGCGAGCACGGACTGGGCCATGCCCACGCCGAAGTGGTAGTTGGACAGGTTGTCCTCGATCGCGATCGAGGCGGGCGGCGAGCCGGGCGCGTACAGCAGCTGCGACAAGGGCAGCTCAAGGAACACCCCGCAGAACGTGTACAGCCACGCCAGCGTGATCGGCCGCGACACGACCGGCAGCACGCCGCGCGCCCACGCCCTGACGGCGCCCGCCCCGTGCGCACGCGCCGCGTCGCCCAGCGACGGCTGCAGTTGGGACACCGCGCCGACAAGCACCCGCGCGTTGGTCGGCAGCGAGGACGCTATATAGGCGATGACCAGCAACTGCACCGTCTGGTACAGGTCGATGTGCAGCCGGGACATGATCGGCAGGTTGTAAGCGAAGATATAGCCCGCGCCGAACACCACGCCGGGCAGCGCCACCGAGGCGAGCAGCAGGAAATCCAGCGCCCCGGTGGCCGCCGTCCGGCGCCGGGACAGCAGCCGGGCGGCGATGAACCCGAGCGTCACGGTGACCGACGCGGTGATCACGGCGTAGACGAAGGAGCGTTCCAACGGCCCGAGCAGCCCGGACTGCTGGAACAGCGCCTGGTAGTTCACCAGCGTCAGGGAGAACGAGCTGCCGTAGTCACCAAGCAGCGAGCCGCTGACCGCGCCGAAGCCCGGTATCCCCAGCATGACGAGGAAGAACAGCGCCACACCCGAGCCAGCGAGCATGGCCTCGACGCGCGACAGCCGCCGCCGCACCGCCTGCCGGGTGCGGCCGGACAGGATCTGGTAGGACCGGCCGCGCAGCGCCCGCGCCTGCAGCCCCAGCGGAATCGCCACGGCCAGCACCAGCAGCCAGGACATGCCCGCGGCCAGCGGGAAGCTCGGCGGGAAGTTGCCGATCGCCGCGTACAGCTGGTAGGTCGCCAGCGGGAAGTTCGAGTTGTACGCCAGCGTGGCCGCGACGCCGAAGTCGCTGATCGATTCGGCGAAGCCGATGGCCAGCGCGGACCAGATGGCGGGCGCCAGGATGGGCACGATCAGCCGCAGCGCCTGCGCCCGCGACGCGCCGTGCACCCGGGCCGCGTCCTCGAATTCCTGCCCAAGCCCGCCAAGCGCCGCCGAGACCGCCAGGTAGGAAAACGGCACGCAGCGCAGCCCGAGCAGCAGCACCACGCCGAACGGCCCCATGATCAGGTGCGTCACCCACGGCCAGTCCAGGCCGATCCGGTACATCACGCCCTGCTGTTGCACCAGCCGCTCCCAGCCGAGCGCGGGCAGCCAGGACGGCAGCAGCAGCGACAGCCACATGCCGCCGCTGACGAACCTCCGGCCGGGCATCGTGGTGCGGGCGGCCAGCCAGGCGACGGGGAACCCGAGCAAGAGCCCGAGCAACGCCGCGGCGCAGCTCACCCACAGCGAGTTGACGAGCGCCACCGCCGTGGCGCCGGTGAGTGCCTGGTGCAGGTACGTGAGCGTGAACCACTGCGAGCCCTGGTCGAACAACCGGGGGGACACGGCGAGGATCAGGAAACAAACGCAGGGGAACAGGATGACCGCGCACAGGATCAGCCAGAACAACGGCATCCCGAGCCGCGTGAACCGCGGCCGTGACGCCAGCCACGACGGCCCGGGGTGCATGGGGGGGCGGGCCCTGGGGGGAATGGGGGGGCGGGCAGCCCCCCCATTCGCGGGGGGATCCCGGGGGGTCGCCCCCCCGGGAATTACTCGCATCAACGCACGATGTTCGAGTCGAACCAGTTGTTGATGGTGGCCTCCTGCGGGCCCCAGGTGTACGGGTTGATGGTCTGGGTCTTGACGGACGACAGCGACGGCAGCGAGGGCAGCGGGTTGACGCCCTGCAGCACCGGGTAGTACAGCGAGTCACCGGTCGGGTCGCCGGTCTGCATGACGTGCTGGCCGGCCGCGGACAGCACGTACTCGACGAACTTCTCCGCCTCGGCCTGCACCTGGGGTGAGGCCTTCGCGTCGATGCCGATCGCGGACGGCAGCAGGGTGGCCGGGTCCAGGTATTCGAGGCCGATGCTCTTATCGGTGAACGTGGCGCCTATGGCCGCGGAAGACTGCACGAGCGCCAGGTTGATCTGGCCGCTGGTCAGCGCCTGCAGCGTCGGCCCGTTGGTCGGGTGGATGATCAGGCCGTCGTTCTTGAGCTGCGTGAAGTAGTTCTCGCCGGCCGACACGCCGCCGAGGTAGTTCATGACGCCGGCGATGAGCGGGTAGGTCGGCCCGGACTGGGACGGGTCGTTCATGCCGACCTGACCCTTCCAAGCCGAAGACTCAAGCGCCGCCCAGGTCGTCGGCGGCTTCGAGACCTTGGCCTTGTTGTAGGCGACGATGCCCATCAGCGTGACCCCGGTGGGCACGTACGACTTGTCAGAGGGCACGGACGCGGTGCCGAGGGAGTTCCACGAGACGTTCGGCTCGAAGCCCTTCAGCAGCAGGCCCTGGGTGTCAAGGCCGGCGAACGCGGTCGCGCCGTCGACCCAGAGCAGGCCCCACTTCGGGTTGTTCTTCGAGGCCTCGATCTGGGTCAGCAGCGGGCCCGTGGAGTTGTCGTCGAGTTGCACCGGGATGCCGGTGGCCTTGGTGAAGGCCTTGGTCATCGCCGAGTCGTAGCCCTGGGCGGAGTAGACGACCAACGGGACGTCGGCGGCGGCCGCCGCCGTCGCCGATGACGTGGCCGATGACGTGGCCGACGCGGATGGCGAAGGAGAGGTCGTGGGGGACGACGAACTCGAACCTGAGCCCGACGAGCAAGCCGCGGCCAGGAGTGTCAACGTGACAGCGCCGGTGACGCTGGCGAGCAGGCGCAGGGGGATGCGCCGGTACAAGCGGTTCATGGCCCCGAGTTTGCGGACCTGATGCATCCCAGAAGTGACAAGAACTTTGCTTGCAGGTGAACCGGTTATCACAATGTAGGAGCAACGAAGGTTATGTGATAGATCTAACGACGGTTAACATTGGAGTCGTGACCCCGATCGATGGGAACCTATGACAGAGATGTCAGTGCCCCTCCGCCTCTTCCGCGTAGACCCGGGCCGCGTAGGCCTCGAGCGACTGCTCGCACGCCTCGAGCGCCCGCTCCGTGGCCGGCCGCCCGTCAGCGCCGAACGCGTCGCGCTCGACGATCTTCGCGAACCAGTTCCGCAGCTTCACCAGGTCGACCTCGTTTTCCTCAAGCTCGGCGTACGTGAAGTGGTTATCCGCGTACTCCTTCTGAACCTGGTGAAGGAAGTCCTCGCACTTGTCGACGATCTCCTCGTACTCGTCGTTGCGCGCCGCCTGGAACGCGTTGCGGACGTCCGCCTCGCCGGCCAGCACGGTGCAGGACATCAGCACCGCCGTGCCGGACATGTCCAGGATTTCCCGCCGCAGCTTGCGCAGCGAGCGTTCCGCGGCGGGGCCGGCCGGCAGCGCGGCCACGGAGTTCTGCAGGTAAATCGCGCCGAGGCTCTTGATGCGGCGCCAGACCGTGGACCGCAGCCTGGTGGGCTCTGGCGGGACACGGTAGATGAGCAGCAGCCAGCCGGCGGATTCCGCCTCGGCCTTGTCAACTCGGTCAGTCACCCGAACATTCTCCCTGACATCTGAGGAGATGCATTGAACGCACTTCCGCTCATTCTCACCGTCTTCGTCGCGTGCGTGGTAGAAGCCATCGAGGCGCTCACGATCGTCTTGGCGGCCGGGCTCACCAGAGAGTGGCGGTCCACCTTCCAGGGCATGGCGGCCGCGCTCGTGGTGCTGGCCGTGGTCACCGCCGCGGTAGGCCCGGCTTTGACGTTCCTCCCGTTGTCGGCGCTGCGGCTCGTCGTCGGCGCGCTGCTGGCGATCTTCGGCTTGCAGTGGTTGCGCAAGGCCGTGCTCCGGGCGACGGGATACAAAGCGCTGCACGACGAGGCCAGCGCCTACCTGCGCGAGGTCGCCGCCGCCGAGGCGGCCCCCGTGCAGGCTAAACGCGGCGTGAACGACTGGTACTCCTTCACTCTGGCGTTCAAGGGCGTGCTCCTCGAAGGGCTCGAAGTGGTGTTCATCGTGATCACCTTCGGCGACAACCAGCGCAACCTGCCCGCGGCGGTGATCGGCGCCGCCGCCGCCATCGTCGTGGTCACGCTGACCGGCATCGCGGTGAAGGCGCCGCTGGCCAAGGTCCCTGAGAACTGGATGAAGTTCGCGGTCGGCGTCATGCTCACCTCCTTCGGCACCTTCTGGGGGGGCGAAGGCGCGGGCGTGCGCTGGCCCGGCGGCGACGCCGCCCTGCTCGTCCTCGTCCCCGTGGTCGCCCTCGTGTCGGCCGCCTGCGTCTTGTGGCTGCGCGGCCGTAGCGCCGCCGCGGCCGCTCCCGCCAAGCAGTCGGAGGTAGTGGGCTCATGAACCTCATCAAGGCGTTCGGCGCGTTCTGGTACGACTTCGTAATCGGCGACGACTGGCAGGTCGCGGCCTTCGTGGTAGCCGGCCTGGCGCTCACCGCCAGCTGCGCGCACGCCGCCGGCGTCAACGCCTGGTGGCTGCTCCCGCTTTTCGTCTTCGCCGCCCTAGCCTGGTCCCTGCACCGAGCGACAAAATCCTCAAGACCCTTATCCCGAACGGTCCCCGCCTTCCCCCCTACCCCATCCTCCCCACCCACCGGCCCCGCCCCGCACCGGCCCAGCCCCGCCCCCGGAAACCCACCCGCACCGGCGCAGCCCGCCCAGGAGACTCCGCGCCGCGCCAGATCCTCCCCGCATCCCCCTCTCCCCGCCGCGCCGACCCAGACAAGACGGAAGAAAACCCGTCCCCTCGGGCGGATTTTCTTCCGTCTTATTCCCTCTGACCGAAATGTCTGAATGCAGGATTCAGGCATTCGGGGCGTATCCCCGCGCCGGCGCGGAAGGAACCAGTGCAGATCCCAGCGGTCACCACGTGCGGGGGCGGGCGCGGACCAGGCCGGTTTCGTAGGCGAGCACCACCGCCTGCACCCGGTCTCGCAGGCCCAGCTTGCCCAGGATCCTGCCGACGTGGGTCTTGATCGTGGCTTCGGAGACGAACAGCCGGGCCGCGATCTCCGCGTTGGACAGGCCGGCCGCGACCTGAATGAGGACCTCGCGTTCGCGTTCTGTCAGCCCGGCTAGGTCAGCCGCGGCAGAGCCGGGCCCGGCGCCGTCCGGGCCGTCGGCGAGCATGGGCGCGAACCGGTCGATCAGCCGCCGGGTCGTAGAGGGAGCCACCACGGCGTCGCCGGAGTGCACGGCGCGGATCGCGAAGAGCAGTTCCTGCGGTGGCACGTCCTTGAGCAGGAACCCGCTGGCGCCGCACTTGAGCGCGGCGAAGGCGTACTCGTCCAGGTCGAACGTGGTCAGCATCAGCACCTTCGGCCGCTCACCGGCCGCGCAAATCTGCCGGGCCGCCTCCACCCCGTCCAGCCGCGGCATCCGCACGTCCATCACCATGACGTCCACGTCGCCCCGTTCGGCGAGGGTGACGGCTGCCGCCCCGTCCGCGGCCTCGCCGACGACGGTCATGTCCGGCTGCGCGTCCAGCATCATCCGAAATCCCGCGCGGACCAGCTCCTGGTCGTCGACCAGCGCGACCCGGATAGTCCCGCCGTCGCTCACGCCGCCCCCGGCTCGGCCGGCTCGGCCGGCTCGACCGACTCGGCCGGGAGCGGCAGCGTCGCTACCACCCGCCAGCCGCCTGGCCACGGGCCGGCGCTGACGGAGCCGCCGTAGATCTCCACGCGCTCGCGCATGCCGATCAGCCCGTGCCCCTGCCCGTCGCCGCGGACGGCCGCCCCCGTTCTGCGGCCATCGTCGGTCACCTTAATCGCCAGCTGCTTCTCGCAGAACCGCAGGGTGACGGCCGCGGTCACGGTCGGGCCGCCGTGCTTGCGCGCGTTGGTCAGCGACTCCTGCACGATCCGGTACGCGGCCAGCGCGGCGCCGGCCGGCAGCTGGCGCGGCACTCCCTCGACGGCGAACGAGACGGGCAACCCGGTCGCCCGCGCCTGTTCGAGCAGCTTGGCGAGCTGCTCCACGCCCGGCTGCGGCTCGAGTTCGGCGCTGTCGTCGTCGGCGGACCGCAGCACCCCGAGCAGGCGGCGCATCTCGGTGAGCGCTTGCCGCCCGGTGCGGGAGATGGCGGTGAGTGCCGTCTGCGCCTGGTCGGGTGCGGCCTTGAGCGCGAACGTCGCGCCGTCGGCCTGCACCACCATGACGCTGACGTGATGCGCCACGACGTCGTGCAGTTCACGGGCGATCCTGGCGCGCTCCGCCGCCACCGCGATCTGGGACTGCGCGTCGCGCTCACGTTCCAGCCGCGCGGCCCGCTCCTCCAGCGCTCGGTAGTAGCCGCGCCGCCATTGCATCGAGTCCCCGAGCAGCCACGCCAGCAGCGCGGGCCCGGCGAACACCGCGGCCACGCCGCAGAACGCCCAGGTCGAGTCGACCACGTGGCTCGGCGCCCACGACAAGATGGCCACCAGGGAGCCGACCAGGCAGACGATCAGCGCGGGCACGGAGGTGCTCCGCGGCCGGTACGCGGCGACCGTGTAGAGCAGCACGATGACCGCGACGTCCGATCCCAGCGGCCTGGGCCGCATGAGCACCTGAAGCCCGCCGACGATCACCACGGCGGCGAACGCGCCGACCGGGTACCGCCGCCGCAGCGCGACCGGGACGGCCATCGCCAGCGCGAACACCGGCGCGGCCACCACCGAGGCTTGCCGCGCGCCGCCCGTGGTCAGGCCCAGCGTGAGCACGGCGAACGCGAGCAAGCCGTCCACCACAAGCGGGTGACCGCGCAGCCAGCCGTAGAACGAACGCACGCGACCAGCGTATGCGGGGACCCGCGGCGGACGCGTCCGCCACCAGGCCGATTCAAGAAGCCCGCCCGCTACGCCGCGAGGAGGATCAGTTCCTGCTTGCCCCGAGGTAGCGCGTGTCCAGCGGGGTCTCCAGGTAGCCGCCGGTGGCGTTGGGGTCCACCCGGTAGGCGGCGGCGTCCGGCCGGTCCGCCACGACGTCGACGAGCTGCTCGTCGACGAAGTGCGCCCCCACGCCGTCGTCGCACGCTATGCCGCCGGGCAGCGAGCCGTCCGCGACAAGCCGCTGGTACAGCGGCCGCCGTTCCGGCTCGGAGTTGAAGTGCGGGCAAAAACTGCCGGCCAGCATCCCCAGCCCGTCCCTGAACGGCCTGAGCTTCGTCCCGAACGAATCCGTGGTTCCTCCCTCGAACCAGCAGATCCCCCCGGCGCTCGACCCGGTCAGCACGACGCCCGCGTGCCAAGCCTTGCGCAGGATCTCGTCGATCCCGTGCACCCGCCAGACCGCGACCATGTTCGCGACGCTGCCACCGCCCACGAAGATGACGTCTTGCGACATCAACAGGTCTTCGGGGTCCTCGACGTTCGGCATCGGGAAGAGCGCGAGGTGCCGGACCCGCGCGGTGGTCTGCGCGAGCCGGTCGTAGAACCGCAGGTTGGCGTTCGGGTCGTCGCCCATCGCGGTGTTCACCACGCACAGCCGCGGCGCCGAAACGCCGCTCAGTTCCATCGCGTATCTCAGATGCAGCGGAACCGTGTCGCGTGGCATCAGCATGCCACCCCCGATAGCGAGCACGTGCCGCCGCCCGTCTGCTGCCATGCCGTGACCGTAGCGGCGATTGCCGGCTACCGCAAACAGGGGAAGCAGAGTGACCGAGTCGCCACTATTCGTTCAGAAAAATGACTTGCAGCACCGGCCCGCGAGGCTCACCCTAACCGTACGGAGAGGCGTACTATCGTGTCTACGCACCGAGACTGAAGAGACATGACGGGCGGCGACGGCATGGCCGAATGGTGGTCGATCGAAGTCTTTTCCGGCGACAAGCTTCCGGCGAGCTCGTGGCGGTATGCCTATGAGGACGAGCTCACCGAGGCGGCGATCACGAACGGTGCGCTCTACTACGAGTGGCACGACTCTCAGTACGGCGTGATCTTCGAGGTGCTGTTCCCCGCTGACGAGCAGTGGGAGTCGTTCCGCTCGCTCGCGGCGGTGCGCGCGGCGCTCGACGGGGTGCCGGACCCGGTCAACGGCCTGCTCATCTACCGGGGCAGGGGCGGGGCGGCGGGTTCCACCAAGCCGCGCAAGCCCAAGCCGGCGCCGTCCGCCGCCGCGCTCGAGGTCGAGGAACCGCGCGAAAAGTGGATGATCAGGCTCCGGTCGAGAGCCATGGCGGTCGACGAGCTCTTGCGCTCGCGGAGCGTCGACCCGCCGCGTGAGCCGGAGCCTGTCGGCTCGCCAGACGACGACCCGCGGCCGGGCGAGGTGACGCGGCCAGGCGCGATTAGGCCCGCGGCGCGGAACTGACCCCGGGCGATCAGCACAATTCGCTCAAAAGGCGGCCTGGCGCCGAGCACGCCCCCGAACGGTGCAGGATGGAGTGATGAGGGAAACCCGAGTCATGACCGAGGACCTGCGGGTCGCCATCGAGCGCAGCGGGTACTACCCGGGCCTAGTGACCGACGCCGTCGCCTCGGCCCTGGGGCCTGAGCCGGTCACCGCCTTCTTTGTCCACCATGACGCGATCTTCGACCCGGGCATGGAGGTGCGCAGGCATATGACCGTGCTCGCGCTCACCCCGACCAGGCTCGTCTACTCCCACACCGACGAGCACCCGGCCGAGGAGCCGGACGAGCGGCCGCGCGCCGAGACGAGCACCGAGGCGATCCGGTTCTCCCGGGTGTCCTCGGTGTCGCTGACCCGCGTAGTGCCCGACCCCGCGTCGTACGTGCCCGGCGTCACCATGCCGTCCGAGGTGATCTTGACGATCGGCTGGAACGTGCTCTCGCACGTGGAACTCGAGCCCGCGCACTGCGGCGACGACACCTGCGAAGCCGACCACGGCTACCTCGGCACGATCACCGCCGACGACCTGACCCTGCGCGTCAGCGAGGCGGCGGACGGTGAGGAGGCCGTTCGCCAAGTGCTCTCGTTCGTCAGCGCGCTGTCCGAAGCGACCGCTCGCGCCGGCGACTTACCCCCGGCACGGAGGGTGTGCTCAACCGACGCGCCCGGCCTGGCCTGGGGGCGGCGTCGTTGCGTGTACGCGCGGTGCCGCCCCGCGTTGGACGCGGCGGCACGGGGATGGCAGCATATTCCGAACAACCGGCGAGCAACGGGATTTGGCACCCACGAGCAGACGAGGATTCATGACCCGCGAGCCTAGAACCAGTCCGATCGTGCCTTCGTATGGCGACAGCAGCCTCCCTGATCTGTCCGCCTCGATACTCGCATCGCTCACTGGCGACCCCGCCCGCAACGTGCTCGGCCTGCCAGAAGCGGCCCGCGCCTGCCTGCTCATCATCGACGGTCTGGGCTGGGAGCTGCTGCGCGCGCACCAGGCCGCCGCGCCGTTCATGTCCGAGCTCGCGTTCAACTCCAGGCAGCTGACCTGCGGTTTCCCGGCCACGACGGTCACCAGCCTGGCCTCGCTCGGCACCGGGCTCACGCCAGGCACGCACGGCATGCTCGGCTACCAGGTCGCCATTCCCGGCGAGCACAGGCTGCTGAACGGCCTGCGCTGGCCCAAGGACGTCGACCCGCTGGCCTGGCAGCCGAAGCCGACCCTGTACGAACGAGCCGCCGCCGCGGGCGTCGACGCCGTCCACGTAGCGGCCCGCGCCTTCGAGGACAGCGGCCTGACCAGGGCCATCCTGCGCGGGGCCGATTACCGCCCCGCGAGCTCGCTCGGAGCGCTCGCCGCCGCGGCGCTTGACGCCCTTCATGATTCGGAACGGACCCTGGTCGCTGTCTACCACGGCGATCTCGACGGGGTGGGCCACGTGTACGGCACGAACTCCGCGGCCTGGGGATACCAGCTCGCGCACGTCGACCGGCTCGCCGAACAGATCGCGGGCGACCTCCCGATGGGCACCGTGCTGTACATCACGGCCGACCACGGGATGGTGAACGTCGGCCCCGATGACCGGGTAGACGCCGACACCGTAACAGCGCTGCGCGACGGCGTTTCGCTGCTCGGCGGCGAGCCGCGCGCCAGGCACGTGTACACGGCGCCAGGCGCCGCCGCCGACGTGCTCACCACCTGGCGGGAGATCCTCGGCGAGCGCGCCTGGGTGGTACCGAGGGAAGAGGCGATCAAGGATGGCTGGTTCGGTCCGGTGGACGAGCGGATGACCGACCGGATCGGCGACGTGATCGCCGCGGCGACCGGCAACCACGCGGTCGTCGCCTCGCGCGCCGAGCCGAACGAGACCGCCCTGTTCGGCATGCACGGCTCGCTGACCTCGGCCGAGCAGCTCGTCCCGATGCTCGTGTTCTCGTCCCTATGACGCCGCTGATCAGCGTCGAGGAGCTCGCCCGGCTGCTCCTCGCCGCGGGGGGCGACCCGCCGACGCTGCTTGACGTGCGGTGGCGGTTGTCAGGACCGCCGGGCATCGAGGCGTACCAGGCCGGGCACGTGCCGGGCGCGGTGTTCGTTGACCTGGACCGCGACCTCGCCGGGCCGCCGGGACCTGGCGGCAGGCATCCGATGCCGTCGGCCGCGGCCTTCCAGGCGGCCATGCGCGGGGCCGGGGTCAGCGACGGCCGCCTTGTCGTCGTCTACGACGATGCCGACTCGACGGCCGCCGCGCGCGCCTGGTGGCTGCTGCGCTACTTCGGCCACCCGCGGGAGCGGGTTCTCGACGGCGGTTACCGCGCCTGGACCGCGGCCGGCCAGCGATCGGCGATATCGCTGCCCGCGACGGCGACCGTGGGGGGGCGCCGGTCCGCCGGTTCCCGCGCCGCGGGCGCGCCCGCGGCGCCCGTGCCCCCAGGCGACTTCACCGCCAGCCCAGGCCACCTGCCGCTGCTCGACGCGGCCGGTGCGGCCGCGCTCGCCCGCACCGGCGTGCTGCTAGACGCCCGGTCGGGCGAGCGGTACCGGGGCGAGAACGAGCCCGTCGACCCGGTAGCCGGCCACATCCCCGGCGCGGTCAGCGCCCCCACCACGGAGAACGTGAACGAGGACGGCACGTTCCGGCCGCAGGCCGCCCTCGCCGCGCGCTTCGCCGCCCTGGGCGCCACCGCCGAACCCGTCGGCGTCTACTGCGGCTCCGGCGTGACCGCCGCGCACGAGGTCCTCGCGCTCACCCTGGCCGGCCTCCCCGCCGCCCTGTACCTCGGCTCCTGGTCCGAATGGATCACCGACCCCGCCCGCCCCGTAGCCACTGGCCCCGCCTGACCCAGGTTCAGCAGCAGTCCCCGCTGTAAAATTCGTACCAGGGGACCCATGCCTGTTGCGGACGACGAGAACGCGCTGGCGCAGACGACCGCGGTCGCGGGGGCCAGCCGGCGGGCGGTGCAGAAAACGGCGACGCCGAACGCGCGTGTCGCGTGGCTGGCGGGCTACGCGGCCGCGGGCTTCCTCCTGTTCCTCTGCTACCTGAAGGTCGCGGAAACGGTTCCCGTGACCTCCGACGGCGGCAACAACACCCTCCAGGCGTGGGCCATTCTGCACGGGAACTGGCTGCTCAGGGGCTGGCAGCTCGGCGACGCTTCGTACTACACGACGGAGTTGCCCGAGTACGCGCTCGTCGAGATCGTCCGCGGTCTGAGCCCCGCCGTCGTGCATATCTGCGCGGCGATCACGTACACGCTGCTCGTTGTCTTGGCGGGCCTGCTGGCCAAGGGAGCCAAGACAGGCAAAGAAGGCCTGGTACGGGTCGCGATCGCGTCCGGGATCATGATCGCCCCCCAGATCGGCGCGGGCACGGAGCTACTGCTGATAGCGCCGAACCACACCGGGACCGGGGTGCCGCTCCTGCTAACGTTCCTGCTGCTCGACCGCGGCCTGGTGGCCCCCCGGCGGTGGGTGCCGGCCGCCGTCGGCCTGATGCTCGTCTGGGCCCAGGTCGGGGACCGGACCGCGGTGACGCTGGGCGCGGCGCCGATCGTCGTGGTCTGCGCCATCCGCGCCTACCGCGACATCGTGCAGCGCCGCCAACCGGTCAGGGCGCACTGGTTCGACCTTGCCCTGGTCGCCGCGGCACTGATCTCGGTTGGGGTGTCCGAGGCGATCGTGAAGCTCATCGCCAGCCTGGGGGGATACGCGGTCGGCCCGGTGGACTCCGTGCTCGCGCCCACCACCTCGTGGCCCGCCCATGTCACGTTCGTGATCGACGGCCTGCTCCGCCTCTACGGCGCCGCCTTCAACAGCGGCCCGCTCGGCTTCGCGACCGCGCTCAGCGTCGTCCACCTGGCCGGCCTGGCGCTCGCGGTGTGGGCGCTGTGTCGCGTCATCCGGCGCTTCTTCGTCTGGGACGACATGATCGCGCAGATCCTCGTGGTGGCGATCGTGGCCCAGGTGGCTCTCTACGCGATCAGCACGCTGCCGTACGACAGCCTGCAAAGCCATGAGATCGCGAGCGTGCTGCCGTTCGGCGCGGTGCTGGCCGGACGGGTGCTCGCCGGGCGGCTCATCCAGGCCAGGCTGCTGCCCGCGCTGGCGGTGGTGGGCTGCGGTTACCTGCTGGCACTCGGCTACGCCGCGGCGACGCCGGCGGTTCCGGCGCACGATCAGGCGCTGGCCAACTGGCTCGTCGCACACCACCTCACCGCGGGCGTCGGCAGCTTCGCCGAGGGCTCCAGCGTGACCGTGGCCAGCGACGGCGCCGTCATGGTCGCCGTGCCGTGGTTCCACCCCGACTTCGTCAGCCGCGGCAACCTCTTCGAGCAAGACGCCGCGAGCTTCGACCCGCGCGAGCACTACGCGAACTTCGTGGTCACCACCGCGCAGGACGGTTCGGCGTTCGACATTCAGCCCAGCTGGATCATCCGCGACTTCGGCCAGCCCGCGCGCGTCTACCATTTCCAGGCCTGGACGATTATGACCTGGAACAAGAACCTGCTCGACGACATCAGGGCGTGAGTCCGAGCCAGGTGAATGTCCCATTCAGCTGCCTATGACCAGGTGAATGGCCCTTTCATCTGGCCGGTGCGTGCCCTTGAGCGCGATAACAGCAAGTTGCGGCATCGCCGCTGTCACTCGCGTGTGCGCGGCGGGAGGTCGTGCCGCGCGGTGGCTACCAGCCATGTGAGCGCCCCGGCGACCACGCCGACGGTCGCGGGCGTCCATCCGGCGACCGCGACCGTGAGCGCGCCGGTCCCGGCGGCCACCAGGACGCGGAGCGCCAGCAAGCCCGGGCGCCCCCGCGCCGGATGCCGCCCGGACGGCGCTCGACCTCGACGCCGGTCGCGGCGGGCGCGCGAGTCGAGGTCGGCGAGCGCTTCGCCCCGACCGTACGCGGTGCGCAGCAGCGCGTAGGCGGCCGCCGCCGCGCCGAACCGCGCCGGGTCCCCGCCGTCGTCGCGGTCCGGGTGGGTCGCGGCCGCGATCCGCCGCCACGCGGCCCGCACGTCGTCGTCGGTCAAGCCGGCCCGCGGCGGGAGCCCAAGCGCCACGAACGCATCGTCACTCACGCCGGGCTCCGAACGCCTCGTCAAGCACTTCGCTCGCGTCAGGCACGTGGACTGGTCCGGGTGCACCCGGCAACGGCCAAGGCCGGGGAGACGGCGGGTCGGCGCCGTCGCCGGGCCAGACGCGGGGCAGCGGCAGCGGCAGCGTGTCGGCGGCGGACGCCGCATCCCGCATGACCGCGGGCGCCGCATCCCGCACGATCGCGGGCGCCAGCGCCGCCTGGCGTCCCGTCAGCCGTTTGACCTGCACGTACGTGACGCCTCCCCGGTATATATACGCTGCCTGTCCCACGTCGAGCCGCCGCACGATGTCGCCGTCGAGCACCGGGACCAGCCGTGCCCGCGATGAGCCGGTATCCTCCCACGAGCCCGCTCCCGAGTACCGTCGCGATGTGTCGACGAACGAGCGCGTGCCGGCCAGTTCGACGATCGGCTCGGGGCGCGGCGTCCGCAGCAGCCAGATTCCGCCGTCGGCGGTGGCGGCCACGCGGTACCGCTCGTCGTCAGAACCCGCCAGGCCTTCCCACGACTGCGCTGACACCTGCACGGCCAGCCCCAGCGACCTCGCCCGTTCGTACAGCCGCCAGATCGGCAGCCGTCGGCTGACGCAGGAGAACTCGTCGACGGCCAGCAAGATCTCCCGCCCACCGCCGGTGGCGTAGCTGGCGAGCAGGTCCGTAAGCGCCCTGGCCTGCGCTTCCGCCACGGCCGACTCGGCCGTGCCCTCCAGGATGCAGTACCAGGCGTCCGCGTCCGCGAACGACCCGCCGCCGTCAAGGCCCGCTCCAAGCCGCCGCCACAGCGCACGGAACCGCAGCGAAACATCATCAAAGGCCCTTTTCCCCGAACGAACCGTGGCGACCGCACCCGCGTCCCCCGCCGCCGCGTAGGCGGCCGACAGCCAGTCGGCGTCCAGCCGGCCGAGGAAGTCGGCCGAGTTGACGGGCGGCCCGCACGGTGCTCCGACCGCCAGCGACACCAGGGCCTCCATGACGTCGGAATAGTAGGCGGCACCGCCCGTGCCGTGCTCGATGAGGTCGAGCAGCGTGGTCACGAGGCGGTCCGGCGGCAGCTCCCACAGCGACAGCGATGCCTCGTCCGGCCAGATCGCGGTGGATCGGGCGCCGGCGTCGCGCAGCACCCGGCGGGCGCGATCGGCGACCTTGCGCGAGCTGGCGCCGCCCTTGCAATCGAGCACGACGAGCAGCGGCCGGTCGGCTCCGCCGGCGGCGTACCGGCGCAGCCCGGCGGCCATGAACCCGGCCCACAGCCGAAGCAGCAGCGTGGTCTTCCCCGTCCCCGTCGACCCGATGACCACCTGATGGGAGCGCAGCCGCGGGTACGGGATCGCCGCCGCCCGGCCGGCCCGGTGCGCGACCGAGCGGATCGTCGCCCCTGTCACCACGTCACCGCCGCGAGATATGAGCGGAAGCGCACCGGGCACGGCGAGCATGGCCGTGGCGGTGCGGACCTGATGTCCCCACTGGCGCGCGTCGAACGCGGCGGGTGCGGCGGGCGTGAGCCCGCCCGCGCCGGTCTCCATCCGCATGATCCGGTACGCCCAGGCCAGACCACCGGCCAGGATGCCGAGCGGGACAGCGGGCGGTGCCGCGGCGACCGCCGCCGCAGCCAGCTGCCCGTGCGCGGCGAGGTGCAGCATCGCCAGCCACGCGCGGCCGGGCGCGGCGAGCACCCGAAGCCACAGCCCTGCTCCTCCGGGGGGACGACCTCCCGTGCCCCCCGGTACAACCGGCCAGACGGCGACGGCGGTCAGCCATGCGACGACCATCGGCAGGCACCAGGCGGCGGCCGCGAACAGCCGTCTCGGCGGCCAGCCCCGCCACCAGCCGAACGCCGCCGCGCCCGCGGCGACCACCGTGACCGGCGCGAGCAGGGCGATCGCCGCCAGCGCCAGCAGCACGCACACTAGCCGTCCCAGGCCGCGCGCCAGCGCCCGGCGCACCGGATGCCAGACATAGCCGGGGCCGGCGCGGCGGCCGCCAAACCGGGTCACAGCAGGGCATCCCGCGGTAGGTCCCTGACCTCGATCCTGGCCGCGAGCGGGCCGAGTTCCGCGCGGGCCCGCAGCACGGTGCCGACCGCGGCGGAGGAGCACACGTAGAGCGCGCGGGCGTGCCGCGCCGGCTTGCCCGGCACGGCGGCGTCGGCGGCGAGGCACCCGTAGTCCCCGGTGCGGACCAGGATCTCGCGCATGATCGCGGTGGTGCGGGCGACGGTCTTCGGACTCAGTTCGGCCTCGACGGCCCAGCATTCCCCGGCCCACGCGACCGGCGCCTCGTCGGGCCAGTGCACTTCCGCGTCCGGCAGGTGCTGCCGCACCCCGACCCCGTGCCTGGACCGGATCCGCCGCTCGCACCGCCAGAACGGTCGCGCCAGCTGGTACGCCGCGGTGGACTGCAGTGCCATACGTACCGCCGTGACGGCCCGGATGTGCGCCAGCCGGGACAGCGCCGGCTGCGCGGGAGGGTAGGACAAACCGCAGGTCGCCAGCCCCGCCTTGGTCACCCAGACCCAGGCCGGGCCCGGGCTGAGGCGCGCGCTGTCCGCGTACCCGAGTGTCCGCCAGCGCGCCACGGCCGCTCGCGCGGCCCGTTCGCCGCCGGCCAGCGCGGCTAGCTGGTCGAACTGGATGCCGTACATGTCGGCGGTGAACACCAGGGCGTCGGCGTTGCGGACGGCTAAAGCTGATCTTTCGCGGTCAATTGTCATATTTCGCGGTGACCTTAGTCCCCAGGAGGGGTGCCATTTCGCCATGCCTGGACCAGGGGGCGGCGGCAGATGCTTGACACGTAAGCGAATCCGAGGAAGCCAGGCTAGCAAGGGCCCGGCGGAAAATCAGGGGAGATGTCCCAAATGCGCCGCACTACATTCGACAAGCTTCTTGGCTGGATCGGCGTCTCGCTTGGCGTCGTGCTGCTGGCGATGGGCGGGCTGGTGCTGTGGGGTTCGGCCTACGTGCACAATACCGTGACCAGCCAGCTAGCCGCCCAGCAGATCACGTTCCCGTCGGCGGCCGCGTTCGCGCACCCCAAGGCCGGCACCGAGATCACCCCGAACATGATCCCGTCGGTCTCCCAGTACGCCGGCCAGCAGCTGCTGACCGGGCAGCAGGCCGAGGCCTACGCTGACCACTTCATCGCCCAGCACATCGCCGACATGAGCGGCGGCAAGACCTACTCCCAGATCTCCGCGCAGGCGCAGGCGCAGCCGAACAACGCCCAGCTGCAGACCCTGGTCGGCACCGTGTTCAAGGGCGAGACGCTGCGGTCCATGCTGCTGAACGCCTACGGCTGGTGGAAGGTCTCGCAGATCACCTACATCGCCTCGCTGACCCTGTTCGGCCTGGGCACCGTGTCGTTCCTGACCGGGGTCGTCGGGTTCGCCCGGATCCGCCGCGAGCGGCCCGGCGCCACGGTCTTCGGCCCCGCGATCGAGCAGATCAGCTCAGCGAGCTAACGGCGCCGCGAGCTAACGGAGCCGCGAGCTGACAGAGCCGCGAGCCGCGCTAGCGAAAGGCCGACCGGACAAACCCGGCCGGCCTTTCGCGTGCGTTAGAGCCGCGTCGTCACGATCGATAGCTGACGGATCGGGCGGCCGCCGAGGAGGTGCAGCATGCGCCGGTGGTGGTTGCGGCACCGGACCTCCAGGCGCCGCGGCGCGGTGAGCTCCGCCGCGAGGCGCAGCACGGCGCTCGCGCTGCAGGCGTCGAGGAAGGACAGGTCAGTGATGTCGAGGACCAGCGTGCCGTGCGGCAGGCTGGCGAGCGTGCCCAGGGCCGCGCCGAACTCGTCCCGCGTGCACAGGTCGCTGTCCCCGGTGAGCCTGATCCCGTCGGGGGTCGGCGCGACGTGCAGCGTCCCGTCGCGGTCGAGGAGCGTCACGGGATGGATCGCGCGTACCGCGTCCATCGCCAGGCTGTCACCGAACTCGCGCTCGTCCCAGTGGCACAGCGACGTATAGCCCCGGCCGCGGTGCGCCCCTGACAGCATCTGGTGCAGCGCCGTCTCGTACTCCACGGCCCGGTCCAGGTTCTCCAGCTCGGTCAGCGTGCCCGACATCTCGGTCGCGCAGCGCAGCCCGCTGCACCCCTCGCCCGCCGTGGTGCCGGTCTGCCGGGCCACCTCCGCCAGGCGTCCGGCGAATCCGCCGGCGCCGGAGCCGGGCATGGCGGACACGACGAGCTGCCCCCGCCCAATCGCCCGCCGGGCCTGGAGCATGCCCCCGGTGACGCGCGCCGCCACCTCCGCCGGGCCATGGGCAGTGTCCACGAGCAGGAGCACCTTCTCGTCGCGTGCCAGCCCCTGCTGCGCGAACACGCCGAGGATGTCCCACCGCTCGTCGTCGTTCGAGAACGCGAGGAACGCGTGGTCTCCCGGCTGGAGCCGGTCAACACCGACAGCAGAAACCTGCAGGCTTTCAGAGGGCATAGCCACCGTTCACGCTCACCGCATGTCGACGTTCTGGTCCAGATTGCTAGCAAAGCTGTCCGGATTTCTGGCAACGCTTGAGCACCGGACGCAAAAAGCAGGAATCCCCGTCAGGCGGCGTGCGCCTGAAAAGCGCTCCACGGCGCCCCGCTGTGCCTGCTGCCCAGCAGCGTAACGCAAAAGCGCAAACCCTTGCGGCTCCTAACGACAGATCGCGGCCGAAGACTCGCGCGTTCAGGTCATGCCCGAACGCGTCGTAGGCGGACAGGATTACCCGCCGGCACCCGGCCCGGCGGGCGAACCGCAGCACCTCGTCGACCAGCCACTGTCCCAGCCGTAGGGTTGGTCGCGGGGACGGCGATGGAAGGTGGAATCGGCATGCGGATGCGGACGCTGGGCGGCACCGGGATCAGGGTGAGCGCGTACTGCCTGGGCGCGATGATGTTCGGCCAGTGGGGCAACCCGGATCACGACGACAGCATCGCGATCATCCACGCGGCGCTCGACGGCGGGATCAACTTCATCGACACCGCGGACGCGTACTCCGGCGGTGAGTCAGAAGAAATCGTGGGCAACGCGCTGAGCGGCCGCCGCGACGATGTGGTGCTGGCCACCAAGGTGCATTTCCCGATGAGCCCGGATCCGAACTCCCGCGGCAGCTCCAGGCGCTGGATCGTGCGCGAAGCGGAAAACAGCCTCCGGCGGCTGCGAACGGACTACATCGACCTGTACCAGGTCCACCGGCCCGACCCGGACACCGACATCGAGGAGACCCTGTCGGCGCTGTCGGATCTGGTGCACAGCGGGAAGGTCCGCGCGATCGGCTCGTCGACGTTCCCCGCCGAGCAGATCGTCGAGGCGCAGTGGGTCGCCGACCGGCGCGGCTACGTCCGGTTCCGCTGTGAGCAGCCGCCGTATTCGATCTTCGCGCGCGGCATCGAGTCCGCCGTGCTGCCCACCTGCCAGCGGTACGGCATGGGCGCCATCACCTGGAGCCCGCTGGCCGCCGGCTGGCTGACCGGGCGGTACCGCGCGGAGGGCGGCGTGGACATGACCGGCCACCGCGCGGCGCGGATGCCCGCGCGGTTCGACCCGTCGCTGCCCGGCAACGCGGCCAAGCTGACCGCGGTGGAGGAACTCATCAAGCTCGCCGCGGACGCGGGCTGCTCGCTCACCCACCTGGCGCTGGCGTTCGTGACCGGGCACCCCGCGGTGACGGCGGCGATCATCGGGCCGCGGACAATGGACCAGCTAACCGACCTGCTGGCGGGCGCCACCATCACCCTCACCGACGACGTGCTCGACCAGATCGACCGCATCGTCCCGCCCGGCGTGACCCTGAACACCCCCGACGCCGGCTGGCAGCCCCCGTCCCTCACCGACGCCCCCCACCGCCGCCGCCCCACCGACCCCCGCCCCGCCCC